>Ga0315553_10000520_pt1 | contig 34025 bp, 34 predicted proteins | sample SalMarSW160140MG_FD_203099 | JGI IMG/M metagenome (GOLD analysis project Ga0315553, IMG submission 203099) | Salt marsh sediment microbial communities from the Plum Island Ecosystem LTER, Massachusetts, United States - Salt Marsh Sediment SW1601-40 ... | reverse complement strand
CGAGTCCAGCGGCGTGGTCCGTATCCTCATGGACCTGGACAGGAACATCAGGGGACGCCACGTCCTCATCGTCGAGGACATCATAGACACCGGCCGTACGCTCAACTACATCATAGAGAACTTGCGAACGCGAGGCCCGGCCAGCATCAAGGTCTGCACCCTGCTCGACAAGCCAGCGCGGAGGATACTCGACATCCCTATCGACTACGTGGGCTTCGAGATTCCGGACCGGTTCGTGATTGGGTACGGGCTTGACTACGGGGAGATCTATCGCAACCTGCCGTTTGTCGGAGTGCTGAAGCGCGAGCTGTACTCCGGGGAGTGATGGCCCTGTTGACAAGAGCACGTACCCTCTTCCGGGCAGCACAGCGCGACCTTCGTAGCCTGGACCGAATATCCCTAGCCTTGGCAGCCCTCGTCGCGGGCACCCTTGCACAAGCCAGCCTTACGTGGTCTTCGAAGCTAGTGGCAGGCATCCTCTTCGTTGTTGGCTGTCTGCTACTACTGCCCCCCCTTCTCCGCAGGCGTCACGATACCCGTCGGGTAGGCAAGCTCTCCCTCGTTATCCCTCTGCTCGTCCTCGTTGGAGGTGGACTGGCCCTCAAGACCCTGACCTCTTTCCGAGCTGCGGTTCCCCTCTACGCGGTGGCTGTGATCCTGTTCGTCATGGCTACTGGTACCCGATTCGAAACGCCCCAGCGTAGCTCTGAACCGGTGGGGAGGTTGGAGCTTCTGCTGCTGGTCCTAATCGTGATCCTCGGCTTCGGCCTGATGGGCTATCGTGTAGCCGACATCCCGCCAGGCTTCCATGGAGACGAGGCAGAATCGGGCATGCAGGCCCTTCAACTGCTGCACGGGGAGGTACAGAGTCTCATCTCCGTAGGGTGGTATCACCTACCTATGATAGGCTTCGCCTGGCACGCCGTGAGCATGATTATCTTCGGCGATACCGTCTTCGGCCTGCGGATGAGCTCGGTCGTCGTGGGAACCCTCACTCTCATCGCTGTCTACTTCCTGACACGCCTGCTTTCTAACCGAACCACCGCGCTCCTGGCCACGTTCTTGCTTGCCGTGTCCCATCCGTTCTTCGCTCTGAACCGCCTGGGGATCAACTACACGCAGACCACCCTGTTCGAGGTCCTGACCTTCTACTTCCTGTTTCGAGGACTCCATTCAAGAAGATGGTGGAACTTCGGAGCCAGTGGCCTGTTTCTGGGAGCCGCCCTCTATCTCTACTACGCCTCCCGCCTGGTGCCATTCATCATCTTGGGCTTCCTCGTCGTCACCGGCATAGCCAACCGCGGGTTTCTGCGTGCCCACTGGCGCCGGATCGCTATACTGTGGCTATCCGCTATCCTGATCTTCGCGCCCATGGGCCTCTATTTCCTCCACGAGCCCTGGCACTTCATGTCTCGCACCAGCAACGTCTTCGTCCTGGGTAGCCAGGGGTGGGAGGATACGCCGTATCCGCGAGAGAGCGTGGTATTCACGCTCCTGGGACAGGCTGGCCGAGTTCTGCCGCTCTTCAACTATGGCGGCGACATGAGTGGTCAGTACGGATACAAGGGGGCGATGCTCGATTTCATCACGGCGATACTCTTCGTGCTGGGGATGGGATACTCCTTCGCCCACGCCCGGCAGCCGCGTTATTGCCTCTTGCTCCTATGGTTCTGGGCCACCATGATCGTGGGCGGGATGCTGACACTGCCGGCGCCGTTCATACCGCGGCTGGCTGGCATGTTGCCGGTCCTCTGCATCTTCGCCGGAGTAGCCTTGGAGAGGATCCTGGGAGTGTTTCAGCAGGCCTGGGGAAGGGGTAGGCCCACCAATGCCGCGCTCGGTCTCCTGGTGGTTGTCACTCTAGGCGTCGTCGCCTTCCTGAACTACGACACCTACTTCAACAAGTACCTGGATACCATAGATGGGTGGGCGATGCGGGAGCCCGCCACCGCCATCGCCAGGTACATGGACTCGCTAGGCGAGGACTACGAAGTATACCTGCTGGGCGCACCGAGGTTATACGTTCGCCACGGCACGATCCGCTTCATCGCGCGCGAGGCGCAAGCGACTGACGTTCTCGACCCTGGGCAGTTCATACCGCTCCAAACGAGCGGGGAGAAGAACGCTGCGTACATCCTTCTCCCCTCGCATCTACACCATCTGCCCAGTCTTCAGCAGTACTACCCCAGGGGTGTCGTGCGCAACTTCACCCGCGAGTCGGGCGAGCTGTGGTTCACAGTCTTCGAGGTCAACCGCGAGGACATCGCAGCTGCCCTACCCTGATTCCGCACATCAGCCCTCACCGTCTGGCGAGGGCGGCCTCGATATTGGTCAGCGCCTTCTCTATGTTCTCGATGGAGTTGGCGTACGACATGCGAATGAACCCACTTCCGTGTGCCCCAAAGGACGTGCCAGCAAGGACGGCCACACCTGCATCCTCCATGCAGAAGTCGGCGAACTCCCGCTCCGTCATGCCGGTGCCCTCGATGTTGGGGAACACATAGAAGGCGCCCCTGGGCATGGTGCACCTGATGCCCTCGATGGCGTTGAGGCCGGGCACGATCACGTCCCGCCGCCGCCTTAACTCCTCCACCATCTTCCTGGGAGCGTCCTGGGGACCGGTCAGCGCCTCGACACCAGCAGTCTGTGTAAACGTGGCAGTGCACGAGTTGCTGTTGGTCATCAGCCGCGTGATGTGGACCGCGAGCTCCTCAGGCATCACACCATATCCCAACCTCCAGCCGGTCATGGCGTAGGTCTTCGAGAAACCGTTGAGGAGGATGGTGCGGTCCTGGACGTCAGGCATGGACAGGAAGCTGACGTGCTCCCCCTCATAGATGATCCGGTCGTAGATCTCATCGCTGAGTACGATGAGGTCGTGTTCCTTGGCCACCTCGGCGATCACTTCCAGGTCTTCCCTGGTCAACATGCCACCTGTGGGGTTCTGAGGCGAGTTGATGATCACCAACCTGGTGCGCGGCGAGACCTTGTCCTTCAACTGGGAGACGTCGAAGCGGAAACCGCGCTTCTCCTCGAGCACCAATGGTACCGCCTTCGCCCCGACGAAGTTGATCATCGACTCGTAGATCGGGAACCCAGGGTTGGGGTACAGGACTTCGTCGCCCTCCTCGACCAGAGCCAAGATGGAATAGAACATGATCGGCTTGGCGCCAGGGGTGACCACCACGTGCTCTGGTCGCACGTCCACGCCTCGGGTCTCGCCGATATGCTCGGCGATGGCCTTCCTCAACTCCGGGATGCCGGCGGAGGGAGAGTAGTGGGTCTGTCCCTGCATCAAGGCCGTACCGGCCGCCTCTATGATGTTGGAGGGAGTGTCGAAATCAGGCTCTCCGATCTCCAGATGTACGATCTCCCTACCCTGGGCCTCGAGCGCACGCGCCTTGGCCAGCACCTCGAATGCGGTCTCCGTGCCCAGACGACTCATCGCTGTTGCTAGTTTCACTCCTGGTACCTCCTTCAGTAATACTAGTGCTTTGCACTTCGAATTCGCTGTGTTATAATGAAAACAGTGGAGATAGCCGGGGCTTTGCCCTGGCGTATTTCTGTGGCTCGGTTGCCGGCAGACGGCTCGCCCAGAGAGTGCCCACCTTCAGTGGGCTTCCCGGCAGCCAGCATCCACAGAGGAGGTGTCGTGTGCTGAGAATCGTATCCATCGTCTTGTTTTCGCTTGGGATTCTGCTCGCCCCTGCCGCCTGTGGCGGTGGCCAGCCGCAGATCCCTACACCTCTTCCGGCACCAGTGGACAAGATCATCTTCATGGCCAACCACGAGGACAACGACGACATCTTCATGGTGGGCACCGATGGCATGGAGCTCACCAATCTCACCAACTCCTCATCCGACGATGTGCTGCACTCCTGGTCACCTGACGGGCGGCAGATCCTGTTCGTCACCGATCGCGACGGCAACTCCGAGGTCTACACGATGCATGCCGACGGATCGTATCCCCTCAACGTAAGCAACCACTCCGCCGATGACGGCTTTCCCGCCTGGTCGCCCGATGGTCAGAAGATCGCTTTCGTCACCAACCGCGACGGCAACTGGGAGATCTACACCGTGAACACCGACGGCTCTCAGCCCACGAGACTGACCACCAGCCCCGCCGTGGATGGCCATCCCGCGTGGTCACCCGACGGTTCCCGAATCGCCTTCGTCTCCCAGCGCGATGGAAACGACGACATCTACGTCATGGACCGCGACGGCGGCAACCAGACCAGATTGACCATACACCCTGCTTCTGACACCAACCCTGCCTGGTCGCCAGATGGAACCCGCATCGCCTTCGAGTCGGAGCGCGATGGAAACGTCGAGCTCTATGTCATGAACGCCGATGGTACCGACCAGTACAATCTATCACAGAGCGATGCCAGCGACGACAGCGACTTCGTGTGGTCGCCCGACGGCCAGACTATCGTATTCTCCGCTGAGCTAGACGGAAACTCCGAGATATTCCTGGTCCGTCTGAGCGACGGGAGCACGGTCGACCTCACCGACGATCCGGGCCAGGATGTCCTTCCGGCCTGGTCGCCCGACGGGCAACGCATCGTGTTCACCTCTCTCCGAGATGAGAACGCCGACATCTACGTCATGGCCGCCGATGGGAGCGAACTACAGCGCGTGACCCAGCATCCCGACAACGAGTGGGCTCCTCTCTGGGTCCCCTAACCGTTCCCTCATGCGATTTGACTCTCATAAGTTGCCAACAGCTTCTTTCCCGTGGCCTCCCACGAGAACTCGGCCGCTCGTGCCAGGCCGCGTACAATCAGATCCGCTCTGAGACTCGCATCATCGAGCACCTGGCTCATCGCTTCCGCCACCGCTGCGGGGTCGTCCGCGGGTACCATCAATCCAGCTTCCCCCACCACCTCCGGCAAAGACGAGCTATCTGACGTGACGACCGGCGTGCCGCAAGCCATGGCCTCTAGCGGCGGAAGGCCGAAGCCTTCATAGAGAGAAGGGAAGGCCAGCACGTCAGCCAGGCTGTACAGGCCGGGCAGGTGGTCGTCGGGCACGAATCCCAGGAAGACGACATCCTTCGTGAGAGACAACTTCTCCACACGTCGGAAGATGCCCTCGTAAAGCCACCCCTTCCCCCCAGCTATCACCAGTCTGTGGGGCAGATCACGACGCTCTTTCAACATGGCGTACGCCTCGAGCAGAACGATCAGGTTCTTGCGCGGCTGCAGGGTGCCCACGCTGAGAATGAAAGGGTAGCTCAGACTGTACAGCTCCTTCACCGCTTCGAGAACCTCTCGATCCTGGGTCACGGTGAAACGCTGGTCAACCCCCGGGTAGACCACCTCTACCTTCTCGGATGGCAGGCCCAACAGCTCCACGACGTCCCGTCTGGTGTTCTCCGAGTCCGCCAGGACCACGTCCGCCTCGCCTGCGCAGCGAGGAACCACCGCGCTGAGATACCGCCGCAGGCTGGGCTCTGCTCCTTCCGGGTACCGCAGGAAAGAAAGGTCGTGAAGAGTCACCACCTTCCTGGCCCTCCGCACCGGCGGCAGAACGTAGTCAGGTGAGTGGAATACGTCCACCGGCCCTATCAGCGCATCCACAGGAACAGGCAACCGCAAGCGATGCCAGAGAATCGTCCACAACCTCTCTGATAGCGGGAGCCGTCTCACGCGGAAGCTGGTCCCCAGCGCGGGATCGTTGTCCTGCAGCGGTGGAGAAGCCTCCGCCCCACGTCCCGCGACCAGCAGTACAAAGGAGTGCTCGCTGTGCTGCTCTGCCAGCCCACTGACGATCCCCCTGGCGTAGCGACCTATACCAGCCTGCTGATGTACAGCAGCGGTGTAGTCTATGCCAATGTGCAACCGTACAGCACCTCAATCGGCAGCGTAGAGAACCCTGGGATCAGTCGATCCCCCCGTACGTCCAGACACGATTGACGCCGAAGTTCCATACCAGGACTACGACGGTAGCTATGGCCTTGGAGACATTGTAGCCTAGCGTGCCCCAGGCGTGAAACACCATGCTGTCCAGCCCCAGAAAGATGATCTGGTTGATGACGTAGCCTCCAAGGCTCACCAGGGCGAACTGTACTAGCTGTGGAATCAGGGCCTTCTGCCGCGACTCAGGGAAGGTCCACAGCCGGTTCCAGATGAAGTTACTGACCACAGCAGCGGAGAACGAGCAGGTATTGGCCCAGAACTTGGTGAACCCGCCGCCCAGGACCAGGATGTTCAGCACGCCGAAATCCACCACCGTGCCTACCACGCCCACCGTGGCGAACTTCAGGAAACGCACCACCTCCCTGCGATTGGACAGCGCCGCCTGGTACAGTCGATGGCCCCACGGATGGGCATCGACCCAGAACACCAATCTGGCTACAGCATCACTGGCAAGAACTGCGTCTATCAGCCTGGACAACTCGTCCTCCTCGACCTCGAGTCAGTACGAACAGCAGACCGAGCAGAATGGCAAGATGCATGTTCATCCCGTGGACGTACAGGTTGTCGAACACACTATGGACGCTGAAGGCCCCCAGAACGCCGAGGATGCCCAGAGCCACAGCCTGCTCCGCGCCGCTCAGGCACCGCACCGTGGTCCACCCATGCCAGAAACACGCGATCCACAGCATCAGGTACGCCACAAGCCCCAGCAATCCGGTCTCAGCCGCGATGTGCAGGTAGTAGTTGTGGGCATGACCCAAGGGATCCCACCAACCCGGCACGGCGTAGGCCGGATACACGGGGACATAGTTCCCGATCCCCACGCCGAGCAGCGGACGATCCTCGAGCATGGCCAGCGCGGCCTGCCAGTGAGCCAACCTCTCCACAACGGCGTAATTCTCGTCGGTGATCTGGACCCCACGCACGTTGGGCACCTGAAGATAGGGAAGGAAGTCGGAGAAGCGCTGCGAGATCAGTGTGGGGAGTAAGTGATCACCTCCCAGGGCCAAGCCCATCGTGGCCATGAAGAGCAAGAGTACAAAGACCGCCCACACCCAGCGCCGGCGCAGCGCGAGGAAACCAATCACCCCGCTGCCCAGCCCGCACAGCCCGCCCAGAACGGGGCCGATCAGCGAGCCTCCACGGGATCCGATTTGCCACAGTGACCCCAGAGCTGCGCCGGCCAGACCAGAGAGGGCGCCACTCGTTCTTTCGCTGAACACGTTGTGCCACAGCCCTCCCAGGGCCACCAGCGCCGCTCCAGCCAGGAAGCCTAGCAAGGCTCCACGCGACCAACTCATCAGCAGGGCGGTCCCCATCACAGCGAGGCTGCCCCCTGCCACTCCCCACACCAGCAGGCCCCCCACGTCCCGTCGCGGCCAGCGACCAAGAAACAGACTCAGAGCCAGCGGAAGGATCAGAGCCAGGTATCCACCATACGGGTTGGGCTGATCGAAGGTGCCGTAGGCGCGAATAAACCGACCGAACAGCAGGAACCCCTCAGGACCTACCCCTCCGAGAAACTGGTAGAAACCCAGCAGCGCCTGCGCGCATCCGGCGAGCAGCACCACCACTGCCACCACCATGGCCTCTCTAAAGCTCACCAGGTTCACTACCAGGAGGTATACTGCGAGAACCTCCAACCAGAGCAGCAGTCCCTTGATGCTCCATTGCAAAGAAAGGGCCCCGGCCACGGAGAAAGAGATGACAGCCACGAAAACAACCAGGGGCACGAGCAAGGGAGCGTGGAGGGTCTTGACCTGCTTGCAGGCCAGCATGCGCGTCAACCAGGCGGCGAAGGTCAGAGCGGCAAGGGCCTCCGCCCCACCTACGCTCAAGACCCCCAGGCTGATCTCTTTCAAGGACCCGAAGGGGATGGCGAAAACGAGCAGGTAGAGGCCGAGAACGGGCCGCAAGAGGATCAGCAGAAGTAGACCACCAGCTAGAAGCAGGTATGCTGCCCAGTTGAGGGGTAGCAGTACCAGCGCCAGTCCTGAAGCCAGGACCAGCGCCGTCACGGTCACACGATACAGAATCCGGCCAGGGACAAAGCCTGGCTGCCAGCGCGCTCCAGCAAGGGAAGCATATCCGCTCACGGCAAGATGATAAGCACGAAGGTGCGTTTTGTCAACGCGCTCGCCGCACCTCAGCGATGTGGAAGACACGCCTGATCAGGAGTACAGACAGCGCGGAGCCAAGGACGTCGAAGCCCACATCCACCGGTTGCGGGTTCCGCCCGGGCACGAAGTACTGATGGGCCTCATCCGAGATAGCGTAGAGGGCTGCCAAGCCAAAGGCGAAGAGAAAAGCGCGCCACGAGGCAACATCGTGGCCGTCGCGCCACGCCCACCACGCCAGCGCCACCAGCACACCATACTCAGTGACATGAGCCAGCTTCTTGATCACTACGTCCAAAGCCGCTTCAGGATGATGGGGCAAGTCTGCCTGAGCGGAGAGGTAGAAGATGGCACCCATCCACAGTACGACCACCAACCAGCGCAGCGCCCTTCTCCCGGTTCTCTTGACACTCATGCCGCGTACGCGCTTTCCGCCACGGCCGCCAGCCGGGCCCAATCGAACGAACCGCTCACGCGCCTCCGTGCCTCCTTACCCAGCCTGCCTCTGAGATCGTCATCTCTCAAGAGTTGGACCACTCCTCGCGCGAAGGCCTCAGTGTCGTCTGGCGACACCACGTACCCTGTGGAGAGGTGCTCAATGTACTCGCCAACCTGCCCCACGTCGTCGGCCACCACCGCCAGTCCCGCCGTGAGCAGGTCCACGAGCTTGGCCGGACAGCGAGCCCGATTCAGCAGCGAGTCTTCGAGAGGATAGATCGCCAGATCAGCGGCGGTGAAGTAAGCGGGGACTGTCTCACTGTCGATCCGGCCCACCCAGGTGATACGCGACGAGAATCCAGCGTCCTTCGCCAGCGAGAGAAAGGACCTCTCTTCGCCCCGCAACCCCTCGCCCACCACGATCAGGCGCGCCGACGGCTCATCCGAGAACACTTTGCCCAGCACATGGACCAGCCGTTGTGCATCGAACTCGAAGAACCTGGTATAGAGCAGCAACACACGATGCTCCTCCAGTTTCCACTGAGCCCTCAAGCTGGCCCCGCCAGTTGGGTCTGGGGCAACAACGAGTGGCATAGCACCGTTGGGCAAGTAATACACCGCCTCCGGTTCCACCGCCATCTCGACGGCCAGCGCCCCCAGCGCCCTGCTAGCCACAGTGAGCGCGTGGCAGTGTGTGATTCCCCACCTCTCCTGCCAGGCGAAGATGCGCCTCTGCCACCACGTGTAGCCGCCAGCTTCGTTCCATCCACCCGGCCCCTCCCAGTCATCCGTGTCGACCACCACCCTCACATCAGCCAGATGCAGCCTGGTCAGCCACCACATCACCGCCGCCGTCAGGCCAGCATACGCCTTGGGCTTGAAGCAGTGTACCACCTCGGGCCGCCCCTCTAGGACACGACGCACCAGACGCCAGACCACGATGGCGTGACCCAGGACAGGCATGCTTCGAGGCAGGTCGATGTTGTAGATGGAAACGCCGCCTTCGCGCCAACGCCGCCCGCTGTCCTGTGGGCAGCTCCATGGAGGCAGCACCAACTCCACCTCGTGGCCCCTGGCCGCCAACGCCTTGCCCAACGGTAACGCGCGCCGGGACATGGTCCCATGGGGACTCAGGCCGAATGGACCGACCATGGCCACTCTCATCTGGCAGTTCTACCTTGGATACCTGTGGAGACGAGAGGAATACAGTGGGCCGGCAGGAATCCCCGAGGCCCCCGCGGGCTACAGTCGGTAGATTTCCCCGAACTTGGCGCGCAGATACTCGAGATACGGCTGCGCGGTGAGACCGCTTCCGGTCACCCGGGTCAGCAGCTCCATGGGTTCGAACTTGGCTCCATGTCTGTGTACGTTCTCCCGCAGCCAGCCGAGCAGATCGCTGAACTGTCTGTTCTCGATCCTCCGTCTCAAGTCGGGGAGATCCTCTTCGATCCTGACCCACAACTGAGCGGCGATCAGATTGCCCAGCGCGTAGGTCGGGAAGTAGCCGATCATACCCCCGGACCAGTGAACGTCCTGTAGCAGGCCCTGGCTGTCATCAGGCGGGATGATGCCCAGGAACTCCTCGAACTTGCTGTTCCACGCCTCGGGGAGATCCGCGACGTCGAGGGTGCCTTGCATCAAGGCTATCTCCAGCTCGAAGCGAACCATGATATGCAGGTTGTAGGTAGCCTCGTCCGATTCCACCCGGATGAATGAAGGCTCCACCTTGTTGATGGCCCGATAGAACGTGTCCAGCTCGACGTCACCGAGCTGGCTGGGGAAGAACTCCTGGAGCCGCGGATAGAACCCCTTCCAGAAGGCAGAGCTGCGTCCCACCAGGTTCTCCCACATGCGCGACTGGGACTCGTGGATCGCCAGCGACGCACCTTCCCCCAAAGGTGTTCTGTCCAGCTCTGGGGCAACCCCCTGCTCGTACATGGCGTGTCCCGCTTCGTGCATGGTGCCGAACAACGCGGTATTGAGAAACTGCGGATCGAGGCGATTGGTTATCCTCACGTCACCCGATCCGAATCCGGTGGTGAACGGATGTACGGACTTGTCTTGCCGGCCGCGCTCGAAGTCGTAGCCAAGCGCCTGGGCCACCTCCAGTCCGAAGTCCCACTGCTTTCCCATGTCGAAGTCCTGGCGCACCGCCGCGTCGTCCACCGGCGTGCCGCGTTCCACGATGTCCTGCACGAGGGCGACTTGCTCGGGCCGCAGCTCATCGAAGACGGCTTTCACTTCCACCGTCTTCATGCCAGGTTCGAAATCGTCGAGCAAGGGATCATACACGTGATCGTAAGGGGCGAAGAAGTCGACGTACTGGCGTCTCAGAGCCACGATCTCCTTGAGTTGCTCCTCGAACTGGCTGAAGTCGGCCTCCTCTCGTGCTTTCTCCCAAACCCGGTGCGCCAGGGCCGTCACCCGCCTGAACTCGCCCACCCATTCGGCAGGCACCTTACGGGCCTTGTCGTAGTCACGACGTGCCTTGCGCACCAAACGTGCTTCGTCAGAATCCGGGTCCAGTCCCCCTACCTCGGACTCCGCCGCTTCAAGCGCGGCGCCTATATCGTCGCTGACCATCTTCTCATGTGCCACTCGGCCCAGCGTCGCGAGTTGCATGGCCCGGCCGGGAGCTCCCCCCGGCGGCATGTAGGTCTGCTGGTCCCAGCCCAATACGCTGGAGGCAGCCTGGAGATCGGCGACGATACCCAGCATCTCCCGGAGTTGCTCGAGTCTCTTACCCATGTCCCCTCCTCGCACGCCAGAGATAGCCACAACTGCAGGGCGATGGCGGCGTAACCCCTCGCCCGATTCTCACCACTGATGCCCGATCACAGATTCATCAGCGCAGTAGTGCTACGGCTACTCGACCGTCACAGACTTGGCCAGATTCCTGGGCTGATCCACGTCACAGCCCCTCTCCAGCGCCATGTAGTAGGCGAAGAGCTGCAAGGGGATGACGGTCAGCACCGGATTCAACTCCTCCAATGTCGCCGGCACGTAGAAGACCTCTTCGGCAGAGGACCGGATCCCTTCGTCCCCCTCGGTGGCGACCGCTATCACGTGGGCCTCGCGGGCGCGCACCTCCTGGATGTTACTGAGGAGCTTTTCGTAGATCTCGCTGCGCGGGATGATGGCGAACACCGGGAACCCGGAGTCCAGCATGGCGATAGGACCGTGCTTGAGCTCCCCTCCTGCGTACCCCTCGGCGTGGATGTAGCTGATCTCCTTGAGCTTCAGGGCACCCTCCAGAGCCGTGGGATAACCCAGGTTTCGGCCGATGAAGAAGAAACCGTTGCGATCCGAGTACCTCTTGGCCACCTCCGCGGCGTAGTCCTGCGTCCCCAGCGCTGCCTCCAGCTTCGAGGGCAGTTGCCTCAACTCCTCGACGACCTTACCGACCTCCGTTTCGCTCATTGCGTTGCGTCTTCGCGCGAAGTCCAGCGCCATGAGCACGAGCACGACCAGTTCGGTGGTATACGTCTTCGTAGCTACCACGCCTATCTCCGGGCCAGCCTGGAGGTGGAAGGTAGCGTCGGCACCTCGCGTGATGGAACTCCCTACCACGTTAGTGATGCCCACTGTGGCTGCGCCCTTCTCCCGGGCCAGTCGAAACCCCGCCAGGGTATCCATCGTCTCGCCCGATTGGGTGACGAACACGACGAGAGTTCTCTCGTCCACCAGAGGTGCACGATACCTGAACTCAGAGGCCACGTCCACCTCCACGGGAAGCCCAGCCCATCTCTCGAACAGGAGCTTCCCCGCCATCCCGGCGTAGTGAGAGGACCCGCAAGCCACGATGCAGACCCGGTTGAACCTTTCCAGATCCAGGTGAGCCCACTCCGACAGGCTCACTCTCGATCCGTCGAGCCGCCCGCGCAAGGTGTCCGTGACGGCCTGGGGTTGCTCGTGGACCTCCTTGAGGTAGAAGTGGGGATAGCCCCCCTTCTCGGCCGCTTCCAGGTCCCAGGTGATCTGTAGCGGCTCACGGTGCTGCTCCTCTCCCTCCAACGTCCGGATACTCACTCCCTGGGGGGTCAGAGCCACCACCTCCTCGTCGTCCACCACCAGGGCCCTGCGGGTGTGGCGCATGATGGCGGGCATGTCCGAGGCCAGGTAGTTCTCTCCGCGCCCCAGCCCCACGATCAAGGGAGAGAAGCGTCGCGCCCCCACCAATACCTGGGGTTCGTCTCGACAGAACGCCGCTATGCCATACGCACCCTGCACCTTCTGGAGGCCACGCCTCACCGCCTCAGGCAACACAGGCTCCCCGTACCCTTCCCTGACCAACGTGTCGTACTCCTCCTCGAAGAGGTGGGCCAAGACCTCCGTGTCCGTCTCGGAGATGAAGGAATGGCCACTCGACAGCAACTTCTCTCTCAATTCGGCGTAGTTCTCGATGATGCCGTTATGGACCAGCACGATCCGCCGCTCACAGTCCGAGTGGGGGTGGGCGTTGATCTCATTGGGCAGGCCATGCGTGGCCCACCGGGTGTGTCCCACACCGAGGAAGCCCGTAGGGCCACCATCGCCGAGGGCGTCCAGGAGCCTCTGCAGCTTACCCTCGGTCTTCTCGATCTCTATCTCGCCGGCCAGATTCAGCACAGCTATCCCAGCCGAGTCGTACCCCCGGTACTCCAGACGGCGCAAGCCGTCGAGCAAAATAGGGGTAGCGAATCGGGGACCTACGTAACCCACGATGCCACACATCTCTCCGCTACCTCCCCCTCTTGTCGCTGCGCCTAATTGTGGCCAGCATCGGGGCGACAGTCCGCTCGCCATGGATACCACGCTCGCGCGAATGGGCCTGAGGCAGCAGGCGATGGTTTGCCAGACGGGGATCGACGCGGAGATGGAGGCGTTTCGCTTCGGGATACACTGTACCTCTGCAATGGAGAACGCCCGAGGACTGGTGAGTCGCGCCAACGTTGGAAGTCTTCTTATGTACTCTTCTTGCGTACACTTGGACCCCTCCTGTTTGACGAGGGCCGTGCCCGGTCTGCAAGCCAGGCTCAGCTCCCCCTTGTGGTCCAGGCGCGTGGCTCCTGCCAGCACGCCACACTGTCGCTACTGGGCCTCCTTTTGTGCCCGCGGTCGCCCCCAGGTTTTGAGGAGATCCTTCGTCTCAGGAGGGGAAGAACAGGAGCGTAGCCACTCCAGGGGGGCATCCGCCGATCACTCGATTTTCCCAGTCCGCGGCAGCCCGCGAACGGTTAGTCCCACCTTGCGCTGGGGAACCCCCACCTCGTCAACTGGAAGACCTCCAGTCCAGGCGCTATCCTCCCCTTGTCCATCCATGCCTGCTACATCGGAATCACCTCCCTCAACCGCATGGGTCTATTATAGCACTCTCCTTGACCCTTGGCAAACGCCAGTGTGGTGGCCCTCTGCCAAGGATCGAGAAGGCGTCCCCCTCTCAGCAGGGTTGGCCGAGCGCCTGCGAAGCATCCTGCCGCGCCGATATCGAGGGCTACCCCCTGCCCTTCTCCGGGGTGCCGAAGTAGCCCAGAATCTCCTCCACGGTGCTCACTGGTAAGACCGGAATACCAAGGCAGGCCTCCATCTCCGCAGCGGTGACGTCGTCCAGAGTGACCCACCCGGCTGCGTCGAACATCGCCCTGGGCAGGAAGACAACTCTACCCAGATCTTCTCCCTCAAGAGCGTCCATCACGTCTCTGCCAGACAGCAAGCCTGACACCGTCACCGACGCCCCGAAGAACCGATTCTCCACCGGCCGGACGATGATCTCGACGCCGAGCCTCTCACTCAACTCCTCGACAATCTGGCCCATCAGCGGCGCGATGAGCGTTCCGCACACCAGGGTGCACCTGCCCTTGGCCGGTCGCAGGCCCTTGCAGCCTAGCTCCTCCCAACCGTCTAGGAGTCCCCGCACCAGGCCGATGCCATTCTCCAGTTGAGGAAAGCCATCGTACTCATCGGCGGTAGGGACTGGATACCCCGCCCGCAGATACAGCTCGTCAGAGGGGTACACCAGGCCCACGCCCAATTGCCTCCTGTTCTCCTGTTGGCGTGGGACAAGCTGGTCCAGCACGGCGTGGACCTCGTCGTCCGTGAGGAGACGGACCTCGCCGCTGTGGTATCTGGTGAGACCCACGGGTACGACACCGATGGAGCGAACACCAGGAAACAGCGCCGTCAGGTCCTCGATGGTGCGGTCCAGATGCTCGTCGTCGTTCACGCCCGGCACCACTACGATCTGGGTGTGTACCTCGACTCCCATGCCCGTCAGACGATGGAGCTGTTCGTAGATATCGGGCAGGCGCGCATTGCACATCAGCCGCTGCCTCAACTCATGATCCGTAGCGTGGACGGAGACGTACAGCGGGCTCAGGTGCTGCTCGGCCACACGCTCCCAGTCTTGTTCGGACCAGTTAGAGAGAGTGATGAAGTTGCCATGGAGGAACGAATACCGGTAGTCGTCGTCCTTGACGTACAGTGAGGGTCGGAGCCCTCGAGGCATTTGGTCCACGAAGCAGAACTGACACCGGTTGCCGCAGCGGCGAATCCCATCGAACACGTCCTCCGCGAACCCGATGCCGAACTCCTCCCCGTATTCCCGGTCAGCAGCAAGAACGAGCCGCTTCCCGGCTCGTTCGATCTCGATCTCCAGCCGCTCGTCGGCGGCGTAGAAGTGGTAGTCTATGACGTCCCGAAGTACGTGTCCGTTGATGGAGATGAGCTGGTCCTCAGGTCGAATACCCAACCCGTCCGCCAGGCTGCCTTCGTCCACGTGAGATATTCGCCCGCCGCTCAGCCCCTCACACCTCCCTTGCTGAACACCGTCCGCCTCCTGCCTCGGGGGTTGTCTTGCCCCTTCGTCTGCCGACCATCATAGGCTGTCAAGTGCTGCTCGGTCGCGGTGGAGAGGTCACTGTAGTAGCCCCGGTACTCATCGGGGAGCAGAACGGCGAGGCGGTACATCATCTCGTCGGTCATCTGGCTCAACTGCTCCCGCGTGAGCTTGCGCGCCTCCGGCTCGAAGATGAAGGGATGGCCGAACGCAATACCGACCTTCGTCCGTCGCAGACTGGAGAGCTGCTTCCAGAACTTCTCCTGGCCCCAGATCGCCAGAGGGACGATGGGTGCCCCAGCCCTCACAGCGATGTACGAGAGCCCATCCTTGCCCTTTTGCAGAGTATTGGTCCTGCTCCTCGTGCCCTCCGGCGCCGCCATCAGCACCTTGCCCTGCTTCAGCACCCTCAGCGCGGTTCGGAGGGCCTTCCTGTCCACCTCTCCTCTCAACACGGGGAAGGTGCCGTATAACCTGAAGAAGAACGCCAAAACCGGGTTGCGGTAGTTCTCCGCCTTGGACATGCCCACGACCTCACGGTCCACGAGCGCCGCCCCAATGACTGTATCGATGGAGATCATGTGGTTCTGTACGACGATCACCGGCCCTTCCGCGGGCAGACGCTCCAGACCCTCCACCTCATAGTCGAGGAGAAGCGCCATCACGAACCTGAGAACCCGATTGGCGAAACGCTGAAAGGTCATGGCCCTACTGCCTCCTCAAGGACTGGCCTCGCCTCCCTCAACTGAAGCTTCTTCGACCAGTTTCTCTAACACATCTAACACCTCTTCGACGCCGAGGTTATCCGTGTCTACTCGAACCGCGTCCTCGGCAACCTTGAGGGGGGCCACCTCCCTGCCACTATCTATCTGGTCACGGCGCTTCATGTCCTCCAGGATCTTCTCGTAGTCCGCTTCGTCTCCTCGCTCCAGGAGCTCCAGATAGCGCCGTCGGGCTCTCACCTCCACTGATGCGTCCAGATAGATCTTCAGATCGGCGTTTGGCAAGACCACGGTGCCGATATCCCTGCCCACCATCACCACCTGGCCCCGCTCACCTATGCGGCGCTGCTGTTCCGTGAGCGCACGGCGCACGTCGGCGTACGCCGACACGGGTGAGACGTGCCGGTCAACCTCCGGGCGTCTTGTCTCCCACGTCACGTCCTCGCCATCGGCCAGCACTGTATACTGTCGGCCATCTTCGTGCTCTGGTCTCACGATGTCGATTCTCAGTTCACGGGCCAACCGGCTGACCGCCTCTTCGTCCGCAACGTCCAGACCTCTCTGCAAGACCTCCCAGGTCACGGCGCGGTACATGGCACCCGTGTCAAAGAACAGATACCCCAAACGCTGCGCCAGTAGACCACCTACGGTACTCTTGCCTGACGCAGCAGGGCCATCAATGGCGATGGTAGACGGTAGAGTCACACCCACCCCTTTCGGGAACGTGCCCCTGGCAGCCAAGGCTCGCTGAGCCGCCGCGCCAGAGAAACAAAAGAATCACTCCCTCTGATTATAGGTCACGGCATAGCGCGCCACAACTCACGGGAGGATTCTCCGTCTCGTCCACTCGAAGGGATCAACGGCGACGCCGCCTACCCTGAGCTCCCAATGGAGATGCGTGCCCGTGGACAGTCCTGTGGAGCCAAGGTGCCCGATCACCTGGCCTTTGGACACGGCTTCTCCCTCCTGGATCACGAGATCAGACAAGTGGCAGTAGATGCTGTAGATCCCCAGGCCGTGATCGATGATCACGGTATTGCCCCTGACCTGCAGGGCCTCGGAGAGAGCTACTCTGCCGCTGGCAGCGGCGTACGCAGGCTCGCCGGTCTCGCCATCCAGGTCTACTCCAGCGTGCCGCCCGGGTCCGGTATCGTACTGCCGTATCGCCCCGTACGCGGAGGTGATGGTCAGCTTGTCCACTGGATACCCGAATACGTCATCCCAGAGCTTGCTCGAACTGCGCTGCGCGTAGATGGCCTCGAGGCGTTCTCTTTCCTCCCTGACTATCTCCGGATCGAGGAGGTATTCCCGTTCGGTGGGGATGTCGATGACCTCGCTGGGGAACTGCCCGTAGGTCACCGTCACCACGTCCGTGACCAGAACCTGCTCGCCCAGCGTGCTCCTGGCCCCAACGACTATCTGCCCCGGACCCACAGCAGCCCAGGAGGCAAACCCTGCTAAAGCCCAGTAGCTGCCCTCCAGCTCGACGAAGTCCAGTGTCAGTTCGCCCAGAGTCCCCGTCAAGGTCACCTCTCGGTTGGACTGCACCTCGATGGCAAGCGTGCCTCCCTGCGCGAGCTCCATGGGCTCCACACGCAACTCTACACTCAGTGGCTCGGGCGTTGGAGTGGGGGTCGCCGTTGGGGTGGGAGTCGAGGTGGGAGTGGGCGTCGCTGTGCTGGTGGCGGTGGGAGTAGGGGTGAACAAGACAGCAGCGAGGGGCTCGGGAAGCGGAGACAGCGCCACGTAGCCAGCCAGCCCTACGATGGCCATCGCTAACAGTAGAACGATGGCTATCCTCAGCGGCCTATTCCTCATCCGCTGACTCCATCTCCTCGAACCTGGGCAGCTCCTCCAGATCCTCGAGTCCGAAGTGCTGGAGGAACTCGAAAGTGGTGGCGTACACCAGCGGACGCCCCACCGTCTCCAGGCGATCTACAGCGTCTATCAGCCCTCGCGCTAAGAGACTCTTCAACACACCCTGACAGTTCACCCCACGAATGGCCTCTATATCCGGCCTGGTTATGGGCTGGCGATAGGCCACTATGGCCAGCGTCTCCAGGGCCGCCGCTGACAGCGTGCCCGAATACTGGAGCCCCAGAAACCGCTCCACGTAGGGAGCCATCTCAGGTGCGGTCACGATCTGAACCTTGTCGTCGTGCACCTGAACGCGCAAGCCTCGTCCTTTGTACTCATCCGAGAGCGACCTCGCCGCCTTGCCTATGAGGGCTCGCTCCACCTGCAACGTCTCCGCGAGGCGTGCCGTGGAGACTGGCTCGTCGGCCACGAACAGCAAACTCTCCAAGACAGCCTTCGCTTCGTCGATGTCCATGTCTTATCCCTTGACACATACCGAAAGCATAAGTATACTGGGCCGGAACTCACCCGCACCACAAGAGGATATCGATGCCATCCCGGTTTCGCGCCTCCGGCTTCGTCGTGATCGTCGCTCTGTCAGTCTTCGCGCTGGCATGCCTTCCCTGCCAGACTTCCTCCGAGGTCGTTCCAACGCCCATGAGGACCGTACCCGTATCCACCACAGAGGCAGAGAATCTGATCTCCTCCCTGAGCCAAGGCTTGGTCCCAGATTCCGAAGGACGTTTCGTCCTGGTGATCACCGAGGAGGAGTTGACCTCGTACGTAGCGCTGAACATGGAAGAGAGCATCGTCGATCCCCAGATCATCCTGACCGATGGTCAGATGCAGATCTACGGCACCATGGTCAGCCCCGTCGAGGCACCCGTAACCGCGGTGGCCTCGGTCGAAGTGGAAGACGGCAAGGCTCACGTGGTCGTCGAGTCGGTGTCCGTGGACGGCTTTCCCATCCCCGGCACCTTCGTAGAGGCTTTCGCGCAGCAGATCGACGACCTGGTAATGACCCTGCTGGAATACGAGAATCTGGAGATCACCGAAGTACAGATCCCGGCAGGCGAGATGAACATCAAGGGCATCATAGGATCGTAATCAGCTCGCCAACGGGCCATCTGCGCGTGGGGCATACCGGATGTTCACCTTGATCTTGCGCAGCTTGAGCCCCATTCGCTCTTCTACGACTTCGCGAGCCACCTGGCAGACCTCCTCCGTTTTGGTCGGGACGTCGATGTCAGGGGTCGTCTCCAGATTCAGTTCCACATCGATATCCTTGCGGCGCGGCATGATCTTGGGCCTGACTTTGACCACATCCGCCAGTTGATCCACCCGGTACTCGAGACGCTGCGCGATGGACTCGACAGCCAGTTCCACCTCGCCACCAGCCGACTTCACGAGCCTGACGGTGTGCCGCCTTGGCCTTCTGAACTCCAGGTAGAGGACCAGCCCGCAGATGATGAAGCAGACAATACCCACCAGGACCAGAACCACTCGATGAAAGATACTGAGGCCACCGGACACAGATCCGAGAATAGGCTGGAGACACGCGAGCACCGGATCCGGAAACACCAACACAACAGGAATGGCGATCATCAACGCCGCGAAAAGCAAAACTGTGACGGCTCGGTTGAATAGGTTCATCGTCTTCTCCCCCGTTCTGACTCCATGAGTAGTACGTGCACTACATCCTTTCCGTCTTGAGCATCCAGCATTCGTCAGCCGATCGCGCCTTGCTGTAACGCCAGTCAGCCACCAAGCACGGAACCCACAAACTCCCTCTGTCCGCGGACGAACTCTTCTGCACCCATGGCCCTCTTCCCAGCTAACTGGATCTCCTCCAGCACCAGAGCGCCTTGCCCGCAGGCCACTCCCACACCCGTGGGCAGCAGCACGACCTCACCCGGTTCCTCTCTGCCCTTCCATTTGCGCTCCGGGCGCGCGCCGAGGATCTTGAGCAGGTTCCCTTTCCAATACGCACGGGCACCAGGCCGAGGATTGAACGCTCTGATCCGATACCAGATGTCTGCCGCAGGCAACGCCCAGTCTAGCACGGCTTCCTTGTTGGAAACGGGCCTGGTGTAGGTAGCCTTGGAGTTATCCTGCGGTCGAGCTTCGATGGCCCCGTCCAGCCACCGAGGCAGGGTATCGACGAGGAGCTCTGCGCCCAGCGTGGCCAGCGTATCCTCCAGGGAACCGGCCGTGTCTTCGGCACCTATCTCGACCGTGCGCTGCGCCAGGATGGGACCGGTATCCATCCCTTCATCCATCAACATGATGGTCACGCCCGTCTCCTCCTCGCCAGCCAACAAGGTGCCAGCGATGGGCGACGCCCCCCTGTGCTTGGGCAGGAGCGACGGATGGACGTTGATCACCCCGCTGGGCGGAATGTTCAGCACCTCCGGGCGGAGTATCTGGCCGAAAGCCGCCACCACCATCACCTTAGGCTCCAGGTCTCGTAGCTCAGCGACCGCCTCCGTACTGCGCAATGACTCGGGCTGGACCACGCGCAGCCCCAACTCCAATGCTGCCTTCTTCACCGCCGACGGGGTCAGCTCGCGCCCCCGTCTGGCGGGCCGATCCGGCTGGGTCACGACACCCACCACCTCGTAGCGCCTCGCCAGCGCCTCCAGCGAAGGCACAGCGAAGGGCGGTGTCCCCATGAAGATCACTCTCTCTCCCACCTCTCACCTCGCAACGCCACGATTCTAGCACAGCTACACCTCTACTTCAAGACTTGACTTCCGTGCAAGAGGTGGTACAATGCTGGTGGTTTCCGCAGCGGCGAAAGTGCGGGGACAAGCCGGTAATCCGAACGACCCAGGTCAGGCAAAAGGGCGAGGTCGGTGATAGCCTCGCTCGTCGTTTCGTTGCCTCGGAGATTCCCAGGAGGCGCCCCTTGACGGGCATCCTAGCAAAGTGGCACGTCCATCCCCCACTGTCGGACTCCTGCCTGTCGCGTTTTCCTGACCTTCCCCCACTGCTTGTACAATGCCTGTTCAATCGTGGCCTCACAACCGACCGCGAGATTCGACGCTTCCTGTCCGCCGAGTGTGAAGAGACGGACCCCTTCCAGATTCTGGGAATAGCGGATGCTGTGACCAGGATACGCCAGGCCATCCGCTCGGGGGAGTTGATAGCAGTCTACGGCGACTTCGATGCCGACGGCGTGACCGCCACGGCCCTCCTTACAGAGACCCTCCACTCCGTGGGGGGCAATGCGATTCCTTACATTCCCCATCGCGTCGATGAGGGCTACGGACTCAACTCGGATGCGGTACAGCGGTTGGCCAAGCGGGGCGCAAGCCTCATCGTCACCGTGGACTGTGGCGCACGTGCAGTACCGCAGGTGGAGCAGGCAAGTAGATTCGGCGTGGACGTCATCGTCACCGACCATCACTCCCCCGGCGAACACCTGCCGCCCGCCGTGGCGGTGGTCGACACGCAGAGAGAAGACTGCTTGTACCCCTTCAAGGGGCTCTCGGGCGTCGGCATCGCCTTCAAACTGGCCCAGGCACTCTTGCTGGTGAGTCACGAACTTCCGCTGCGAACGGAGCGCGACAGACTCGAGGAGGAGCAGCTCCTGGATCTCGTGGCTCTGGGCACCATAGCCGATCTCTCGCCCTTGATCGGGGAGAACCGCTGCCTCGTGCAGAAAGGCCTGGCTCAGTTGGCCCTGGCGCGCCGTCCGGGTCTCAAGGCCCTGATGGAGGAAGCCCACGTGGCGCCAGCCAATGTGAACGCGGCAACCATCGGATACGTGTTGGGCCCGCGTCTCAACGCCGCGGGGCGTATGGACCATGCCATGCTCAGCTATCGGCTCCTCACGGTATCCTCCGCCTCGCAGGCCGCTGAACTTGCCGCCCTGCTGGAGCAGAAGAACCGCATCCGCCGAGACGTGACCACGGCAACTCTGGAAGCGGCCCGGCTCCAGGTCTCGGAGCAAGGGGATCAACCAGTGCTGTTCGCAGTCGGCAGCGATTTCCACGAAGGGGTGCTGGGATTGGCGGCACAGCGTCTTTGCGAGGAGTACTATCGCCCATCCGTCGTGACCAGGACAGACGGCGAGGAGAGTGTCAGTTCAGCCCGCAGCGTAGGGGAGTTCGACATCACGGCAGCGCTCGATGAGTGTGCGCCGCTGCTGCTGCGGCACGGCGGCCACTCCAAGGCCGCGGGCTTCACGACGCGCACCGAGAACCTCCCCGAGCTCAGGCGTAGACTGCGCGAGATAGCCGCCGAGCGCCTGGAGGGAACCGAACTGCGCCCTACTCTGGACATCGACGCAGAGATTCCTCTCGGCGCGCTGACCCCTGAGCATTTTTCCATGTGCCAGCAACTGGAGCCGCTCGGCCAAGGAAATCCAGAACCGCTGCTCCTCAGCCGTGGTGTAGCGGTCCGCGACAGCAGAGTCGTCGGCGACAACCACCTGAAGATGAGTCTGGATGGTGGGCAGTTCGTCTGGGACAGCATTGCTTTTCGCATGAGCGATCACGCCAGCGAACTCTCGCCGCGCATAGACGTGGTCTACACGCCCCAGGTGCGGACGTGGCGGGACCAGGAGACATTGCAACTCAGAGTCGAGGATCTCAGGCCAACGCAGTGAGTCGAGGCCCTGCGACGAGCACCTGCGAGAACGGCAGACAAACGGAGTCCCCCCGGACCCATGAATCGAGAATACCCTTCAGGTCCTATCCCTTCTGTCGGCGTCGTCGTATGCAACGACGACAGAGTACTCCTCGTCCTCAGAGCCCAGGAGCCGAGTCGTGGAAAATGGAGCGTCCCTGGCGGCGTGGTCGAATTGGGTGAGACCATCCGCGAGGCAGCCCACCGCGAGGTCCTAGAAGAGTGCGGGCTGGACATCGAGGTCGGCGAGGTCATAGCAGTCCGAGACCTGATTCTCCGTGACCAGAACGGTCGTATCCGCTTTCACTACGTCCTCGTGGACGTCGTGGCGACGTGCGTTGGCGGCAAGCTGAGCGCCGCGTCCGACGTCGCTGATGCCCGCTGGGTCTCCAGGGGAGATCTCGATAGCCTGGACCTCACCAGCGGACTCCTGCCAGTGCTGCTCCACGGCCTCGAGGAGTGCTCCGATCTTGACCTTTCCAGCCGGAGAGACTAACATCTAGGCGGCTTGCTGCTGCCCGGAGACACGCTTCGACCGGAGCCCTGCTTGTCCACTCGGCAGACCTCGATCCAGGCCCAGGAGGATCCCGTCATGCTGATCACAAACGGTACGCTGGCAACCTTCGGAGAGGCCGACCAACTCATCCACGACGGAGCACTGCTCGTCCAAGGGGACCGCATCGTGGCCCTGGGGAAGACCTCCGAACTGCGGGATTTGCATCCCGACGAGGAGACGATAGACGCTCGAGGGAAGCTGGTCCTGCCGGGTTTGATCTGTGCCCACACGCATTTCTATGGCGCCTTTGCCCGTGGCATGGCTCTGAAGACCGAACCGCCCTCCAACTTCCCTCAGATCCTCGAGTACCTGTGGTGGCGTCTGGACAAGACCCTGAACGCTGACGATGTGCGCTACAGCACGCTGGTGTGCCTGGTGGACGCCATCCGAAACGGTACCACCACGTTGCTCGACCACCATGCCAGCCCCCACGCTCTGGCAGGCTCCCTCGACGTCATCGCGGGAGCCGTCGACGAATCCGGTCTGCGAGCCTGTCTTTGCTACGAGGTCTCCGACAGGGATGGCGAAGAGATCGCCACCCAGGGACTGAACGAGAACGAAAGGTTCATCAAGGCCAGCCATAGCGACCGCATTGCCGCGACCTTCGGACTCCATGCGTCCCTGACCCTCTCCGACGAGACCTTACAGCGAGCCGTGGAGATGGCCAGCCAACTGGACGTCGGTTTCCACATCCACGCGGCCGAGGATAAGGCGGACGTGGACGATAGTCTCAAGAAGTACGGGCTGCGAGTGATCGAGCGGCTGGAGAAGGCGGGTATTCTAGGACCGAAGACCATCGCCGCCCACTGCGTCCACATAGACGCTTTCGAAACGGACATCCTCCGGGAGACGCAGACCAGCGTGGCCCACAATCCGCGGTCCAACATGAACAACGCCGTTGGCGTGGCCGACGTGTTGAGGATGCTCAGGCGTGGCGTCAACGTGGGCCTGGGCAACGACGGCTTCTCCAACAACATGTTCACCGAGATGAAGACGACCTATCTGGTACACAAGATGCACCAGAAGGACCCGCGTGTGATGGGTGCAGATCAGGTGCTGGAGATTGGGGTGCGGAACAACGCTCGCGTCGCCGGGATCTTCTTCCCCGAACCACTCGGCGAGCTATCCGTCGGCGCCTACGCCGACATCATCATTCTCGACTACGTGCCCACAACTCCCATGGACGTGGGCAACCTGCCCTGGCACCTCATCTTCGGCATGGCGGGGGGGCAGGTGAGTACCACCATCGTGGGCGGCAAGCTGTTGATGAAGGACCGGGAGTTACTCACTCTGGACGAGGAGGCTATCTGCGCCCGCTCCCGCGAGCTGGCCCAGAAGGTCTGGGCGCGGCTGTGAAGGCAGACGGGGAGACTGATCATGGAGAATAGCACCGCGGAACAGAGGTCGGACAGTCGGATCCGTGCGCTGTGGAAGCGGCTCGGCACGCCAGTCAAGATCGGATTACTGTTCGCCGTCATCGCCGGACTGATGGCGCTGACCGGCTGGATCGTGCGTCCGGACTACACCTCCCGCTCGCTGATCTCCTTGTTCCTGGCCGTGGTCATCTCGGCAGGGACCTGGGGCGTAGTGGCCTGGGCCATCGCAGCAGCAGCCGTGGAAGTGACCAGAGAAGAGGAGTAGCAGCCATGGCAGATCTGCGAGTCGAGATTTGCGGCATAGAGTTCCGAAACCCGGTCCTCCCCGCGGCCGGCCCACCGACCTGGAATGGAGAGGCCATGGTAGCCTGCGCAGACGGGGGAGCCGGGGGCATAGTAGCCAAGACCATCTCCACCACGGCAGCCGTGGTGCCCGAACCCTGCATGGCTCAGATGGGCAGGGCCTCCATGTTGAACACGGAGCTGTGGTCGGAGCTGCCTCCGCAGCAGTATATCGACCAGGAGTACGCCAAGGCCAAAGAGACCGGCCTGCCACTGATCATCAGCATGGGCTATACCGGCGAGCAGATAGCAGAGTTGGCCCCCAAGGTTAGGCCCTTCGCGGATGCCCTGGAGTTGTCCACGCACTACATCGGCGAGGATCCCGCGCCCATGATAGCCGCCATCAAGGCGGCCAAGGACGCGGTCGACGTGCCCGTCATCGTGAAGCTGAGCCCCCTGGGGCGGGAGATGAAAGCCGCTGCACAGGCGGCCCAGGAAGCCGGCGCCGATGCCATCGCCGCCATCAACTCCTTCGGTCCCTGCCTGGGCATAGATACCGAGACAGGGCTGCCCGTGATGGGCAGCGAGGAGGGGTACGGCTGGCTCTCGGGCAGCGCCATCAAGGCGTTGGCGCTGCGCTGCGTCTTCGACATCGCTCGCTCAGTCGATCTTCCCATCCTGGGGGTGGGAGGGGTCTCGCGCGGCACTGATGCCATTGAGATGTTCATGGTCGGAGCCTCCGCGGTCCAGGTCTGCACCGCGGCCATCCTCAAGGGCCCCGGCGTGTTCGGCAAGATCGCCAGTGAGATGGACAGTTGGCTCGACAATCACGGCTACTCCTCGGTGAACGACATCAAGGGGCTGACCATCCAGAAGATCAGAGAGCGCGAATGCCGCACCACCCATCTGCCCCCCAAGGTGTACGAGGAACTGTGCACTGCCTGCGGGCTGTGCGAGACGAGTTGTGTCTATCACGCCATCACCGTCGTGGACGACAAGGCCCGAGTCGACGACGACCTGTGCTGGGGATGCGGTCTGTGCGCCAGCCGTTGTCCCACGCGAGCCCTGGAGATGCCATAGGCCACCATGGCTGTACGGGCAGCACATCTTGGCTAGGGACGTAGGACACGCTTGCGGCCTGTCCATCCTTGGTGCCATCGCGCTGGCCCGACGAGCACGTCTCCCCGACCTCTCCATGCCCGTTGGCCGACCACAGCTCAGCGGTCTGTTACAGCTTGGCGAATCCGCTGCCCGAATCGAGCAGCCCACGCGCGCCACACCCCGTAGCACAGCCATGTAGCTCTTGGAATGACAGAATACCCCACTCAAGACACGCGTCACGGCGCAGCGGTCCTGTGGACCGGCGGCAAGGACTCCAGTCTGGCTCTGTACGAAGCCACCTTGCAGGGGTTCCAGGTCGAGCGCCTGATCACCTTCGTGCCCACGGAGGGCAGATTCCGGGCCCATCCGCTGGAGTTCCTGAATCTCCAGGCCCAGGCCCTCGGCCTTCCCCATCACACCGTGAAGATCAAGGAACCGTACAGGGAAGCCTACCAGGAAGCCATCGCCGCTCTGAGAGAGAGATGGGCCATCCAAGCACTGGTCACGGGCGACATGGCTGAGGTGGACGGCCATCCCAACTGGATACGGGAGTGCAGCGCCGACTCGGGCATCACGGTTCTCACCCCGCTGTGGGGGCGTGGTGGGATCGAGTTGCTGCACCGCTTCCTCTCTTACGGATTCGAGGCCATCTTCTCATGCGTGAAGGCCCCCTGGCTGACCCCGGACTGGGTAGGAAGGGAGCTTGACGCCGAGACGCTGGCGGAGCTCTCTGCCCTGGCTCGGGACGGCGGTTTCGACGTCTGTGGCGAGCAAGGGGAGTACCACACGCTGGTCCTGGATGGGCCATGCTTCCAGAAGCGCATCTGCATCGACGGCTACCAGACGAAGACCGAAGCCGACCTGACTTATGTCGACTTTGAGGGGATGTGCCTGCGAGACAAGGAGAGTTCCGTCCCTCAGCAGCAAACCGGTGCAGGTGTCTCTCCGACCCTCAATGAGCGGCAACGAGACCATCCCAGCGCCGCGCCCGAAGGCGAAGACGGTGGCCTGCCATGCGACTGAGCCGGGCCCTGCAAGTCGAGAAAGGTGACGTTCTCTCCCTCGTTGGCGCCGGCGGGAAGACCACCGCCATGTTCCGCCTGGCCGCTGAGCTGGTAGCCGACGGCTGGAAGGTGGTCACCACGACCACCACCATGATCTGGCGTGAGGATAGATGTGGCTTCACCGTCCTGAACGCTAACCCAGACCGGCTCCTCCATCAGATTGTCTCTGCCCTGGCTGAGCAGAACATCATCACCGTCGCCTCAGCCTTTGACGAAGCCAAAGGCAAACTGATCGGCATCGATTCTTCCACCGTGGGCACGCTCGCCGCCCTGCCCCAGGTGGACGCGGTCATCGTCGAGGCCGATGGAGCCAAGGGGCGCTCCCTCAAGGCGCCTGCGGACTACGAGCCGGTGATCTCCACCAGCACCTCCATCCTCGTGCCACTGGCCGCCATCGATGCCCTCGGCCAACCCTTGGACGACCGTTGGGTCCACCGCCCGGAGATCGTAACGAGGCTGGCCAAGGCTCAACCTGGCCAGATCATCACGGCCGAGCTTATGTCAATGGTGCTCCTCCATCCAGAGGGCGGCCTCAAGAACAGGCCACCTTCGGCCAGGGTCGTGCCTCTGATCAACAAGGTTAGCACATCCACCACCGCACCCAGCCGGGAGGTGGCGCGATCACTCCTCCAGGAGCCCAGAGTGGAGCGCGTCCTGCTCGCCGCCGTGGCCGAGGACGATCCGGTCAAGGAGGTCTGGGGTCGGGTGGCAGCGATCGTGCTGGCCGCGGGAGGGTCATCTCGCTTCGGCTCCCCCAAACAACTGCTCCGGTGGAAGGGCCAGACCCTCCTGGAGCACGTAGTGGATACGATCCTCACGTCGTCCGTACAGGAGATCGTCGTCGTGCTGGGCTACCAGGCAGAGGCAGCACGCAAGGTCGTTGCTGATCGCCCCGTGAGAGTGGTGGTCAACGAGGACTGGGAGAGCGGTCAGAGCAGCTCCGTGCGCGCGGGGGTTCAGGCCCTGGCGGCAGGCAACCAGGCTTGCCTCTTCCTGCTGGTGGACCAGCCCAACGTGACCTCCGGTCTCATAGACGAGGTCGTGAGCAGGTACCGCCGTACTATGGCCCCCGTGGTGGCTCCAATCCACGGCAGCCAGAGAGGCAACCCCGTGCTCTTCGACAAGGCACTGTTCCCTGAGTTGCTCCAGGCACAGGGAGACGAGGGCGGACGCCAGGTGATCGCGCGACACGAGCGAGAGGTCGAGACGGTGGAAGTGGCAGACCAGAATCTGTTCCTGGACATCGACACCGTGGAGGATTATGAAGCAGCCAGGTGAAGATAGAACGCGGATCGTAGTGATCCGCCATGGCGAGACAGAATGGAACCGGGTGGAGAGGTTCCGAGGCCGCATCGACGTCCAGCTCAACGAGAAGGGGCGGCGCCAGGCATTGGCCGTGGCCCGAAGGCTTTCCTCCTGGCCCATCGCAGCCATCTACTCCAGCCCTCTGGAGAGGGCCCTCCAAACGGCACAACCCCTGGCAGAGCTCTGTCAGATCAGCGTCTCTCCCCTGGAGGGGATCGTGGACATCGACTATGGGGCCTGGGCTGGCCTCAGTCCCGAGGAAGCAGCCTCCCAGTATCCCGCGCTGTACAGGACCTGGGCCGACAACCCTCACCTCGTCCGGTTCCCTGACGGCGAGAGCCTGGAGCAGGTCCGGGACCGAGTCCTGGCTGCCTTGAACGAAGTGAACGTCACACATCCTGAACAGACCGTGGCCCTCGTGTCCCACGTGGTGGTGAACCGCGTGTTGGTCCTGGGGGCCATGGGTCTGGGCAACGCCTCCTTCTGGAGAATCGGCCAGGACAATGCGGCCCTCACCATCCTGGAAGCCCTCGATGGGCAGTACCGCCTGCAATTACTGAACGACACGTGCCATTTAGAGAGTATGGACCCAGAGGCAGCGCCGCCCGGAATCGAGACTGGATGATCTTGAGAAATCAGCGAGAAGACGGACAAGAGAGGCTGAGGTCGATCCACAACCTGATCATCGACATGGATGGGGTCCTGTACCGAGGGCAGGAGCGGCTCCCTGGCGCGCGAGCACTCCTCGCGTACCTGACTGAGAGAGATCTATCCTTCATACTGGCCACCAATAACTCCACCCTCACACCGCAACAGTACGTGGCCAAGCTGGCCGCCATGGACATCCAGGTCGCCGAGAAGCAGATCCTCACCTCCGGCCAGGCCTCCGCCCTCTATCTCGCCAAAGTCGCGTCTCCAGGCACGAGGGTCTACGCCATCGGCGAGGATGGCCTGCTCGCGGCATTGGAGGGGCAGGGCTTCCAGCTCGCAGAGCGGGACGTCTCCTACGTGGTAGTGGGCATGGACCGCCAGCTCACCTGGGAGAAGCTGAGGATCGCGACCATGGCCATCAGGGCTGGGGCCACCTTCATCGGCACCAACCCCGACACCACCCTGCCCACCGAGGAAGGGTTGGTGCCTGGCAACGGCGCCGGCCTGGCCGCTCTGGAGGCAGCCACCGACGTATCGCCCGTGATCATCGGCAAACCGCAGCCCACGCTCTTGAACCTGGCCATGGAGAAGATGGGCGCCACCACAGAGGGCACGGCCATCGTCGGCGACCGGTTGGAGACCGATATCCTGGGGGGGAAGAACGCTGGCGTGACTGCCGTACTTGTGCTCAGCGGGATCAGCAACCGAGAGGAGCTGGAGACCTCTCCCTACCAGCCGGACCTCGTGTTCGACGACGTAGGAGATTTCCTCCTCTCCTGGCGCGACGAGCGTGAGGAGTAGCTTCCCATCCCAAACCCTCTCTCCCGAGGCCACTACCTGATCTCCAACCGTGGAGGAAACGCATGGACTTGCGCGTGCTTTCTGCCCAGGACGTAGATGCCGCGATCAGTATGGCCGAAGCTATCGAGGCCGTGAGCAGAGGCTTCGCCCAGCTCTCGGCAGGCAGGGCCGTGGTCCCACTGCGCACCTCCCTGAGCACCGCAGCGGGCACGAGCCTGTTCATGCCGGCCTACCTGGCGGACAGTGAGACCACCGCCCTCAAGCTCGTCTCCGTGTATCCGGACAACCCATCTCTGGGACTCCCCACCATCCTGGCCCTGGTGGCGGTGGTGGACGGCCGCACGGGGAGGCCCCTGGCGCTGATGGATGGGACCTACCTCACCGCGCTGCGCACGGGAGCCGCTTCGGGCGTGGCCACCGATCTCCTGGCCAGAGAGGAGAGTAGGGTCCTGGCGCTCTTCGGGGCTGGAGTGCAAGGAAGAGCCCAACTGGAGGCGGTATGTACGGTGCGCCCGATCGAGGAGGTGAGGGTCTTCGATCCCAACCAGGAGACGGCGCACAGGCTCGTGGAGGAGACAGCCGGACGGGGTCCTATTCCCGACCGTATCCTGGTCGCCGCCTCATCCACGGAAGCGGTCCATGATGCCGATATCGTGGTCACCGCCACCACGTCCCAGCAGCCGGTCTTCGATGGAGCCGACGTCGGCCCCGGCACCCACGTCAACGCTATCGGCGCCTACACGCCCGAGACGCGGGAGCTGGACGAGGACCTGGTCCGCAGGGCCAAGATCGTGGTCGACACCAGAGAGGGCTGCCTGGCCGAGGCCGGCGACTTGATTCTGCCCCTTCGCGCTGGAGCTATCTCGGAAACGGACATCTACGCAGAACTGGGAGAGATCATCGGGGGTCTCAAGGCTGGTCGCGAGACGGAGTCTGAGATCACCCTGTTCAAGTCCGTCGGCACGGCGGTGCAGGACGCCGCTGTGGCCCAGGCGGCACTGGACCGGGCCGAGCAGAAAGACCTGGGCACCATCGTCGCGCTGTGAAAGGCTCCTGCCGGAGGGTTCATGCTTCCTGATTCTGCAGACGTCGTGATCATCGGTGGAGGCGTGATGGGCGTCAGCACCGCCTACCACCTGGTCCACAAAGGCACGTCCGGCGTCCTGCTTCTGGAGAGGAACCAGTTCTTCGGTGAGGAATCCACAGGACGGTGCGCCGGCGGTATCCGCCACCAGTTCTCCAACGAGATGGACATCCGCCTCTCTTTGCACAGCATCCCCATGCTGGAACGTTTCCCGGAGGAGATGGAGCAGGAGATAGATGTCAGGCATTGCGGCTACCTGTTTTTGCTCTCGCGAGAGGAGGACGTCGAGGTCTTCCAGAGAAACGTGGAGCTCCAGCACAGTCTGGGGCTGCAGACCGAATGGCTCTCGGCGGAGGAGGTGCGCCAGAGAGCCGCCCCCGTCGATACGACCGGTATACTGGCTGGCACCTTCTGTCCCCGCGATGGCCTCGCCGACCCCTCGGGCGTGGTGCAGGGGTACGTGAAAGGGGCCAGGCGGCTGGGGGCCACCCTTCTCACCGATACCGAGGCAAACGGTGTCGAGGTCGTCGCTGGCAAGGTCTGCGCGGTACGAACCACGCGGGGGACAGTGAAGACTGGGGTGGTAGTCAATGCCGCCGGCCCCTGGGCAGCCAAGGTGGGGGCCATGGCGGGCATCGAGGTCCCTGTGCGCCCGCTGCGCCGGCAGATCGCCGTGACCACAGCAGTGCCAGGGTTGCCTCACGACTTCCCCATGGTCATCGACTTCGCCAACAGCCTCTACTTCCATCGAGAGGGCACAGGAGTGCTCACGGGGATGTCCAACCAGCGCGAGCGCGAGGGCTTCGACCAGAACGTGGACTCCGCGTGGGAGATGGTGCACCTGGAGGCTGCCGTGGCCAGGATGCCCACTCTGGAGAACGTGGGCATTCTCAATCGCTGGGCTGGCCTCTACGCGGTAAGCCCCGATGCGCTGGCTATCCTGGGCAAGGTACCTCAGCTAGAGGGCTTCTACTGCATCAACGGCTTCAGCGGTCACGGCTTCATGCACGGACCTATCTGCGGGCTGCTGCTGGCCGAGGAGATCCTGGAGGGATCCGCCCACACCCTCGACATCGCGCCGCTGCGACTCGAGAGGTTTCTGCGAGAGAGGACGTCTACCGAGTACGCTGTGGTCTAGACGTTGAGGGCAGACAGCATCCCCGGCACGAACACCTGCCGCGCCGAACGAGGATCCACGGACCGAGAGGCAGGCCACTGAGTCGAATCGGCCTTCCTGGTTCGCGCCTCGAGCGCCTCTGGGTCGGCCAGCGCTCACGGAGTTGCCTACTTCCCACGGTGACGCGCAGAGATGAACTTGCGTTCCACGCGTTCTCGTGCTACACTATTCCTCGTGGAGGGCACGGTGGATACACAGAACATCACTCTTTCTATTCCCAAAGAGGTTCTCGTCAAGATCAAGGTCATCGCCGCACGGCGACAAACCTCTGTCTCCGGCATGTTGACCCAGATGCTCGAGAGGCTGGTGCAGCAGGAAGATGCCTACGAGCGCGCCAGCCGCCGCCACACACACTGGCTCGAGGAAGGTGTGGACCTGGGCACCGGTGGCGAGGTTTCGACCGGGCGAGAGGAGCTCCATGAGAGAGTCTAGGGACCTTCAATTCGTGGACACCAACGTCTTGATCTACGCCCACGACATCTCTGCTGGCGAGAAGCGCGCCCGCTCCCGGGAGTTGATCGAGGGACTATGGGAGTCCGGACTGGGGTGCCTGAGCGTACAGGTCTTGCAGGAGTTCTACGTCAATGTCACCCAAAAGGTGTTAAAGCCCCTGTCTTCCGAAGTGGCAGCCCAGATCGTATCGGACCTCTCAGCCTGGCAGGTACACCGCCCTGGCGTCGCGGATGTCCTCGAGGCGATCCAGATGCAGCACCGATACCGTTTGTCCTTCTGGGACGCCATGATCGTCACCAGCGCCATCCAGCTCGGCTGCACTACCCTCTGGTCAGAGAACCTCAATCCGGGGCAGCTCTACGATCAGGTCGAGGTTGCTGCCCCGTTCTGACCTCGAGTCGCAGGTGGGCGCAGAACGGGCAGGCGCTAGCCCCTGCCCTTCGCCAGGTCCACTGTCACGTCGGGCAGGGCTTCGCTGCGCTTGTAGCGCAAGGGGTTGTTGAACCCGAAGTTGTACCGGTCCAGCCTCTGGGAGCTGAAGGGCGCGTCCAGGTAGGGATCGGGACTGATGTACCTGCCGATGGATGGGTCGTAGAATCTAAGGTTGGAAAGGTGCGTATGGGCGGTCAGCCTCACCTGCGATGGTCCGATAGGTCAATCATGGGTGCGCGTTCAAGTTGTGTCTGTGTCGAGTCCCTGCACGACGACGACACTCAGTGCTTCTCACTGTTCTCAGTGGCCTCAGTGGTCCTGGGCTCCGGCATGCCCAGCCGCTTCCGCACCTCCGCCACCCACTCGTTCTGGGTCTCCACCGTGTCCATCTTGGCCGACCACTCGTCGGCTTTCTTCCGGTCGTTGTCGACCTCCTCCTGAGCGGCCTCCCGCAGGAACGGATAGATGTCCGGGTGGTTCTCCTTGAGCTGCCTGATCCACTTCGGCTTCAGCCACCAGGGCTGCCAGAGCCCGACGACGAAGGCCAGGATGAACGACGGGATGAATACGTACCCAAGCAGATCCTGCCTCGTTTGCACATCCCCCGGCAGCGCCGTCAGGCCCAGGATCAGAAAGAGCGCCCCGACCAATATGATGAAATGGTAGTTGGCCGGCCCGAAGAAAGGGGCTGGTCCCCGCACCAGGAAGTAGCGCTTCGCGTATCCCAGTCGAATAGCCAATCCGAAGGATAGAAAAGCCAACCCGATGCCAAAGTCGATTATCAGTTCTCCACACTGAGCAGACGATTGGGAGACTCCACTGGTCACCATTCCACCTCCTGGCCTAGAGCAGCGGGCTTCCCTGGACTAGACAGTGGCCGCCCAACCACCACGGGCGCGGCTCGTGGGCGCCATACAACCCTCTGGTCTCGTAGACGTACGGCACTACGATTACCTCCCAAAGGAATTCACCGGCGAGGCCCACAGGGACCGCAAAGTAGATGGGAGGGAACACCGTGCCGAACGCAATGTATCCTAGACCCATGACGATTCCCGCCGACACAAGCCCGCCAGCCCCCTGCAGCGCCGCGCGGTAGGCCATCTGCTGGTTGGTCAGCCCGTAGATGTCTCGCATCTGCATGTCCTCATACCACGAGAAACCTGCTTCCACCCCGAACGCCAACACAAACGTCAATGCCACGTCCAGGCGTGCCATCTGCCGGCTGACCCTGGCCGCCCACCT
>Ga0315553_10000519_pt1 | contig 34061 bp, 36 predicted proteins | sample SalMarSW160140MG_FD_203099 | JGI IMG/M metagenome (GOLD analysis project Ga0315553, IMG submission 203099) | Salt marsh sediment microbial communities from the Plum Island Ecosystem LTER, Massachusetts, United States - Salt Marsh Sediment SW1601-40 ... | reverse complement strand
GAGGACCTGACCATCGAGCGTTCCTACGCTTTCCAGGTCGAGCCCGCCGCGCCGAATATTACGAGACGAACTGTCGAGACGCTCGCGGCGAAAAGCGGGTCGCTGAGACTGACGCCCGATCTGATCTTCGACCTCATCCCCGACACGGCGCGTGTCACGGTGAATGTCGGGCAGCAAGCGGCGCTCGATGTGCCGGGGCTGCTGCTGGCGCTCGACCGCTATCCGCTCGGTTGTGCCGAGCAGACGGTGAGCCGCGCCCTGCCGCTGCTCTATCTGGATGAAGTCGCCGACGCAGTCGGGCTTTCCGGCGAGGACGGAGCGAAGGCCCGCATCCAGTCGTCCATCGACCGGCTGGCGCTCCTGCAAGGGTCGAGCGGATCCTTCGGCCTCTGGTCGCCGGGCAATTACGATCTCTGGCTGACGGCTTATGTGACGGATTTCCTCACCAGGGCTCAGGAAAAAGGATACCGCATTCGTTCGACCGTGCTCGAAAGCGCGCTCGATCGGCTCAAAAACTCGGTCAACTATGCGACGGAGTTCCAGAAGGGCGGAGAAGAGCTGGCCTATGCTCTCTACGTCCTGGCGCGCTCGGGCCGGGCTGTCGTCGGCGATCTGCGCTATTATGTGGACGAGAAGCTCGAAAATTTCGCAACGCCGCTCGCCCAGGCGCAACTCGGAGCGGCGCTTGCAATGTATGGCGACAGGGAGCGCGCCGAACGGGCCTTCAGCGTCGCATTGGATGGGATAAAGCCAGAGCCGGCGCCCGACTTTGCCGCGCATCGGACCGATTTCGGCACCAGCCTGCGGGACGGCGCGGCCATGCTGACGCTAGTTTCGGAGACGAAAATGTTGCCGCGGGCCGTCCCTGGCATATTGGACATCGTCGCCCGCCGGCGCGCCGCAACGAGCATGACGAGCACTCAGGAGAACGCCTGGCTCCTGCTGGCCGCGAAATCGCTCATCGATCAGAGTCGGGCGCTGACGCTCGAAGTCAACGGAAAGCCCGAAACCGGCCCTGTGCAGCGCGTGCTCGGCGCCTCGGACCTGAATGCCGGCCCGACGGTGATCACAAATCCGACCGACCAGCCGGTCAGCGCCTCGGTGATCGTGAACGGCGCGTCCGCGACGCCGGAGCCCGCGGCCTCGTCGGGCTTCACCATCGAGCGCCGGGTCTACACGACCGACGGCAAGGAGGTGCAGTTCCGCCGCGTGAAGCAGAACGAGCGTTTCGTCGTCGTGCTGACGGTCAATGAAGTCGAGGCGAAGCTCGGGCACACCGTCGTCGAGGATCGCCTGCCCGCCGGCTTCGAGATCGAAAATCCGCGGCTGGTCAAGGGATCGGACATTCAGGCCTTTTCCTGGCTCGACACCAAGACCAACCCGGCGCACACCGCGTTCCGCGACGACCGCTTCACCGCCGCCTTCTCGGAAACCAATTCGAACAACCGGCGGCCGGCCTCTTACACGCTGGCCTATGTCATGCGTGCCGTCGTGCCGGGCACTTATACGCATCCGGGCGCTTATGTGGAGGATATGTACCGGCCCGAACGCTTTGCGCGGACGGCGCCCGGCACGGTTGAGATCACCCGCTGAGCGGACGGGGAAAGGCTGAGCCGAATGCCGAGCCTTGGCGAAATCCGGGCCAGATCGAGAGGCTGGTTGGCGACACGGTTCGGCCGCCGCCGCGCCGCGGTCGTCGCGCTCTCGCTCATCGCGCTGGCCGCCCTCGCGGCGGGCACCTACCACGCGGCTCTCTACTGGCTGGGACCGCCGCCGCTTGCATCGGCCCGGGTCAGCTCGAAGCTCATTCTCGACCGCAACGGCCGGCTTCTGCGCCCCTTTACGACACCGGACGGGCTCTGGCGTCTACCCGTTTCGGCCGATAAGGTCGATCCGCGCTATCTGAAGCTGCTGCTCGCCTATGAGGATAAACGCTTTTACGAGCATGGCGGCGTCGACGCCATCGCCTTCGGGCGCGCCATCTGGCAATTCATCCGTCATCGCCGCCCGGTGTCCGGCGCTTCCACCCTGACCATGCAGGCGGCACGCCTCCTCGATAACCGCCCGACCCGCTCCTATCTCGCCAAATTCGGCCAGATGTTCCGCGCGTGGCAGCTCGAAGGCATGATGTCCAAGCGCGCGGTGCTTGAGCTCTATATGCGCCTTGCGCCGTTCGGCGGAAATATCGAGGGCGTTCGCGCGGCTTCCCTCGCCTATTTCGGTAAGGAGCCGCGCCACCTGACGACCGCAGAGGCCGCATTGCTCGTGGCGCTTCCGCAATCGCCCGAAAGCCGCCGTCCGGACCGTCATCCGCTCGCGGCGCGCATCGCCCGGGACCGGGTGATCGATCGGGCCGCCGCCGCCGGGGCGATCAGCAAAGCCGAGGCCGCATTCGCGAAACAGCAGACCTTTCATGCGAAGCGTTACGACTTCCCGGCGCTTGCGGCACACCTCTCCGAACGGATGGCGGCGGCTGACAAGGGCGACGTGATCAGGCTGACGATCGATGCCCGGCTGCAGAAGGGAGCCGAGGCGATCGTCGCGCGCCATGTGCAGAATGCGGGGCCTAAACTCTCCGCTGCCGCCATGGTGATCGACCATCAATCCGGCGAAGTCCTCGCCCATGTCGGCTCGGCGGGCTATTTCGACCACGACCGTCATGGTTCGATCGATATGACCTTGGCCGTCCGGTCGCCCGGTTCGGCGTTGAAACCGTTTATCTACGGGCTCGCTTTCGAAACGGGACAGGCGCATCCGGAAACGTTGATCCAGGACCGGCCGGTACGCTTCGGGCGCTATGCGCCTCAGAATTTCGACGACACCTATCACGGCGCGGTCACGGTCCGCCAAGCGCTTCAGCTATCGCTGAATGTTCCCGCCGTGAAGATGCTGGCCGCGGTCGGTCCCTCCCGGCTGGCATCGCGGCTCAGGCAGGCGGGTTTCGATATCGACCTGCCCCGCAATCTCGCCGTGGCGCTGGGAGGCGTGGGCCTGCGACTGGAGCAGCTTGCCGGTCTTTACGCAGCGCTTGCGCACGGCGGTGAGCCGGTCGCTCTGCGCTATCTCAAGGACGAGGCCCGACCGGGCGAGACGGCCGCCGAGCCGCTTCTGCGTCCCGCTGCGGCCTGGTATGTCGCCGATATTCTGCGCGGCGCTCCGCCACCGCCGCATGCGAAGGGCGGTGGAATCGCGTTCAAGACCGGCACGTCCTATGGCTACCGCGACGCCTGGGCGGCGGGCTTCGACGGGCGGTATGTCGTCGCCGTCTGGCTCGGCAGACCGGACGGCACGCCGACACCGGGCCTGACCGGTCTAACCAAAGCCGCGCCGATGCTGTTCGACATCTTCGCGCAGATCGGGGAGGAGCGAATCCCGCTTCCCCCACCCCCCGCCGGTGTGATCTCGGCGGAGAACACCGCCCTGCCGCCCCCGCTTGCCCATTTCCGCGAGCCGAACGCCGCAGCGGGGCTGGAGGCGACGGCCGATCCGCCGGTCCACATCGCCTTTCCGCCGGACCGGGCCGAACTCGAGGTCGCACGACAGGCAGGCGGATCGCAACTGCCTTTGGCATTCAAGGCCGAGGGCGGCGTCCTGCCGCTGACCTGGCTCGTCAATGGCGCGCCGATCGAGGCCGCGCCGCATCGCCGCGAGGCATTCTGGACGCCCACGGGCGGGGGGTTCGTGAACCTCTCCGTCATCGATGCTCGGGGCAGTGTCGACCGGGTCAATATTCGGCTCCGCTGACGGGCGGCTTGCCGCGTTGCGCGTGACACGCCGTCTGCGCCCACATTCCTCGCTATAGCCGGCGCAATCTCCAGCTCAAAAAAAACGCTTGGCCGGCGAATAACGGCCGACGCACAACTGTTCAGTGTGCGTCAACGAACAAACGCGACCGCTTCGACGATCGTCCGGCGGTTCGATCAGAGAAAAAATGCGTTCAACGGAGATGCATCATGGCGTACGCAGCGGACTTCTTCGACATCCTCAAGAGACCTATCGACTCGGTCAATCCGGCCCGTTCATCCCTGAAGGATGACGTCAAACATTTCTTTGAAGATCTGCTTCTCCATCCGGATTTTGACCAGATCGGCCGTCTCGATGCGAGCGGAGACGAGTTCAACATGTACCGGGAACTGGGCGCCTTGCCGGAAGCCTATCGCTAAGCCGGTGATGTGTATTTCCCGCAACAGCGATTGCGTTTTGAAAAGAATGTGTTAGAATTATGACAGCGACGCACGTTCGAATGCTGTCGCTAGCGTTTATCTCATCCCAATCACAGACGTTGCGAAAGCGAGGGCCGCCGTCCTCGCTTTCGTCATTTTCGGTCGCCGGCTCCCCGCATGCTTTCGGTCAGTTCGTCAGATTGATCATCCGCTCCACGGCCTGGCGGGCCCGCTCGGCAACCAGCGGATCGACCGTGACCTCCTCCTCCATATTGATCAGCGAGTTGAGGATCTTCGGCAGAGTGATCCGCTTCATATGCGGGCAGAAATTGCAGGGCCGGATGAATTGCACGCCCGGTGTCTCCGCCTGAACATTGTGGCTCATCGAGCATTCGGTCACGAGCAGCACCTTTGACGGGCGATGATCCTTCACCCAATGAATCATGCCGCTGGTCGAGCCGGTGAAGTCGGCCTCGTCGATGACATCCGGGGCGCATTCGGGATGGGCGATGATCTTGAGGCCCGGATGGGCTTCGCGGAACGTATGCAGCTCCGGCCCGGTGAAGCGTTCGTGGACTTCACAATGGCCATGCCAGGTGATGATCTCGACATTGGTCTGCGTCGCGACATATTTGGCAAGATATTCGTCCGGGATCATGATGACGCGCGGAGCCCCGAGGCTCTCGACGACCTTCACGGCGTTGGACGAGGTGCAGCAAATGTCGCTTTCGGCTTTCACATCGGCCGACGTATTGACGTAAGTGACGATCGGCACGCCGGGATAGGCTTCGCGGAGCGCCCGAACGTCAGCCCCCGTAATGGATGCCGCCAGGGAACATCCGGCGCGGCTGTCAGGGATCAGCACCGTCTTGTCGGGGTTGAGGATTTTCGAGGTCTCGGCCATGAAGTGCACGCCGCACTGCACGATGACATCGGCATCCGCTCTCGCGGCCTCCTTGGCCAGCTGGAGCGAGTCGCCGATGAAGTCGGAGACGCAATGGAAAATCTCCGGCGTCATATAGTTATGCGCCAGAATGACCGCGTTGCGCTCACGCTTCAGCTCGTTGATGGCTTTGACATAGGGCGCGAAGGCCGGCCACTCCACGGAGGGAATAACGGACGAAACACGCTCGTAAAGATGCGCAGTCTCCTTCGCCACTTCCTTCGTGAAAGGAAGATCAGGCGTGGGCAGGTGATGCGTCGGCGTCCGATCGCGCCGATCCAAATTCAAGCTGACGGTAGCCATCTCGTCCTCCGATGCCCCTGACGATGCGATGTAATATGCTCAAGTTGAGCATATCGGGGCCAAAAGCAGCCACCGATATATACTCAACCTGACCATAAGATAGGTCAGGGGCGGAGAGATTTCTAGTCCCAATTCGGTACGAGAGTTCAGGAGGGGCGCCCGGCGCTCATTTCGCCGAGTCGTCCTCTTCCTCCGACAAGGTCGCGACCATATGCGCCATGACCGACAGAAACAGGTCCCTCTGCTCCCTTGGGATCGCGTCCAGCATCTGCTTGTCGACCGTCGCCGCGAGAGGCTGCATTCTCTTGAGCGTATTGGTGCCCTTGCGGGTCAGCTTGACGGCATAGGCCCTTGCATCCGCGGCGGTTCGCTCGCGCTGAACGAGCCCCTTGTCCAGCATTCGCCGGACGATGTCGGCCAGTGTGGAGCGGTCGATGCCGGTCTTGTCGACCAGACCGGTCTGACTGATGCCCGGATCCTGCGCGATCGCCTCCAGTATGGCAAATTGCCGCGGCGTCACGCCCCCGGCCGGCATGCGGCGTGCGAACAGGTCGCCCGCACATTGCTCGGCCCGGTGAATGAGATGCGTGACCGATCCCTTGAACGGCGTCAGAGACGCGGTCTTCTTCTTCGCGCTCGGCGAAGTCTTGGCGTTGGGTCGCTTCGTGAGACCCTTGCCGGCAGGTTTCTTCTTGCGTGTGCTCATGCGAAGTACGACTGCTCTTGTTCCATCGTGGCCGACAACATCGCGTCTCGCCGCTGCTATTAGCATCCCGAAAGGGCGAATAGCAAGCCAGCCGCCCTCAGCTTTGGTCCGTGTGCCTCATTAATGCGCTGAAAATATGGAGGAATTCTTGCAAATTAAGACGAAGGAGCGTCTTCCGCGATCTGATATTTCTGCAGCAGCCCGATCTGCGCCATCATAAAAAGGATCGTAAGCGGCATAATTCCGAAAGTTTTGAACGCGACCCAGCTATCGGTTGAGAAGCTGCGCCAAACGAATTCATTCAAGACCGCGAGAAAGAGAAAGAAACCGGCCCAGCGCACGGTGAGCTTCCGCCAGCCTTCATCCTGCAATTGGATGACGTCCCCAAGCAGGATTTTCATCAGTGAACGTCCGAAATAGAGGCCGCCTCCCAAGGCTATGGCGAAAAGGAGGTTGACGATGGTCGGCTTCATTTTGATGAAGACATCATTGTGGAGATAGAGCGTCAAACCGCCGAAGACGAGCACGAAGACGCCCGTGACGAGCGGCATGACCGGGATTTTCCGCAGGAGCAGCCGGCTGACGATCAGCGAAATGACGGTTGCGCCCATGAACGCTGCGGTCGCGGTAAAAATGTCGAACCGATTATTCGTCAGGAAAAAGATAACAAGCGGGCCAAGCTCCAATATCAGCTTCAATAGTGGCATGGCCTTCCCCTGCTGCACGCGATCGATCCTAAGAGGTGGTTGATTTGGCCGTGATATTCGCCGGTGTTACCGATACCGGCCGCTTGTCGGGTTTCTGGCCATGATATTTGACGGCCTTTGCTACGGTCGTCCGGTAACGCTTCAAAAGATAAATTTGCGGCAGCGCGTAGATGACTGTCATCGGCATGAGACCGAATGCCTTAAATGTCACCCAAAAATGCTCCGATTGAGTCCGCCAAATGTACTCGTTCAATCCGGAAATAAAAATGAAGTAGGCAAGCCAAAGCCAGGTGAGGACACGCCAGCCCTCCTCCGTTAGCGAAATATTCTGTCCCAATAGGGCCTTGAATAAAGGCAAGCGCGTCAATAAGGCGACGACCAAAATGACCGAGAAAATGCTTCCGACAATCGTCGGCTTCATTTTCACATAGTCATTGTCGCCCAGAGCAAGCGTAAGCCCGCCTGCAGCGATGCTCGTGACTGCCGTAATGATCGCCATAAGCGCAAGCTGTCGAAACAGATACCAAGTCGCCGCCAAAGACACGACCGTTGCGGCCATCATCACTTCAGTGCCGGTCCGAAAGTCGTACTCCGTCGTGACCAGGAAGAACAGACCCAGCGGCATGAATTCGATAAAGAGCTTGGTGACTAGCTTCGTCGACGGGGAAAGTCTATCCAACGTAACGCACCCACTTCTGTTCAACATTACAGCCCGGCGATCGCGCGGGCGAAATCACCTGCGTCGAACGGCTGGAGATCATCTGCCCCCTCCCCAACGCCGATGGCGTGGACAGGGAGTTTGTGCTTGTCGGCGATGGCAACAAGAATGCCGCCGCGGGCCGTGCCATCAAGCTTTGTCATAATGAGACCGGTGACGCCGGCGGTCTTCTTGAAAATGTCCACTTGATTAAGTGCGTTTTGCCCGGTCGTGGCGTCAAGCGTCAAGAGGACAGTGTGAGGCCCTGTCGGATCGATCTTTTTGATGACGCGAACGATTTTTTCCAGTTCCGCCATCAGATCGGCCTTGTTCTGAAGCCGGCCGGCGGTGTCGATGATCAGAAGGTCCCGATTCTCCTCGCGCGCCTGTCTGAGAGCGTCGAAGACCAGGCCGGCGGCATCGGCGCCGGTTCCCCGCGCCACCACCGGCGAGCCGGTCCGCTCGCCCCAGATCCTGAGCTGTTCGATGGCGGCGGCACGAAACGTGTCGCCCGCGGCGAGCAGAAGGCGCTTCCCCTCGCCCGCGAATTGCCTTGCGAGCTTGCCGATGGTGGTCGTCTTGCCGGTGCCGTTGACGCCAACGACGAGGATGATATGCGGCCGGTTCGCGCTGTCGATCTTCAGCGGCACCGCGACCGGCCGCAGAGCGGATTCGACTTCTTCGGCCAGGATCGTCTTAACGGCTTCCGGCGAGATTTCCTTCTCATACCGTCCTTCCGAGAGCCGGTCGGTAATGCGCATTGCCGTCTCCAGCCCGAGATCGGCCTGGATGAGCAGATCCTCCAGCTCCTCCAGCGTCGCCGCATCGAGCTTACGCTTGGTGAAGACGCCGGTGATGCCGTCGGAGAGCTCCGTCGAAGTCTTGGCAAGGCCGTGACGGAGCCGCTGGAACCATCCCAATTTGGCGGAAGCGGCCGGCTCATTCGCGGCCTCCTGCCCGTCCGGAGATTTCTCCGTCTCCATCTGCTCAGGGTGGGCCGCCGGTTCTTTCGTCTCTGAGGGATTGTCCCTGTTGAACAGGCGGCCGAACACGCCCTTCGCTTTCGGCTCCGTTTGCGTCACGCCACCATAACCCCCGTTAGTCGTCCTGCTTCATGTCCCGTCACGGATGCGCTGACGAGGCGGCCTGACGCCACCGGCGCGTCGAGTTCCATCTCGGCGAAGTGCGGCGTGCGCCCGATATGGCCGTTTTCCGTGAGGATCTCGATTCGGCGTCCGTGGCAGGACTTAAGATAAGCATCCAAAGCCGCCATCCCAATATGGCGAAGCCGATCGGCGCGCTCCTTCACCTCGGCGCGGTCGAGCTGGGGCATGCGCGCAGCCGGCGTCCCCGGCCGGGGTGAAAAGGGGAAGACATGCAGATAGGTCAGCCCACAATCCTCCACCAGCCTCGCAGAGTTCGCGAACATCGCCTCCGATTCGGTCGGAAAGCCGGCAATGATGTCCGCGCCGAACACGATATCCGGCCGCAAGCGGCGCGCCCTTTCGCAAAAGGCGACGGCGTGGGCGCGGGAATGCCGCCTCTTCATGCGCTTCAGGATCAAATCGTCGCCGGCCTGCAGAGAAAGATGCAGATGCGGCATGAGCCGCTCCTCCTCCGCCAGTGCCCGCATCAGAGCCTCGTCCGCTTCGATCGTGTCGATCGAGGACAGCCGCAGACGGGGCAATTCAGGAACGAGTGTCAAGATTTTGCGCACGAGCCGGCCCAGACTCATCTCGCCCGGCAGGTCCGCGCCATAGGCCGTGATATCGACGCCCGTCAGCACCACTTCGCGATAGCCGCGCTCCGCCAGCGTGCGGACCTGATCGACCACCGCGCCGGCGGGCACGGACCGCGAATTGCCGCGCCCATAGGGAATGATGCAGAAGGTGCAGCGGTGATCGCAGCCATTCTGAATCTGGACATAGGCGCGGGCGCGGCTGCCGAAACCGGTCACCAGATGATGCGCCGTCTCGCGCACGGACATGATGTCGTTGACGGCGACGCGCTCGCCGGCTCCGGCGGCAAGCGCAGCGAAGGTCGCCGGACGCATCTTTTCGTCATTGCCGATCACATGGTCGATCTCACCCATGGAGGCGAAGCTCTGCGGATCGGTCTGAGCGGCGCAGCCGGTCACGACAATGCGTGCATCGGGATTTTCGCGGCGTGCCCTGCGGATCGCCTGCCGCGTCTGCCTGACAGCCTCGGCGGTCACGGCGCAGCTATTGACAATAATGGTATCTTCGAGCCCCGCCGTCCGGGCATGCTCGGCCATCGCCTCGCTTTCATAGGCGTTCAGACGGCAGCCGAAATTGATGATCCGTGGCTCACTCATTGTCGTGGTTCGGTTTCTTCAGCTTGCCAGGGCGTGCTCGCCAAAATCGAACACATCCTCATAATCCATTGACCAGGGACCGGTCATCAGAATGCGCCCGTCAGGCTCGCGCCATTCGATTTCGAGGTTACCGCCGGGTAAAGCGATCGTGACATGGCGCCCGGTCAAACCCTTTCGTGCCGTCACCACGGCGGCGGCGCAGGCGGCCGTTCCGCACGCTCTCGTCAGCCCTGCGCCGCGTTCCCAGACGCGCAATCTCACGGCGTCGGGCGCCAGGATCTGGGCGAGCGAAACATTGGCGCGCTCCGGAAATAGCGCGTCATGCTCGATCCGCGGTCCCACTTCGCTCAAATCATACGCATCGAGGTCATCGACAATGAAGACGCAATGCGGGTTCCCAATATTGACGACGCCCGGGCTGCTGAGCCGGGGCGCATCGCCGCCATCGAACGAAACGTCCAGAGCCGTCATATCCCCGGCGGGCCGCGAGAGGGGTATCTCATCCCATCCGAAACGAGGCGGGCCCATATCGACGGTTACATCGCCGCCTGGCCGCAATGTGCAGGCGAGCACACCGGCATCGGTCTCGACGGCAGTGTCGGCATGCCCGGTTTCCTCGGCGAGAAGCGCCGCAACACAGCGCGTCGCATTTCCGCAAGCGGCCACCTCGCCGCCATCGGCATTGAGAATGCGCATATACGCATCGGCCTTGTCAGACGGCTCGATGAGAATAATCTGGTCACAGCCTACGCCCTGCGTCCGGTCGGCGATTCGCCGCGCTGCCGCCGCATCAATTCTCAGGCCCGAGGTGCGGACGTCGAACACGGCGAAGTCATTACCGAGACCGTTCATCTTCCGGAAGCTATGCGTATTGCTGACCATGCGGCTTTATATGGCGATAATTCCCATCGACACAAACGATTTCCGGGACGTGCCGAACGGAGCAAGCCTATTCCTTTACGAGTGAATGACGCTTAAATGACAGACGCAGAGTCTAAACTAACTCTTGTTCAAGTGGAATCACATGAACGAGGTCAAGTTGATTTATTTTCAATAAGTTAGCGCAACTGTCCGCGTCTATTTGGACGCGCGTTGCACTAGGGAGCGAGAACGATGGAAACGGGGATGGTTATTACGGTCTACCTTGCGTCCGCTTTGGTGGCGGCAATCGTCGCCAGCATTGCCGCCCATGGCCGGAGCCGTCACCCCGGCTATTGGATGATCTTTTCGTTTCTGTTTCCGCCAGCCGTGCTCTTGTTGCTGATCCTGCCGAAGGGTCACGGCCAATATGAACGCGGCCAGGATCCGTTCCGGGACCGGGACGATCGTGATGATTTCTTATGAGGATTTGGCGCTCGCCTGATCGCGTCCCGTCTCCTTTGCCTTCGAAACCGCCGGCAGCAACTCGTTCTCGATATTCTCCGGGCTGAGAGGCCCGACAATTTTATAAACGATCTGCCCCGCGCCATCGACAACATAGGTTTCCGGCACCCCGTAGACGCCCCAGTCAATGGACACACGGCCGTTGCGGTCGGCGCCGATCGCATCGAACGGATTTCCCAGCCGCTGAAGGAAGCGGCGCGCGGCGGCCGGCTCGTCTTTGTAGTTGATGCCCATCAGCCGCAGGCCGTGCTGATTCTTGAGCTGGACGAGCAGCGGCTGCTCCTGAATGCAGGGCCCGCACCAGGATGCCCAGACATTGACGATACTTACCTCACCCGTGGTGAGGTCGACACTATCGAGGCCCGGCGTCGCATTGCCGGTCTCGTTCAGACCTTCCACGGGCGCGAGCTTGAATTCGGGAACGGGCTTTCCGATCAGCGCGGAAGGCAGACGCGAGGGATCTCCCGAGTAAAGAGCGACAAGAAAGAGCCCCGTCAGCGCCGCGACGACAATGAGCGGCAAGAGGAAACCGCCGCGAAGGACCTTTCTTTCCCGAATGTCCGCCGTCATGCGCTTTTCCCGCTATCGCCAGGCACATCCGAGCGCCGCCGGATACCTTGCGCCTCGAGCCGGAGAAGCGCCTCGCGCTGCCTGCGTTCCTCGTAAATCGCGCGGATCACGAGACCAGCAACGACCACCGCCGTCACGGCGTAAGCGGACCAGATAAATGCGGCATGGGGGCCGAGATCCATGAACACTCCTATTCGGCTGCCTTGAGCGTCGCCGCCTGGCCGACGCGCGTTACGATCATCGTCTCCACCCGCCGCTTTAGGATCTCCGTGCGCATGGCTTTGAAATGCAGCCATATGAACAGACAGGTGAAGCCGAGCGCCATGACGAGAAGCGGCCATAGCAGGCTTAGCGCAATGGTCGGTCGCCCCAAGCGCATCACGCTGGCCGGCTGATGCAGCGTATTCCACCAATCGACCGAGAATTTGATGATCGGAATGTTGACGAAGCCGACGATGGCGAGAATGGCGGCGGCCCGTCCGGCGCGCGACGGCTCCTCGAAGGACTGCCAGACGGCGATCAGCCCGAGATAGAGAAAAAACAGAATGAGCACTGACGTCAGCCGTGCATCCCAGACCCAATAGGTGCCCCACATGGGCTTGCCCCAGAGGCTGCCGGTCACCAGCGCCAGCAACGTGAAGGCCGCGCCGATCGGGGCGGCGGCCTTGGCCGAGACATCGGCCAGCGGATGCCGCCAGATCAGCGATCCGATGGAGGAGACCGCGATCAGCGTGTAGCAGAACATTGCGAGCCAAGCCGAAGGCACATGAATGTACATGATCCGCACGGTCTCGCCCTGCTGGTAATCGGCCGGCGCGACGAAAAACGAAAGATAAAGGCCCACACCCATCAGCACGACCGTCACCCCCGCAAGCCAGGGCAGCACACGGTCGGTGAGGCGCATGAAGAAACTCGGATTTGCGAGCGTAGAGAATCTTGGCATTGCCAGACATATTTGTCGCCAGGAGAACCAGTTTGCAAGTTAAGCCGCAAAGCCGGCCACTATTGAAACGCGATGCTGCGACCCGGAGCCGCAGGAGAGCGGCACTCTTTCAAGCCTAAACGGCGATTTCGAGGCCATCTAAGGCAGATTGAGGCGGAGAGCGGCAGCCGTCCCAAGCGGCGCCAGCACAAGAGACGCCAGGCTCAGCGCACACAATATCGAGAACGCCCCTGAGAAGTTCCCCGGTCCCGTTACCACGGCATCAACCGCCGAGACGCCGAAAATGAGGATCGGCACATAGAGCGGCAGGATCAGTAGCGGCAGGAGAAGACCACCCTTGCGCAGGCCGAGCGTCAGCGCCGCCCCGATGCCGGCCAGGAAGCTCAGCGCCGGCGTGCCCGCGAGCAAGGTGAGCATGAGCGGCCCATAGGCCCGCCCGTCCATATTGAGCATGAGCGCCAGGAGCGGCGCGAGCAGCACGAGCGGAATGCCAACGCTCAGCCAATGCGCGATCGCCTTTCCGAACGCCACCAGCTCCAGGGGCAACGGCCCGAGCGCGATCACTTCAAGGGAGCCGTCCTCATAATCATCGTGAAACATGCGGTCGGCCGAGAGGAGCGAGGATAAGAGAAGCGCAACCCACAAAACGCCGGGCGCAATACGGCTCAGCAGATTGAGGTCGGGGCCGAGGCCGAGCGGCAGCGTCGCAATAATGATCAGATAGAAGCCGAGCGCGGTCGAGATGGCTCCGCCTTGCCGGCGGAAGAGACGCAAATCGCGGCCTATCAGGGCAAGAAATGCCGTCATTGAAGCTCCGCCCCTTCGCGTCCCGCAAGATCGCTAAAATCGATCGTCTTCGATTCCGACCAGCCGAGCTGCGTGTGGGTTGCCGCAACCACAATGCCGCCGGAGGCCAGATGCTCCGCAACCATCCCCGCCAGGATCGTCTGCGATGCTTTATCGAGCGAGACGGCGGGCTCATCGAGCAGCCAGAGCGGACGCCGGGCGCAAATGAGCCGCGCGATGCTCAGACGGCGCTTCTGTCCCGCCGAGAGATAGCCCGCCTGGATATCCGCAAGCTCGGCAAGCGCGAGACGCTCCGCAGCCTGCGCGGTCGTCTCGCGGCTGCCCTGGAGGAAGTTGGCGAAAAATTCAAGATTTTCTAATACGGTGAGGGCGGGCTTGATCCCGTTCAAGTGACCAATATAGTGGCATTGTTCACCAACGCTGCGCTCTTCGTCGCCTCCCTCGAGCCGGACCGTTCCTTCAGTCGCGGGAAGAAAACCGGCGATACAGCGCAGAAATGTCGTTTTGCCAGCGCCATTGGGGCCGATCACGGTCAGTGCGTGGCCTCCTTCCGCGTCCAAGTTGAGGCCCTCGAAAATGATCCGTGTCCCGCGCATCGCCGCGAGGTTATTGACGATGAGTTGTATAGCGGGATCCGTTATCATGTGACAGAACGACTTTTGTTTGTTCGCAAAGGCGCGCGGCCAACTCTATATGATAGGAAGCTTTGGAAGACCAGCGGGGCGCTCCCCGGTTGTTCGCGCATAGAATTGGAGGCCCTTAGCAATGACGAACGTTGCGTCCAACTCACTTGACAGCTTCAACTGCCGCCGCACGCTCGATGTGGACGGCAAACCATACGAATATTTCAGCCTGCCGGAAGCGGAGAAAAACGGTCTTGCAGGGATTTCGCGCCTTCCGTTCTCGCTGAAGGTGCTTTTGGAAAACCTGTTGCGTTTCGAAGACGGCCAGACCGTGACCGCCGACGATATTAAGGCGATGGCCGCCTGGCTGACGGATCGCACATCGGCCCGCGAAATCGCCTACCGCCCCGCGCGGGTGCTCATGCAGGATTTCACCGGCGTTCCGGCTGTCGTCGACCTCGCCGCGATGCGCGATGCCATGGCGAAGATCGGCGGCGATCCGGAGAAGATCAATCCGCTCGTTCCCGTCGATCTCGTGATCGACCATTCGGTCATGGTGGATGCCTTCGGCAACGGCATGGCGTTCAAGACCAATGTCGAGATGGAATACAAGCGCAATAAGGAGCGTTATGAGTTCCTGCGCTGGGGCGCGGGCGCGTTCGACAATTTCCGCGTCGTGCCGCCCGGCACCGGCATCTGCCATCAGGTGAATCTCGAATATCTTGCCGAGACGGTCTGGACCAAGGAGCGGAACGGCGTCACTCAGGCTTTCCCCGATACGCTCGTCGGCACCGACAGCCATACGACCATGGTCAACGGCCTCGCCGTGCTCGGCTGGGGCGTCGGCGGGATCGAGGCGGAAGCGGCGATGCTCGGCCAGCCGATCTCGATGGTCATTCCGGAAGTTGTCGGCTTCCGCATGAGCGGCAAGCTCAGTGAAGGCGTGACGGCGACCGACCTTGTCCTGACCGTGACGCAAATGCTGCGCAAAAAGGGCGTCGTCGGCAAATTCGTCGAATTTTTCGGCGAAGGGCTCGGCAAACTGTCTCTCGAAGATCAGGCGACGATCAGCAACATGGCGCCCGAATATGGCGCAACCTGCGGCTTCTTCCCGATCGACAACGACACGCTGGCTTATTTGCGGGCGACGGGCCGCGACCCGCACCGCATCGCGCTGGTCGAGGCCTACGCCAAGGCCCAAGGCATGTGGCGCGACGACTCAACGTCCGATCCGGTTTTCACCGATACGCTGGAGCTCGATCTCTCAACGGTCGTGCCGAGCCTTGCAGGCCCGCGCCGGCCGCAGGATCGCGTTGAGCTTGCCACTGCCTCGGAAGGTTTCGAGACAGCTCTTGCAGAAATTCGCGGCATCAAGCCGGGCAGCGAAGCGGCCAAAATGACGGCGGAAGGCGGCGCTCCCTCGCCGAGCCTGGGAAAAAGCGGCAAGGTCGAAGGTGCTGACTACGATATCGCCGATGGCCATGTCGTCATTGCGGCGATCACATCCTGCACCAACACGTCGAACCCGTCGGTTCTCGTCGCCGCCGGTATTCTCGCGCGCAACGCACACGCCAAGGGACTGAAGGTCAAGCCTTGGGTCAAGACCTCGCTCGCCCCGGGCAGTCAGGTCGTGACCGACTATCTGACGAAATCCGGCCTTCAGAAGGAGCTCGACGCGCTTGGCTTCGATCTGGTCGGCTATGGATGCACGACCTGTATCGGCAATTCCGGTCCGCTGCCGGAACCGATCTCGAAAGCGATCCACGAGAATGACATCGTTGCCGCGGCTGTCCTTTCCGGCAACCGCAATTTCGAGGGCCGCGTCAATCCGGATGTGCGCGCCAACTATCTGGCCTCGCCGCCGCTCGTCGTCGCCTATGCGCTCGCGGGATCGATGAAGGTCAACCTGACCGCCGATCCGCTCGGCACCGACGCGGACGGCAATCCCGTCTATCTCAAGGACATCTGGCCATCGTCGAAAGAGATCGCCGAGATCATTCGCGAGACGATCACGCCGGAAATGTTCAAGAACCGCTATGGCGACGTGTTCAAGGGCGACGAGCGCTGGCAGGCCATGGGCTCATCCACGGGGGCGGGCCTCACCTATGGCTGGAACCCAACCTCGACCTATGTTCAGAACCCGCCCTATTTCGAGCATCTGTCGATGGAGACCGCCAAGGTGGAGAACATCGAGGGGGCTCGCATCCTCGGTCTGTTCCTGGACTCGATCACCACCGATCACATCTCCCCCGCCGGCGCGATCAAGAAGGACGGACCGGCGGGCCAATATCTGATCGAGCATCAGGTGCCGCCACGCGAGTTCAACTCCTACGGGTCGCGCCGGGGCAACCACGAAGTGATGATGCGCGGAACCTTCGCCAATATCCGCATCAAGAACCAGATGGTGCCCGGCGTCGAAGGCGGCGAAACGGTGCATTATCCGGATGGCGAGCGGATGCCGATCTATGACGCGGCGATGCGCTACCATGATGAAGGCGTGCCGCTGGTGGTCTTCGCCGGCAGGGAATACGGCACCGGCTCGAGCCGCGACTGGGCGGCGAAGGGCACGCTGCTGCTCGGCGTGCGTGCGGTCATCGCGCAGAGCTTCGAGCGCATCCATCGCTCCAATCTGGTCGGCATGGGCGTGCTGCCGCTCGTATTCGAAGAGGGTACATCCTGGCAGAGCCTCGGCCTTAAGGGCGACGAGAAGGTCACCATCCGGGGCCTCGAAAATCTCGCGCCGCGGGCGCATCTGACCGCTCATATCGAATATGCCGACGGGACGAGCAAGGATGTCGATCTGCTCTGCCGGATCGATACGGTCGACGAGCTGAGCTATTTCCGCAATGGCGGCATTTTGCACTATGTGCTCAGAGGGCTCGCCTCGGCGGCATGACGGCGCCGGAAGGAGACGACTCACCCAGTCGTGACTGGCAATTGAATATTGACGGCGTGATACTGCCAGTTGAACGAATGGGTGAGTAAGGACTGAAGACCCGAATGACAGATACATATCGCTGGGAGGCGCGGCTTCGTGCCTTCCATCTTTCAAGGCGCTGCAGGGGAATACTGATTGGCGCCTTGACCGGTCTGGCTGTCGCGGCCGGATTCTCCAATCTGGCAATGGCGCAGCAGCAAAAGCGCGTCGACGTGCTGGAGCTTTTCACGAGCCAGGGCTGCTCGTCCTGTCCGCCGGCTGATGCGCTTCTCAGAAAACTCGCGGAGCGCGACGACATTGTCGCCCTGAGCTTCCCTGTCAGCTATTGGGACCATCTCGGCTGGAGGGACACGCTTGCGAAGGAAGCCTTCAATAACCGCCAATACAGCTATGCGGCGGCGCGCGGCGATCGCGAGGTCTACACGCCCCAGCTCATCGTGAACGGCATCACCCATGTCGTCGGCAGCCGGCACACCGCCATCGAGACGGCGCTAAGTGACACCGCACGGCAGCTCGCGCCGGCCACGGTTCCGGTTTCCGTCGGATATGACAAGGGTCAGATTCATGTGGACGTCGGATCGGCTCCCGAGGGCAGTGCCTATCGCTCAGGACGTCTTTGGGTCGCGTGCTATAACAAGTCCGTAGACGTCGCAATTGCGCGAGGCGAAAATACCGGGCGGGAGATCACCTACACAAATGTCGTGCGTGAGTGGTGGCCTGCGGGAAAATGGCAAGGAAATTCAACGCGCTTCGACGCGCCTATCCCACGCGGCGCATCCTTCGACGGGATCGCAGTTCTTCTGCAGGCTGATGATTCTCGCGCGATGCTCGGAGCCGCCTCAATCCCGTTCCGATCCGAGTAGGATTGAGAGTCATCTCTGCCACATCTTGATTATAAGCAGTGCGTTCGGCCCGAAAATTGTATAAATTTTAAGGTCACTGCGTGCTATGCGCTTGCGAAATGCCTAATCTTTTATAGGTTTGTGATTCGCAGGCGCATAGGTGATGGCTTACTGGCTTTTCAAAAGCGAACCTGGTGCCTGGTCTTGGGACGATCAGGTGAAGAAGGGCGCCAAGGGCGAAGAATGGGACGGAGTGCGCAATCATACAGCGAAGCTCAACATGCTCGCCATGAAGCCCGGCGACCTCGGTTTCTTCTATCATTCGGTCGACGAGAAACGGATCGTGGGAATCGCGAAAGTGATCTCCGATCCGCATCCCGACTCGACCGACGAGACTGGCACATGGTTCTGCGTAGACATTGCCGCAGAAACGCCGCTCCCCCGTCCGGTGTCATTAGCTGAGATCAGGGAGGAGCCGCGTCTTGCCGAGATGGCGCTTGTGAAGCAGTCGCGTCTCTCGGTGCAACCCGTCACGGAAAACGAATGGGAGATTATTTGTAAAATGGCTGCAGTGAAAAAAGCGACAAAGAGCGCATCGAAACCGGCGGCGAAAGCTCCGGCGAAGACCGCGACGAAGACGGCGAAGGCGCCGGCGAAGGCCGCGACGAAAACCACGGCGAAGGCCGCGACCAAAACCGCAGCGAAGACGACGGCGGCGAAGAAGCCGGCGGCGAAGAGCGCTGCGGCAAAGAAGCCGGCGGCGAAAAAGCCAGCGGCGAAGAGCGCGAAGAAATAGGCTCCGTAATCTCACGGACCTAACCGTTAAGCTCCTCTTTACCGGGAGCGCATCCAATGTCCCCATTGGTCTCAATTCGGGGCGGATGCCATGGATTTTCTTCGCGTTCTCCTAAGTGCTTTTTTGGTCGTATGGCTCGGCGTGCCTGTTGCGTCTTGGGCCGGGGCATCGTCTGTCGTCGATGTGACGATCGATCAAGCGCGGCTTATCCGACTGGAAACGGATGCCGCGCAGATCATCGTTGGAAATCCGGCGATCGCTGATGTCTCGGCGCAAAATGCTCGTTTGCTCGTGGTCACCGGTAAGTCCTATGGAACGACCAATCTGATCGCACTCGATAGCGAGGGGCGCGAGATTTTTAGCGCACGCCTTGGTGTACGTGAAGGCGAAATGCGTCAGGTCACGCTATACAAAGGCACGGCGCGTCAGTCTTACCACTGCGCGCCGGATTGCCAGCCTGTGCTGTCGATCGGCGACGACAAGGCGCGGTTCGAGCAGCTCGCGGACACCGTGTCGAAGAAATTCGGCGTGGTAAGCTCGGCGATCGGCGGACGCTGATACATGATTATGTTTGACTGGAACGAACGTCGCCCCGGACGGAGCGAAGCGGAGATCCGGGACTATTGGCATATCCGCAAAGTCAATGCGCAACGGATAGAGAAATGGGCGCCGGATCAGGTCCGGCGCGACGAACATGTATTTCGGACGATTCCGTGTAAGGCGATCCTGCATCAGGGCCGGGCGTCTGCGGCACTTGCGAGCAGCTTCTCGACATAGGCTGGCACCACCTCGGTCGCCTTGCCGTGAATCTTTTCATGGAAGTAGGACACGCCATCGGACGGCTCGAGATTGAGCTCGACCGTATGAGCGCCGCGGTTGCGCGCCTCGGCAACAAAGCCGGCCGCCGGATAGACCGTTCCGCTGGTGCCGGCCGAGATGAAGAGGTCGGCTTCCGCCAGCGCATTGTCGATGCGCTCCATGTGGTAAGGCATTTCGCCGAACCAGACGACATCCGGTCGTAATCCGCCAGGGACCGCGCAAGCCCGGCAGACCATTTCGACGGTCAGCTCTTCTTCGCCCCAGGGCGCGCGCTGTCCGCAATTGTTGCAGAGCATCTGCCCCATTTCTCCGTGCATGTGAATGAGATTGCGGGTGCCCGCCGCCTCGTGAAGCCGGTCGACATTCTGCGTGACGATGAGGACGTCGCCTGGATATTCGCCATCGAGCCGCGCGAGAGCGCGATGTGCGGCATTCGGCTGCACGCCCCGATTCTCGCGGCGGCGCATATTATAGAATTCGAGGACCTTTGCCGGGTTGTGGATGAAGCCCTCCGGCGTCGCCACTTCGCGATAGTCGTATTTTGCCCAGACGCCGTCTGCGTCGCGAAATGTGGAGAGGCCGGACTCGGCGGACAGTCCCGCCCCGGTCAGCACGACGATCTTTTGAAACTGAACCATGATGTCCTGTTGCGATTCTCGCTCACGCATTTCCCGGAACGGGCACGCCGCGCTCCGGTCGGCGGCTTGCGTCCCTTACCGAGACCAATGACCATATCGGAGATCGGTGATGCCGAACAGTTTTGAAGCCTACGCCCATCTCGCCAGCCAGGCCGCCCGCACCGGCTGGTACGCGGTCATCGCCCGGATGACGCGCCGCCGCGTCGCCCAATTGAGTGAGGGCGCGCGCGCCTATCGCCCGTCGCGCCCGACGCCGCGCGATATGGACCTTTTCCGCGCGGCACTCACCTTGCAGCGCGGCGATGCGGAAAATGTCCGGCGCGGCATCTATCCGGCAATGGATGACGAGGAATCGCTTCTCAAGCATATCGAGGCGTTGCGCCAGATGTTTGCGGACCTTCCAGCGTCGACGGAACGCCGGCTCGCGGGCAGGGCCGAGGAGGCGGCAGCCCTGCCGGAGGCGGAAGGGCTGCCCGGCTATTACGCACGCAATTTCCATTACCAGACCGACGGCTATCTGAGCGCGGACTCCGCACGGCTCTACGACATTCAGGTCGATACGCTGTTCATCGGCGCATCGGGCGCCATGCGGCGCCAGACGCTGCCTGCGATCGCCGCCTATGTCCGCGGCAAGGATCAGCGCAAGCTGTCCATGCTCGATGTCGCCTGCGGCACGGGCCGCTTTCTCGCCCAGGCGGCGCAAGCCTTTCCGGCGATGCCGATGACGGGCATCGATTTGTCCGCCGCCTATGTTGAGACGGCGCGCGACTATCTGGCGGACCGGCGCAACATCAAGGTTGTCCAGGGCAATGCCGAATCGCTCCCGGTTCCGGACGCCAGCCAGGACATTGTGACCTCGATCTATCTCTATCACGAGTTGCCTGGCGAGGTCCGGCGCGCCGTGACGAAAGAGGTGCTCCGCGCCCTCAAGCCCGGCGGGATCTATGTGCTGGTCGACTCTCTGCAATGGGGCGACGTGCCGGACTATGACGGGCTCCTGGAAGCCTTTCCGGTCCGTTTCCACGAACCCTATTACGAGCATTATCTCGGCGACGACCTCACCGCCCTTTTCTCCACCTGCGGCTTCGAGCCCGTCGAAACTTCTCTGGCCTTTCTATCCAAGGTCGTAGTAGGACGAAAGCCCGTCTAGATCCACCCTCGTTCAATTGGAATCAATTGAACGAGGGTGGATCTATATCAAAAGGCGAGCGCAACTGTTCCCGCGTCCATCCCCGCGAAGGCGGGGATGGACGCGGGAACAGTTGCGCTAAGTTTCGACCTGATCCGGAGAGTCAATGCTGAACTATGTAGTGCTGGCGGCGCTCGCCGGCTTTTTCCTGCCGCTGCAGGCGCTTATCAATGCCCGCACCAGCCACATCCTCGGCGGCCCGTTCTGGGCGACGCTGGTGAATTTCACCGGAGGCACGCTGATGCTGATGGCTTTGCTGGCGATCACTCGCGCACCGGTGCCGAGCTGGGAGCAGTTCGGCCGCGTTCCATCCTATGGCTGGATCTCCGGGCTTTTCGGTGTGATGTTCGTCGCACAGGCGGCGTTCACGGTGCCCAAACTCGGGGCCGTCGCAATGCTCGCCGTCGTCGTTGCCGGGCAGATGTTCGGCGCCATCGTCTATGATCATTTCGGCGTGCTTCAGGAGCCTCAGCCCGCAAGCTGGGACAGGATCATCGGCGTATTGTTCCTCCTTGCCGGCGTCTATCTCATCCTGCGCCCGGACCGGTGAGACCGGTCGAAAAAGAGGTGAGGATAATTTGAGGATAACCAGCGATTCAGAAAGTTGTGTCTCGCACTGAGGAGCGCTTCGTGGCAATTGGATGCAACCTAAGAGGGTGTCAGGCTTAAGTTTGAGAGAGAACTTTTATGAGGCGACCGACCGCCGTTCGACTCCGCAATAAGCTGCGTCATTGGGTAAACGACATCCGGTTGTGGGTCTATAGATCAATTTGGAAAATGGATATCGGCACGCGCGTCGCACATAATGCCATCGGCATGGCGCTGGCTTATCCAATGCCGCATTGCCCCCTGTGGCGTAGATAGTGATCGGCAAGCACGATGGCCAGCATGGCCTCGCCTACGGGCACGGCGCGGATCCCGACGCAAGGATCGTGCCGACCTTTGGTCACAATGTCTGTTTCCTGACCATTCGCGTCGATCGTCCGGCGGGGTGTGAGGATCGACGAGGTCGGCTTGACCGCGAAACGGGCAATTATCGGCTGTCCGGTGGAGATTCCACCTAAAATTCCGCCGGCGTTATTCGAAATAAAGGCAGGTTGCCCATCTTCGCCGAGATGCATTTCATCGGCATTCTCCTCGCCTGAAAGAGCGGCGGCACCAAATCCGGCGCCGATCTCGACGCCTTTGACCGCATTGATGCTCATCATGGCGGACGCAATATCCTGGTCGAGCTTGGCGTAGAGCGGAGCGCCAAGTCCGGTGGGCGCGCCTTCCGCGACGACCTCGACCACAGCGCCGCAGGATGAGCCGCGTTTGCGGATGCCGTCGAGATAGGCCGCCCAGCCCTGGACGCTTTCGTGGTCGGGCGAGAAGAACGGATTGCGCCCGACCTCGTCCCAATCCCAGTTCGCCCGGTCGATCCTTTCCGTCCCAAGCTGAATAAGGGCTCCGCGCACCGTCACGCCCGGCACGATCTTGCGCGCAATGGCGCCCGCCGCGACCCGCATGGCGGTCTCCCGCGCGGAGGAGCGCCCGCCGCCGCGGTAATCGCGGATGCCGTATTTGGCGGTGTAGGTGTAGTCCGCGTGGCCGGGCCGGTATTTGTCTTTGATCTCGCCATAGTCCTTAGAGCGCTGATCGGTGTTTTCGATCATGAGCGAAATCGGCGCGCCGGTCGTAACCTGGACGCCGTCCGCATTCTCGAACACGCCCGACAGGATTTTGACCTGGTCCGCCTCCTGGCGCTGGGTCGTGTAGCGCGACTGCCCGGGGCGGCGTTTGTCCAGATAGGGCTGGATGTCGCTTTCGGTCAGCGGAATGCCGGGCGGGCATCCGTCGACGACGCAGCCAATGGCCGTCCCATGGCTCTCGCCCCAGGTGGTAATGCGGAATAGATGGCCGAAGCTGTTGTGGGACATGGGCGGCGCTCGTTCGTGAAAGCTATTTAGACGAGCCGCAGGTAAAGGTCAAAGCGCATCGCGAAGGTCGCCAGCGTGGAAATTCGCGGCGAGCAAAGCGGGCGGTACTGATTGGACCAACAATTAACAGGGCTCAGTTCCTTGTTGATGGGGCGTCGCAATCAGATGACCTCCAACCCTCTTGCGCTTAAGTTGCATCCTCATCTTTGCGCAATTTCAGATGGGTGTCACGCACAGGCGTGTCGAGGCGCGGATCTGACGAGGAAATTTTTGGCATGAGATTGAGAAATTACTGGCGATCGTTGAAGTTCCTTGCGCGGACCGTCCGGCGCAGCACCGGGAAATATCCTCGCGAATGCACCCTGTGCGGCTACCGCGGAAAATTCCTCGGCTACGGTTATCCCTATATGTGCGACATTCTCTGCCCGAAATGCGGTACGCTGGAACGGCATCGTTTGCTTTGCCTTGCGAACCGCGAGCATGATTTCTTCCGTAATCGCGACGTTCTCCACTTCGCGCCCGAACAGGCTATCCAAAAGCTTGTCCTCGATCATCGACCCCGCTCCTACACGACTGCCGATCTTTTCGCTCCAGGCGTCGATCTGAAGGAAAATATTGAAGCGCTTACGCTTGATGACAAACGCTTCGATCTCGTCATCTGCCTCCACGTCCTTGAACACGTGAACGACAGGAAGGCGGCAAGCGAACTCTTCCGGGTGCTTAAGCCGGGCGGCATCTTGCTTGCGATGTTTCCGATCGTGGAAGGATGGGATTCAACATTTGAAGACTCCGCGCGGACCACACCAGAGGAGCGCCTCCTCTATTTCGGCCAGCACGATCATGTCCGGTTTTTTGGCCGCGATGCGCGGGAGCGGCTTTCAGCGGCTGGCTTCGATGTCGAGGAATATACCGCCATCGAACCCCACGTATCGCGCTACGGTCTTGCACGCGGTGAAAAGATCTTCATCTGTTCGCGACCGGGCGTTCACCAGACGACCGCAGTGGATCACGGTTTGCTCGCGCAAATGCCGGATGGCGAGCGCGCTTCGGCGGAGTTGCGCCCGTCCGCTTCCTGAGAAGGCGTGACATCGGCTCAGCGGTTCGACTTGGGGCGAGCGCGGCGAGCGCAACGCGCGTCCAAACATGTCCCCGCGAAGGCGGGGATGGACGCGGGAACAGTTGCGCGCGCCTTTTGAAATCGATCAACTTAACCTCGCTCAAGTGATTCCACTTGAACGAGGGTTGATCTAGACCCAGCTTAGCGCGCGGCTTGAGCATGGCCATGCTCATTCAGTGGCGTATCGATGCGGCCCTGTATGCGGCGCAGCACGTTCCAGTCGGTCTGTCGGTGCCGACGAAAATAGATGAAAGGCATGCCAAGGGGCGCTACCGCTTGCAGGCGATGCTGAACCGGGCGCTGCCGCCTTCCAGGTCGGTCTCCATCAGCACCAGCTCGCAGGTCACGTCACGGTGCTGGAAGATCTTGCGCTCCCCGAATGCGATCCCGAGGCTCTGCTGATTGACGGCGACGCGGGCCGAGCGCGAGGCGATGGATTTCAGACTAAGGGCAACGTCGACATCCCGGTAAAGCTTGCTCTTATTGCGCTTCAAAAGCACATTGTCGAACAGAACCGTCGAACCCGCCTCTCGCACCGACTGAGCGTCGGTTGAATTCAGAGCGACCTGCGCCGTCGAGCTCTTCAACTCTTCGAATTTCGTTTGCATCGTCGTCAGGTTCTGCTTGCACACCTTGTACTGATCATTGGCCTCGGTCAGCAGCTGCTTGACGTTGGCCAGCTCGCGTGCGGTCGCGGGGTCTGCCTTGACCTTCTCGATGATGCGCTCTCGGGGCTCCGGTTGCTCTCCCGCCTGCTCCTCAAGCTTGCCAATCTGAGCGCTCATCGTCCGGATCTCGTCGAGCACGGGGCCAAGGTCGACTTCGGCGGGCGCGGCGGCGGTTTTGGCGGCGCTCTGTTTTTCGAGCAGTTCCGCGAGCACCTTCGCATTCTCCGGAGAGCCGCCGGCCGCAATAAGGGTCTTGAGCTCTTCCATATCACCGCGCCCGGCTGAATAGCCCACATAAAAACCGATGCCGCCCATGGCCACCAAACTGACCACGCTGGTGAGGAGGGCATAGGTAATCAGCCTCATGGGATGCATTTGTCGTTACTCTCCGGTCTTCAGCGCTACGGAAATGTCTGGCGCGTCCTCGGCTTTCATACCAACGACGTGATAGCCGGCGTCAACATGGTGTATTTCGCCCGTGACGCTGCGGCTCAGGTCGGATAGCAGATAGAGGCCGGCACCGCCGACATCTTCGATGGAAACCGTCCGGCGCATAGGCGAATTGAACTCGTTCCATTTGAGAATATAGCGGAAATCGCTAATGCCGGATGCGGCGAGGGTTTTGATCGGACCTGCCGATACCGCATTCACGCGAATGCCCTGCTTGCCGAGATCGACCGCCAGATAGCGAACGCTCGCCTCGAGCGCAGCTTTGGCGACGCCCATCACATTATAGTGCGGCATGACCTTCTCAGCGCCGTAATAGGTCAAAGTGAGAAGCGAGCCGCCGTTCGGCATCATCTTCTCGGCCCGCTGCGCGACCGCCGTGAATGAATAGCAGGAGATCATCAGGCTCTTGGCGAAATTTTCCGGGCTTGTATCGACATAACGTCCATCCAGCTCGGCTTTGTCGGCATAGGCTATGGCATGGACGACGAAGTCGAGCCCGCCCCATCTTTCGCGGAGACCGTCGAAAACGGCGTCGATCGAGGCGGTGTCGGTCACATCGCAGGGCAGCACAATGTCCGAGCCGACATCGGCGGCCAGAGGCTCGACGCGCTTCTTCAGCGCATCGCCCTGATAGGTGAACGCAAGCGACGCCCCATGGTCGGCAACGCTTTTGGCGATACCCCATGCAAGGGACCGATTATTCGCGATCCCCATAATGAGGCCGCGCTTGCCCTTCATCAGCGGTCCATTTTCGGTCACCCGTTCCCTCCAAACCATAGGATCGCGGGCATCCTACACAAAAGACGTTTTGCGTCCAGCCATATGCTGCAGGAGAACCTCCTGGAGCGCGCTTCCGGCACGAGCGAAGAATGCTTTATCGTTTATCTAGGCATATTTAGCAGATTAACGGGAGGATTGAGGAGACATTAAGATAGCAAGGCACTATCTTGACCTCAAGGAGCTGACCTGCCCACTGCCATGAGCGATCCTTCGAAGACCAACTATTCAGACACGCCACAGGCGTCGGATTTCACGGGAGCGGATGAACCACTGGCCCTGTTCGCATCGTGGTTCAAGGACGCCGAAGCCAAGGAAATCAACGATCCCAACGCGATGGCGCTCGCAACTGTCGATGAAACGGGCCTGCCTAACGTCCGGACGGTGCTTCTCAAGGGATTTGCCGCGGACGGCTTCGTCTTCTACACCAATCTCGAAAGCGCCAAGAGCCGCGAGCTGAGCGCAAATGCAAAGGCGGCCCTGTGCTTTCACTGGAAGAGCCTTCGCCGTCAGGTGCGCCTCCGCGGCCCCGTGAGCCGGGTGAGCGAGGAGGAGGCTGACGCCTATTTCGCCTCACGCCCGCGGGGCAGCCGGATCGGCGCCTGGGCATCGAAACAATCGCGGCCTTTGGAAAGCCGCCTCGCCCTGGAGGAAGCAGTTGTGCGCTATACGGCGCAATATGCGATCGGCGCGATACCGCGCCCGCCCCATTGGTCCGGCTTCCGGCTCACGCCGGTGGAGATTGAATTCTGGCACGACCGGCCTTTCCGCCTGCATGACCGTGTCGTGTTCCGGCGCGGATCGGCCGACGAGCCTTGGGAGCGCGCGTGGCTTTATCCTTAAGGCCGATCCCATCAAGATCGAAATCGGCGATCACGGGAACATGGTCCGAGGGCTGATTCCAGCCGCGTGCATCTTCGACCACCTGCATCGAACGGACGGCGCTTTCGAGGCAGGGCGTGGTCCAGATATGATCCAGCCTGCGGCCGCGGTTGGACGCGCGCCAGTCCCGCGCCCGGTAGCTCCACCAGGTATAGAGCTTTTCGTTCTCCGGGACGTATTTGCGCATGACGTCGACCCAGTCCGCAGAGGATTTGAGCTCTGCCAGATGCTCGACCTCGACGGGCGTGTGGCTAACGACCTTCAAGAGCTGCTTGTGCGACCAGACATCGTGCTCGAGCGGGGCGACGTTGAAATCGCCGGTCAGAATATGATGGCTCTCTGGACAGGCCATGCCGCCCTCGCCGAACCACTCCGTCAGCGCGCGGAGATAGGTCAGCTTTTGACCGAATTTCGGGTTGAGCTCCGGATCGGGGATATCGCCCCCGGCCGGGACGTAGACATTGTGAATGATGACCGGCTGCCCATCGAGCGCCACCGCGACGTGGCGCGCCTCGCCGCTGCCGCAGAAATTCTCCGTGCCCCTCGGCTCGACGGGGAATCGGGACAGGGTCGCGACGCCGTGATAGCCGGCCTGCCCCTTCACGCAAATATGCGGGAAACCCATCGCCCGGACGGCGTCATAAGGAAACAGCTCGTCCTTGCATTTGATTTCCTGCAGGCAGAGGACGTCCGGGCGGAACGCCGCGACGAACTGTTCGACAAGGCCGATGCGAAGCCGGACCGAATTGATGTTCCAGGTTGCGAGTCTGAGTTTCATTCCGGGTAAGTGAGCGTGAGTGGATCGTGGGAGACGCTAACCCGAAATGCAGCGCCTCAAAAGACAAAACTCGCCGCTCACAAGCGGAGCCGAGCTCAATAAACGCGCAGGAGCCGGACAGCGATCCCTTACTCGACGGCCTCGCCAACAGTCTGGCGTTTCGCCTCGATCTGGCCGATTGCGTCCTCGACGGCATCGAAGACGAGCAGCGTGGAGGCATGGCGCGCTTTATAGTCGCGAACCGGCTCAAGAACGGCAAGGTCGGCCCATTTGCCGCTGGGCGGCTCGCCCCCTTCCTTGAGCATCTTGCGCATCTGCCGGCCGACGTCCCGAAGCTCGGCCGCCGTCGAGCCGACAATCTTCTGGCCCATCATCGAGGCGGAGCTTTGCCCGAGCAGACAGGCTTTGACCTCCTGCCCGTAGTCCGTCACCACATCGCCATCCATCTTCAGATCGACGGTCACGCGCGAGCCGCATAATTTGGAGTGAGCCTGGGCGGAGGCATCGGGCGCGGCCAGGCGCTCGGTGCGGGGAATATTCGCAGCCAATTCAAGAATGCGTCCATTATAGAGATCGTCGAGATTGATCATGCTGCGTACCGTGATCTGGCGCCCTTGTTGAATAGGCCTGTCCCAGAGACTATATCTCAGGCGCGGAAAGGTCGCCTAACTCTTTAGTTTACATGGGAGTTGGGATCGCAAACCCGCCTGTTAGCGTGTAACCGCCGCTATGAGGCGTGGACATCTCGCCAGTCTGTCTGGCGGCACATCCTCAAGCGAAGGCTTTTCAGATATCTTGCCAGTAATATTGTGGTGAAAAGTGAACGGCGCAATAGGGCCCCGGCTGCGTGCCGGAATGCGAACAAAAGGCAACATCATGAGCGTCTTTCCGAACAAAAGCAGGCGGGGCAATGGCCAGCTGGTCGAGGCCATCGTGACGAATAGCGAAGCAGACCGTCCGAGCCGCGCCGAAGCCGAGGCCGCCGTGCGGACCCTGATCCGGTATGCAGGCGACGATCCTGGCCGCGAAGGGCTGTTGGATACGCCGCGCCGGGTCTTGGATTCCTATAAAGAATTCTTCTCAGGCTACGATCAGGACCCGATAGAGATCCTGTCACGGACCTTCGAGGACGTTCACGGCTATGACGATCTGGTGATGGTGCGCGATATCCGGCTCGAATCGCACTGCGAACATCACATGCTGCCGATTCTGGGCGTTGCGCATGTCGCTTATCTCCCGCGCGACCGGGTCGTTGGAATCTCGAAGCTGGCGCGCGTCGTCGACATCTTCGCCAAGCGTCTGCAGACGCAGGAAACCATGACCGCGCAGATTGCCGAGGCTATCGAGAACGCGCTCAAGCCTCGCGGCGTGGCAATCCTGATCGATGCGCTTCATCAATGCATGACGATCCGGGGCGTCCACAAGCCGGGCGCGTCAACCATCACGACGCGCTTCACCGGGGTCTTCTCAGAGAATGCGGATTATCGGGACCGCTTCTTGCGGATGATCCAGGGACGTCCGATAACACCGGCTTAGATCAATAAGTTTGCGCAACTGTCCGCGTCCATTTGGACGCGCGTTGCGCTAGAATTCGAGAGCAGAGCCTCATGAACATGCCGATGGACGGCGGGGCCGCGCCCATTTCCAAGAAGGAGCGGGAAGAGGGCTTGGACTTCGCGCCGCGCTTTGATGAGAACGGGCTGATGGCCGCCGTCGTCGCGGACGCGGCGACCGGCGAGATCCTGATGCTGGCATTCATGAATGAGGACGCGCTGGCTCGGACGCTGGAGACCGGCGAAGCGCATTTCTGGAGCCGCTCGCGCGGAAAGCTTTGGCGCAAGGGCGAGACCAGCGGCAATGTTCTGCGGGTCGTGGAGATGCGGACCGATTGCGATCAGGATTGCGCGCTCTTGCGGGTTGAGATCGGCGGAAGCCAAGCGGCATGTCACACGGGACGCAGATCATGCTTTTACCGCCGCGTCGAAATGCCCGCCCCGAAAGGCGCCGCGAGGCGGCTGACATTTGTCGACGAAAGCTGATACGCAATCGTTTCTGAAGGCTTCTTCTGTCGAACGGCGCGATCGTCAGCGCATCGAGGTCCGCGTCGTCGAGGCAGAGCTCTCCGAACGCATGGCTCCCGAGGCGGATTCCGAGAATCGGCAAGAGTCTCAACGTCTTGGCAACCAGCCAGAAGGCGGTGCGTTCCTAAATAGTCTCGCAGCGAGTTTCATTCATAGGTGTCCTATATGCAGCGTTTTGATTCCGACGGCGTGACCATTGCTTACATCGATGAAGGGGCCGGCGAGCCGATCATGCTCATTCACGGCTTTGCCTCCAACAGTACGGTCAATTGGCGCAACACGAACTGGATCAAGACGCTGGGCAGCGCCGGATTTCGCGTCATCGCGTTCGACAATCGTGGCCACGGCCATAGCGAGAAGCTTTACGACCCCGATCAGTACAGCGCTCCGACCATGGCGGAAGACGCGCGCCGCTTGCTGGACCATCTCGGGATCGACCGCGCTGATATTATGGGATTCTCGATGGGCGCGCGCATTACGGCATTCCTGGCGCTCAATCATCCGCAGCGGGTGCGCAGCGCGATTTTCAGCGGTCTCGGCATCAACATGGTGCGAGGTCTTGGCGGCTCGGAGCCGATCGCAGCGGCGCTGCTCGCGCCGAATGCGGAGGACGTCGTGAGCGACGCGGCGCGAAGCTTCCGCGTGTTCGCCGAACAGACCAAGAGCGACCGCCGCGCCCTGGCGGCGTGTATCCGCTCCTCGCGGATCCGAATCACCCCCGAACAGCTGAAAACCCTGAGCTATCCCGTGCTTGTCGCTGTCGGCAGCGACGATGTCATTGCGGGATCGGCGGCCGAGCTCGCCGCCCTGATCCCCGGCGCAGAATATTTTGAAATTCCAGGGCGGGACCATATGAAGAGCGTTGGCGACCTAGCCCACAAGAAGGGCGTGATCGATTTCCTCTCCCGCCGGCCGTAAGGTGATATCGGCTAGATCAACCCTCGTTCAAATGGACTCACTTGAACGAGGTCAAGTTGATCTACATCAATAAGTTAGCGCAACTGTTCCCGCGTCCGATTGGACGCGGGAACAGTTGCGCTAGGCACGCTGAATGCGGTGCCCCGATCAAGGGACGGAGCGCCGCAGCACATGTCAGACGATGTCGGCCGGTTCGGGCGCGCGTTTGTGTCCGACGACCATTGCCCGGGCAAGATTTTCCTTGTGCCGGAAGCTTGAAAGGATGACGCCTCCGACATGGGCGATAACCATCAGCAATGTCAGATTGGCCAGCAATCCGTGGGCTCCCTCGACCCACTCGACACCGCGATAGGCATCGAGCGTCGACATCCAGCCCGTGAGCACCGCGCCGGCCAATGCGAGCATCAACCCGATAATCATGAGCCCGCCCGCAGGATTATGGCCGACATAACGCTGCTCTTTGCCCTGAATCATCGCCCGCAAATATTCGGCGACCGTCGCCGGTGAACGGATGAACTGGCCGAACCGCGCATATTTCGGTCCGACCAGCCCCCACAGAATGCGGAAGACGAGCAGTCCCGCGACCACATATCCGGCCCACTCATGAACTTTGGCCAGATCTTCCGCCGTGAGCCAGACAATCGCGTAGCTCGTAACCAGGCTCCAGTGAAAGACCCGGATGAGCGGATCCCAGACTTTGATGGTCCCTCGGTTCATTTCAGTCCTCGTCCCCTTCCTCGCGCTCACGCTTCACGACCTCGAACGTCTTGGGATCGTAAGTGGCGTGGACACGGCGGCCCTTATCGTCATTTGCACCAACCTCGTAGCAACCGCCATCGGTCTTAATCCGGTTCACCTTCCACCCATCGTCCTCCAGCTTCTTCTGCAAGGCTTCGCGCGGCTGCCACTCGGCCATCGGCACATTGCAGTCCTCACTGGCGACGGCTGCGCTGCCGCCGAGGGTTGCAAACAGAATCGTGGTCATCAGAGCATATTTCATTGTCAGTTTCCTTAACGTTTGCGATGCCCTGAAGCTGATCCCTCAAGCTGACAGAGACCTGAAGCCGAGGAGAAATTTGCTTCAGAAACCCGTCAGCTTTGTGGGATAGCTATACGATCGAAAAAGCTGGGCGAATACAAGCAAATGCGCATTCTTCTGGTTGAAGATGACGACGCTCTAGGCGGCGCGGTGCGTGATCAGATGGCTGCCGACGGACATGCCATCGATTGGGCGCGGCGTTTGGACGAGGCTGAGGAAAGCGCGCGCATGGTGCCCTACGACCTCATTCTGCTCGATCTGATGCTGCCTGACGGGCGCGGCCTCGATTTCCTGAAGCGCCGGCGCGCCGCGGGCGATGCCACGCCTGTCATCATCCTGACGGCGCGCGATCAGATTTCCGATCGCATTGCCGGCCTCAATGCCGGTGCCGACGATTATCTGGTCAAGCCGTTCGATCTGTCGGAGCTGTCGGCGCGGGCGGCGGCCGTTTCCCGGCGCTATTCGGGAAATCCGAACCCGCTGGTCGAACTCGGCGATCTGCATATCGACATTGCGGCCCGCAGCGTTCACCGTTCCGGCCGGCCGGTGGACCTGACGGCGCGGGAATGGGCGCTCTTTGAGGCATTCCTCCACCGTCCCGGCGCCATCCTGTCCAAGCGCCAGCTCGAAGATCGCCTTTATGATTTCGACGCCGAGATCGAGAGCAACACGATCGAAGTGCATGTCAGCCGCCTGCGCAAGAAGCTCGGCCCGGACGTCATCGGGACGGTCCACGGCGTCGGTTACCGGCTGGGGCGCCGATGAGACGAACGCCCAGTCTCCAGCGCCGTCTCGGCATCGGCCTTGCGTTTGCCATTACGGCGACGTGGCTCGTCGGAACGCTCGCGGCCGGACTGATCGTGCGGCACGAACTGGACGAAACCTTTGACAGCGCGCTCCAGGAAACCGCGCAACGGCTCCTGCCACTTGCGGTCATGGAGATTATCGATCGCGATGCAGGCCGCCCGACGGCGCAACGTGTCGCAGCGGTCGGTCCGCACGAGGAATATCTGACATACCTCGTTCGCGATCCATCAGGCGCCGTTCTTCTGCGATCCCATGATGCGGATCCGGCCCTGTTTCCGACCAAGCCCGCCCGCGGCTTTCAGGACACGGCAACGCATCGCCTCTATGGCGAGGCCGCGGTCAGCGATACGATCTTCATCGAGATTGCCGAACCGCTCGAGCATCGCCGGCGTGCGGCGCTCGAAGCTGCGGCGGGCCTGTTCCTTCCTCTGCCGCTCCTCATCCCTTTGAGCCTGATCGGCGTCTGGCGGTTCGTCCGGCGAAGCATGAAGCCCGTGCTCGCCTTCCGAGGAGAGATCGAGACCCGCGGCGGCGGTAATCTCGCGCCCGTCGCCACCGGTCATCTGCCCGCGGAAGTCGGCCCGATCGCCGAGGCGGTGAACCGGCTGCTGGAACGGCTGCGCCGCGTCCTCGAAGCCGAGCGTGCTTTCACCGCGAACAGCGCCCATGAGCTGCGCACTCCGATCGCGGCGATGCTCGCCCAGACACAACGCCTGATTGCCGAAACGCAGGACGGGCCGTCGCGCGAGCGCGCACGGCAGATCGAAGCCTCGCTGCACCGGCTTGCGGCCGTATCGGAAAAGCTCATGCAGCTCGCACGGGCGGAGGGCGGCGGTCTTACGGCCGAGACGGCACAGGATTTGGGAGCGGTGCTGGTCCATGTGGTCGATGAGTTTCGCCGCGCTCCCGAGGCGGACCGTCGCTTGAAGTTCACCATGCCCGCCAGCGGCGTGCTCAGCTCGCATATCGATGCCGATGCTTTCGCCATATTGATGCGCAATCTGATCGAGAATGCTCTCAGGCACGGTCCGCCGGATGAAGAGATCACGATCGATATGACCGAGGATAAGGCCATCCGAGTGGTCAATGGCGGCGCGACTGTTCCATCTGAGATGATGACGCGCTTGAAGGGCCGCTTCGAACGCGGGGCAACGGGTGCGACGGGGTCGGGGCTGGGCCTGGCGATCGCCGACGCCATTGCCGCGGGTGCCGGTGGCAGACTT
>Ga0315553_10000518_pt1 | contig 34078 bp, 32 predicted proteins | sample SalMarSW160140MG_FD_203099 | JGI IMG/M metagenome (GOLD analysis project Ga0315553, IMG submission 203099) | Salt marsh sediment microbial communities from the Plum Island Ecosystem LTER, Massachusetts, United States - Salt Marsh Sediment SW1601-40 ... | reverse complement strand
AAAGCTCTGGGAAGGTGGTTTAAAGGAATGGGGAATTGGAACTGAACGGATTGAAGCCGTCCGGAATGCGGTTGAATACGCAGTTTACACACCTGGATCAGACGCAGGGATTCCTGTAAGTATCCTGTCCTCACTTAAAGCGCCACAGACCTCGTGGGAGGAGAATAAAGAGGCTTCCCGCGAGCGGGTTTCAAGCACGGTCACCGCGCTCCTTGGGCTTGTGGGCATCGAGTCAGATCCTGTTCAATCGCGCGAGCACATCCTACTTTCTAATATCTTTGAGACCTCGTGGAAAGCCGCTCGGGATATGGACCTCACAGAGCTGATCCATCAGATTCAGTCTCCACCCTTTGATAAGCTGGGAGCCTTTGAGATCGATCAATTCTTCGCCGAGAACGATCGTTTTGAGCTGGCGATGACATTTAACAATCTATTGGCTTCTCCTTCCTTCGAGGCCTGGATCCATGGGGCGCATCTGGATGTCGGCCAATTACTTTGGGCTGCTGATGGTAAACCCCGTCACAGTGTGTTTTACCTCGCCCATCTACCAGAGAGCGAGCGCATGTTCTTTACCACACTGCTGCTCACTGAGGTGGAATCTTGGATGCGAGCGCAGCCGGGATCATCAACTTTGCGGGCGATTCTGTACTTTGATGAAGTCTTTGGTTACATGCCGCCTGTCGCCAACCCGCCTTCAAAACCGCCGCTGCTGCGTCTATTGAAAACGGCACGCGCCTTCGGGCTGGGCGTTTTACTGACAACACAGAATCCCGTCGATCTTGATTACAAAGCCTTGAGTAATGCGGGCACGTGGTTCGTCGGGAAGCTGCAGACTGAGCAGGATAAATCTCGGCTTTTGGATGGACTAGAATCTGTTGACTCGGGGAAGAGTGGATTTAAACGTTCCGGTGTGGATAAGTTGATCTCAAGCCTCGATAAGCGTGTGTTCTTACTACATAATGTCCATGAACAAGAGCAGCAAGTCTTTAAAACACGCTGGGCTATGGCTTATCTCAGGGGCCCCATAACGCGCACACAACTGCAGGATGTCAATGAGTTGGTCGGCGCACACAAACCTCATATCTCAACAATCGCCGGGGACGCGTCGAAGGCGGATGTAAAGGTCGATCGAGCGGAATCTATTGAAGACTCTGCGGGGACATCCACCAGGCGCCCTAGAGTTCCCACAGGCATTTCCGAGTATTTCCTCCCGAACACCATAACTTCCAGTCAGGCGTTGAAAGAATCAATGCAAGACCCTGCAAAATCGGAGATTCTTGGCTTGATGTATAAGCCTGGGTTACTCGTCCAGGCAGATGTAAGATATCTTGACCGGAAAATTAATCTCGATCATGTTGACTCGCTCGCGGTGATGGCCGAGGATGTTGATCCAAAAGGGTTCATCCGCTGGGATGATTGGACAATCTCCCCTCTTGACCCAGGATCGTTGGATTCTAGCCCGAGCCCTGACGCTCAGTTTGCGCCTTTGGAGGCGCCCCTGAACGACGCTAAGAGTCTGAAAGTACTGGAGAAGGATTTTCAGGATTATGTTTTCCACGGTGCGGGTATGAGGATTCCATCGAATCCAACTTTAAAAATCTTTGCAACCCCAGGGACATCTGAAGCCGAATTCCAGGACCATTGCAGAGAGGCCGCGGGTGAAGCCGCGGACATCGAAGTAGGAAAATTAGAGAAAAAGTATAAAACAAAGATCAAGCGCATTGAAGACCGGCTGACTAAAGAACAGCGTGAGCTGGCCGAGGATCAGGCCGAACTGGGTTCCCGTAAAATGGAGGAGGTTGCCACGCTTGCAGAAAATGTCTTCGGTTTATTCTCCGGGTCACGCAGCACACGCCGAATTTCCACCTCAATGACGAAACGTAGAATGACTTCAAAGGCGAAATCTGATGTAGAGGAGTCTCAAGAGGTTATTGAGGATTTTACCCAAGAGTTGGATGATTTACGGGCAGAACTAACCCAAGAGATCGATGAGATCCATGAGCGTTGGGAGCAGGTGGCCTCGGAAGTTGAAGAGACTGTGATTGCTCCCTTCAAGAAGAATATCCGGGTGGATTTATTCGGCGTCGCATGGACGCCGTATTGGCGGGTTAAAGTAGGGAACAAAGATCTTGAATTGCCTGGTTATGGTGAAGGGGAATAGAGGCAAGAAATTAGAATTGTTTCATTTGAACCCTTCGATTCAACCTTGACCTACCGCCAGTTGAAGAGAGTGGAAGATGCAGGATGGAATCAAGGTAGCGCTCGAAACGCCAGGCTTCAAAATTTTCCTCTGAAGACAACCGTCAGCCTGATCAATGGATGATGGACATTAGCTTAAAAAGTTGATTTCGAGCGACTACTGGTCTGGCATCCGTTGGATCCATGAACGAAGAGGGATTATGAGTCTGGTTGAAGATCTGATTACTCAAGTGCCTGAAGGTGAGATTGAGTGTGTCCAAGTGGGACTCAATTGGACTGCGGTTGTAGCTATCCAAGGTGGGGTGCGAAAATGCGGTCTTGCGTCAACACTCTCGGAACCCCACCAACGAGGCCAGCCAGCCGTACCGGAGGCAGGTGACCTCACGAGGTACACCGGTCGCGAGCTGATCAAACGAGCATTCGTGGAGGATAAGCCCGTATTAGCTAGTATAGGGGTAGCGACGCTCAATGCATTATTGCCGGATCCTCCCTTAGACAGGGTTGAAGAGGAGCCAGCTGAATCTCTTCTGGCGCGATATGGTGCCAACCGGACCGTCGCCTTGATTGGGCATTTCCCTTTCGTGCCACACCTTCGGGATCAGGTAGGAGAGCTTCAAGTCCTGGAGTTAAGGCCGCTCCATGGCGATCTGCCGGCAGATACGGCCTCTGATGTTCTGCCGCAAGCGGACATCGTGGCGATCACGAGCATGGCTTTAATAAATCGCACGCTGGAGTCTCTGCTCGAGCTGTGTGCACCGAAGGCGCTGGTCCTCGTGCTCGGACCCAGCACACCGATGAGCCCGGTGCTCTTTGAATATGGGATCGATATACTCGCGGGAGCGCAAGTTATCGATATCGAAGGGGTTTTGAGATCGGTATGCCAGGGTGGGAATTTCAGGCAAGTTCACCGGGCAGGAGTCAAGTTGGTTGCGCAAAAACGAGAAGGCTTTGAGGGGGTTATAGGCGTGGAATAATCGTGAGACCTAGCATTCAACGAAATGATGTCCATAAAAAATGTGAAGGTTAGATCATGAGATTCGCAATTTCAACAGAGGATAATAAAGGGCTGGATCGTATTGTGAGCCAGCACTTTGGTAGATGCCCTTATTTTGTCCTCGTGGAAGTCGAGAACGAGGCAATCATGGAAGTTAAGGCCGTTGACAACCCATATTTTGCGGAACATGGACCCGGGCAAGTCCCCGAATATATCGCCTCGCTTGGAGCGGATGTGATGATCAGTGGTGGAATGGGCCGGCGAGCGAATGTTTTCTTCGACAAGTATGGGATTAGAACCGCCACTGGGGCTGGCGGCACGGTGCAGGAAGCATTATCCAGCTTTCAATATGGAAAACTATCCGCAGGCGGAAACTGTGGTGGCCATGGGGAGAGACATGGGCACGGACATGGTCATGGTAAGGGTGACTGCAAAGACCGCGCCGAATCCGGATAATCTACGATAAAACCGCTGCATTGATTAAGGCATTCGGATCTTCGCCTTCGCTCTCTCAGTTTCACAATCGGTGTTGAGAAAGAGGCGAAGATTTTGTGTATAGGATGATGTGAGGTTTTAACTGGTGAGGGGCCAATTCGGGAGAACGTCGATGTCGAGCGCGTCACGCTGACCGTTCAGGAAGCGACGATGCCCAACGGCAGCGATCATCGCCGCATTATCGGTGCATAGTGCCAGGGGCGGAACCCTAACCGGAATTTTAGATTTAGCCTGAAGGGAGGATCGTAAAGACAGGTTGGCGGACACCCCTCCGGCGACGAGGATTTCGTTGGCTTCGAATTCCTTTGCCGCGGCGAGCGTTTTCCCGACAAGCACGTCTACGACGGCGTCCTGAAACGAAGCCGCGAGATCGGCAATCGGCAGATCCCCTTCAGGGGCTTCCACGCCCGCTTCAAGACTGGGCTGCAGCGAGCGCACCTCACGTAAAACGGCTGTTTTCAATCCGCTGAATGAAAAATCCCAGGTGTCTTCCATCCAGGCGCGCGGGAACTTGAAAGTGTCCATGTCCCCATCTTTGGCAATTTCTTCGATTGCTGGACCACCGGGATAGTCAAGACCGAGCAGGCGCGCGACTTTGTCAAAGGCTTCCCCGGCGGCATCATCGAGTGTGCCTCCCAACCGTTCGTACTGGAGGTGATCACGCATCAAAATTAATTCCGTATGCCCTCCCGAGACGATCAGAGCGAGTAGAGGGAATGACGGTTCATCCTCGTCGGCAAGCCAAATGGAATATAGATGGGCTTCCAGGTGATTAATTCCCAAAAGCGGCAGCCCCGCGCCCATCGCAAGTCCTTTGGCCATATTCAACCCAACAACGAGGGAACCGGCTAAGCCGGGTCCACGCGTGACGGCGATAGCGTCGATTGACTCAAGACCTACGTGCGCCTCGACGAGCGCGCTGGAAACAACTTGGTGGATAGTTTCAATGTGAGCGCGTGAAGCCAGCTCGGGGAAGACGCCGCCGAATTCGGTGTGTATCTCTGCCTGGGAAGCGACGATATTTGAGACGATGTGGCGGCCGTTTTCAAGGACCGCCGCTGCGGTTTCGTCACAGGATGTCTCGATCCCCAGAATGCGTGTCTCTTCGCTCATGAGTTTCTCGTCCTCACTGTTCACGCCAGGTAGATAACTCTTTATGTTCCACGAATCTTGAGGACGAGATCCTTGGGGAACTCGACCAGGGTTTCAAGAACACCATCCGGGCGCATCCAGGCGGTATCCTCGATGCGCACTCCAAGTCCGCGGTCAGGGTAATAAAGCCCAGGCTCGACGGTGATAACCGATCCGGGCAGCAACATATCGTCAAATTTCATATTGAAACTAGGGGCTTCATGGACGTCCAGCCCGATACCGTGGGCGAGGCTGTGAACATAGCCTTCGGTTGTCAGGGGGTTGGAAAGGACTGTCGGGTGCCCTTTCGCTTCAAAGAGTTCGCAAGTCTGGATCTGGTAATCGCGGCAGGGTTTATGGGGTCTGATCGCCGAATATACTGTCTCGTATACATCCAGGACATCATCGTAAATTTGCAGGACATCATCCGGGGCGTGGTCAAGGCACCATGTCCGTGTGAAGTCATAGAAATAGCCTCCTCCAGCCTCACAGGGGTAGATGTCGAAGACGATTGTTTGCCCCACCGGTATGGGATCTGCATCGGTTCCGGTGCTGTGGGGAATCCCGGCATCGCGTCCAACGGCGAAGATCGAACCTTTGGGATTTTCAGCGCCGCGCATTGCCAGCCAGAGGTTGATTTTGTGTTTGACATCGCCTATTGTGAGCTGCTCCCCCTCGCGGTTCACCAGGTAGCCATCTTTAACACTATGGGAGGTTAAAAACCCGGCCACGTCTCCGACAACAGCGGTGGTGATGCGTCCCATCGCTCGGATTCGTTCGATCTCACTATCGTCTTTGGTCACACGCGCTTGTGTGATCACCGAGCGCAGCATGTTCTCGCCCAATATTTCGATATTGGGCAATTTGCGGCGCAGGATATCGATGGTCCTGAGCCAATTTCCGAATTCGATCTTCCCGGATATGCCAATACGACCGTGGATTTTATACTCGGAGAGAACTTTCTCGAGTAGCAGTGCTGCAGCCTGGTTGCTGTCCCGATTCGCTTGTTCGAGCAGAGCCGGATAATCGTAATCTGCGTAACTGTCCTTGGTCAGCAGCCCCGTTGCTGCGGCTTCCTCGCGCTCCATCGGGTTGTGGAAGTGGATTGCATCCTTCCCACTCATTTTGAGTAGAAAACAAGGAGGTTGGCCATTTCCGCCGGCGGATAGGTGGGCGAGACCGGTGAAGTAGACCATCGGAGCATTGTGGGCTGCGGGGCCGAGGACGAGCAAAGCGTCGAGATCGGCTTCTTTCATCAGGCGGTCGATGTCGGTTTTCATGATTACGCTCCTGACATTGGGTGAGGGTGCTTTGGAAGTGCAGATGTTCTGCGATCCGTGCTGCACCCTCTACTTATTGCGTTTCTCAGCGCTTGAGAACACGCTGGATCCCCTTTAATAGATCGTTTTCTTGGTCGGTCAGTACCGTTCTTGGATCAAATACAACAAGATCATTGTCCACACGAGCGATGATCGCAGGATCTACCCCGCGCAATCGACCAGCGAAGGCATTCGGGTGCTTTACATCCAGGGCGAGAAGTGTGGTGGGCAGGGTTTCCTCGGGAAGGCTGCCCCCTCCGACGGTTGAACGACCCGGGATGGTTTCCCCCTGTCCCAGATGGTTTCTCCAGGCTGAAGCCCGTGCCTCAATCGTATCCGTGGTGGCTGAAATCATCTGCCACACAGGGATTTCCGACGTGGCATTCCCTTTCAAGTATTGCAGCAATGTCGCCGATAGCGCCGCCAGGCAGAGTTTGTCTGGTCGCACGGCACGGGCAAGTGGTTGACGGCGAAGCTTGTCGATGAAAACCTTCTTCCCCACCAGGATCCCCGCCTGCGGACCACCGAGCAGTTTATCCCCCGAAAATGCTACGAGCGAGGACCCTATTTGGAGTGATTCTTGCACGGTTGGTTCATGTCCCAGACCGAATTGTGCCGTGTCGATCAACGCGCCGGAGCCGAGGTCATCCAATACAGGAATACCGCGGCGTGTGCCGAGTTCGACCAGTTCGGCAAGGGAGGGTTCTGTTGTGAACCCCACAATCTTGAAGTTGGAATGATGAGCGCGCATGATCAAAGCGGTTCGATCTTGAATTGCAGCTTCGAAGTCTCTCAGATGGGTGCGATTCGTCGTTCCCACTTCGACCAGTTTAGCGCCGGATTGCTTGAGCACGTCCGGGATGCGGAATCCGCCCCCGATTTCGATGAGCTGAGAGCGGGCGATCAAGACCTGTTTGCGGCGAGCGAGGCTGGTGAGTGCCAGGAGGACAGCGGCAGCGTTGTTGTTCACGACGAGCGCTGCCTCTGCGCCTGTGAGCCGAGTGATAAGTTCTTCGGCGTGCATATCACGCTTGCCGCGACGGCCGCGCTGAAGTTCATATTCGAGCGTACTGTAGCTGATGCTGACGGAGAGCATCGCCTCTCGGGCGGCACGACTCAAGGGGGAGCGACCCAGGTTGGTGTGGATGATGACGCCAGTGGCGTTGATCACAGGCCTCAGAGTGGGTGTGAGCCAGGAGGCAAGCATATCGCCCGTTTGGTCGATGAGGGTACGTTCATCCGGCGAGGGTGTCCCCTCAAGAACAGCCTGGCGGGCGAGCTCTAACTGCTCTCTAAAGGCTTGGACACTGAGGGCGTGGCCGAACGTAGAAATCAAGGAAGCTGCTTGCGGGTGATTCAGGAGATGATCGACAGAAGGGATGTCTCTCAAGCTCACCGGTTCGGCCTCCATTTGCTGCGGTCCAGCATGCGCAGGAACCACTCTATCGCAACCAGACCGAGCCCAAGCAGGATGGCGAGCGAGAGGTATAGACTGCGGTTGATCTGTAACCAGACGCACAATTCGCCGTAGAGCGTGACAAGCAGCGCTCTGCGCAGAAGGATCATCGCTGGAAGATCGGACCGCTCGGCGAACCGGCGATGGAGCAGCCAGATGAAGGGAAGCACGGTCCCGGTAATTGCTAGAGCAAGCAGGAAGAAGAAGAGCCATCGTGGACCCACGGTGGGGAGCGTGCCAACAAGCAGCAGAAATAAACCCAACCAGCCGATGATGGCCAGAATTATGGCGGCAATCAACAGACTGCGATAACTGGAAGATGGTAGATCAAACATTCAATAGTACCCTCTTAGGGTTTGTGGGAATTATAGCCCAGCGTCCATCAACGTGGAAAATCGCCGCCCGCGAGCTGTGGGAAGGCCTGGGTTATAATCCCCCGCGAGATCCCATGTCACTTCTACAGGCGATTGATCTAAGCAAATCGTATGGAGGCCAGGACGTCCTCCAGGGGCTGACCCTTTCTGTTGCCCATCAAGCTCGTATCGCGCTTGTGGGACCGAATGGGATTGGTAAAAGTACCCTGCTCCGAATCTTGGCCGGGGTTGAATCTCCAGATCGGGGTTCAATTCAACGTTCACGAAGCCTGCAGATTGGATATCTTCCTCAAGCTACCGTGGACCGATTGCCCGATATTGGACCTGATGATCAGACGCCCTGGGAAATTGGGCTGGAAGCCTTTCGGGACTTGCGCGCCCGCGAGGTTCGGCTTGCCGAACTTGAGAGATCCATGGCCGATCCGCAGCTTGTTGATCAGGCGATGACGCGTTATGGGGTGCTGCAGGAAGCGTTTGAACATGACGGTGGGTACTTGTATCAATCGCGCATCCGCCAGGTCCTGAGCGGCTTGGGATTTTCCATTAAGGATGATTTTCACCGGCCTCTGTCTCAACTATCCGGTGGCGAGAGAACTCGTCTTCAGTTCGCTCGATTGTTACTCGAGGATCCGGGTCTTCTCATTTTGGATGAGCCGACAAACCATCTGGATATCGAAGCGATTGAGTGGCTTGAGAGATGGCTGCGTGATTGGCCGGGTACTGTGATTATCGTTTCACACGATCGGTTCTTCCTCGATCGAGTGGCAAATACCGTCTGGGATCTAACTCCCACAGGGCTTGAAACCTATCGAGGCAACTACTCCGCTTACGTCCAGCAGAGAATTGAACGATTAGAACATCTTTCATCGCGCTTCAAAGCCCAGCAGGTGCATATCCGCAAAGAGCGTGATTACATCCAACGCAATATAGCTGGGCAGAACACCCGCCAGGCGCAAGGGCGACAAAAGCGACTGGATCGCATGCTACGTGATGATGAAATTAAACTCCAGAAAACACAGAGAAAAGCCCACATCGCCTTTAAACAACCCGATCGGTCGGGCGATCTCGTTTTGAGAACACGGGATCTAGTCGTGGGTTTTCGAGAGGATGATCAGGCGTTATTCAATGTTCCAGATCTCACACTCAGGCGCGGAGAATGTGTGGCGCTGATTGGGCCCAATGGCTCGGGTAAAACAACACTGCTTAAAACGCTTCTTGAGGAAGTGGAACCTTTTGCGGGAGAGGTCCAGCTTGGGGCAAGCCTTCGGTTAGGATATTTTGAGCAAGCGCAAGGTGGACTGCAGCCGGAGAGGACAGCTTTAAAAGAGGTGATGGCTGCTTCTCAAGATCTCACAACTGCAGAGGCACGCAGCCTGCTGGGCGGATTCTTATTCTCCGGCGATGATGTGAAGAAAACCATGGCGGTGCTTTCCGGAGGGGAGCGCGGACGCGTGGCCCTGCTCAAACTCATCGTGCAGGGAGCGAATTTCCTTCTACTGGACGAGCCCACCAATCATCTCGATATTCCCTCGCAGGAGGCGCTTCAAGATGCGATTCGCAACTTCCCAGGGACGATCCTGATTGTCTCCCACGACCGTTACCTGGTCCAGGCGCTGGCGAGTCAGGTATGGGTTATCTCAACCGACGAGCGTTCATTGACGGTATTCCCCTATGGATACCAGAGTTATTTAGAGGCCCGTGAGCAGGAACGAGAAAAACATGTTGACATGGAGCAAGCTTCCACACAGACCAACTTGAGATCCAAGAAACGATCTCCGAAGATGCCTGATATTAACGCCATCGAAACGCGCATTGCAGCTATCGAAACCGAAATGACACAGGTTTCCATATCAATGGAACACGCTGGGACCGACATGACGGAACTTGTGAAGCTGGGCGAGAAATACGCATTGCTAGAAGAAGCGTTAGAGGTGGAGATGCAGCTCTGGGAGCAAGCCGCTCGTGGGCAAGCGCCGACGTGATATAATCCGCCGGTTCGATGAACCGGTTTTCCCATCTCAATTAGAAAATCCAGATAATAATGACAGTAAAGAGACGCAGTAACTCGAGCACAAAATCGTTCCCGGCTTGGATGATACGACTCCTGGCAGGAGCCTTTCTCGTTGGGGCGTTGTTTTCCGCCTATCTTGTCTATGTTCTAGTTCGCGATTTGTCTGCCTCGTGGTCCGGGATCGGCCTGCCTTCTTTCGGAGACCCAAAGACGCAGCAGGTAGACAATGCGGCGACGCCCACAATAACAGTCCTGGAGACACTCCCTGACCCGTGGAGTGGAAACGAGCGGGTAACGATTCTCCTGATGGGGCTTGACTACCGTGATTGGGAGAGCGGTGAAGGTGCGCCGCGCACCGACTCGATGATGTTGATGACCCTCGAACCAGTCTCAAAGACGGCGGGCATGCTTTCCATCCCCCGCGACCTGTGGGTAGAGATCCCGGGTTACGGCCACGGCAGGATCAACACCGCATACTTCCTGGGTGAACAAGATCGCCTGCCGGGGGGTGGGCCCGAGTTGGCAATCAAGACCGTCGAGAAGTTCATGGGTGTGCCCGTTCATTACTACGTACAGATCGATTTTGGGGCGTTTGAACGCATGGTGGATGAAATCGGCGGTGTGGAGATCGACGTTCCCGAGGCGATTAAAGTCGATCCGATTGGACCCCATAACACCGTCGACCTCGAACCCGGTAAGCAGATGCTCTCCGGCGAGGTCGCCCTGGCTTATGCCAGAGCTCGGCATACCGAAGGCGGTGATTTTGACCGCTCAAAGCGCCAGCAGCAGGTAGCTCTGGCTATCCGCTCGCAGATTCTGCGTTTGAATATGATTCCCACACTTGTGGCGAAAGCTCCGGCACTTTACCAGGAATTGGCTTCTGGCATCCGCACGAATCTTACACTTGAACAGATGGTCTCACTCGGGTTAATGGTCTTTCAGATCAATCCTGAAAACATCGGGCGTGCGGTTATCAGCCCGCCTGAGATGGTGACCCTGGAGCGAGTTATCTATGGTGGGGAAGCGGCGGAAGTCTTAAAGCCCGTTCCGGATAAAATCCGCATGCTGCGCGATGAGATTTTCACCGCGACCGGGGCGATCGGCCCATCGGTTGATACAGGAGATCCAAAGGCTGCCGCAGAGGATGAATTTGCACGCGTGGCCGTCCTGAACGGCGCGGGTGAGGAGGGGCTGGCGGGTAAGTTCGCAGTTGCTTTAGGCGATCTGGGTTTCAATGTCACGGAGATTGCAAATGCTGATCGCATGGATTACCCGACGACACGCATCGTAGACTACACCGGAAATCCCTATACGACCCAGTACCTTGTTACCCTATTGGATCTGACCCAGAGTCAGGTGCTCTTCCAGACTCTTCCCGATGGCGAGGTCGACGTTGCGCTCGTCGTCGGCTACGATTGGCAGGCGCTTTTAGCGAAACTGTCCGCTGATTAGGAATTGATTCCATCGGCAGCGAACAAGTAGAAGCAAGCTGGCAAATTTGAAAGTTGGATATCTACGGACTGGCAGGGAGCCAGTCCGGTTCTCGTTTAGAGAGTGATTAGATGGACGGCAACGCCGAAAATGAGACCAAGCAGCGCACCCGCCAGAATATCAGAGGGGTAATGCACCCCCATGGCGATGCGAGCCAGGGAAACGAGCAGCGCCCAAAGTGTCAACGCAAGCCCAACGGGGAGTGGGCAACAGAAAAGCGCCAACGTGGCGATCAGCGCCGCCCGCGCCGCGTGACCGGAGGGGAAGGAGTGAGGGTCGGTTTTTCGGTAGATTGTTCCCCAGTCTCCCTCTGGGCGGCTGCGGCGTATCGTGAATTTGGTCGTCATAACCAGGACCGCGAGAACGAGGATGGCGGCGATGAAGCGAATCGTTAAACCTTGATAGACCGGGTTTCCGAAAGCCCAAAACAAGCCTAGCCCGAGCAGCCAGAACCAAGAATCCCCGGAGTGGGCGAACATCATCGCTAAAGATCGCGGGATTCCCGGTTTCTCCGCAATCCGCAGTCGAGCGGACCAACGGGCATCAAATTCCTCCCAGGCGGTAAAGTTCATATCAGGCGTTCGTTCGCTGCGAGAGATCGGAGATAACAAGCTCAAGCTGGTGAGGCTTGTCTACGTCCATGCCAATCTCCGCGTAGGGTGAGATAACCGCACGTCCTTTAAGGCCCAACCGGTTGCTCACACGCTTTGCCGCATCATTTATGGTTATGCGGCGGATGAGCACAAGGAATAGCAAATCGAACCCCAATAGAGCAGCCTGACGGAAGGGGCTCTTGCGTGCGGCGACCATCCTCTCCCAGAATGGGGTGTCTTCGACCAGCCGGGTATGGATTACATTCATATCACCGCCGCATACCTCCACATCCTGTAAGCGGACGTAGGAGCGAGATGCACCTGGGAAGCGAGCATTCATGGTTTCTTTTTCGATGACGGAATATTCGAGGTCGGAATCTGGATCGGCGCCTTGAACAAGCCAGTCTACCATTTCCGGCGTGATTGTCGGGATATCACAGGAAAGAAGCAGCACTTGTTGGATAGAAGGGTCGATGCTTCGCAGGCGTTCTACTCCGGCGGTCAAGTTAGCGAGCATTCCTCCGTTCTCTGGTATGAAATCGATTGTTTTTGAGGATTGAAGATTAACATCAGCGGATAGTCCGACGATGAGGATACGCTCCACATTGCTCGCCCGGTCAACTGCGTCAAGAACCCATTGCGCCATTGGCTTTCCAGCGACGTCGATCAACGCTTTGCTCTGACCATTCGCGGCGAGATAAAGCGGGTCTTCGCGTGTTGGAATTCCACCAGCTAGAATAATTGCATCCATCGATCCTCCTCTTCTCGATGCAAATGTGCATTGGTCCAAGATATTAATCAGGAATCGGTTCTCTGCTTTTTAAGGGCCGTGGTTTCCAAATGTAACGCTTGAGGTTAATTCTGCCCGACTTTCCGAAAGCGATTCCTTCATCTTCTAACAGGGTGCGCTGAAACTCGCTGCCAGGTCTAGTGCTGATTTGCCCGCGGGCATTGATCACCCGGTGCCAGGGCACATCGTCGGGACAGTCCTTCAGCGCGTATCCGACCCAGCGCGCTTTGATGCGATCATAGGCTAACGGGTCCATGTTTGCAGGTTGCCCGATGCACGATGCGATCCCGCCATACGTCATCACACATCCGGAGGGGATCGATCGGCAGATTTCATAGACAAACTGATTGAACGAGGATCGGTCTTTGGGCCTCATCTCGCCGGATCAAAGTCATGAATTGGATGGAGTGCCATTCGTATCTCTTCAATCTGTATTCGCTGGCTGACGATGATGATTATGCCCTTATGGATAAGCGCCCAATTCGGCTGGGTGTGGATTTAGTTCAACGTCTGCATCTGGGGTTTGAGCCCGATCTCATCAATCATGCTCAGGATCTCGGGCTTTGTCAGCGGGCGTCCTTTTCCGGACACAGCGACGAGAGCGGCTTCCATCATGTTTGTGCCGAACGAACGGCCCTCATATACGGTCGTTGATGTCACTAGCGTTTTCACACCCAGGCTTGTAAATAGACGGACATCGGAGTCGGTAGTCGTATTCGTGACGATGATCTTACCGTCCATGTGGTCGGGCATAGAATGGGTGATGTAGTTGCAGTCTCCGGCGATCACGGTGGCCCATTCGTAATCATGGATCCATTTCGGTGTGCGAATCTCCTGCTTCTCGCCGGTGGGATACAGCCATTTGAAAGGGACGCGAGAAACGATCGGCATGATCAACGAAGCTACGATTTTCACTGCCCTCTTGGTTCGGATACGAATGGGGATGCCCAGCCCAAACATGAGGTCCCCGAAAACACAATCGTAATCCGCCTCCAGGAAAGACTCCGCCATACCCCAGCGGCTGGTCCCGCCTGTGAGTAAAACCCTTCTGGGGCGATCTCCAAGACCTACTTCCTGATCTACAAAGTTCGCCAGGCGCGCTTCCACAGTGTCCTTCAAGCCAGAGCCGTCGACGAAAGGCGTTTTTTTAATATAACGCACCATCGGCTTCACAGAGTGAAGTGGATACACACGGCCATCAATATGGAGGGCAAGGTCCGCACCGCCAACGCCAAAGGCGTCGACCTTCCCGTCAAGTTCGCGATAGAGCTGAGCGGCTTTCTCCATATCGCCGTCGGTGCCGATGCGCTCGATACGAATCCGTTCGCCAAAAAGCTCGATCTCAACAGATTTGTCACGCTTTGAAGTCCCTAAGCTAATACTAACTGCCCGCTTCATCTGCATCTCCTAATTGATTTCCTGATGAGAAGTCAATTTACATCTAACCGTCGCCTATCGCAGGCTGCATCTATAGTAACCCCATCATCATAAAGTAGTTCTCCCTTCGCCCTGGAGAAATCCTGGCCTAGGTGTGATTGCCGAGCTTGGCGATGGGAGGCGGCACACGTTTGAACTGGTTTCGCCGCATGCGCTCTTCAACACGCTGCACGAATCTCTCATCGAATCCCGCTTCGACACAAGCCTTTGCGGAGCGGCCCTGATCGATAAGAAGGAGAAGCAGGTGGTCGACATCGTCGTAGGTGAACCCCAGTTCACCCTCGTCTGTTTGACCATCCCAAAGATCAGCGGAGGGTGGTTTGCTAACAATTGGCTCAGGGACGCCGACTGCGCGCGCAAGCTGCAAAATCTGTGTTTTATAGAGATCCCCCAGGGGGTTTATCGCGAAGGCGTTGTCACCGTAGAGCGTAGTGTAGCCGAGCAGGATTTCCGTCTTGTTCCCTGTGCCCACGACAAGACCATTGAACGCAGCCGACTGATCGTAGAGGACGATCATCCGCATTCTGGCCATCACATTTCCCCGCCGGATTTGATCCGTATTTGGGAACCGATCGAAGAGAGGGGTCACCATCGGTGTTATATCCACGGTTTGCTCCCGGGAGCCCGTTGCCTCGATTACCAGCGCTGCATGTTCGCGGGAATCCGTACTTGTCGTTTCGTAAGGCATAAAGATTGCGAGAACATTTTCGGGGCCCAAAGCCTCTGCGGCAAGGAAACAAGTGAGCGCCGAGTCGACTCCACCGCTTACGCCGACAACTGCGCGTGAAAAACCGGCGCGTGAAAGTTCACTGCGGATGAAATCGACAAGAGTTTTCTGCGTCAAATCGCTGTCGATAATAAGGGATGATTCTTCGTTCTGCATCGATTCATCTGATCCTTTCAACGTGGCTTTAAGACTCGGCAGTGAATAGTCTACCGTCTTTATATTGACGAAGCAGAATGGACGCTAACTCACCTAGCACCGGGCATTTACGATCATATCGAGGCAAGGTCAGCAGCTCTCGAGTTGGAAAGAAATGTTACGATTTTTGTGTATATCTCCATATTCCACCGATCCCGATAAGTGCGAGCCCCAGGGCGGCTAGCGTGTCGAGCCGGAATCCAGCGATAAGAAGGCTGGGGTCACTCCTAAAAAAACTAATTCCAAGGATGCCGAGAGCTATCAAGTTTAAACTTACCATCCCGAGTACCCCCTGCGGGAGCCGGTCTTTGAGGGTAACCAGAGCGCCAACACTCAACAAGCTGAATATCGCCCCGGAAGCCTGGGTGGGCCAGCGTAGGATATCACTGTTAAACATGTCGATACCGGTAAGAGGGAATTGACTTTCAAGGGGGATGCCGTAAGCGCAACCATCCATCCAGCACCCAAGCCAGCAGCTCGAGGCGATAATAGCGGCCGGGATTGCGAGGGCGTCAACACAGGCGGCAAATGATTCACCCCTGACTCTATTGTAGATAACCAGTCCAAACAGTGCACCGGCGACCCCGCCGATGCCACTCAAACCGCCCTGCCAGGTGTAAAGGATCTCAATTGGGTGGGCATAATAATAATTACTATGCAGAAGAACGAAGGTCATCCTGGCTAGGAACAAGCCTGTAACGAGCACGACCACCCCAGCGATGACCGGGTCATTTGTTAAGCGTCGCCGAGGAGAGAGATTCGGCTCTGATCCGGTCGCAATTAGCCATAGCATGCCTGCAGTAATACCAGCGGTAAAGAAGAGAGGGTATGATATCTTGGCAGCTCCTTACGATGATAACTATGATACCATCGGCGCAGACAGGATTTCAATCTCCCGCTGAGATGTCCTTGAAGAACCCCAAGGATTAGTGCACAATTAGATAGGGTTAATGTCGGTTGAATGTCCGCTAAAGCGGAAAAATCTAATCTAGTTTTCCTTTACTATATTAGTAATTCAACCGAGAGGAGGTGAAAGTAGATGACAATCATCGAATCGCCACTGTTTCCAAGTCTGCTCTACTTGATACTGGTTGCCGGAATCTGGTTGGCGGCGCTGGCGGTCGTAAGCCCGGGCACGGGAGTTCTGGAGATATTCGCTCTCGCAGCTCTGGGAGGGGCAGGGTTGGGGACGATCTTCGTGCCGCTCAACGCATGGGCGCTGATCGTTCTTGCACTTGGAGGAGTATTGTTTGTCGCCTCGCTCCGCTTGCCGCGTCCGGAGATCTGGCTGGCATTTTCTGCGCTTGCTCTATGCGTGGGCTCTGTCTTTCTCTTTCAACCGGCGGGAGGCGGGGCGGCCGTTAGCCCGCTGCTCACCTTGAGCGTGTCCTTACTCACCTTGGGATACTTCTGGTGGGCGATTCGCAGCGTGATTATTGCCCAAAAATCAAGGCCGAATATCGATCTCGATAGAGTCATCGGAGAAATTGCCGAAGTACGGACGGAACTTAATCCGGTCGGCTCGGTATACGCATTGGGCGAGTTGTGGACGGCGAGGTCGGAAAGCCGCGTAAGGGTGGGGAATGAAGTTGAGGTCGTCGATCGCGAGGGTTTGATGCTCTTGGTGGAACCTAAAGAAGAAGCGAAATAACCCTCATCTAATTCAAGGAGGTTGTGGAAATGACGAATACTGCATTTGTTTCTTGTTTGGTTGGTGCAGTCGGATTGATAGGATTGGCAATTATTGCGAGCGCAATCCGCATTGCCCAGGAATATGAACGCCTGGTGGTATTCCGCCTCGGGCGCTGCATGGGCGAACGTGGCCCAGGTCTCGTGTTCCTGATCCCCTTCATCGAACGTGCCATTAAGGTCGATCTTCGTGAGCAAGTGCGTGAAATCCCGCACCAGACCTCGATCACAATGGATAACGCCTCGATCGCCGTTGACTTCATCTGGTACTACAAAGTCGTCGAGGCCATGCAGAGTGTGATCCAGGTGGGCAACTTTGAAGCGGCGGCGCAGGGTATGGCAACAACAACGCTGCGTTCGGTAATCGGAGCGATCTCTCTGGACGAAGTGCTATCCAATCGCGACCACATCAACCAGGTGATGCGCGTGAAGCTGGATGAGGTGACCGAGCGCTGGGGTGTGAAGGTGACCAACGTCGAGATCCGCGAGATCATCCCGCCGAAAGAGGTCCAGGATGCGATGACCCGCCAGATGACGGCTGAGCGTATCCGGCGTGCGGTTGTGACCGAATCGACAGGCGCGCGGGAGGCGGCGGTCAATGTGGCCGAAGGCGAGAAGCAGGCCAACATTTTGACGGCAGATGGTGATAGGCAGGCGAACATCCTGCGCGCTGAGGGTGATCGCGAGTCGCAATTGCTGCGGGCAGAGGGCTATTCAGCGGCTCTAGAAAAAATATTCGGCGCCGCCAAGAAGGTTGATCAGAAAACGATGACGCTGCAGTATTTCGAGACACTTAAGGATATGGGCGCGAATCCTGCCACCAAGTTCATCTTCCCGATGGAGTTCACAAGCTTGCTGGAGAATTTCACGAAGGGTGGCAAGTAGCTTCTGGCTGCAAGAGAGAGCTTGAAAGCCGAGTTGAACCCCGACATCCGTGCGGCGACGTGGCGCGATTTTCTGCCTATCTATCGTCTGGAGAAGCGCTGTTTTCAGAACGATTCTTGGCCGTGGATCGACGTATTGGCTGCGCTGATCTTCCCGGAAACGGTGCGCTACGTCGCTGCAGTGGATGAAGAAATCGTAGGTTTCATCGTCGGCGATCGGCGACGACAGAAAGATATGGGCTGGGTGGCAACGCTCGCCGTTGCCCCGACGTTTCGAAGAAAGGGCATCGCAAGACGTCTACTCAAGGAATGTGAAGCTGGATTGGGTACATCTAGGATACGGCTCTCCCTGCGGGAATCAAACCGGGGCGCCTACAATTTGTATCTCATAAGCGGATACGCTGAGATTGATCGCTGGCCACGATATTATCGTGATCGGGAGGATGCGATTGTTATGGAGAAAAACCGCCGGTCGCCTTGAGCGTTCGATGATGGAATTGCTGCGTCACGGCCGCTTGTGAAGAGCACTAAAACTGCCTGAGCACACTGCCTATGAGATGTGGTTTGATGGCTGGTAGATTTATCCTTTGACCAATCGGATCGGCTCTGGTACAATGCCGTGCACTGGGCGTTGTACCCTTCGCCCCGAGCGCCGCATGCGGCGCTCGAATTATGAAGAAAGGGCTTGATGACAGATGAGAGTATTACTATTGAAGGACGTTTACAAACTGGGACGTGCCGGTGATGTGAAGAAAGTCGCGGACGGCTATGGGAGGAATTTCCTCCTGCCGCAAGGCCTGGCGGCGCTCGCTACGCCTGGGGTGCTCAAGCAGACCGAGCGCATCCGTGGGCAGGCTGAGAAAGAACGCAACCGGCTCAATATTGAGATGGGCGCGATCGCCGAGCAGCTAAGCGAGTTGACTCTGAATTTCGGCGTCAAAGCAGGCGAAACTGGAAGGCTCTACGGTTCGATCACTTCGGCGATGATTGTCGAGGGTATCGAGCAGGAGATGGGGGCGGTTATTGATCGCCGCCAGATCGAGGCACAGCCGATCAAAACCCTCGGTGTTCATGAGGTCAAGGTTCGCCTAACGCTAGATTTGATCCCCGAAATCACCGTCGTTGTACATAGAGAGGGTGAGCCGCCCGAATCAGCCTACGAGATCGAGGAACCCCTCGATATAGAACTGGAGGGCGTAGGCCAATTTATAGATTTGCAGGCGGAACTCGAGGCGGAGGATGCCGAAGCTGAAGTAGAGGCACAATCAGCGGATGAAACCGTTCAGGAAGATACGGAACCGGCTGAAGTGCAAGCCGAAATCATTGTGGAGCCTGACGAGGGGGAGTCAGACGAAGAAAGCCAAAAGGAAGACTGAGTTCTAGAGAACAAGACCGCCGGCGTATTTCCAAGAGAAGTGCGCCGGCGGTTTTCTGTCTCTAGTATTTGATATGGAAGAGATCGGTCGTACCCTACGTGAAACTCGCGAGCGGCTAGGGCTTACGCTTGAGGAAGCCGAGCGAATCATTCGGATCCGCGCATCTCTGCTGGATTCGCTTGAGCGTGGTGAGTTTGACTCGCTTCCGTCGGAAGCCCAGGCGCGCGGTTTTTTACATAACTATGCTGAATTCCTCGGCATAAACCCCGAAGAACTCCTACGACGATACGATGAGGGCAGGCAGCCAACGCGCCGACGATCGCTTGCAGTGAGAGGCGCCAGCAAGACTGTAGCAAAGAAAGGACCTGAACGCCGGATGCGAATGCCGAGTTGGTTTTCTACTGATATTTTCGTCGTCGCTATCATCACTCTGGGCGTGATCGTTGTCCTTGTATGGGGTGGTCGAAAACTATACGCCGCCATCGGGATCGGGGAGGACGCCACGGCGGTGGCAAGTTCAGCGGATGTGAGCCCGCTGCCAACGGCGACAATCACCCCCTCTCCCGCAGTGTCCGCACTTGTTGAGGCGACACAACAACAACTGACAACCGAGGAGCCTACGGCAACATCGACGCTGATCCTGAACGTTCTCAACACAGTAAATCTACAGGTCATTGCCGAGAGGGAGTCCTGGGTGCAGGTGCTTGTGGATGGTGAAGAGATCTTCAGGGGTCGAATGCGCGCCGGTGAGCGATACGATTATTTCGGCCAAGAGCGTGTGGAAGTGTTCACAGGAAACGGCGGCGGTATCCGCGCGATTTTTAACGGACAGGACCAGGGTCTCATGGGAGATGTTGGGCAGGTGGTTACTCGCGTTTGGACGCCGCGGGGTGGGCAAACCCCAACGCCGACTCAGACTCTGACACCCACAGCTTCCCCTGTAATAACAGAAACCGCAACCACACTGCCCACTATTCCTGAGGGGTAACTCAAATAGCCGATGCCAGCAACGCGCTTTCACCTCCTTTCACTTGGTTGTGCGAAGAACACAGTAGACTCTGAGTCGATGTCCACGCTGCTCGGGCGCGCGGGATATCAAGTCAGTGAGCGGCCGGAGGAGGCTGATGTTCTGATCGTTAACACCTGCGGGTTTATCGGACCGGCGAAGAAAGAATCGCTGACTGTTTTGCGTGAGCTTGCACAGGGTAAATGCAAAGGACAATTACTCATCGCCGCAGGCTGTTTGACGCAGCGCTACGGTTCGACTGTTGTCGAACACGTGCCGGGGATCGATGGGGTTTTAGGAACTCGGCGCTGGATGGATATCGTTCAGGTTGTACAGAGTTTGCGAGAACGGCGCCATCCGGAACCGCTCTACCACCTGCCGGAGACGCCGGCGATGGGTAAGGAAGAGCAGGGGGTGGATCGGGTGGCGGTGAGTGGCGCCAGCGCGTATCTGAAGATCGCCGATGGCTGCCGCCGTCCCTGTGCATTTTGCGCCATCCCATTGATCAAAGGACCAACGGTGAGCCGCCCAGCGGAGGCGATTCTGGGGGACGCTCGCCGGCTGCAGGAGGCGGGGGTGCGTGAGGTGATTCTAATCGCGCAAGACACGACAGACTATGGTCATGACCTTGGCGTGAAAGAGGGCCTGGCGAAGCTGTTGGAAGAACTTGTCCAAGCGATCCCTGATGTGGATTGGATTCGCGTGATGTATGCCTACCCGGGCTATGTAACGGATCGCTTGATAGAAGTGATGGCGAAGAATGCACAAGTCCTGCCTTATTTAGATATTCCGCTGCAGCACGCAGATGCGAGTGTTCTGCGTGATATGCGTCGACCGGCGAACGTCGAATGGGTGCAGCGAACGATCGAGAAGATGCGGGGAGCGATGCCTGATCTCGCGCTGCGGACGACGTTTATCGTGGGCTACCCCGGTGAGACAGAGCAGGCTTTCGGAAAGTTGTTGGACTTTATTTGGGAGATCCGGTTCGATCGCGTGGGCGTCTTTTCATATTCCCCGGAATCGGGGACGGCAGGTGAGCCTCTTGGCGACCCCATCCCATTGGCTATCAAAGAGGAGCGGCGAGACAGGTTGATGACTCTTCAACAAGGAATTTCCCTTGAGCGGAACCAGACCTTCCAGGGTAAGTCGTTGCCAGTTCTGATCGAAGGTTGTGGAGACGGGATTTCTTTGGGCCGCTCCTATCGAGACGCGCCGGAGATTGATGGCATGGTCATTGTAGAGGAAGAAATCCGCGCCGGAGAGATGGTTCAGGTTCGCATCACGGGTGCTCTCGAATATGACCTGAGCGGAGTCATCGCAGATGGAGCTGCGGCACCTTCCTGAGAGAAACAGAGTTGGCGTGGGAATGTTTCTATGTTCTTCCCGCTGCTTGGTACTGAAGTGCAGGCACCCAGGGCGGAGCTGATGATTTTGGAGGAGGGCTTGTGACCATGGCAATGCACTTGATGGCGAGGTCCGACGCTCAGCAAGTCAATTGAGGACTCTCATGGCGGCATTCTTTGAAGGTGCTCTGGCGGGGTACGGGATTGCCATTCCCGTTGGCGCCATTGCGGTACTTATTCTCGATGTGAGTCTGCGCCGCGGTTTCCGGGTCGGATTCATGGCGGGAGCCGGGGCAGCTTTTGCCGATTTCTTGTATGCGGCGCTGGCTGCGGTCGCCGGGGGCGCTCTGGCACAGATCATCTCCCCTTATTCAATACAGGTAAAGGTCATCAGCGGAGTTGTGCTCCTAGTGGTGGGTGTGTATGGGGTAATGCGGTTGATCAGGCCATCGGTTAGGCTTGAAATGGATGGAATACGTTCAAGTGGAAGCGGCACAGTATTCGCCCAGTTCTTGGGTCTGACGTTAATTAATCCCCTCACGATTGTATATTTTTCAGCCTTGATCCTCGGCGGTGGAGCCAAGAGTGTAGCTTCGGTTCTGGAGCACGCGACGTTTGTGGTTGGGGCAGGCTTAGCATCCCTCTCCTGGCAGACGCTGCTAGCCGGGTTGGGATCCCTCGGGCATGAAAGATTATCGCCCCGGTTTAAAATAGCGGCGAGTATTCTAGGGTTCTTGGTGGTGATCGGGTTCGGCTTGCGCATTCTCTTGCCGTTAGTTTAAGATGCCCTCGACAGTGACCCGAAGGGGTTGCGCTTTACGTCCGCTGATATTTATTAATAGATCCAGCTTGATTAAAAATACCTGAGGATTGTTTTTAACTTACTAGAAGCTGATCCAGGATCTCAAGGATTATTTGGTTGGCGAGGAGGGAGCCGGATGATGAGATTGGCCAGAAGCTGCCGCCCGTCGTCCTGGATGAAGTCGCCGTACACTGCGAGGATGTCGTAACGCCTAAGATCACGTAACTGGAGTGTTTCCCCGCTCCAATTCCATGTCGTGCTGATACCCATGTATAAGATTGGAATTATCAACAGGATGATAAAGACTAAGATCCTCCGGTGAATACTGGAAGGAATCGCTACTCGCTTGCGGTTGATGAACACAGATATATTTCTGCTATGTCCTCGAAGAGATTTCTTCGCAATCGCCTCAATCCAAGATATTGTTCTCAAAGGCAAGGGAATATTATCTATTTGTAAAGAAATTGGTATCATTCTGAGCAAGGAGAAATAGGTCAAAGGCGGATATCACCAAATGGCCAAGTGATCCACCTGTAAGCGAGATTCCAAAGATAAAGATGATCGTTCGAATCGGCCCCCACTTCTGGTCAGCATCTAATTGGAAATAGCCTGCACCCAGGCCGAGGATCATCGCGAGGATACCTACTACCAAAACTATCCAAGGCAGAATTGCCCTGATGGGGCGTCCTAGCATTTACACACCTGTAATCATACTTACTGATGATAAGTAAAATCGTATTTTTTGAGAAATTCCTATTGAAGTCATCATTTATCAAGGTTCCAATAAGCACATCATTGCTGTCGATTAAATTTCAATCTCTACCTGATCTTCAACTTTTAAGCAAGTAAATGAAGTGGAGAGAAGTATTAATTTCGATAACTTCTTGAGCATAACCAAATCAAAACTCGTCCAATGATCTACACTGACTCAGAGAGAGAATTTTCTCGTTGTAGAAAATCTCTTCTCGCAATTTAGTGACGGGGAATATCATGCATACTAAGATCAGAATGAAATAAAAATCGTTTGTCGAAAATCATGAAGTACTTCTTGGTATGCTTTCAGATAAAACACCAACGAGCTATATGGATATTTACCATCTCTTGAAGATTTCGTTATATTCAACTGAATTCTTAATCAGATCCATTAGAATTGGCTGATTCGATTCGAAATTTACTAAAAAAAGAGTCATTTATGCTTCTTGGATTGCTACCTGCGATAAGTCTAATTGCATTGATCTTTCTCATTGCCAACCTTCGTCCTCGATGGAGCTGGCGTAAATGCATTACACGCTCAACAATCCTCATTGGCGTGTTTGCTATCGTTTCGCTTGAGATATTAAGTCTCTTCTGCGCCGTAACACGTGAAGCACTTCTTCTGACTTGGTCAGCACTACTAGCTCTATTTATTGGGAGCCTGGTAAGACAGTTCCGCTTGAAGAAAACTGTTCGTTTGCCCGGATTCGATCCCTTATTGACTTGGTCTGATCGTGTAATGCTGATATCGATTGGACTTATTATTTTTCTCACGGCTATCACGGCCTACTTTTCGGCTCCAAATACTTATGATTCTCTGACCTATCACATGAGCCGCGTTGCACATTGGGCGCAAATTGATGGAGTCCGACCCTATGCGAGTGGGATCCTTCGCCAGAATTACATGAGCCCAGGTTCCGAAATGTTGATCCTGCACACCTACATCCTTGCACAAGGCGATCAGTATGCGAACCTCATGCAATGGTTCGCCATGGTTGTCAGTTTGGTTGGGGTATCACAGGTCGCGAAGGATCTCGGGGCGAAGAAGACGGGCCAAATATTTGCGATGCTCTTTACAGTCACATTGCCCATGGGAATTGCACAAGCTTCTAGTACGATGACGGATTATGTCACTGCCGCTTGGGTTTTGCTCGCAGTGCTTGAAGCCCCGCATTTTATCGGATCAGGAAGTAGTAATTCATCTCTGCTGTTCTCTTCAGCTGCTGCAGGCCTGGCACTTCTGAGTAAACCCACCGCAATAGTCTTTCTATTGCCCTTTGCGCTCTGGGTAATGTATAAGTCTCTTCGAACGCTCCCATGGCGAAAGTGTGTACTGTACGGCTTATTAGCTATATTGATCATTCTCCTCCTAAATCTAGGTTACTTTACTCGAAACTGGTTGGTTTTCAATAATATATTTGGTGGGGGCTCACAGGTCCAAGTCTTCACAAACGAAATCTTTAATCTGAAGGTGCTATTTTCAAATTTGCTACGGAACGCCAGCCTACATGCCGGGACACGTTGGCCGTGGTTGAACGATCAACTGTACTTGCTGCTTGCGAAGATACATTGGAAACTGGATTTGGGATTAACGGATACAAGGACATCTCTTGAGCCGTTCTTCACCATTTGGCCATATCCGTTGAGTGAAACCCGAGCAGCGAATACGATCCAGGCGGTTTTAATCCTACTGACGATCTTTGCGGCAATTGCGAAAAGCAAGCAAATAAATAGAAACACATTTTCTTATACCGCGGCCGTTAGTTTAGGGTTTATCTTGTTCTCTCTCCTTTTTAAATATTACGCACTGGGTAGCCGCTATCATATGCCTTTCTTTATTCTGGCAGCTCCTTTTGTTGGCGTAATCGTTGAGCGGTTACTCCGGCCCTGGTTGCGGATAATCATCTCCGGAATCTTGATCATCGGAGCGATCCCGATTTTATTCCAATTAGACACCCGTTCGATCCTATCCACTGATGAGACTGGAACAATCTTCAGCCTCCGGCGATTGGATCAGTACTTTGCCGAGGCGCCCAACCTGGATGAACCTTATATTCTCATGACTTCCGCGATTGAAGAGAAAGGGTGCAAAGATATCGGTTTGATGTTATCTGGGGATACAGGAGAATATCCTTTATGGGTTCTCTTAGATGCCCCAAATGAAGATTTGAAAATCGATTGGATTATTAGTAAGAATGATCCATCTGGAAAATACCGCATCGAGGGTTTTGAGCCTTGCGCAGTCATTTGTGAGGGGTGTGGCTCGTATGATGAAATGTATAATGGTTTACCCCTCGTATTTGACGCCTATGGCTTCCGTCTGTATCTAGCTTTGGGCTCCTAAATGAAGGCCAGAGTTAGCTGCTTTGGGACTTCTCCATCATGTTGATGCGATGGTTATATGGCAGGTAACCCATCCTAGCATAATCAAGCCGTTGCTATGAAGAGTAGGATAGAGTGGAACATGACCCTGCGCTTGAACTTACAATTCTGATGCCTAGTCTCAACGAGGCAGAAACGGTCGCGACCTGTATTCAAAAAGTGCAGGGATTTCTGGACCGGCATGATAGCCGTGGAGAGGTTTTAATCGCTGACAATGGGAGTACAGACAACTCACAAGAAATTGCACGTAGGCAAGGGGCTAGGGTCATTGATGTAGAACAGCAAGGTTACGGAAGCGCGTTGCTGGGAGGTATGAAGGCAGCAAAGGGTCAATACATCATCATGGGTAATGCGGTTGATCAGGCCATCGGTTAGGCTTGAAATGGATGGAATACGTTCAAGTGGAAGCGGCACAGTATTCGCCCAGTTCTTGGGTCTGACGTTAATTAATCCCCTCACGATTGTATATTTTTCAGCCTTGATCCTCGGCGGTGGAGCCAAGAGTGTAGCTTCGGTTCTGGAGCACGCGACGTTTGTGGTTGGGGCAGGCTTAGCATCCCTCTCCTGGCAGACGCTGCTAGCCGGGTTGGGATCCCTCGGGCATGAAAGATTATCGCCCCGGTTTAAAATAGCGGCGAGTATTCTAGGGTTCTTGGTGGTGATCGGGTTCGGCTTGCGCATTCTCTTGCCGTTAGTTTAAGATGCCCTCGACAGTGACCCGAAGGGGTTGCGCTTTACGTCCGCTGATATTTATTAATAGATCCAGCTTGATTAAAAATACCTGAGGATTGTTTTTAACTTACTAGAAGCTGATCCAGGATCTCAAGGATTATTTGGTTGGCGAGGAGGGAGCCGGATGATGAGATTGGCCAGAAGCTGCCGCCCGTCGTCCTGGATGAAGTCGCCGTACACTGCGAGGATGTCGTAACGCCTAAGATCACGTAACTGGAGCGTTTCCCCACTCCAATTCCACACGCGTGTTTCTTCTTCAACCACGATGAATTTATTCCCCTGTTCTGTGGTGAGCTGGATTCCGTCCTTCCCAACGAACTTAAGACGACCGACCAGGTCCGGGTTATTGACCTGGATATCCTCCCCGACTTTCTCTTGGAGTGGATTCTGAGGAGGGATGGACGGAGGCGCTACTGCATTATCCCTTGGAGCTTCTTGATTCGTTCCCAGGCGGCCAAGATATATCCCTATGGAAAATGAACCCAACATAAGCATTACGATTAATAATATGCCGCCGATTATGATTCCCCAGCGATTTTTAGCCATCGTTCCATATCCTTTTCTTCATCGAGGACGAGAATCTCAGCGATCGGGTAGGTCTCTCCACCGACCAACAGACGAATATTCAGATCATGTGTTCCGGCTGGTGTTGTCGATGGTAAAACCAACCAGTAATCCTCGATGATCACGCTGTCCAGGGAAAAGCCAACCTCTTTATGATAACGAGCTAGATTTCCAAAACCGAGCTCATGTGCCTCGAGGATGGAATCGCCGATTGAGAGTTCGACACCGTATCTGTCAAGTCTCATGATGTTCCAGTACAGCGTGAGGTGAATTCTTCCTCCGCTCTCAACCGATCTGGGCTCGAGATTGATGCCCAGTAGCGTCACGTCACCAAGTTTGAGATTGAGTTGGGTAGTGGGGGAAGCTGTATCGAGGATCATTTCAGGCGGGTCTTCGGTCAGATGGTAGAGCACAAGCCGACCTCGCTGGCTTAATAGCCCAGGCTGGTTTTGATGTGCGCCGATAAGGACGGGAACCTGCCAGAGATTTTTGGGAAGAAGGTTGGGTGGCAATGCGCCGGGTCCCCTCGCATTCTGGCTTTCGTTAACCGGGGTTGCGCTGTATAGATCGAGGTCATTGAGACTTGTCGAGACAGGGAGTGGCGTGGGCAGCGTCGGTAGGAACACGTCTGAGCGGGTGTTATAAATCAAGGGCCAGTAGAAAGCATCATAGCCCATGACCCCACCTCGAGTGATCAGAGCGGAATTCTCGGGAAGGATCTCCCAAACATTGGCGTAGAAATCGTTGACCGCTACGTCATCAGATCGATCCGATTTGAACCAATTTCGTGCGAGGGGGAAAAGACCGATAAAGAGCGTTAACGATACAAGCGTGAAGGTGAGAACTTGTTCAGCCAAGCTGCTTCTCAAACGCATAACCAAGCGCTCAAGAGTGCCCAAGAGTTCAACAATCCCGAAGGCGATGAAGATTGCCCACAGGAAATGTGCGGCGAGAAAAAAGACCTCCAGATCGAACACGCGATACTGGATGAAAAACCACACATGAACCAGGTACATCAGCACCAGGAGGAAGTAATACTTCGTGCGTCGGAATAGCAGCGAAAACAACCCCGAGAGCCCGAAGAGAATCCCTGCAAGACCAAATTCATTGCGGACAAGATCAATATAAAGGACGAGCCGTAAAGGCAATTCCTCAATTGGGAAGGCGAACTTTATTTGTGAGAACGCTCCCAATGTATACCTGTACATACCCATGATCGTCACCGGTGCCCGTTCAAGCATCATGCGATCATTCAACGTATCCGCTCTGAGCGGCAGCCAAAGGAACTGGAGAATGCCGATCCCGAAACCAGCGATTGCCGAGAACCACCATCGCGGGCGTTTGAGTGTGGAGGGGTCAGTCAAGAGAATAAAGACGACGAAGGCAGGGGCAAATCCGAGATTCGATATGTGGGTTCCAAGCGACAACCCGAAAACCAGCGCGAACAAGAAGAAATCGCGGTCTCGCCGGGTCCTCTCCCAATGCAGAAGGGCGAGCAGTGTCAGAGCGATAAAGGCGATGTTTGGTGCGTAGACCTCTGCGATCACGGATTGTGACCAAAAGGTGAGTGAAAAAGCGAAGAGCATCGCCGAGGTGAGCGCCGCCGCCCGCCGCAGCAGGGGACTGGAAACACGAGGATTCAGGGAAATTGTGATTAATTGGTACAAGCCTCCGATGCTGAGAGCCCCCATAACGGCGCTCATCAGGTTAACCCGGTGGGCGATATCCCCGAAGGGAAGCATGGTAAAGACTTTCCCCAACCAGGTATAGACTGGGTATCCGGGGGAGTGAGCCAGGCTGAGCAGGTAGGGGACAGTGGCCAACTCGTTGCCGTCCGGGCTCAAGTACGAAAGACTCGGCGTCAATGTCTGTACGTAAACGAACAGCGCCAGCGCAGTGAGCGCGAGTGTAAGCCAATAATCTATGCGTTCAAGGTGACGTTTTTTCTCTTCCATCGTTCTCAATAGTATGCGAACAAGGTTACCTAAAAGCCAAACGGATGCAATGGCGATGTAAAACTGGAATATAAAACCGGGCTGCGCAGCTAAAGCGGCGCGGATGAGCAACCTGTCTTGCTATGATAAAATCTCCTGTTACACAAGCTATCAAGGAGGTGTGCGGGAAGGATTCGGGCGAAGAGAATCCATCAGGCTGTAAACCGACCCTAGACGATTCCAAGCTTAAAAGTAAATGGATCCAAACGAGGACAATGATGGTTGCAATTGTTGACCGCACTGTGCTCCAACCTGAGGTCAACCGCCGATAGTGGACTTATTCGTCAGCAAACAACCATGGATAATAAACTTCTACTCGAAAGTTATTCGAACGTTTTCTTCGATCTAGATGGTACGCTACGCCATAGCGACCCACCGGTAAGGGACGTGTTTTACCAATTCGCGGCTGATCTTGGCCTTGAGGTCGAGCCAGAGCAGCGCATCGAGGCGGAGCGTTGGGTGAACATGTATTGGGCGGATTCAAAGGAGCTGTTAGAAGATTTAGAACGTTTTGGACCCTGGAGGGATAACCGCGACTTCTGGGTAAACCACGCCCGCCGACAATTTATTCAGTTAGGCACAGAGGAAGCACTTGCCGAGGAGCTTGCGCTTGCCGTGACGTTGAAAATATGGGAGACCTATGAATCTGAGGACTGTGTCCCTGATGATGTCATCCCCACGCTTACAGGTTTGCGAGATGCAGGATTTAAGCTCGGACTGGTCTCGAATCGCAACGACCCCTTGGATGAAATCGTTGAGAGTCTGGGCTTGACAAATATGTTCGATTTGATGCTGGCTGCTGGTGAGGTGGGATGGTATAAGCCCGATCCGCGTCTGCTCCTGTTTGCTGCGGAAAGACTCGGCGTCGAGCCAGGCGATACGCTCTACTTGGGTGACAACTACCATGCTGATGTTCTCGGGGCTTCAGCGGCGGGGATGACACCTGTTTTGCTCGATCCGCGCGGGCTGTATCCTGAAGCCGAATGTTGGGTTGTCCCCAGCGTAGGCGCTTTCGGGCAGGAACTGCTGCGTTCGGATGGCTCGGAAGCGCGCGGCTTGCGGAGGCGAGACCCCGACGCATCTTCGTAGATCACCAGATGGTTTGCCGTAGGGAGGTCGCAGATTGACTCTGCCCTGCGGATTGACTATACTGGATGCGCGTAAATATATACCAGGGAGGGACTGCCGCCATGAGCGGAGTCGCAGGACAATTAAATAATCACCGGCATTAGGCACTTGGGCGCGCCCGTGTGCCTTTTTTGTTTAACTTTGAGATTCAAGAGGAGGCAAAATGGACTATGGCATGATCGGGAAGATTGAGAAGGCAAAGCACTACGCGGAAGAACGCGAACGTATTGTTTTCGAGAATTTTCATGTGACTTTCGATGGGGAAAATAACTCGCATACAGTGGAGTTTATCGACGGCGTATGGCGTTGTGATTGCGATTTCTTCATCACGCGCGGTCTGTGCAGTCATACGATGGCATTGGAGCGCATTCTAGACGGGATGTTGTCCATCACCATGGAAGCGGTCTGAAGGTTCTGGTATATCTGCGGGCGAGCGCAAGCGTTTGCTATGCTTGCGCTCGTTTTTATTTCGGGTAGGATATTGAGCGAGGAGGTGTCGCGGGGTAAATTTGACCCCGCGATTCTCATGAATGGCAGCTGTGAAAAGCCGCTTATTATGGATGAGAAGCAGCGGCTTCGATCAGATGTGTACGTTGACACCTTTGCGAATCACTTGAGACAATCGTCGGTGCGTTGAGGAGGCCTTTTGAAACGCTGGCAATTCTGGTTGGGTGTAGCAATAAGCTTCGTGTTTGTATGGCTTGCACTGCGTGGACTGAATCTACCTGCCTTCTGGGAAGCTCTGCGTGATGCGAACTACTGGTGGCTGCTTCCCGGGGTGGGTGTGTATTTCCTCGGTGTTTGGGCGCGCGCCTGGCGCTGGCATTACCTGCTGCGACCTTTGAAGTCCATTCCGACCAGGACGATGTTTCCCATTGTGGCGATCGGGTATATGGGGAACAACATCTACCCTGCGCGCGCTGGCGAGCTATTGCGTGCATACGTTCTGCGCCGTAAGGAGCAGGTGCCGATCTCGGCCTCACTGGCGACGATCATCGTCGAACGTGCGTTTGACGGGATCGTGATGCTCTCTTTTGTATTCATCAATCTGCCGGAACTCACCAACCTGACTGCCGATTCTGGGTTCGCCGGGAGCATCCGGGCACTCGCGCTCGTCGGCGCGGCTGTCTTTTTGGGCGCAGTGCTCGTTTTCCTGCTCATGGCGGCTTTCACGGAGCAGTCGAAGCGCGTGATCTCATGGTTCACCGATCGATTAGTGCCTGAGCGCTTTCGTGATAATGTTGACGCCGTTAGCGCTCGATTTCTGGAAGGTCTAGCATCCCTTCGCTCACCAGGTGATGTGGTGATGGTGTTCTTGACATCGGTTGTGATCTGGCTCTTCGAGACCGGGAAATATTGGTTTGTGATGCACGCTTTCCCCTTTGAGGTCAACTTCTTCGCCCTCATGCTTATGAATGGCATCGTAAATCTGGCGACGACGATCCCCTCTGCGCCGGGCTACATAGGGACATTCGACGCGCCTGGTATTGCCGTGCTGGAAGCCTATCGCGTCCCGAACGCTTTAGCGGCGGGTTATACGCTTGTCCTTCACGCCGCGTTATGGCTGCCGATCACCCTGCTCGGCGCCTATTACATGGCGCGCGAAAGCCTCTCTTGGTCGCAGGTTCAGGCTGAGATAGCGGAGGATTCGTCATGAAAGCAGCAATCGTTGGAGCAGGTATAGGCGGCTTGGTTGCAGCGTACGACCTGGCCCGAGACGGGGCAGAGGTCGTCATTCTGGAGGAGGCAGACTACGTCGGCGGGCTTTCATCCGGATTTAAGGACCCACACTGGGAATGGACTGTCGAGCGGTTCTACCATCATTGGTTCGCTTCCGATACGCATATGCTTGGGTTGATCGAGGAATTGGGTTGGAGTGATAAAGTGCTCTTTCCCCGGCCGTTCACCGCAGTTTATTTCGATGAGTCGTTCTACCCGTTAGACTCGGCAACGGCGGTGCTCCGTTTTCGAGGGCTCCCGGTCATCGACCGTCTGCGCCTTGGTATGGGTATCGCATATTTGCGTTATGTTGCCCGCTGGGAGTCGTTGGAGAAGTACACTGCGCACGATTGGCTTCAACGCTGGGTGGGCAAGCGCGCTTACCAGATCCTGTGGGAGCCGCTTCTGATTGGCAAGTTCGGCAAATACTACAAAGAAGTCAACATGGCCTGGTTCTGGGCTAGAGTGAAGGCTCGCACGCCGAGCTTGGGGACGTTTGAGGGTGGGTTCCAGGCATTCATGGACGCATTCGCGGATCGATTGCGTGAGATGGGGGTTGAAATCCGTTTTCAGACGCCGGTCGAGCGTATTGAACCTTCGCCGGCGGGCGGTCTAATTGTACGAACTAAGGAAGAGACGCTGGAAGTTGATCGTTGTTTGGTGACTACGTCCCCGGCCCAGTTGGCCGAGATGGCACCAGCCTTACCCAAAGATTATCTAGGGCAGCTTCTGGAGCTGAAATCGATGGGCGCCGTGGTGATGATCCTGGCTCTAAAGCATCGGCTTTCCGAGGCGGGGATCTACTGGCACAATATGTCGAAGGAGGCGGGGTTTCCCTTCCTCTCTCTCGTCGAGCACACGAATTTCCTCAGCCCCGAATTCTTCGGCGGTGAACATATTGTGTATGTTGGCGATTATCTCGATGTAGACCATGAGTATTTCCGACTCACGAAGGATCAACTGCTTGAACGTTTCGTGCCTTCCCTCGCCCGCATGAACCCCAACTTCACCACAGACTGGATACGCGAGACATGGCTCTTCCGCTCCAGATATGCTCAGCCGGTCCCGCCATTAAATCACTCCTCAGCCATACCCGATATCCACACACCGCTCCCGGGACTATGGTTCGCCAGCATGAGTCAGGTTTATCCCTGGGATCGGGGTACAAACTTCGCGGTTGAGATCGCTCGGCGGGCTGTGCGGGGGATGATTTCGGAAGATATCTAGCGGGCTTGTTCAATATCTCCCCTTTAATTGCTTAACTCCTCGCGGCATCCTCATTCTGATGAGCAAAGCGACGAGTACTATCCCCCAAGGACAGTGTTCTTCTAGCGTTGCCGAGATTCCTCACTCTCTTCGGTCGCCCAGGATGGCATACATGAGAGATGCTTGCCATAGCATTCTACAAACTTATGAAATTTATGATCCAGCGTGCAACCGCCATGGCATCGGGCGTTCCTTTATTGAGAGAATCGAGCGCATCGCTATATATTTTTGAACCAACCTGCTTTTTGAGTCGTTCGATAATCTGGATCATTAGACCGCTCGAGATCTCGGGGTGCCCTTGAATGCCGAGCACCTGATCCCCTATGCAGTAGATAGCATTCGGACAGAACTCACTGCCACCAAGGAGCTCTGCTCCAGCAGGCAGCGCTGTCACCTGATCTTGGTGCGAAAAATAGAGAGCACATCGATTGAGAGCAGGATCCATCCATGACTTCTGTGTCGTGATAGCGAACTCTCGAAAGCCCAACCCCCAACCTTTCTCAGATTTGGAGGCAGATCCGCCAAGGGCGTGGGCGATGAGTTGATGACCGAAACAAATTCCCACAAGTTTTCTGCGACCGAGTTTACAGTTCCTGATAAACTCTGATAGGTCAGCAATCCAGGGATCGGGGTCGTACACACCTTTTTTGCTCCCGGGAACGATGAAGGCATCGAAAGCCCCGGGGGATTCTGGATATTTCCCCTTGGTAATTTCGAATACCTGGCACTCGAACGGGGCGTTCACAGCCCTGAAAAAGGAGCTAAAGAGGTCTGGCTCCGTTTCCTTTGCGTGCAGGATTCCTACCTTCATGAAGTGCTCCGTGTCTTCTTTTGTGAGTTTTATCATGGCCCCGAATAGCTATGATACCTGGGAAAGGTGGTTAACGCCTGGGCTCCCCTCGCTGAGCGAATACGGGGAGAGCATCTGCACCATCGAACTCACAACAATTCGAGTGGGCCCGCTGATTTTCAGTGCAACAGTTCAATCGGGTGTATGCCCTTGTTAATCGGTCTTTTAAGTGGCTAAGGAAATTTGGACACGAAAAGCGACCAAAATAAGTTAGACTGAGGGCCATGAGAAGACGCTTTTCCGCCAAGCAGAAAGCCCAAATCGTGCTCGAAATTCTCAAGGAAGAGAGAACAATCGCTCAAATCGCTTCCGAGTACAGTGTGCATCCCAACCAGCTGCATCGTTGGAAAAAGCAGGCCCTGGATCATTTTGCTGAAC
>Ga0315553_10000516_pt1 | contig 34300 bp, 38 predicted proteins | sample SalMarSW160140MG_FD_203099 | JGI IMG/M metagenome (GOLD analysis project Ga0315553, IMG submission 203099) | Salt marsh sediment microbial communities from the Plum Island Ecosystem LTER, Massachusetts, United States - Salt Marsh Sediment SW1601-40 ... | reverse complement strand
AGGAAGAGCTGGCCGCCTGCTATCGCTATTTGGGTCGAAGCAGGCGGGGAATCTTTGCCCTGACATCCGTATATGAACCCTTCGGCCTGGCTCCGTTGGAGGCGATGGCCGCCGGACTGCCCGCCGTAGTGACCGGAAACGGAGGTCCCCGGGAGAGCCTGCAGGATCAAGGCGGGGCGTACGGAATACTGGTCGATCCGGAGGATCCCGGGGATATCAGCCGAGGGCTGTTGGAGCTGGCCGCGGATGAATCCCGCCGACAGGAGATGCAGGACCGTGGTCGCCGGCGGGTCATGGATCGCTACACCTGGAAGCGCACCGCCCGCGGATATCTGGAGGAATTCCTGCAGATCCTGGGGGGAGTCGATGGGGTGAACCGTGAGTTCGAGGAGCCGGGAGATTCCGGTACGGACTGGTTGAAAAAAATGTACTACAAAACGGAGGGGTCGGAATGATCGGAGACAAGCTGATCATAAATGAGAAACACCGCCGGGCGGCCGAGCAGATCGTGGAACGGATCCTGCCGCAGCTGCGCTCCTCGCCTCGGATCTACACCATCGCCATCGCCGGTGAGTCCGGCAGCGGCAAGTCGGAGACTGGCCAGGCCCTGGCCGAAGCCCTGAACAGGCGGGATTTCCAGACCCTGGTGCTGCAGCAGGACGACTACTTCGTTTATCCCCCGAAGACAAATGATAATATCCGCCGTCAGGATATCGGCTGGGTCGGCGTGCGGGAGGTCCGCCTGGATCTTCTGGATGAACACCTCCGGCGGGTCCGATCCGGTGCCGAGACGATCGTAAAACCTTTGGTTGTGTATGGGGAGGATCGGATCAGCGAGGAAACCGTTTCTCTCCGGGGCGTCGCCGTTGTCGTCGCGGAAGGCACGTACACCTCCGCTTTGGATAACGTCGATACCCGGGTATTCATTGACCTGACCTATCTGGAAACCCTGCAATCCAGGCTGAAACGTGCTCGGGAGGCTCAGGATGATTTCTTAGAGAAGGTTCTGGAGATCGAACACAGGATCATCTCGGCTCACAAGAACCGAGCGGATTACCTAGTCGACGAGCAGTTCCGGGTAGTATGTCCTAATTGACCGGGGTTCGACGGACAGCAGCTTCGCCGGGAAGCGGTCACCGTCGGCGCTGTACCTGGAAGCCGTCTCCCTCTTCAAGGGACAGGTCCACCAGGATTTCTCTTCCTCCGAATCCATGGACATTGCACTTGGCCCGTACCAGGACCCGGGTGAGATCCGCGGGGACGGCGATTCCGCTCTGGCTTCGGGTAAAGGGCTGCTCCGTATCGTGAGGATGGGCCAGGATCCTCTCTCCCAGGACCTGTCCGCCGGCCGGATCGATCACCTGCCAGGCATCGGCGTAGTGCTCCCAGCCCTGGTCGTTATGCCGGACCGTGACATCGAAGCGCCACACACCCGCCGACACCTCGGTTGCCTTGACGTATTCGACCTGGGCAAAGTTCAGGTCCGGGTTGAAGACCGGTTGGCCGTCATCCCCGGATCCGCCGCGGCCGTCTTCACTGTGGGCGAAGACTGCAGCCAGAAGCAGGCAGCAAATACCGGCCAGGTAGAAGCGTCTCCCGATGGTTGTCTTCATTATTCCCCCTCCACCAACTGCAGCTCCCGGTATGCCTTCTCGCTCTTTGCCGCCATGATGAAGTCGTTGCGATGCAGGCCCCTGATCTTATGGGTCCACCAGCTCAGGGTCACACGGCCCCATTCGGTAGTAACGCAAGGATGGTGACCTTCTCTTTCAGCCAGCTGGCCGATTTTGTTCGTGAACTCGAGGGCCGCAGCAAAATCCGGGAATCGGAAACCTCGTTCGATACGGTAGGATCCGTTTTGCCTCGCCACCTTCCATTCGGGAACCTGAGGAAGGTAATCATCTATCTCCGCGCGGGACAGCGGCTGCTCCCCGCCTCGGAAGGTTGTGCATCTCATTATATCCAAGGAGCTCATAAACCCTCCTGGACCTCAATATAATAATTTCACTATACCTGTGGCCAGTTTCAGGGGGCAGGGCGGGGGTGTATTTCAGGATTCTGCTGTCAGGATGCTCCAAATCCTGCGGATCTCCCGGGCTGCCGGGCCGTCTGCGAACTCCACGAGGGGAATACCCTGCATGAGCGCTTCCTGGACCTGGGGATCGAAAGGGATTTTACCGATGCAGGGAGCTCCTGCCTGATCTGCCAGGGCCTCGATCGTGCCGCACTGATCCGGATTGAGATCGGCTTTGTTGATGATGACCTTGGCCGGGACTCCGAAGTGCCTGGACAGATCCAGGACCCGCTGCAAGTCGTGGGCGCCGGACACCGTGGGTTCGGTGACGATCAGCACCATGTCGAGACCCGTTATTGCCGAGATCACCGGACAGCCCACTCCGGGCGGGCCGTCGCTCAAAATAATGGCGGTCCGATAACGGGCGGCCAGCTCTGAAGCTCGGCTGCGTACCTCCGTGACCAGCTTTCCCGAGTTCTCCTGGCCGATGCCCAGGCGGGCGTGGGCCATCGGTCCGTATTGGCTCCGGGAAACGAACCAGGTACCGTTAATATTGTCTTGGCTGCTTATCGCCTCGACGGGGCATATGTGGAAACACAGGCCGCAACCTTCGCAGTCCAGTGGATCGATGCGGTATCGGGGCCCGTCGTTTCGTCCATCGGACACGGGATGAATCGCCTGGAAATGGCAGGCCGAGGCGCATTCGCCGCAACCTGTACAGGCCTCCTCATCGATTCGACAGAGCTTTCCGCCGCTAAAAGGACGGCTTTCCACCACCGAAGGTTTGAGCAGCAGGTGGAGATCAGGAGCGTCCACATCCGTATCAGCGAGCACGGCGAAGGGCTTCATACCTGCCTGGTCGGGAGGATTTGCCCGTTTAGCCAAAACCGCCAGACTGGCCGCAACCGTGGTCTTCCCAGTACCTCCCTTGCCGCTGATGATCCCGATTTCCCGCGCCGGTTTACCGGTTTCGGAATCAGTGGAGCTGGATTGGACCGTGGGCCCGGAGGCTCCTGCATTCCGCGACTCGTCGCCGTCTTGATTTGATGAGAGCGGGAGGATGTCTTCCTCCGGTGCCGGAGGCGCCGGCTGCACGGAAAGCGCAGCGATCCGCTCGAAGATTTCGATAAGCTGCTGCTGGAGCTCAGAATCGCCCTGGGCCAGGATTTCGCCCCTGGAATAGCGTTCCGCATACTGCCGGCGAAAGGGAATTCGTCCGATCACGGGAACCGAAAGAGCATCGGCGTAGGTGTCGATCAGGGAGTCATCACCGCTGCTGCGGTTGATTACGATCCCCGTGGGTATGCCCATCTGAAGGCTCAGGGACAGGGCCAGTTTCAGATCGTGGAGCCCGAAGGGGGTGGCTTCGGTGACCAGGATGCAGGCGTCGCTGTCTTTCAAACTCTGCACGACCGGACATGCGGTTCCGGGGGAAGCGTCGATCAGGATGATCCGGTCCGGGTTTTGGGAATCGTCCCCGGTTGTTCCGTCCTTTACCGCCTGTACTACTTTTGGAGCGAGCGCCTCTCCGACATCGAGGATCCCGTGGGAGAAGGCAAACGAACTGCCCCCGGATGACCCTCCGGCGCTTCCGGATTCCACGGTTCCGATTGCAAACGGCTCTTCCCGCAAGGCTTGCTCCGGACAGAGCAGACTGCAGGCCCCGCAGGCGTGGCAGAGCTCGGGAAAGATCAGGACGTTGCCTTTGATGACCGCAATCGCATTGTAGGTGCAGACCTCTGCGCAGCGGCCGCATCCCGTGCATTTGTCCTCATCCAGAACCGGTTTCAGCACTGTTACTGACTGTGAATGGGTGAACTGCGGGTCCAGGAAAAGGTGGTCGTTCGGTTCTTCAACATCGCAGTCCAGCAGTCCTACTTTTCTGCCCGCCTGAGCCAGGGTCCAGGCCAGGTTCACAGCAACAGTGGTCTTCCCGGTGCCGCCCTTGCCGCTCGCTATGGTGATCTTCATTGTTGCTCCCCGTTGTGAGATTGTGAGTCTTTAATGTGTATGTTCGTAGCCCCGGCTCAAAGCCCCGCTAGGCTCGAATCATGAGCGAGCCGCACTTCGGGCAGGATAGAGTGGTACAGGGCGCGCCGGGCTGGTGCGGAATCCTGGCGCCGCACTGAGGACAGAGGCATTCGCCTCCCGGTCCTGCACCCCGGCCTCCGCCTCGACCGCGACCTGCGCCGCGACCAGTACCGCGGCCTGTGCCGCCGGTGCCGGGACCCGTTCGGGGTCCCGTTCCATTTCCCGTTGGCATGTGCTACTCCTTTCCAGGTCCGGACATCCCGAAGTGGGACTGCACGGTGGGGCTTTCCGAGGCTTTGTATTTCCCTTCCTGGAAGGCCTGTAGGGCATCCGAAACCTTGCCGCTGACCCCGGTTATGACCGATACCCTTGCAGCCTGAAGGGCACGATGGGCGTTGGGGCCGACATTGCCGGTGAGAACTGTTTCCGCCTCATGATCGGCGACGGTTTGGGCTGCCTGGATTCCCGCTCCCCCACCGGCCGACCGGGCTGCATTGGGTATGGCTTCGCTCTTGCCGCTTTCGGTATCGATGATAATGAAGTATTGACAGCGGCCGAAGCGAGGATCCACCTGGGCATTCTGATCGGTTCCACTGGAACTGACTGCTATTTTCATTGTTGCTCCTCTCTTCTTTGCAAGAATCCGGGAGAAGATCTCCCCCGAACTCTCGGATACGAACTAATCCTGATTGGTTTCCAACTCCCCTAGACGTTCCTGGGCCGGGTACCCGGCGCAGGAACCGGCTACTCTCCCTGTCTCCCGGGTCTCACTCCCGCGGGACCTGATCCGTCTCGTCGTGGCAATAGCTACCTCCTGGCATCGTGGGCAGACTCAAAGGTTCCAGGGTCCTCCGCCCCCTCCGCGGCGGCCTCTCCCGGGACCGCCCAAGCCCCGTTGCCACACACCGTCCGGCTGCCAGCCGGCCTGTCGAGCGAAGTCGATCACTTGATCGCTGCGGCACTTCGGACAGGAGGTAGCGGGCTGTTCCTCCGCCGTTTCGTTTGACAGTTCAGCTTCCCAGAGGGCACCGCAGCTCAGACATCGATAGCGGTTTTGCTTGAGTACGACGTTTCCCCCTTCGATTCGAATGGCTTTTCCCTCGGTGAGGGCTTCCGCCACCTTCTTGTGGGCGCTCTCCACTATACGAGCGCAGGTAGCCCGGGAAATACCCATGCGTTCCGCCGCCTGCTGCTGATCAAGTCCATCTTTGTCTACCAGCCGGATAGCCTCATACTCGTCAACTGTAAGGGTCACTTGTTCAAGCCGAACCATCGGGATACCTTGGGGCTTGAAGTAGACTACCGACGGGGGATACTGGACACGTCTGTCCTTTTTGGGTTTGGCCATCAACCCGTTCCTTTTTGAGAATATTCTCAAAAGAAATATAATGAGCATATTCTCATTTGTCAAGTATTTTGTTATCTTATGATCTATAACACAGACATTGAGGAGATCGCAATCACCATTGGACTATGTGAGCGGAGTTTACGATCTTATGAACAACAGCAAGTTGTAGGAACGGTCCGCAATCCGCGATTTTTTCTTGTGATCGGAGATTGCCATGTCCCGGGAAGGAAAATACAGATGTCAGATGCCCATACGAGGAATCAGGAAACGGAGCGGCAGGAGCAGGACAAGCGAATCGTAGAGAAGCTGGCCCTGATCAAACATAAATATCTGGTGATGAGCGGAAAGGGCGGAGTGGGTAAGAGCACAGTTGCCGTGAACCTGGCAGCCGCACTGGCTGACAGAGGCTACTCCGTCGGTTTGATGGATGTGGATCTTCACGGCCCGAGTACGATGAAGATGCTTGGACTGGAGGGCGAATCCGTGAAGATGAGCGGACAACAACTTATGCCGATTCCATTCGGTGAGCACTTAAAGGTCCTGTCCATGGCCGCCCTGTTGGAGGATCGGGACACGGCGGTGATCTGGCGGGGACCCTTGAAGATCGGGGCCATCAAGCAGTTCATCTCCGACGTGCTTTGGGGAGAATTGGACTACCTGTTCATCGACTCTCCTCCCGGAACCGGGGATGAACCGTTGACCGTGGCCCAGGTTATGCAGGGTGCACAGGGGATCATCGTCACCACACCCCAGGAGATCTCTCTCCTGGATATTCGAAAATCAATCACCTTCTGCCGGCAGGTCAACATGCCGATTATGGGTATTCTGGAGAACATGAGCGGATTGATCTGTCCGCATTGCGGTGAGAAGATCGACCTCTTTTCCTCGGGCGGAGGTGAGCGTACCGCCCGGGAGATGGGCGTCCCCTTCCTCGGGAAAATTCCGATCCGACCCGAGATCGTAACATCTACAGATCAGGGACAACCCTACGTTCTCCAGGATGATAGAGGCAAAGAGGATTTCAGCGATGTCATCGATAAATTGATAAACGGAGGGATTAAAGAATGAAAATAGCGATGCCTGTTCAAAGCGGCAAGCTTTCGCAGCACTTCGGACACAGCGAGCAGTTCAGCGTGTTCGAGGTTGAGGATAAATCAATCCAGAGCCGGGAGGATATCACGCCTCCTGCCCATGAACCCGGCCTGCTGCCCCGCTGGCTCAAAGAGCGTGGGGTCACCCTGGTGATCGCCGGTGGCATGGGACACATGGCGCAGATGATCTTCGAGGAGGCGGGAATCCATGTGATTTGCGGTGCTCCCAGTGAAAGCCCCGATGTCGTGGTGGACAGCTACCTGAAGGGAAATTTGGATACCGGGGACAACGCCTGCGATCATTAGTGCGTCTTGCCAGAGACGCTTTCAGGCGCAGCGCCTAGGCTCTAGCGGCGGTTGCGCTCCAACCACTTCTCGGCAAAATCCACACACAGACGCTGGGGAAAAAGCTGGGCTTTGGCGTAGCCGACGCTGCCCTTGAGGATCTGGTCTTTGCATTCTCTCTCGAAATCTCGTCCCAGGCGATCGAAGTCGTCGCTGTGATAGTTGGTATCTTTGAAGCTCTTCCAGCGGCGGTGAGATCCGACCATCACCGGCGCTCCGGTGGTGACTATGCGCTTGCCGTGGAAGTCGGCACGGTCCTCGCCCAGATGCATGGAGGTATTGCTGCTGTGATCCACGCCCAACAGCAACACCCGGCCGTCGAGCTCGTAGACGCGAGCCAAGGGGGAGTTTTCCCCCAGTCCGAACTCCAGGTTGTGGTTCTCCATGATCTTGATGGCGTTCTCGCCCCAGGCGGCGAAAGAAACCTGGGGATGCGCGCTGCGCACGACCGAACGGAGGGTTCGAAAGCATTCCACCACCACACCCATACCCCTGCACGGAGTCAAATCCGGGTCGTAGGCCGGCATGGTCCTGCGGATCGTGTCCCACCAGGATTTCGGCACCGGCGGGTTTTCCCACAGGGACGGGTCCGAAAGATCCCCCGAGTGGGTGGGCATAACCAAGGTTCCGTAGCTGCGCAGCACCTTCTGCAGGGCCTGGATCACAGCGACCGGACCGCCGCACACCCAGCCCAATGCGCTCAGTGACGAATGAACGAGCAGAACCATGCCCGGGCGGACCCCCAGAGTCCGTAGATCGTGTACCAGAGATTTGACGGTCACGGGGCCGTTTTTTGATGCGGAGATTGCCTGCTGTTCTTTGGTCATAGGCCTTACCCTATTTTTCGGCTGGGAACGACAAAAAACCGGTAGGAAATCCCTCTCCCGCCGGTTTTGCAGGGCTGTTGATGGTTGGGGCCAGTGAGGCGTCAGCGGCTCAAGGATATCCTGCCGCTGAGCGTTTTTACCTCGAAGGGAACCGTTCCGTCTCCAACTGTCCCCTCCAGTTTGTTTCTCTTCTGTTCGATGATCTCAACGGGAAAATCACAGGATATCGAACCGCTTACCGAACGGAGCCGCAAGTCGGCGCCGAAACCCGAGAACACCTCCAGGTCAACCGATCCTGAGATCGTATCGATTTCCACTGAACCGCCCGGTTCCAGACCCAGGATCTCCTCATGAATCCTTCCCGAAGTGGATTTGATGTCCAGGGTCTTACCGGTGGAGGCGAAGTGGATCGACCCGCTGATGGATTTGGCTCTCAGGTCGCCGCTGCGCTCGGTATCGATTCGGGGCCCGATACGGTCTCCAGAGTCTGCTCGACCCCGGCGCCCATGTTCTCGATTTTGATGTTTCCGGATATGTTGTTCGCCCGGATCTCCTTGATGGAGGGGGGTACCCTTATATCGAAAGACACCGAACCGAAAGGAGATCCGGCGACGTTGCGGTTTTCCAACTCGCCGAAGCTGCCTTCGAACCGTTCCGTGACTTCCCGGCTCTCCCAGCCCGGTCCGGTCACGAAATCCCGACCCGCGCTGTCGTAGGAGCGGCAACTGTCGCCGCGGTAGAAAGGTTCGATCCAGAGCAGATAAACCAGGGCGTATACGGTCAGAGCTGCGGCCAGGATGCCGAACACGGGACCAAGGATATCGACCCAGGTTCTTCTACTCCTCATCTTCCATCTTCTCCAATTCCCGCTGCATCAAACGCTTCTCCAGGCTGCCGCCCTGGTAGATGAAGGCACTCAGGAAGTGAGCCACGATGCCGATGCCCCAGCCCAAGGCCGGCCAGAGCCACCACTGATATCCGGCCCAGGTCGTGTTGTTGATGATGGCCAGCACCGCCATTACCACTGCGTAGATCAGAAAATGACGGATGAAGTCCATCTTCTTCATGGCGATCTTTCGAGCGCGTTCGATCTTTTCCTCTTGTGTAGCTATTTTTCCCCTATTTGCATCCAACCGGCCGGAACTAATTATCAGTGAACCAATTATCGGTATAGTATATTTCGAACGCGGATGGGTTTTTTGATCGGATGTCCGCTAAAAAACAGCCCGCTTCCACAGGGGAAACGGGCTGTTCGATATTGCGATCACCGGGACCTGAATCTCAGCTCTCCCGGGGCTTTTCCGGCTCGGGCGGTTCCTCAGCCCCAAACGGTTTCTCCGGCTGGTGCGGTTTCGCCCCCCTATGAGGCTCCGCCTCAGGAGTAACCGGTTTTTCGGCCTTATCCCCGACCCAGACGCGCGTTTTGAAGCGCTCCCGGAATCGGTCCTTCCACTCCTCGTCCCTGCTTCTGCGGTGATCGTGGTCTTTGTGGCCTCCGGCTTTGAAAAGGATGTGAGCCAGAAGTACGATTCCCCAGCTCTGCCAGTAGGTCAGCGGCGGCAAGCCGAAGACATCCGGCATGATCCAGTTCCAGAGCACCATGACCAGGAGTCCGAACAGAAGAGCCAAAGCGGCTGCCAGAACCACGCCACCGATTATCATACCGACGCGCAGAAATGGTCTTCGCATATCATGAAACATCTGATTACCTCCTCAAGGGTGATTCCCCGTATTGTTCTCGTGTTGTTTTCGTGTTGTTTTCCGTCCGCAAAATCCGGAACCGCCCCCCGGAGGCCTCCCCGGCCCTGCCGCGTTGGAAACTCTAAGCCAGCTCATCGATGATCTCCCTGAGACCGTGCAGGCGCTTGCGCAAAAACTGAACGGCATAGCGTTTTCGAGCGATCAGGGTGTTCAGGGGTACTCCACTTTGCTCGGAGATCTCCCTGAAGGTCCTGCCTTCGATCGCCTGTTGGACGAAGGCATTCCGCTGCTCCGGAGGAAGCTCCTCCATCGCCTCGATCAGGGCGTCCATGACTGCGCGCCGGATCATCTCCTTTTCGATATCGATGCCGCTGTCGGCAAGCAGCTCCTCCAGCGTGAGGTCTTCCCTCTCCTGCTGGAGACTAACGGTGCTGGGCTTTCTGCGGTATCGATCGATGATCTTGTTTCTGGCGATTGTATACAGCCAGCCTACGATATTTTCGATCGGTTCGGTCACGCTGGCCGCCCGGATCGCCTGGAAAAAAACATCCTGCAGCAGGTCCTCCGCCTCTTCCAGATCCCCGGTCCGGGAGCGGATGAAACCCAGGAGAGAAGTCCGTTCGCTTCTGTACACCTTCTCCAGGCGCTGCACTAACACTGCCTCCATACTACGGATATAGACGAGCCGGGCCTCCTTTATATTGTACAATCCCGGATTTTTTTTCTGCTGCCTCTGTTGTATAGTAGCGTTGCGATCGGATTCCCGCAAATGAATCGTTGACTGTTATATACCGATCGGTATATATTAAATCTGATGGCGGAAAATAGAGAAGTGATCCTGTCCGCGGCGCTGGAGCTCTGGGTTGATCGGGGGTATGAGGCGGTCGGGGTTCAGCAGATCTGCAACGACGCTCAGGTGACGAAACCGACGTTGTACCACTACTTCGGGAGCAAAGCCGGTCTGTTGCGCGCCATCGTCGAGCTGAACGATAAACGGTTGGGCGAGTTCGTGCCCTCCCAGTCCTTCGATCCGTCGGATGTGCCGGGAAGCATCGAGCGTGTTTGCGTCGGCTGGCTTGGCTATGTGGAGGCATATCCGCGGCTGGCCCGGCTGTTCATCTCTCACTACTACGGACCGCGGGGAAGCGAGGCGGCCACCGTGGCGGGGCAACAACAGGAGAGGTGGATAGAACGACTGGAGTGTTTTTTCAATGCCGCCTCCGAGTACCACGGCAACATGCGCAACCGGGCGCGGGCATACGCTGCCTCATTCGCCGGTCTCCTGTTGACTTATGGTTTTCTGGCTGTAAACGGTGCGGATCCGCCGGAGCGGGACCTGCCCTATGTCATTTCAAAACAGTTCATGTACGGGATCTTTTCGTGATCCTCCCTGAATTCGACTGCAGGGAACGAAATCGATATGTCCGTATATACCGAACGGTAGTTATATACTGGAGGTGCTATGTGGTTCCATGATGCGTCGGTTTATCATCTGTTTCCCCTAGGTGCGCTGGACGCTGCGGAGCAGCCCCGCGGATTTCATCTTCTTCGCGCCTGGGCTCCTTATATCGCAGATTCCGGATACACTGCGGTGCTGCTGGGACCGATCTGGCACTCCGCGACCCACGGCTACGATACGGTCGATTATCGGAATCCCGATCCCAGGCTCGGCACGTGGGAGGATCTCGAAGCCGGTGTATCCGCACTTCGCGAGGCCGGGCTGCGCATAGTATTGGACACTGTTTTCAATCACAGCGGCCGCGGCTTCTTCGCCTTTGCAGACGTATGCAATCGGGGGTCCTCATCGCCGTACTGGAGCTGGTACAGGGGTCTGCGAATGGAGGCGTCGTCTCCCGGTGGGATCGCTGTCAGTGGCTGGAACGGCTACGCGGAGCTACCGCAATTCGATCTAACAAACACCGCCGTAAGGCGGTATCACCTGGAAACACTGGACCTGTGGATGAGCAGACTGGATTTCGACGGCCTGCGGCTGGATGCTGCGGATGTCATGGATCCGGCGTTTCTGCGGGAGCTGGCCGCGCACTGCCGTGCCGGCCGGCCGGATATCTGGTTGTTGGGTGAAATCGTGAACGGGGATTACGGCTCCTGGCTGCGGGACAGCACCTTTGACTCGGTGACCAACTACGAGCTTTACAAGAGCCTGTGGAGCAGCCACCGTGACGGCAACTACTACGAGCTGGCCTGGACCGAGAAGATCCGGCGCTGGGTGGGAGAAGCAGCTCTTGAAGATCTGCTGAACGACGGAGAAGGGATGCGCCGGATAGCACCGCGGCAGCCGATCGTCCTGTTTCCCCGCTGGGCGCGGGTGTTTCGCCGCGTATCCGGTTGACGGTATGCGGTTGATCCGAGGGGTCGAACAGCTGCGGTGCAGCTTGACAGGGGTGAGACCGTGAGGTTTACTCAAGGAAACCATCTCTTAGATACGAGGAGCCGACAATGGCAAGATTTGCGAGACTCGAGGTACTCAACACTATGGTAGACCAGGGTGTTGTGCCTGTATTCTACAATCCCGACCTGGAGGTCTCGAAAAAGGTAGCCAAGGCCTGTCTGGATGGAGGGCTGAAGGTGGTCGAGTTCACTAACCGGGGGGATCACGCCGTCGATGTCTTCTCTCAGCTGGAGCTGTATTGTCGAGCCGAGCTGCCCGAGCTGATCCTCGGAGTGGGTTCTGTCGTAGATCCCTACACCGCTGCCATGTACATCGCCCGGGGCGCGAACTTCGTGGTGGGTCCGCTGCTGAATTCGGAAGTGGCCCGGATCTGCAACCGGCGTAAGGTCCCCTACTCACCGGGCTGCGGCAGCGCCTCGGAAATCTCCGAAGCCGAAGAGCTGGGATGCGAGATAATCAAGGTCTTCCCAGCCGGCCAAGTGGGCGGACCGGCCTTCGTGAAGGCGGTTCTGGGACCCTGTCCCTGGGTCAGCATGATGCCCACCGGCGGGGTGGACTGTACCGAAGAGTCACTCAAAGCCTGGTTTGAGGCCGGTGTGGCCTGTGTCGGCATCGGCAGCAAGTTGATCCGCAAGGACCTGCTTCAAGCGGGGGATTTCGAGGGAATCCGGGACAATGTGAAAAAGACCCTCGAAATCATCCGCAGAGTGCGCCCCAAGAAGAAGGGATGAGCTCTCCCGACCTCACGGGCGTCTTTCCCCCGATACCGACGCCCTTCGACGCGGATGGGTCCGTCTCACCCTCCGGTCTGAAAACGAACTTCGGTTTTCTCAATCGCTATGACCTTAGAGGATACGTGGTACTTGGTTCCAACGGGGAGTTCGTATTCCTCGATTCGGCGGAAAAGATCGGAACCATCGGGATCGTTCGAGATCTTCTGCCTTCTGAAAAGCTCCTGATCGCGGGCACCGGCTGCGAATCCACGGGGAGTACGGTCCGGCTCACCCGGGAAGCGGCGGAGGCTGGGGCCGACGCGGCGCTGGTGATCAATCCCCACTACTACAAGAGCAGGATGGATCGAGCGTCCCTGATCCGGCACTACACCACAGTTGCCGATGAGTCGCCCATTCCCATCATCCTCTACAACATGCCCGCTTCCACGGGTTCGGATCTGGACGCCCCCACCGTGGTCCAGCTCGCCGGACACGCGAACATAATCGGCATGAAGGATTCCAGCGGCAATCTGAACAAGATGGCCGAGATTTTGAGAGCCGTCCCAGGGGATTTCCAGATGCTGGCCGGATCGGCGGGCTTTTTTCTCCCCGCCCTCTCGCTCGGAGCCGTCGGAGTCGTGGCCGCCCTGGCAAACGTCGCACCGGATCTCTGCATCCAGCTGCAAGACGCCTTTCGCCGGGGGGAGCGTGATCGGGCGGCGGATCTGCAGCGGCAAATCGTGGGGTTGAACAACCTGGTGACCCGGGAGGGGGGCGTCCCGGCGTTGAAGGCGGCGATGGATCTGCTGGGTCTCGCCGGTGGAGAGCCGCGACCGCCTCTGCTGCCTCCGGATGCCCGCATGCGCGAGCGTTTGGAGCAAGCCCTCCTGGAGCTGGGTCTGATGGAGGCCGGCTAAACGGCGCTCCGCCGGGAGGAGCAGATGAAAGAAACCAAAGCCCCCGTGCTCTACCTCGGGGATACGAGCCTGGACACCGCCGCCTCCTACCTGGCGGGGGTCATGACCTATTTCGACATCGGCTTCGACTACGTTGCTTCGGATGAGACTGCGGATCGCTGCCCGGGTTAGACGGGGCGCCGGGCTGCTGATGATCGGCGGTTGGGAATCGTTTCAGGGAAGCGGCGGATCGTACAGCGGGACGGTGATCCAGGAGGTCCTCCCGGTGCGGATATCCCCGACCGATGACCGGGTGAACTACTCGTTCCCCTGCCTCGTCCACAAGCCGGAGGAGCATCCGATTCTTGCAGACCTTCCCTTCGGCCGTCCGCCCTGCATCGGGGGTTACAATCGGGTCGAGGCGAAGGCGGATGCCCGGGTCCTCCTGGAGGCGGTCCGCTTTCGCACGCGGGCGGAGGGTTCCTCCTGTTCGTTTGCCGAGGAAGGCAGAGATGTCCTTCTGGTCGTGGGCGCAGGCGCCGAAGGCAGGACAGCCGTTTTTACCTCCGACGCGGCTCCTCACTGGGTGGGAGGATTCGTGGATTGGGGAGACCGGCAGCACCTAACCGTCTAACCGCCGAGTCGCTCCAGGCACTGCGCCGCCGCCCCGAGCACACCCGCGTCGTTCTGCAGTGCCGCCGTGTGTATCCTGACTCCCTGGAGCGGCAGAGGCCAGGCGAAATCGGCGATGTAATCCTGGACGGGCTGCAGCAGCACCTCCCCGGCAGCGGATATCCCCCCTCCGATAATGCAGGCCTCGGGGTTGAAGATGTTGACGAGATTTCCGAAAACCCGGGCGATGTGCCGGGCGGTCTCCCGGACGACTTGTCCGGCCCACCGATCCCCGGCCTGAGCGCGCCGGAACACCATCTCCGTGCTGATCGACCGGAGCTGTTCCGGATCCCCGGAATCCCCTGAGCCCCGTTTGGCGACCTTTTCCCGGTAACTGCGCTCGATTGCCCAGCTGGAGGCGTACTGCTCGAAGCAACCCCTGCTGCCGCAGGTGCAGAACGGACCCAGGGCATCCAGACACAGATGTCCGATCTCTCCGGCCAGCCCCCGGGTGCCGCGAAATACCCGTCCTTCCAGAACCAGGGCGCCCCCAATGCCGGCTCCCAGGGTGATCATAACGAAGGAATCATAGCCCGCGCCGATCCCGAACTTCAGCTCTCCGGCCGCCGCGCAGTTGGCGTCGTTGTCGGCGAATACGGGGAGCCTGAAATCCTCTTTCAGGCATTTGATCAGGGAGCGGTTCTTGAAGGCGGGAAGGTTCTCCGAGCCCTGAAGCACGCGGCCCTCCTCCCGATCGATGAAGCCGGGAGATCCGATGCCGATCGCGGTAACCTGGACCTCCAGCTCCCGACAGCGGCGGCGGATATAGTGCGCAACCGTGCCGAAGATGTCCTGGTAGCTCTGGCCGGCGGAGATCTCCAGGCGCTCGGTTCCGAACAACTGCCCCTCTTCATCGACAATCCCGACCTTGGCGGCGGTGCCGCCGAAGTCTACGCCGCAAAAATAGCGATTTTTCTGCCTCATCTTTGTTGTCCAATTTCCTATGCAGAATATAGCACACTTTCACACTATTAAGCGGTCGAAAACAGGACCGCCTTTCCCCGCTTCCTCCCCAGTAGTATAATACGGCCATCTGCGAGACAGGAGGAGGATTCAATGTTCAAAGAGTTCAAAGAATTCGCCTTGAGGGGAAACGTCGTTGATATAGCGGTTGGCATCATCATCGGTGCTGCTTTCGGATCGATCGTCACGTCTCTGGTTAGTGATATCATCATGCCGCCGCTCGGGTTGCTGTTGGGAGATATCGATTTTTCCAACCTGTTTGTCGTGCTGAAGGCCGGCTCGGCGCCGGCGCCATATCTGAGTCTGGCCGCAGCCCAGGAGGCGGGAGCCGTAACCTTGAATTACGGGCTGTTCATCAACAAGGTGCTGAGCTTCTTGATCGTCGCCTTCGCCGTTTTTCTGCTGGTGAAAGGGATGAACTCCTTGAAAAGAAAGGTGGAGGAGAAGCCCGAAGAAGCGCCAAAACCCAGTGAAGAGATTGTGCTGCTCACCGACATACGGGACGCTTTGAAGAACAGATAAGTGGGTGCCGGAGCGGCGCGGAGCAGTAACTATCTTTTCTTGCACTACCCTTTAGAATCCTCTACGCTGTGACAACAATGAGTTTGCGCAGCGGGAGCAGGCCATGATGAGCGTATACATGCACAAAATTCTTCACCCGCTCCCTGCTGCAGTTGACAGGAGTGGTTTATGGCTAAGGGAAACGTAGTAGTAGGCCAGTCCGGGGGCCCGACGGCGGTGATCAATTGCAGCCTGGCCGGAGTGATCGAAACGGTATCCGCCTCATCCGCCATGGACCGGGTCTACGGGATGCGCTACGCCGTGGAGGGATTGATGGAGGACAGGCTGGTTGACCTGAGCGACAAGCCTGCCGATTTCCTGGAAAAACTGAAACGAACGCCCTCCTCTGCGCTTGGGTCCTCCCGTCATAAGATCCAGGATCCGGACCTCCCGAAAATCCTGAAAATTCTCAAAAAACATGAGATACGATACTTCTTCCTGATCGGCGGGAACGACACGATGGATACGATCCATCGGGTGGAGAAGTACTGCCGGCAGCAGGGCTACGAGCTGTTCGGCGTGGGCATCCCAAAGACTGTGGACAACGATCTGTTCGGAACCGACCACACCCCCGGATTCCCCTCGGCGGCCCGCTGCAATATCCTCAACGTGCTTCAAGCGGGTGTTCTGGCCCGGGACATGCAGAGGGTGGACAGGTATGTGATCTATCAGTCGGTCGGGCGGGACGCGGGCTGGCTCAGCGCCGCTGCGGCGGCCGCCCGCAGGGATGAGGGGGAGGCACCCCACCTGATCTACCTGCCGGAGGTGGCCTTCGACAGGGAGCGCTTCCTTGCCGATGTGGACAGCTGCATCTCCCGGTACGGGTGGGTTTCGATAGTGTGCGGAGAAGGTCTGCAGTACGGAGACGGAACCCCGGTCAGCACCTCCGAAACAACCGACAAATTCGGCAATATCGAGTTCGGGGCCATGGCCGGAACCAGCGTAGCCCTGAACCTGCATCGGATGATCATGGACCGTTTCGATTTCCGGGGTGAGTTTCAGATCACCGAGTCCCTGATCATGAGTGCCATGGACCGATCAGTCGATCTGGATCGTCAGGAGGCCTACGAATGCGGACGTAGGGCTGTACTGCTGGCCGCCGAAGGGTCCTCGGGTGTTATGGTCACGATCGCCAGAAGATCGAACGCTCCCTACCGGGTCGACTTCCAGACCGTTGCCCTGTCAGAGGTCGCTGAGAAGAGCAAACCCATGCCGAGAGAATACATCAATCCGGAAGGGAACTTCGTTACCGAGGAGTTTCTCGAGTATATCCGACCGCTGGTTGGGGAGGTCCCCGATTACGCGACGCTTTAAAATCAATCCAGAGGAGGAGAAATGAACCTGAAAAATACAGACTATTCCCGCTACAAGCTCGTCCAGGAGATGATGCAGACACCGGATATCATCCGTCGCTTCGATCCGAAAGCAGCGCAGGCTTTTTTGCCCGCTCTGAAAGCCTTGGGACGCCTGTTTCTGACAGGGGAGGGCTCCAGCCGGATCTTTCCGGCCAAACGGGCCGCCTGCGACACGCTGAAGAAGGCGGACGCTCTGTACATCGCCACCGACGGAGCCACCCAGGCGCTCGAGTACGATCTGGCCGCCTACGTCGTGTTTGGAGCCTCCAACTCCGGAAAGACCAATGAGGTGGTGCGGCTGTTTCAGAAGCTGAAGAGCTCCGGCCACCGGGCTCTGTTCGCGCTGACCGCCTACGAGGATTCACCCCTGGACCGTTTGGCTGCCGACAGCCATATTCTGATCAGCGGCAAAGAGGAGGCGGTGGCCGCCACCAAGACGGTGGTTGAGCAGGCCCTGTTCTACGACAGCCTGCTGCGGGCGCTGCGGGGCGAACCGATGGAGGGATTGGATGATCTGGCGGACAAAGTCGAACAGGCCCTGACTCTGGCGATAGATCCGGGGCTGGTGCAGCGGGCCAAGAATGCCTCCACGATCTATTTCGCCGGCCGCAACACGGGAGTGGCCGAAGAGCTCACCCTCAAGGCCAACGAGATCACCCGCAAGAAGGCGGATTTCCTCGAAGGAACCTACGCGGTTCACGGCATCGAAGAGGTTATGTCTCCCGAGGAGCTGGTCGTGGTGGTGGAACCCTTTGAATCCGAAGAGCAGAAGTTCCGGGAGTGTCTGGTCGACGGGGTGGGGCTGGAAGTCGCGGCAATAGCGACGGGCAAGACGAGTTTCCCCACCGTTGTCATTCCCGAGGCCGGTGATTACAGCAGCTACGTGGAAATCGCCGCCGGATGGAACCTGTTGGTAGAGATCGGCCTTGCCCTTGGCATCGACCTGGACAAACCCGAACGGGCCCGCAAGGTGGGTAACATCTTCCAGGGCAGCTGATGGGGAAGTACTTTGCGGCGGTAGACATCGGTGCCACCAAGACCACGGTCAGCGTTTCCTCCCGCAGCGCAATACTCGCCCGGGTCTATCAGTTGACCAGAAAGCGCGGGGACAGGCAGACCGTACCCCGGCAGATCGATTTCCTCATCGGCACTGCCTGCGGGCAGGCGCAGATCGACAGGGGGCAGATCGCCGCAGTGGGTATCAGCACGGCCAGCCCCTTCGAAAAAAGTGACGGCTATCTGTACCTGGTCGCCCCCAACATATGCGGCGGGTTGGGGGAGAAGCGGGAAGGAATCGAAAACGACTGGACCCAGGTGCCCCTGGAGAGGGAACTCAGCGGCAGGTACCCCGTCCTCCAGATAGCCAATGATTGCATCAGCGCCGCCGTGGCCGAACGCTCCTTCGGAGCGGGGCGGGGGGAGGACAATCTGTTGTATGTGACCTGGAGCACCGGTATCGGCGGCGGTGCTTTCGTGGATGGCCATCTGCTGACCGGGAAGAACGACAACGCGCTGCACCTGGGGCACATAGTGATGAACTACCATCAAATGGATGAGCCTGTGTGCGGCTGTGGAGATCAAGCCCATCTGGAGGCCCTGGTTGCCGGACCGGCCATCGCCAGAGAGTACGGGGAGCAGCCGCCCGAGGTGTTCCGCCGCTGCCGGAGCGGGGAACCCCAAGCCATGGCGACGATTCAACGGATCGCCGCGATCATGGCAATAGGTCTTTACAACGCCGTCGCGGTTCTGGACAGCCGGCTGGTCATCGTGGGGGGAAGCGTATCCAAGAATTGGGATCTGCTGGAGCCTCTGGTCGCCGATAAGTTCTACAGCTGTTTTCCGGCCCTCACCCGTGAGGTGGTTTTCAAGCGCTCGGAACTGGACCAGTACCTGGGGGATATGGCGGGTCTGAGCCTGGTGATGCCGGAAAGCTGGGTCGCCGATTGGCAGAAGCGCAGGCCCTGGCAGCAGGCGCCGGACACGACGGTGCTGGAGCCGGAACGTGCCTGATTGAGGAGGACGGATGAGCCAGATAGAAATCGGGAAGCTGAGGGATTTCTCAGAACATTTTGTACCTCCGGAGTACGGAGAGGAGTGCAGGGATGAGGATCTGCGGCTGTTTCAAGGCGACGGCAGCAAAGACTATCGGGCGTTGAGCTCGGAGCAGATCGAAATCCTGGTGAAGAACAACAACACCGCCGAGGACTGGGACCGTATCCTCGTCGGCGAGCAGTTCGATCCCCGGCTGGTCCGCAACTGCGAGTTCTGGGGTCTGGTCCGCATCGGAGATCTCTCGGCGACCTTTCTCGAATACCACGAGCTCAGGCTTCCGGTCGGACTTTCCAACAGCACGATCATCAGCTGTGATGTCGGCGACAACGTGGTGATGCGCAACGTCCACTATATCGCCCACTACATAATCGGCAACGGCGTAGTCCTGTTCAACATCGACGAGATGATCACGGTGAACCACGCCAAGTTCGGCAATGGAGTGCTAAAAAAGGGTGAAGAGGAATCGGTGCGAATCTGGCTGGAAGTGGGCAATGAAAACGGCGGCAGGAAGATCCTTCCCTTCAATGGTATGCTGCCCGCGGATGCCTACATCTGGTCCCGTTACCGCGAGCTGCCCGAGCTGCTGAGGCGTTTTCAGGAGATGACCGACCGGGTCGCGGACAGCCGCCGCGGGCACTACGGGATCGTGGGAGATCGGGCGGTCATCAAGAACAGCCGAATCATCAAGGACACCCTCATCGGAGACGACTGCTACATCAAGGGCACCAACAAGCTGAAGAATCTCACCATCAACTCGAGCAAAGAAGAACCGACCCAGATCGGCGAGGGTGTGGAGATGGTAAACGGAATCGTGGGCTATGGGAACAGGATCTTCTACGGCGTGAAAGCCGTGCGCTTCTTCACCGGACGAAACGTGCAGCTGAAGTACGGCGCCCGGCTGATCAACTCCTATCTGGGCAGCAACTCCACGGTCTCCTGCTGCGAGATCCTCAATAACCTGATCTTCCCCTTTCACGAGCAGCATCACAACAACTCCTTCCTCGCAGCTTCCACCCTCTTGGGTCAGTCCAACATAGCCGCAGCGGCCACCATCGGCTCCAACCACAACTCCCGGGCGAACGACGGGGAGATCCTGGCCGGCCGCGGTTTTTGGCCGGGTCTGGCATCCAGCTTCAAGCACTCCTCCCGCTTCGCCTCCTACTGCCTGGTCGTTAAGGGCGCCTACCCCTGCGAGCTCAACATTACCCTGCCCTTCACCCTGGTGAGCATGGCCGAGGACGGTCATACGATCCAGCTGATGCCCGGATTCTGGTTCGAACACAACATGTACGCGGTGGTGCGCAACGCCGGCAAGTATCGGGCCCGGGATAAAAGGGTGATCAAAGAACAAAACATCGAATACGATTTTCTGGCTCCCGACTCCGCGGAGGAGATGATCCGGGGTATGGAGATCCTTCGATCCGCGATCGAACAGCAGATTGGACGGGCTCTTGGTCCTGAGGATTTCGAAGACTGCGACAAGATCGATGCTTCCCTGGATCTCGAGCTGGAGGCAATGGCCTGCAAGCGAAAAGTCAAAGTCCTCCACCCCCTGCGCGGCTACCTCTGGTACCGCAAGATGCTGCGCTTCTACGGAGCCCGGGAACTGGCCGCTGCGGTTAAGAGTGCTCTGGAAACAGGGGGGAAGGGCAAAGGCGGAAGTGAAACAATCGCGAAAGACATCGGCAAGCGCTACTCCAAGCCCCACCTGAGCTGGGATAATATCGGTGGTCAGCTGATACCGGCGGCGAAGCTGGAGGAGTTGTTCCGTGCGGTCTGCGAAGGGCGGATAGACACCTGGGAGCGGCTTCACCAGGCTTATGACAGGGCATGGAACGAGTACGCGGAACAAAAAACCGCTCATGCGCTGTACTGCCTGCTGCACAGCTACGATCTCGGTATCGAGCAGCTCGACCCTGAGCTGATCCGCCGGGCCTTGAAAGACTCTGCCGAGGTTGCCGGGGAGCTGCTTCAACGAGCCTACGCGTCCAGGCAAAAAGATTTCGAAAACCCATTTCGCCGGACCACCTTCCGCAACCCGGCGGAGATGGAGGCGGTATGGGGAAAACTCGAGGATATATCCTTTCTGAAAAGCTACAACGAGGAGATCGAGTCTTACCGCCGCAGTGTGGAGGAATGCCTGTCCGCCTTTTCTTGAACTCATCAGTGGATAGCAGTACATTAGCGCACACAATCATGAGTGTGGATATCGAGGCCGTTGTTTTTGATTTCGGCGGGGTGCTGACCCAGCAACCCCTTGACAGTCACCGGGACAAACTCCGGGCGCTCTGCGGCCTGGATCCCTCTGTCTTCACCTCGGAATACAGACGGCAGCGTCCCGCCTACGATCGGGGGGCGATAGACAGTCGGGAGTACTGGTCCCGGGTCATGGATTCCAGAGGTGAGCCCGCCGACCCGGAGATCCTCCGGTCGCTGTTCGAAGAGGACGTGGCCAGTTGGACGCGGGTCAACGAAGCGGTGCTGAACTGGGCGTTCGTCCTGCAGGAAGCCGGCGTGCGCACAGGTATCCTCTCCAACATGCCCCGGGATATGCTCGAACGGATCGAAACTCTTTTCCGATGGTTCGATCGCTTCGATGTAAAGATCTTTTCCTGCGATGTCGGCGTGAGCAAGCCCGACCCTTCAATCTACCGGACCTGCCTGGATGCCCTCGGATTGGAAGCGGGGAAGGTTCTGTTTTTCGATGACGTCCCGGCCAACGTGAAAGGTGCTGAGCAGGCCGGGATCAGAACCGTGCTTTTCCGCGATTATGAGGATGCTCTGCGTCAGGTGGCTGAAAAAGGCTGGCTGCCGCAGAAGCTGAACGTGAATCAGGAAACCTTATGAACGTTCCCCTATCGACCTATCTGGCCGGTATAAAGCAGCCGCTCGAACGGCTCGTTGAAATCCTGGCGAAGGATTTTCCCTACGTATCGATCCTGTCCACCGACTCTACCGGGATGCGCTACTCGGTTCGCAAGCGTGCGGTCGATGCGCGGCAGAGCAGCTGGTGTGAGCGGGGATCTGTGATCCGCGTTTTCGACGGCCGGCGTTATCTGGAGTACTCCTTCAATGAACTCGAAGAGGATTCACTGAACGACATCGAGCCTCTGGCCGGCACGATCCGGGAGCGTTTCCGCAAATCAGCCGCGGTTGGCGGAAAGCTGCCCTTCGCAGTCCCCGAGCTTCCTCTGATCTGCGAACAACCCTTGAGTGAAACCTGGCAGGGGAAGGTAGGCATCCTGCCCGAGGCGGTGCCGGTAGAACAAACAATCGGACGGCTCTCACGGCTCAAAGATCGTGCCTTCGAGCTCTCCGAGCATCTGGTGGAGATCGAGGTCCGTTTCGAGCACATGCGGGTATCCAAGCTGTTCGTCTCCGGGAAGCGGGAGCTGGAGCAGTCCTACATCTGGGCCCAGGGCTATCTGATACCGGTACTGCGGAGGGATGAGACGATCCGGGAGATGTTCGCCTCCTGCGCCGGGCTCAAAGGGCTGGAGCTGATCGACGAGATGGAAGCGGGACTCTCTGAAACGATGACCATTGGCGTCCAGCTGCTCGATGCCGAGCGGATCGAGCCCGACGAGTATGAGGTTATCCTGTCTCCGAAAATCGCCGGCCTGCTGGCCCATGAATCCTTCGGTCACGGCGTGGAGATGGATATGTTCGTGAAGGGCAGGGCCAAGGCCGCGGAATATCTGGGCAAGGCGGTAGCCTCGCCGATGGTGGGCCTCAGGGACGGAGCCCGGGCCGCCGAGCAAACCGGATCCTTCTGGTTTGATGACGAAGGTGTTCTGGGCGGGGATACCCTGGTCATCGAGGAGGGCGTCTTCAGAACCGGAATCTCGGACCTGATCTCGGCCCTGCGGCTGGGTATCTCTCCCACCGGCAACGGGAAACGGGAGTCCTTCGAGCGCAAGGCTTATTCCCGTATGACCAACACCTTCTTCACCGCCGGCACAGACAGTTTGGAGGATATGACCGCCTCCATCGAATACGGATACCTGCTGGAGGAGTACCTCTCGGGAATGGAGGATCCCAAGAATTGGGGGATCCAGGGGCAGATCCTCTACGCCAGGGAGATCCGGGACGGAAAGCTGACGGGCAAGCTCGTGTCGCCCCTGTTCATGTTCGGCTACGTGCCGGAGGTTCTCGGCTCCGTGAGCATGGTTTCCGCGGAGGTGCAGCAATTCGGTAGCGGCATGTGCGGCAAAGGGCACAAGGAGTACGTGAAGAACTCCTCCGGCGGGCCCTACATCAAGACGAGGATGAGGTTGGGATGATGATCAAGCGATTGCAGGAACTGCTGGCGGGCGTTCCGGATATCAGCGCCTGGAAGATCATCGACAGGCGGATCCAGGGGCAGGAGCTTTACCTGACCCACCGGGAGGTGGACATGCAGCGCTCCAAGGATGTCCGCCGCATCTTCCTCACGGTCTATCGGGATTTCCAGGAGGAAGGGAAAAAATACCGTGGATCCGTGGTAGTGCAGGTTCACCCCACCTACTGCGCCGGGGAGATCCGGGCTTTGGTCGAACGAAGCCTGGATTCCGCCCGTTACCTCCGCAACCGGCACTACCCCCTGGTGCAGCCGGGTAGCGAAACCGCTGCGATGCCTGAAAGCAGCTTCGCTGCCCGACCGCTGGAGGAGTGGCTCAGCCCCCTGGCCGAGACGATTTACGCTCAGGAGGGCGCGGCCGAGGCCAGGATCAACTCCGCGGAGCTGTTCCTCAGTCGTATCGATACCCGCATCGTCAACTCAATCGGTTTGGATGTCTCCTACCGGTCCTACTCGGGTTATCTCGAGCTGATAGCCGAGGACGGCGGAAAGGCCGAGGACGGCGGAAAGGCCGGAGACGGCCGCAAAGCAGAGAACGGCCGAAAGGTCCATGCCGGTGCAGCGGCCGGAGAGGTGGAATTGTACAGGGAGTTGAGCTTCTCCGAGTTCGAGTCCGGGTTGCTGGCCTCAGAAGTTCGGGACCAGCTGCGCTACTGCGGTGACCGGGCCGCAGCCGGAGCCACACCTCACCTGAAACGCTTTCCCGTTTTGATCACCGGGGACCCGGTACCGGATTTCTTCGGGTACTACCTCACCCAATCCGCGGCGGAAAGCGTGTATTCGGGAATCTCCACGGCAAAGGTGGGGGAGAGTATCCAGGGGGATGAAGTCAGAGGGGACAGGCTGACTCTGGCCTTGGAACCGTTTTTGAAGAACTCTCCGGCCTCCGCGCCCGTGGACACCGACGGCTTCGCCCTTAGGACCGCAGGGGTCGTAGATGCGGGCAGGTTGGAACGCTATTGGGGCCCCTTGCGCTTCTGTCACTACCTCGGCGTGCCACCGACCGGGGCTATCGGCAACGTCACGGTCAGTCCCGGTTCGAAATCTCTCGAAGGGCTCCGTCAGGAGCCGCACCTGGAGGTCGTATACTTTTCCGACTTCATCACCGAACCCCTGACCGGAGATTTCGGTGGAGAGATCCGTTTGGCCTACTACACTGATCCGGACGGCAGGCGGCGTCCGGTGACCGGCGGCTCGGTATCGGGGAATATCCGTGATGTTCAGCCGCAGATGTACTTCTCCCGGGAGACCCAGAGCCGTGCCGGTTTTCGAGGACCCCGTGCGGTCCTCCTCCCGCAGATCAGCGTGTCCGGGGCCGCCGCTACCTGAAACGGATGCGGATGCTCTCCTCGGTCTCCACCTTGATTCCGGGATTGTCCTTGACCAGCTCCTTCATCTCTTCGACGGTCCCGGGATTGGCGTTCATCAGCTCCTTGAACTTCTCCTCGTCCTCGAGGATCTTGGCGAAGTCGATGTCCGTCAGGGTAACCGTGGAACCGTCCACGTAGCTGGCGTTGGTCTCGGTAATCTGGCCGTCCACTTCCACGGCGATGCCGATGTGCATGTCCTTGTACAGCTCCCGCATCATCTGCATCATCTCCGGATTGCTGTCCATGTCCACCTCGCCCTCTGCGGATTCCTCTTCCTGTTCCATCTCCATATCCTGAGGGTAGATTATCTCCAGGGTCGCGGTGGGGCCGCCGCTGAAGTTGAAACGCAGCCACTCCTCCACCGGAGCCTCCTCTTCACCACCCATGGGGGGAGGACTCACGTTTTCACCGGGATTCTGATTGATCCGCACATCGTTGATATCGGAGAAGCTGTAGATCGCCTTATATCCGGAGCCGCGATCGGTTTTCACCGGCTCGGCGGAAACATAGCGAACCCCCTCACCCATGCTGGCGGCTTTATCGGTCAGCTCCTGCTCGTTGATTAACTCTTCCTCCTCCTCGCTTTCCTCCTCACCGCCGAAACTCTTCATCAGCTCCATGAAGGCGTCGCTGATCACCACGGTTTCCTCGATCGTTCCGCTTCCGTCTTTATTGACCCGCAGCAGTACGATCGATTCGAAGCAGCCCATGAGGGCCATTGAAAGGACTAGAAGAACGACAATTTTCAGGGCTTTCATGAAGCCTCCCTTCCTCGTTTGGGAAATATATAGAGATGAATATATGGTCAAATAACTTGGAATTCAAAACTTTTTTGACACATCAGCCGCCCGGGGCCGGGCGGACCCGTCGGCATCGGTGAAAAGCAGGGTCTCTGTGATTCCCAGCTCCCCCGCCACGTAGCGGGCGACGTTTTGGTTGAGCCAGTGGGGCTGGTGGGCGTCGGAATTGAGGACGAAGGAAAACGAGGCGGTGAAGGGTTGCAGGGTCTCCCATTTACTGCGCCACACGTAGCGGTTGTTGATCTCTATCAGGCACTGGGGAGGCAGCCGGCGCAGATCCGTCTCCAGTATGAGGGGATGGGCGATGATGAGAGGTTTGCCCGCAGCCAGGAGCAGTTCCGCCCCCCTGTAATCCTCCTCCCGGTCCCGGCAGTGGTAGACGTAGTACTGAGCATCGACCGCTACCGCCTCTCCCACCCAGTCCGCTCCGTTTACCTCGGTTCCGACCAGAAATCCGCAGGAGCGCACGGTTTGCGCGTAGGCGGAAAAATCATCGGCGATCGATTCGAGGTGATCGCTGATGCCGATGATCCGAGCGTGGGCGATTGCCGCCACCAGCTCCACGGTCTGCTCGGGGACAATGGCGCCGTCGTGTCGGGAGAAGGTGGTATGGATGTGCAGGTCCTGGGGAAGGGGATGCATCTTGGTACGTTCCTTGCTAATTCATCTTACTAGAGGTGGTTCTTTGTACACCAACATTCTCATTGTATCCAGAGCCGGATCCGTAAAATCACTCGAGGTTGTTTTAAGGTTTTATCCCCAGTACTTCGAGGTCACCTTTCTGAGATTTTCATAGATGCGAGCGTCCCTAAGCGCCAGGAAAGCATCGCGAAAACAGCCAAACAGATCGTCGTACATCTTGCTGTTGAGCTCCTTCGGCTCGATCATCCCTTTGGGATGCACCATCTGCTCCACAGCCTCCCCAACTTCCTGAAACACCCCCGCTCCTACCGCACCCAGGATCGCCGCCCCCAGGGTCGTGCATTCCGGCACCTCCAGCTGCTCAACCGGACGGCCGTATACATCCGCTTGAATCTCACACCACAGCGGCGACTTCGCTCCTCCACCGGACAGACGAATCGTGTCAAAGGGTCGCCCCAACACCCGCTCCATCGCATCCACGATCATCCGTAGCTCGTAGGCAACCCCCTCCATAATCGCCCGCGCCATCATCCCCCGATCGTGTATGTGGGACAACCCAATCGAGCCTCCCCGGGCATCATCGTGGTAGTAGGGTGCCGACTGCCCGGCAAAGAAAGGAAAAAAGATATAACCCTTGCAGCCCACCGGAGCCCGGGAGGCTTCCAACCCGATCAGATCGTAGGCATCCAGCTCCAGCGCCCCCGCCGCCGCCCGCTCACTCTGCCCGTACACATCCCTCCACCAGCGCAGACAACTACCGGTGGACAGGGCAATTCCCTCCATATCCCAGGTACGCGGAATCGCATGACCGCCAAACAGCACCGCGTGATCCGGGTCCGGTTTGAACCGGTCTGCATGCGCTACCATCACCGACCCGGTGCCAATGGTAATCTCGGAAATCCCCTCCCGGATCACGCCGGCACCGACCGCCGCACACTGATGGTCCCCTCCCCCCACGCAGATCGGCATCCCGGGAGCAAACCCGGTCTGCTCGGCCGCCTGCCTGGAGATCTTCCCCACCTGCCGCATCGGCTCTTTGACCGGAGGCAGCTTGTCCGCCTCGAAATCAATCAGTTCCAGAAGTTCCTTCGACCAATCCAGCTTGGAGATCTCCATCATCCCGTTTAGTGTGATCGAAGCCGGATCGGTGAACAACTCTTCCGAGCCAAGCTTGTGCAGGAACCACTCCTGTCCGTTGACGAACTTCCAGGCTTTCTCGTACACATCGGGACTGTGGTCCCGTACCCACTTGAACTTGGCGTATGACCAATAGCTTGAGAGGTTGAGACCGGTGCGTTCCTGATAGTGATTCCGACCGAATTCATTCTCAATCCACTGCGTTTCCCCTCCGGCGCGGCTGTCCGACCAGACGATCGAGTCGTGCAGGCAGTTCCAGTCTTTGTCGATGCCCACGAAAGTGCCGCGCTGGCTGGAGAATCCCAGGGAACCGATCTGCTGTACGTCGACCCGGCTTGAGCTCAGCGCCTGGCTGGAGGCCTCGCAGATAGCCTGCCAGATGACGTTCATGTCCTGCTCCACCCAGCCCGCTCGGGGATATTTGCAGCTGTACTCCCGATAGCCGCTGCCCATCACCCGCCCATGCAGATCGGCGATCATCACCGTGGTTCCTGTTGTACCGGCATCGATCCCGGCTACGAATCGACTCATAAGTTTGTTTTGAATCCTCCTTGATAGAGTTACTTACTGCTCAAGAGTTTCGTCCACCGGAGATAAGCATTACGTCGCCGGTGATAAAACTGGCTTTGTCCGAAAGCAGAAACATCACTGCCTCAGCGACTTCTTCAGGTTTTCCGAGGCGGCCTAGAGGTACGATGCCCCAACGCTCGGTCTGAAGCTTTTTATCTGTAAAAACATCACGCATGAGCTTCGTGTCTATGTAGCCCGGTGCGACGCAATTTACCCGGATATTGAACTTGGCCAGGCTCTTGGCAGAATGTTTTGAAAGGGCAATTATGGCACCCTTCGTTGCGCCGTACGAGGGACCCATCGTACCCCCGGTAATACCGGCTGTCGAGCTGATGTTAACGATTGAGCCGTGCTTTTGCTTTTTCATGATCTGGGACGAATATTTGAGGCACAGAAAGGTCGAAAATAGATTTATGTACATTGTTTTGAGAAATTGATCTTCCGGCTCGTCCCAGATGTTTCCCCGCCGGCATATACCGGCGTTGTTGACCAGACAGTCCAGCCTTTTCCATGTTTGGGAAGCTGCGGCGATTGTCTGTTGCGCTCCTTCAGGCGTGCTTATGTCTGCAATAACCACTTTGGCTTCGCTGCCCAGCGATCGAATTTGTTCAGCAGTTTGTTCTGCTTTTTCCCTATCGATGTCGTTGATTACGATTCCCCTACAACCGGAAGAGGCAAGTCGCAAAGCGATGCTTTTGCCTATCCCGGCACCGGAACCAGTAATTACGGCTACTTTGTTCTGAAATTGTTTGTTCTGTTCCATAACTCTTGCCTTTCTGAATCCTCTACGTTCTTCCTTACGCGCAAGAGCGCTTTTCATCCACCGATATCGCTGACATCATTATACATAATGTTCCAATATTGTCAAATTTGCTACAAATACTTCTTATCCATCTTGACAGAATGATAAAATTCTGTTAAATGTTAATAATATAACATAAAAAACAGGGAGGTGATAATAAAATATACTGAGCCGAGTGCATGCTTGAGAGATTGATTCGAAAAAAACCAAAGAGGGAGGAAAGATGAAACGAATCACTGTGTTTTTGGTCCTCGTGATGTTGTTCTCAACTTTCTCTGTTTTCGCTGGTGGCGGAGGAGAGACAGGTGATGGGCAACTCGAAATCGTTATGGTAGCGAAACACGAAGGGATCTCCTGGTTCGACGACATGAGAACCGGAGTCGAGGAGTTCGGTGAGGATTACGGCGTTAAGGCGTACCAGATAGCTCCCGAAGGCGGTGACCCGGCCAAGCAGGTTCAAATGGTTGAAGACCTGATCGCTAAAGGCGTAGATGCCATTTGCGTGGTGCCGAATGACCCGCTTTCGATGGTCCCGGTCCTGAAGAAAGCAAAGAAAGCGGGGATCATTGTGGTGAGCCACGAAGCCCAGCAGCTGGAAAATGTAGTCGACTACGACATGGAGGCCTTTGTAAATGAAGATTTCGGCCGGCTGATGTTTTCTGCTCTGGCCGAGGCCATGAACTACGAAGGCAAGTACACGGGCATGGTCGGTGCGCTTACCATGGAAACCCACATGCAGTGGTGGAACGCCGGTGTTGAGCTGCAGAAACAGAAGTGGCCGAAGATGAAGCTTGTTACTAATGGTCCGCTTGAGGACAAGAACGATGAAAAACTGGCCTACGACAAGGTCATCGAGATTTTGAAGACCTATCCCGATCTGAAGGGGATCTACGGATGCACGGTTGCTACCTGCGCGATGGCTGCCCTTGCACTGGAAGAGCGGGAGAAAGACGATGTAAAAGTGGCTGGATTGGGACTTCCGTCCGTTAACGGCCCGTACCTGAAATCCGGATACCTGTACAGGGCCCACTGTTGGCGGCCCGCGGATGCCGGTTATGTGACCTGCCTCATCGCCTACAAGCTGCTGAACGGTGAAGAGATCAAAACCGGTGTAGATCTGGTGAAAGACGGTTACGGGAGCTGTAACGTTGTAGGAAAGATAGTGTTCGGCAACGCCCCGTTGGTTCTTGATGCGGACAACGTTGACGACTACCCCTTCTAGTTCCTGCAGTATGTAGTGTATGATTGAAACCAGGTTGATGTTGGTGGACCGACTGTGTCTTCCATCTCAACCTGGTTTTTTTCATGAGCAATATCGCGGTAGATAGGTAGCGAAGCATGAGTGATGATTTTCTGATAGTTGACAATATTTGCAAATCCTATGTCGGGGTCCATGCCCTGAAGAATGTCACGTTGAAAATTTCGAGCGGGACCATTCACTGTCTGGTCGGTGAAAACGGATCAGGAAAGTCCACTCTAATAAAAGCTGTTGCGGGGGTTGTGCCTATCGACAGTGGTGAAATCATTATCAATCAGAAAGCTTATCCTCACTTGCACGCCATCGACTCGATACGGGAAGGTATACAGGTCATCTATCAGGATTTGTCACTGTTTCCCAACCTGACTGTTGCGGAGAATATTTCGCTCAATCAGATGGTAGAGGAGAGAAAAAAGATAATCACGTGGAGCGAAATGGAGCAGATCGCCCAGCGGGAACTCGACAGAATAGGTGTTCGGTTGAAGGTTGACGATCTTGTTGAGGATCTCTCGATGGCCAGTAGACAGATCGTTGCCATCGTTCGCGCGCTTACCCAGGATGCGCGCCTGATAATCATGGATGAACCGACAACCGCACTTACCAAGGGGGAGATCGATTCGCTTTTTTCTCTAATTCTGGACCTAAAGAATCATGGGATCTCAACTCTGTTCGTCAGTCATAAGCTTAGCGAAGTCCTGGAAATCTCAGAGAAGGTAGCGGTGCTTCGGGATGGCATGATGGTTGGAGACTTTGTGACGAGCGAGCTCGATACGAACAAGCTCGTATTCCATATGACGGGAAAAGAGATTGTTCATTCCACCTTCCAGTACGGGGGAAAGAAGAGTGGAGAAACGCCGCTGTTGGAGCTCATGAACCTCACGAAAAAACCCAATTACACGAATATCAACTTGTCCTTGTTTCGAGGAGAGATCTTGGGAATCACCGGTCTGTTAGGATCCGGCAGGACGGAGCTGGCCCTGTCGTTGTTTGGTCTCAACAGACCCCAGAGCGGTCAGATTAAAATCAACGGCCGGTCTCATAGAATAAGGACACCCAACGATGCGATCAGAGCCGGTATCAGTTATCTACCGGAGGACCGACACTCACAGGGTCTGTTCCTCCAGCAGAGCATAGGCACCAATCTGATCGTAACGATCTTGAAACGGTTGCTGAACAAGCTGGGCATGGTAAGCGAAAAGAAGAAACTCAAAGCGATGACCAGGTACGTTAAGGATTTGCGAATCAAGACCACCACCCTCGAAGCTCCGGCTGAAAGCCTGTCCGGAGGAAATCAGCAGCGTGTGGTGCTGGGGAAGTGGCTGGCCACGGATCCGAAGATATTCATTCTCGACGGACCAACTGTTGGAATCGATATTGCTTCAAAGAGTGAAATCCATCACCTGATAAAGAATCTGGCAAAGGAGGGAATGGGAATCATCGTTATCTCAGACGAAATCAACGAGGTCTTTCGCAATTGCAACAGAATACTGGTTATGAAGAACGGAAAAATTGCAGCGGAGGTTGATCCTTTGCAGACCACGGAAAAAGAATTAATCGAACTTGTTGAAAAGAAAAACGGGGTAGCGAGCTCATAACAAATAGCCGAGGCAAAGACATCGATGTTGGATAAATTACTAAAAAAACATGAAACCTATCTTTTCCTGATCATAATAGCATACGCGGTCATCGTAACATCCGTGAATAGATCATTCATGACCTTCGAGAACCTGTTCGACATACTCAGAAGCGGAGCGGGAATGGGAATACTGGCCATGGGTGTGCTTGTTGCCCTGCTGTCCGGGGGAATCGATGTATCATTTACCGCCGTGGCCATTTCCGGTGGGTACATCGCAGTCAGAGTAATCATGGCGACGGGAGTCGACAATCTATTTGTCGCCTTTGTGATCTCCTGTTCCATAGGGATATTCCTGGGATTGATAAACGGGCTGATTATTTCCTACTTCAAGCTTCCGACTCTGATCGCGACTCTTGGTACACTCAACGTATTTCATGGGGCACTTACCACTTTCGTAGGCACCGAATCCGTCAATGCCCGACAGATGCCATCCTGTTTCGTACACTTTGGTTCGGCGAAGATAATCACATTGGCCAACGACCAGGGTAGCATCTACGGCTTGTCCGTTTTTGTTATTCCGTTGATTGCGGTCATAGTTATGACCTGGTTTATCCTGCGTTTCACGATGCTGGGAAGAGGCATATACGCTATAGGAAGCAACAGGGAATCAGCCAAGAGGGCGGGTTTCAATATTACGGCATTGCAGCTGTTTGTCTATTCGTACGTCGGTTTTCTGGCGGGTATCATGGGAGTGGTCTTCGTCTCTGAAGTGCGGTGGGTGAATCCGGTTACCTTGATTGGCACGGAGCTGACAGTCATTGCAGCTGTCGTAATCGGGGGCACAAAACTCACCGGGGGTTCCGGCACGATACTGGGAACTCTGCTTGGAGTTGCGATTGTGACGGTCTTATACAACACGCTGGTGCTACTAGGATTATCCGCAGCCTGGAATAACTTCTTCGTGGGTATCATCATCATTATCAGTATAGGAATTACCTCCTACAGAAATAAAATCAAGAACAGGAAAAGCTTGAGCTTCAAGACTTAATACAGTCGGGATCATTAAGTACGGAGGGCGATTTGTCAGATAGAAAATTATTCAAAACAGTAGATACGAAGATATGGATTTTGGCGGTCATCATGATAGGCGTCATCATCGTGCTGACATTCGTGTTGCCCGGCAATTTCCTAACACTTCGGAACTTTCAATCCATGGCGTATCAGTTTCCCGAGTTTGGACTACTGGCTCTGGCTATGACGATCGCAATGATTACGGGGGGTATAGATCTGTCGGTAATCGCAACGGCGAATCTGACCGGAATCATTGCAGCGATGATCATGACGAACTATCTGAAAGCGGAGAACGCCGGAGATCCGGCTGCAATTTCTGTCGTGGTTCTGGCGATCTTTGCCGCCCTGATAGCTGCGGCGATCTGCGGTTTGTTGAACGGCGTTTTGATTTCATTGGTGGGTGTGCCGCCGATCCTGGCGACTCTGGGAACCATGATCTTTTATTCCGGTATCGGGATGGCCATTACCACGGGAATTGGAGTTGTCGGTTTCCCGGACAGCTTCCTCGAAATTGGAGCCGGGAAAATATACCTGTTTCCCGTGCCGCTGCTGATATTCACCGGGTGTGCCCTCGTGATTTCCTTTATCCTGAACAAGACCTCTTTTGGACTGAAGTTGTATCTTGTCGGGGCCAATCCCACAGCCTCGCTGTTCTCAGGGATAAACAACAGAATCGTGATCGTCAACACCTACATGATTACCGGTTTGCTTGCAGGGGTTTCCTCGATGATCATGATTTCCCGTTTCAACTCGGCCAAAGTGGGTTACGGTGACACCTATCTGCTTCAGGCAATCTTGGTGGCCGTTTTAGGGGGAATAGATCCATATGGCGGATATGGAAAGGTCTCCGGCGTGGTCATGGGGATTATAATCCTTCAGGTTCTTCAGAATGCATTTACCCTGTTCGGGTTCACCCCGTATGCCAAAGGATTTATCTGGGGTCTGATGCTCATTCTCGTGATGATCATTAATTTCGGTACATCCCGTTATCAAGAGAGGTCGAAGATCCTGAGGATGACAGACCAGGAAGTCGCCGACTGAGATGGCGCCATACAGGAGGTGAACGATGGACTTTGATGAGACCAAACACGTGGTACTCGATGAACTGAGAGAAGTATTTGACAGAATCGATAAGAGAGAGATTGACCGTATCGCTGACAGGATCCGAGAAGCGAATAGGGTGTTTCTGATCGGCGTGGGGCGAGAGGGTCTGTCCACCCGTGCACTGGCTATGAGATTGATGCATCTCGGAAAGACAAGTCACTGGATATGGGATGACACCACACCGGCCATCGGTACGGGAGATTTACTGCTCGCTACTTCCGGGAGTGGGGAGATCGGACATATCCATTATGTCGTTGAGCAGGCAAAGAAAGCCGGGGCGAAGATCGCGGTCGTTACAGGTACGCCCGACAGAAAGACGCCGGCTTTGGCAGACGATGTTCTCTGGATTCCCGCCTGTGTTTTCCATGGAAAAGACAACGTTGTACCGTCGGTTCAACCCATGGGATGTCTTTTTGAGCAGTCCTTGTTGATCTGCTTTGATCTTGTCGTGTTGAAATTGATAGATGAGATGGAACTGAAATCCGAAGAAATCGTCAATCGGCACAGGAATGTAGAGTAGGGGACAGCGAGCGATTATGAGCCGATTCGTAGCCGGGATAGATGCCGGTACAACAGGAACCACGGTGATGATCGCCGATCTGCATGGGCGGGTGATGGGCAGCGGCTATCGGGAGTACAGCTGCAAATATCC
>Ga0315553_10000514_pt1 | contig 34449 bp, 30 predicted proteins | sample SalMarSW160140MG_FD_203099 | JGI IMG/M metagenome (GOLD analysis project Ga0315553, IMG submission 203099) | Salt marsh sediment microbial communities from the Plum Island Ecosystem LTER, Massachusetts, United States - Salt Marsh Sediment SW1601-40 ... | reverse complement strand
TTACATTCACCGGCACAGGCGACTACGGGTACACCAACATGATTAACACCAGCGCCATCATGGGGCTGGGTCATGTCACCATAGAGCCGTACGGCTATAACCAGACCCCGTCCCTGGATAAAAGGCTGCAAAAAACCGGACAGATCAGGGAGCGCGTGTTGGCGATGCCTGGGGTGAACGATGCAATTGTGAGGATCACGGGGCAGGCCATGTTCGCCAGCGCCAGCAAGACCATTGGGGGTATGTTCATGGGTATCGATCCTGCCCAGGAATCTCCAGAACAGAATCTGTTGATTCGCTCAATGGTGCAGGGAGAGGTGTTCTCCGGCAAGGACAACCGAGGAGTCGTTGTGGGAAGCAAGATGGCAGAAAAGCTCAATCTGCGTATAGGCAAGAAATTAGTCTATACCACAACTGATGTCTACGGAGAGATTGTAAGTGAAATAGCTCGTGTTGCAGGCATATTTAAGACCGGCGTCAACGAGGTGGACGGAGGCATGGTGTTGCTGCCTATTGATAGCGTGCGGACTACCTTACATTACGATGCACAGGATGCAACCCTTTTGGCTGTGATCATTAACGACCAGCGCTATGCCGAAAGGATGCGAGATAGCATTTCCCTTGCAGAGAGAGATCCGCAGATAGAGGTCCTGAGCTGGCAACAGACCCAGGCCGACCTGGCCGGTATTATTACTATGGATAGAAGTGGAAACTATATTAGCCAGTTTCTAATAGGACTACTGATCGCAGCGGGTATCCTGAACACCCTGCTTATGAGTGTGCTGGAACGTACCAGGGAGTTCGGTGTTATGATGGCCGTGGGTATGTCGCCGAGAACGCTATTCAGACTGGTGGTTGTGGAATCCTTATGGCTGGCGATTATAGGAATAGTGATTGGAATCATCATCACTGCCCCATGGTATGTATACCTATATTATGTAGGACTCGATTTTAGCGGTGCCATTGGTGAAGATTATAGTGCAGGCGGTATTCTTGTGGATCCCTTGATAAGGATCAGACTCTATAAAGAGAGCATTATTGCCATTCTTACAGGTGTGTTCAGTCTTACGTTGTTGGCAGGCCTCTACCCGGCCTGGCGTGCAGGTCGCATACCGCCAGTGGAGAGCCTGAAGGCCATGTAAGTTGTTTGTTACTGCCTACCTGAGTTTTGTACATTACCTTTAATGGAAAGGTTGATCTATCAACATGTAATACCCTATGAATTTTTTACACATGCCACTTGAAAGGTAAAGAGCATGCAGGACAACGCAATTGTTCGCCTCGAAGACGCCATAAAAATCTATCAACAGGGCAAAGTAGAAGTACGCGCGGTGGATAGGCTATCACTTGCTGTCGAAAAAGGTGAATTTGCTACCCTCTGTGGTCCCTCGGGCTCAGGCAAGACCACGGTACTGAATCTTGTTGGTGGCCTGGACGTTCCCACAAGTGGAAGGGTGTTATTAGAGAACCAGGATCTCGCCACCTTAGCCCGATCAAAACTTTCTGTAATTCGCAGGGATCGCATCGGTTTTGTGTTCCAAGCATATAACCTTATCCCTGTGATGACTGCTTATGAGAATGCAGGGTTCGTCTTGAAGTTGCAGGGCGTATCAGATCGAGAATGTAGGGATCGGGTAATGATCATTCTGAAAGAAGTGGGCCTGGAAGGCCTTGAACACAGACGGCCCGACGAGATGTCAGGAGGGCAGCAGCAGCGGGTTGCAATTGCACGGGCTATCGTTACGAGACCGGCTATTGTGCTTGCAGACGAACCCACTGCTAATGTGGACTCGGCGACAGCGGATGCCCTGCTGGATATCATGCAACAGCTCAATAAGGACTATGGCGTCACCTTTCTTTTTTCCACCCATGATCAACGGGTGATGGATCGCGCTCACAGGCTTATCCGCCTTAAGGACGGCAAGATAGATACTGATGAGGTTCGCCATTGAGGTGTGGTCAAACCAAGCGATCAACACTTGCCCTCGTTGTGAGGCTCACTCTTCTCATCGTAACGTTTTCAACCCCGGCTTGGGCATTCTATGAATTGTCTGCCGAATCCAGTTCAGTTGATTTGCGCGGCATGGTGCGGGGATTCGGTACTGCCTATCAAAATCCCGACAATGACTTTTTCTACGAAGAGAGATCAGATGCCGGTGTGGCCGGTATCGCCCGCCTGATCATGCAGGCAGATATTGGCCAACACTTATCATTTGATGTAAATGTCTACCAGACATACATTCCCTCTTTATTGGTATCGAGTCAGGCCGGCCTGGGCACTCCACTGGATGTAGAACGAAGCGCAGCCCTTGAATGGAGTTTCAGTAACGACAAATACGTACGCCTGGCCATAGATCGGTTAAACGCGCGATACACACATAATCGTCTTGACCTTATCGTAGGTCGACAGCCCATAAATCTGGCGACCACCTTCTATTTTACGCCCAACGATTTTTTCGCCCCGTTTGCAGCCCAGGTGTTTTATCGTGTATACAGGGCAGGCGTCGATGCAATACGCGCAGAGGTACGGCTGGGTGATCTTTCGCAGCTATCATTAATCAGCGTACTTGGGTATAAAAGTGATCCTGCAAGCGATACCGGTTGGAGCGATGATCCCCACAGCGACCGTACCTCCTATCTAGGGCGCATCTCCACAGTTTTCCATGACTTTGAGTGGGCATTGCTTGCCGGTGTGGTGCGTGAAAATAATATCATTGGTGGCTCCTTGCAGGGTGAGCTGTTCCAATGGTTGGGCGTACGCGCAGAAGGACATGTTGCTGATCCAGACTACCCTCAACAGAACTCCTACTCGGAGCTTTCCTTTGGAGTTGAACATCGTTGGGAGAGTAGTCTTGACATAAGACTGGAGCAGTTCTATCACGGCAGTGGTGCCAGCTCAACTTCTGATTATTTTATGAAATACACTGCTGCACAGGGCGAGAATAGCTACTTAGGTCGAAACTACACGGCCCTTGGCATTGGCTATGAATTTACGCCTTTATTGAACGCAGAGATGCTGGCAATTGCCAACCTGACCGACCATTCCTATCAGTTGTTATTTAACGCCATCTATTCTCTATCCGATGAAGCAGAACTTGTAGTCAATCTCGGCGTGCCTATTGGCGATGAGCCAGAAGGTACAGAGATCAAGAGCGAATTTGGATTGTCTCCATATAGGGCGAATATCGAAGTGCGGATCTATTTCTAAGTATGGCTTTGCAATAAACGCTCTAACGTAAGATTTTTTAAAAGCAAGTGACCACCCCAAGAACATAATGATAAATCAAGGTTTATTCCCTCTAAAAAACTGACGACTTCCAAACGAAACCTTGAATAAGATTCAATTTACATGTACGATCAACTTTGGCACGAATTATTTAATTTTAGGATGAAGGAACTGACCACTATATGTGTAAATTTACCTTACCTTTAGCTATTTCTGTATAGTCGTAATCTATCAGAAATATTATGAAACCTAATAGTGTAGGAAGGTGCTTGTAACCTCATAAGCTTTCTGGCTAACGCATTTATTTTACAAGGAATTTAATTAACCTAGATTGCAGTAGAATCTTTCGGATTGAGAAGGGGGAAAATGAATATCTATGTAGGCAATTTGTCACACGAGGTAACCGAAGAGGATTTAAGACAGACTTTTGAGGGCTTCGGGCAGATCGAATCCGTCAATATTATCAAAGACAGGTACAGCGGTGAATCAAGAGGATTCGGTTTCGTGGAGATGCCTGCTAAGGCTGAAGCCCAGTCCGCGATAAACGACCTGAACGGTAAAGACTTGAAGGGACGAGCTCTTAACGTCAGTGAGGCTCGTCCTCGCGCCCAAGATCGTCGAGATTGAGGAAGACGGGGTGGTAGGCAGCGCTCCTATTAAGCGGCACAGGACCAAATAGCGTAATAATAGAACCTTCCTGCTCACCAAGATGACTATGACAAGTCCTTTTTTACTCCATGAGCACAAAGGAAGAGGATAGATACCTTAAAGAGCCACTGGGGCAAAAGACCATTCATGGAGAGAGAGCATTATCAGGGGATGGAAGCTATAATGCCAAATTTGTGGATGTTGGCGGTGGCAATCGAAAGAAGCAAGGGTTACTGAGATCTCCTTCAACAGCAAATTGAAGTGAGGTGGTGGTGAAATCAAATACGGAGGTGAGTTGAAATGAAAGAGCTGATTGAATACATTGCAAAGTCGCTTGTTGATAATCCGGAAGAAGTGAGTGTAAATGAACTTGAGGGAGAGCAGACCTCTGTGATTGAGCTGAAAGTAGCTAAGGAAGATATTGGAAAAGTAATTGGCAAGCAAGGAAGAACAGCCAAAGCGATGAGAACTATACTTGGTGCAGCCTCGATGAAGTTGAAAAAGAGATCTGTCCTGGAGATTTTAGAGTAGCTGAGTAAAGCAGGGCTTAGAGATCTAATTCTGATAGAATAGATTAGCTTTAAGCAGTGATGCATGTTTTGATTGAGGAGATAGCACATGGCTACATTAATGAAAGGCATCAACCAGTTGAAAAGGATATCTTTGAGTAAGGGTTACTCCTTAATGCAAAGGCTGCAAGCCTTCTTTGTATCAACACGACAAAATAGGCTTGAATGACTCTTTTCATTAAAGCTGAAAAATCTATATATTGTATGTGTGCTATTTAGGTTAAGACTAAATGATTCTGCTATAAGTCATAAGTCAGATCAAACCCAAAAAGCTTTTCAATATATTTTAAAACCTTCAATCCAAATTCCTAATTTCGATTACTATTATGCAACCTGGGGTGCGATGAGTATGAAATTATAGTAAGCTTCATGTAATTAGCCAAGGCCATTTTAAAATGAAATGTTATATCGATTCAATTTATTCTAGATTCTGAAAGGAAGAGTTGCTTCAACGTTTTTCATAGAATAGTGGGCAGATGAGGCTTTTTTGTGGTGTGCAGGATATGCGGATAAATGATCAGTAATAATGGTGAGAATAGGCTCAACGCAAAACAAAAGATATATTATGGCATAGGAAGAAAATGTCTTCCGCGAATGGTCAAAAGAAGAGGATCTCTTTTTGCCCTTCTTTCATCATCAAAAACCATTGGCCCTGTTACGCTATCAAAATAGTTATTTTTTGCTAATGCAGAGCGAAAATTTTCTCTTGTCTTTATGTTGTTACCTTTTCCCTTCAAAATGTCTTTGACTAATCGAATAGTATCGTAGCCTATTGCAGCAAGAAATCGTGGTTCTTGACCAAAAAGTGTGCTGTACTGGTCAACAAAACTATCTACTCCGCTATAACCACTCCCAACAAAGAATCCAGAAGGAAATATGGCTCCATGAACATATTTTCCGGCAATATCTATTAATTTTGGAGAGTTCCAAAGATTTGTTCCTAAAAGGATTACACCCAAAACATCATGATATGCCAATTGAGATGCTATAAGGCCTGCCCTTCCATAACTGTCCGGGATAAAGACAGCATCAAAATCAACGATAGGTTCCGGTTCCTCTTCTAAATCTTGTTCTTCCACCCTTATTTCAGCTTCTACTACCGGTCCCTCCATTTTCACCTCTAATTGTTCCGTATCTTCTACCTTCTCCTCTTCTTTCTCAATAGTTGGTTCCGGTCTGGGATAGAAAAGACCAACCATTTTTTTTATCTCTACTGCAAAATCTGTACTTTTCGGATCATACGACTCTACTGCAGTTATAACCCCTTCATTTAATTCAACCTTATCCCATAATTTATTCATAAAGTATTTGCCGTAAGAATTGGCAGGATAGAGAATAGCAAATCTCTTTAAATCCATCTCCGTCATAACCTTATTTACTAAACTTCTTATCTGATCATCTGGATTAAGACAATTCTGAAAGATCATCTCTCCAGTTTTTGTAATGGCGTCACTCTGGCTTAAGGTGATTATGGGCATACCTAATTCTTGAGCCTTTTCCACAACTCCTTCAGCTACCTTGCTAATAAGAGGCCCTATAGTAACAAGCGCCTTCTCCTTGGCCGCCAGCTCTTTTAAAGCCTCAATTGCTGTTTCAGGATCACCTTTTGTATCCCTGATAACAAGCTTCATAGATGAAAGGCTTTCTTCGCTCTCCTGAAAGATATCAAAACCGAGCTCGATACCATTGAGTACCTCCTGTCCATAGAGAGCAAATGGGCCACTCAGAGGTAAAAGACAGCCAACAACATTAGGACGTACTTCCAACCTCTCATTAATCATCCGAAGCATTTCTTGAGGTTGTATAGCCCATTCTTCTTCCGGTGGAAAATCCACCACATTTAGTACTGCCTCACGCGCCTTCTCTAGTCTACCCGAGATAAGATAAAATAATGTAAGCTGGTAGTATATAGGATAAATAAGATCAGACTCTTCAGAATAGTAAGCCATCTGCATTAGTTCATCTTCTGTGGCTTGATAGATACAATCCAAAAGTTGCGACCGTATTTTTTCCTTCTCCTCACCTTTCACTGATGATGATTCCAATACCTTGAGCCACCAGTAAAATGCCCGTGGATTATTCTGTAATTCCTTTAAGGTTTGGCCTAAAAGAAAAAATACTTCTTCTCTGCCAGGATAATATGTATAAATCTCAAGCCAGCGTAAAGCAGATAACCTTGATTCCGGGTATTTCTTCAGGTGGAAATATGTCTTGGCAGTTAAAAGGTGGATCTCAGCCCTTCTTTCCAGGGTGTATCCTTCGATAACATCTAAAAACAGAGGCAAGGCCTTGGCATATTGGCTCAAAGTATAATATATCGTTGCCTTCCTCATTAACGCATCTCTGACCTTCTCTCCCTTTGGCTCTACCGTGAGGTATAGATCGTAAGCCGCCAGTGCATCTTCATATTTTTTCTCACTCCAATAATTCTCAGCTTCTGAGAAATAATCAATGACTATTTTCTTTTCAGGCGGTTTCTTTACAGCTACCTTTGGGGGCAGTTCCTTTACAATTATCCTCTTCTCGCAAGAGAATACAAAAAAAGCCATTACTGCTATCAAAACAGTAATGGCTTTTGTAAAATTAGGGATTTTATTTATTGTCATCCTTTACTTCCTCAAAATCCGCGTCAACAACCTCCTCATCCTTTTTAGCTGTCTCTTCTTCCGCAGGGCCTGCTTCTGGGCCAGCTTGTCCTTGTGACTGAGCAGCCTGGGTATATAAAACTTCGGCTATTTTATGTGAAACCTGTGTTAACTCCTCTGAAAGTCGTTTAATTTCTGATATATCTTCACCCTCCATAGCCTTTTTAAGGTTTTCTATGGCGTTATCTATCTCTCCCTTTGTGCCAGCATCGATTTTATCTCCAGCCTCTTTAAGAGATTTTTCAGTCGAGTAGATAAGAGCATCAGCCGCATTTCGGGCATCAACAAGCTCCCTCTTCAATTTATCCTCTTCACCGTGGAGCTCAGCATCCTTGACTAACCTTTCAATTTCCTCCTCACTGAGACCACTTGAAGCTGTTATCTTGATGGACTGTTCCTTTCCGGTTCCCATATCTTTCGCAGATACATTAACAATTCCATTTGCATCAATATCAAAGGTTACCTCTATCTGAGGCATGCCTCTTGGCGCTGGTGGAATCCCAACCAGCTCAAAACGACCAAGGGTTTTATTGTAGGCAGCCATTTCCCTCTCACCTTGAAGGACATGGATAGACACAGCAGGCTGGTTATCTGCAGCAGTTGAAAATATCTGGCTTTTTTTCGTAGGTATCGTAGTGTTTTTCTCAATAAGTTTGGTGAAAACAGCACCAAGGGTCTCAATTCCCAGGGAAAGGGGAGTAACGTCAAGCAAGAGAACATCTTTTACATCTCCCTTTAACACGCCTCCTTGTATAGCTGCACCGACTGCAACAACCTCATCAGGGTTAACACCTTTGTGCGGATCTTTACCAAAGATTTGCTTTACCTTCTCCTGAACCATAGGCATCCTGGTCATCCCGCCAACCAGAATAACCTCATTAATATCGCCAGCCTTATAACCAGAATCCCTTATGGCAAGTTTACATGGCTCGACTGTTTTATCAACCAAATCCTCTACAAGAGACTCGAGTTTTGCCCTGGTGAGTTTAATATTCAAATGTTTCGGCCCGCTTGCATCAGCAGTGATAAAGGGAAGATTAACGTCTGTCTCCATTGAGGTGGAAAGTTCCATTTTTGCCTTTTCAGCCGCCTCTTTCAGACGCTGTAATGCCATTTTGTCATTCCTGAGATCAATCCCTTGATCCTTTTTAAATTCATCAGCAAGGTAATCCATAACTCTTTGATCAAAGTCCTCACCCCCTAAATGGGTATCTCCGTTTGTGGATTTAACCTCAAATACTCCATCGCCTATCTCCAGGATAGAAATATCAAAGGTTCCACCCCCAAGATCAAACACAGCAATCTTTTCATCCTTCTTTTTATCCAGGCCATAGGCAAGTGATGCAGCCGTCGGTTCATTAATGATCCGTTGAACATTCAACCCCGCTATCTTTCCAGCATCTTTTGTTGCCTGTCTCTGACTATCATTAAAGTAGGCCGGAACGGTAATGACAGCATCAGTAACTTTTTCACCAAGATATTCTTCAGCAGTCTGCTTCATTTTCTGCAATACCATTGACGAAATCTCCGCTGCACTATGATCCTCGCCTCTGACGGTTATCTGAGCGTCACCGTTTTTTGCCTTGGTAATCTTGTAAGGGGATATCGTAACATCTTTTTTAACCTCAGGTGAATCAAACTTTCTTCCGATTAGTCTTTTAACCGCATAGACGGTGTTCTCCGGATTGGTGATTGCCTGTCTTCTTGCAGTCTGACCTACGAGCCGTTCTCCACTATCAGTAAAAGCCACAACAGACGGTGTAGTCCGATTTCCTTCAACATTGGCAATTACCTTTGGCTCACCTCCCTCCATTAGAGCTACACAGGAATTTGTGGTTCCCAAATCGATTCCGATTATTTTAGCCATTATATCCTCCTTAACATATATTATTATACCTAAAAATATCTAAAGTTTTCATATCCATTAATGAGCTACTCTTAATGGAATTAATTTCATTCGTTCTGTGAGCCTTTACCTTCCCTTTTGCTGTTTTCTTGTGAGATCACAACCATTGATGGTCTAATCAAACGCTCATTTAGGAGGTAGCCTTTTTGCAACTCCATTATGATATGTCCTGGGGCAACCGTATCATCCATCTGTTGCGAAATTGCCTCATGATAATTTGGATCAAATGGTTTTCCTACTGCTTCAACTTCTTTAAGACCCGATTTTTCTAACGTTTTCATCAGACCACCCAATGTCATTTCAAGGCCTTTGACTAATCCTGATGTGTTGTCATCATTTTGCGCGTGAGATATGGCCTTTTCAAGATTATCAATAGCTGGTAGAATCTCCTTGATAAGAAACTCATTCGCAAACTTTGCCAAATCCTCTCTCTCTTTCATTCCTCTTTTTTTGATATTTTCCATTTCAGCATAGGTTCGCGTATAGAGCTCGTAATTTTCTTGTGCCTTTATCTCAATTTCCTGAACCTTCTCCACAAGTTCCCGTTTTGTCATTTCCTCTATCTTCTTCACCTTCTTTTCTTTACTCTTCTCGCGGGAGTTTTCATCTTGTTCTTTAAGGTCTTCTGCTTTTTTTTCCTCTTCTTTATCCATCTCTTTGTAGGCCTTTACCTTATCATCTTCTTCGTTTATTTTAATCTCTATTCCACTCATATGCGAACTCTTATTATTGATTAATAATAAAGATTAATATTGAAAAATATTAAGCATCAATAGAGATGTTGTCAAGGGAAGTGGTAAAAGAAGTGGAGTGAAAACAATATACTCTTACGTGGCTAATAGGGCTTACAGGCCTTTCCCTGTTAATCTCTCAAGCGCCTCAAGATATTTGTCTCTTGTAATCTGAATTATTTCTGCTGGTAATTTTGGTGGGGGTGGCTTTTTTTGCCAATCAAGGCTATTGAGGTAATCTCTTAAAAACTGTTTGTCAAAACTTTTTTGTGCCCTTCCTGGCGTATATTCATCCATAGGCCAGAATCTGGATGAATCCGGGGTTAATATTTCATCAATCAACATAAAGGTATCTTCTACCAATCCAAACTCGAATTTCGTATCAGCTATGATTATGCCATTCTTATAAGCAAAATCTCTTCCGTATTGGTATATTTGCAGACTCATGCTTCTCAATTTTTTGGCTATATCTTCTCCGACAATATTTACCGCATCATCATAGGAAATGTTTTCATCATGTATTCCCGCCTCAGCTTTTGTCGATGGTGTGAAAATGGGTTCCGCCAACCTGTCTGACTCTTTCAGTTTCTCCGGAAGAGGGACCCCTGAAATACTCCCCCGATCCTGATACTCAAGCCAACCGGAACCTGAAATGTAACCTCTTACAATGCATTCTACTGGAAAGGGCTTTGCTTTATGGACCAGCATGCTCCTATCCAAAAGATAGTCCTTATATGGTCTGCACGATTCAGGATATTCATCTGGATTGGCAGAGATGAGATGATTATTAACAATGGAAGATGTTTGTTCAAACCAAAAGAGCGATATCTTTGTTAAGATCTTTCCTTTATCTGGAATTGGATCATCCATAACCACATCAAAAGCCGACATCCGATCAGTAGCAACTATGAGTAAGGTATCTTCCACCTCATAGATATCCCTGACCTTCCCCCTGTTGATTAACTTTAAATTGGGAAAATGCGTTTCCCTGATTACTTTTTCTGACATAATTATGCCTCTCTGAATTCTTATCCCGCATATGGGGGGAAACTAAAGCTATCTTCTTAAGTCTGCCTTTCAATATCCTTATAAAAACTATATAATAAAAATTATTTTATAGTGTAGTATAGACAATATAAAAGATCTTTTGTATATAAAAAACAAAACATTGAAATTAAATTTCAAAACACGGTTAATGAATTAGAAATAGAAAGCGAGAATATGGTCGAATTAGATTTTAATAAGGGTAATGGAATTTTGCCAGCTATTGCACAAGATTTTAAATCTGGGAAGGTTTTAATGCTGGCCTATATGAATAACCATGCGTGGAAACTCACCCTACAGACTGGAGAGGCCCATTACTGGAGTCGCACACGTAGAGAAATCTGGCATAAGGGGGAAACCTCAGGAAATATCCAGATCGTGAAAGAAATTATCGTGGACTGTGACTATGATACTATCCTCCTCAAGATAGAGCAGAGAGGAGGAGCTGCCTGCCATCTTGGATATGAAAGCTGTTTCCATAACAAAGTTGATAATAACGGAGAAGAAACTATTATAGGAAAAAAAATATTTGATCCAGAAAAGGTATATAACAATGAACGTGCTTAAGCTTGGAATACCAAAGGGGAGTCTGCAGGATGCCACGATCAAACTATTCCACAAATCAGGATGGAATATCTCTATCACTGATCGGAATTACTTTCCTGAAATAAATGATAAAACTCTTGCATGCTCAATTCTGAGAGCTCAGGAAATGCCAGTCCATGTGGAGAATGGAACTCTAGATGTGGGCCTTACTGGTAAAGATTGGAAAGAAGAAAATGAATCAGATGTTGTTATCGTTGCTGATTTAATCTATTCCAAATTGAGCCAAAGTCCTGCCAGATGGGTTTTAGCAGTGTCTGCTGATTCCGATATTAAGGAATTGTCTGATCTTAACGGGAAAGTGATAGCAACAGAACTTGTTAACTTTACAAGAAAATACTTCGCCCAAAAAGGGATCGATGTTAAGATTGAATTCTCTTGGGGAACAACGGAAGCCAAGGTTGCAGCAGGTTTGGCAGATGCTATTGTAGAGGTTACTGAGACGGGGAGCACTATTAATGCCCATGGATTAAAGATTATTCACGAACTAATGCAATCTAATACCATACTTATTGCAAATAAAAAATCCTGGGAAGATCCATGGAAGAGGACTAAGATAGAAAATATTGCATTACTTCTTGAGGGAGCCTTAAGGGCTGAAAATATGGTCGGCCTAAAGATGAATATACCAAAGGAACGATTGGATGGTATAATCTCATTGCTTCCGAGTATTACGTCGCCAACTATGGCAAACCTATTTCAATCTAATTGGGTATCAGTTGAGGTAATGGTTAATAAGGAAAAGGTGAGAGAACTTATTCCTCAATTAATAAGGAAGGGAGCAAAAGGTATAATCGAATATCCTTTAAATAAGGTGATTTAACTATGTGGAAACAATTGAAAAAAACGAGTATCGCACTAATTTTTATCTCTTTTGCTTTTATCTTGACTGGTTGCGCTGAGGATAAAGCCCATACAAAGAGGCAATCCTTGGCAAAGCAAAATCTGGGGAAAACCTTTTTGGCACGGGGAGATTATACAGCTGGTCTTAATGAACTCCTAAAGGCAGCGGAAATTGATCCTGAAAATCCAGAAATACAATTCAACCTTGCCCTTGGCTACAGGTTTATGGACTTGCACAACAAGGCTATTATGCATTTTAAAAAGGCAATCGCACTAAAACCAAACTATTCCGAGGCCTATAATGACCTTGGCTGTACCTATTTACTTCTTTCTAAGTGGGATCTTGCTATTACATACTTTAAAAAGTCCCTTGAAAACACTCTTTATCCTACACCCCATTTTGCTCACAATAACATGGGATATGCATACTATAAGAAGGGTGAATATAAAAGGGCAGTAGAAAGTTACCGAGAGGCCATAAAACATCAGCCATCTTTTAGCAGGGCCTTCCATAATCTTGGAATTACTTATGAAGCTATAAATGAATGGGACAATGCTATAAGCGCCTACAAAGAATCGATACGATATGCGCCCAAAGATCCTCGATCACATTTCTTTCTCGGTAAGCTCTACCTAAAACGTAACAAGCCATCTCTTGCTATTAAAAAATTTGAAGAATCCATACGGCTAGATAAAAACAATATCTATACAACCGAAGCAAAACACCTATTAGAAACGATAAAATAAGCGTATGAAAATTGCATCCAGAGCTATAGATTTCCGTTCCTTCATTGTTATGGACGTATTGGAGAGGGCAAGTGTCCTTGAAAGACAGGGCCAAGATATCATTCATCTTGAGGTAGGTGAGCCAGATTTTGATACCCCACAATGCATAAAAGAAGCGGGAATGAAGGCCATTATGAAAGGGAAAACTCACTATACTCACTCTCAAGGAATACCTGAGTTGAGAGAGGCCATATGTCGACATTATATGGAAAAGTATGCTGTAAATGTAAGCCCTGAGCAGATTATTGTAACATCTGGCACATCTCCTGCACTATTATTAATCTTTTCGACTCTCTTGGAACAGGGAGATGCAATTATCACTTCTAACCCGTATTATCCGTGCTACCCTAATATTATTAACTATATTGGTGGAAATTGTGTATTTGTAAACACGAAAGAAGATGATGGATTTCAATTCCGTCCAGAAGAAGTTGCGAAAAAGATAAATTCTCATACCAAGGGAATTCTCATAAACTCTCCCTCAAATCCTGTGGGAAATCTGCTTTCAGCTGATAGGATGAAACGTATTGCAGATCTTGGGACATATATCATCTCTGATGAGATATATCATGGCCTAGTATACGAAGGCGAAGTGCACACTATTTTAGAGTATACAGATAAGGCATTTGTTTTGAATGGCTTCTCCAAACACTATGCCATGACAGGTTGGAGGCTCGGCTATGTGATAGCACCAAAAGAATTTGTAAGGCCTATGCAAAAGATGCAACAAAACTTTTTTATCTCAGCAAGCAGTGTCTCCCAATGGGCAGGCCTTGCAGCTCTCAGTGAAGCAGAGGAAGATGTTGATAGGATGAGAACCATATTCGACCAGAGGAGACAATATATAGTCAAAAGACTCAAAGAACTCGGCTTTGGAATCAGCATTGATCCTGTTGGAGCATTTTATGTCTTAGCGAATGCAAAACATTTCTCCAATAATTCCTACGAGCTGGCTTTTGAGATACTCGAGAAAGTAGGGGTGGGAGTTGCACCTGGAATCGATTTTGGAAGCAATGCTGAAGGATACCTCAGATTTTCCTATGCAAACTCACTCAATAATATTACCGAAGCACTTCAAAGGATAGAGCAGTTTTTAAATAATAGATAAATGGAAATCTCCTTTTTAAAGAGTGCCACCCTTCCTGAACAATTTCCTCCTTCGGATAGGCCCGAAATTGCCTTTTCAGGTAGATCGAATGTAGGAAAATCCTCTCTTATAAACAGACTTTTAAATTCACGAAATCTCGCTCGAACAAGCTCGAAACCGGGCAGGACAAGATCTATTAATTTCTTTTCTGTTGGAAAGAATCTTCATTTCACAGATCTTCCTGGTTATGGATATGCAGGCGTTCCATTACATATGAGACGAGATTGGAAAAAACTTGTCGAGGGCTATCTCAGAAAAAGAGCCAACCTAAAGGCTGTCGTGGTTATTATCGATATAAGGCGGAAGTTGGGTGAAAGAGATTTAGAACTCTTAAACTGGCTAAAGGTGTTTCAGATACAATCAATTATTGTGCTTACCAAGGTTGACAAATTATCAAAAAGTGAGGCCCGCAGACAATTTGATCTGATTTCAAAGGAGCTCATAAAGGATGAGTTTGGTCCGCCCATTGCTTTTTCCGCTAAAACAGATCAGGGAAAAAATGAACTCTGGGAAAAGATACATGAGATAGCAGGCAGTAGCTAAAGTGAAGGAAAAAAATCATTTTGATTTTGAAGCTTCAGAGTTCATAGGCCTTTATCTTTTTATGAAGATTACTTCTTTCAATTCCTATAGCTTCTGCAGTTTTAGAAATATTTCCCCCGAATTGTGCTAGTTTACTCGCGATAAAGTCTTTTTCAAACATCTCCCTGGCCTCCTTAAAACTATCAAAAGAAAAAAAGGGCTCTAATTTGCTCTCTTCAATCTTGGATGTGTTAAAGGGAGGGGGTATATCTTTTGCATCGATTACCTTGCCAGGGTACATGATAACCATCCTCTCTACGAAGTTTTTAAGCTCCCTGATATTGCCTGGCCAGATATATTTCTTTAGCAATTCCAGGGCCTCAGGGCTTAGAAATTTGCGTTCTTTTTTAGTATCAAGTGAAAATTCATCCAAGAACTCATCTACAAGTTCTTGTATATCATCAACTCGCTCCCTTAACGGAGGAACCCTGATAGGTATAACATTAAGGCGAAAGTAGAGGTCATCCCTGAATGTTCCCTTAGCAATCTCTTCTTCGAGATTCTTGTTGGTTGCAGCGATAACACGAACATCAACCTTAATTGTTCTGCTTCCACCCACACGCTCAAATCTCTGCTCTTGTAAAATGCGCAGAACCTTTGATTGTGCCTTTAGGCTCATGTCACCAATCTCGTCTAAAAACAACATTCCATTATTAGCCTGATCAAATTTCCCCCTCTTCATAGTAGTAGCTCCAGTGAATGAGCCTTTTTCGTGTCCAAATAGCTCTGACTCGATCAAATCTTCTGGTATAGCAGCACAATTAACCTCAACTAATGGTTTTTCTTTCCTTTTGCTTAACCGATGAATTGTGTGAGCCACTAATTCCTTGCCAGTGCCATTTTCTCCAACAATCAGTACCCATGCGTCAGTTGGAGCTACAATCTCTATTTGCTTTTTTAACTCTGTGATGGGCTGACTACGTCCGGTTATCTGATACCTCTTCCTGTCTCTCTCCTTGAAAAAATCAAGCTCTTTTTCCAGCTTATTATACTTCAGGGCATTATTTACTGATAAAAGAACCTTCTCCAGCGAGAGAGGTTTTTCAATAAAATCATAGGCACCCAATTTTGTAGCCTTAACTGCGGTTTCAATACTGCCGTGGCCTGAGATCATAATTACTTGCACACTTGGATACAATTCCCTAACCCTTTCCAGCGTTTCTATGCCGTCAATATCTGGCATCCAGATATCCAGTAATATAATATCCGGAATGGTTTCCTTTACTATATCCAGCGCCTCCAAACCACCACCCGCAGTCATAACCTCGAATCCTTCATCAGTAAGAATGCCATGTAAGGATTGGATTATGCTTGGCTCATCATCTACTATAAGTACTGTATCTGCCATGTTTCTGTCCGTAGTCCGTTGCCCGTCATCCGTTGTCTTTGCAACTGACAATTGACCACTGACAACTGACATTTTTGTTTGGTTAACTTTAGGCCTGCCCATCCCGCTGTGTGGGACAAGGTGGCCGGCACTTTACAGTTAAAGACCCATCATCTCCCCTGCAATGTGGGCAGCTTTTTTTGCTGCTCCACCTTGACCGAGTTGTTCATGAACCAATTTTAGGCCCTCTTTCATATCTTTTTTTAAGGACTCATTTTTCAGGATATCTGAGGCTTCCTCTGCTAAACGAAGAGCTGTTGCCTTGCCTTGAATCAACTCTGGAACTATAGCTTTACCTGCAACCAAGTTTACCAGACCAATGTGAGATACCTTGATGAGAAATCGACCAAACATATAGCTTAAGAAAGATACCTTATAGGCTATTACCATGGGAGTTTCCATTATTGCCGCCTCTAAGGTAGCTGTCCCTGAAGCAATGAAAGCTAAATCCACTATTTTTAATATTTCTTTTGCATCAAGTCTTTCAATTGTAATATCTATTTTGGCGTTTCTTATATAGGGCGCAACAATATCTTCTTTCACTGTGGATGCTAAAGGTAAAATACAATACAGATGAGGATAATCATGGGAAAGTATCTCAGCCGCACCGATCATGGCTGGCAGTAAGTTCTCAATCTCCTTATCCCTGCTTCCAGGTAAAATTCCAAGTATTGGAATTTTATCGTTGTTAATATCTAAGTTTTTCTTAATCTCTTCCTTATCCCTTTCAGGCAACGATATATCCAAAAGTGGATGGCCCACATATTCTGCTTTTAGACCGTGTTTCTGGTAAAATTCTTTTTCAAAGGGTAGAATTACCGCCATCCTGTCCACCCTTTTAGCTATTTTTTTTACTCTTCCTTTTCGCCATGCCCACACCTGGGGTGGAATATAATAGAGAATCGGAATACCAAGCGAGTGAGCTTTTTTGGCCAAATTTAAATTAAAGCCTGGATAGTCAATAAGTACTAAGAGGTCTGGAGGTGTAAGCTGCAATGACTGTTTTAATTCTCGTGAGACTCGAAAAATGTATCTGCTTTTTGGAATAATTTCTGTCATTCCCACGACAGCCATAGCTGACAGTTGATGCATAATTCTGACACCAGCTCTCTCCATTTCTGGACCACCAAGACCAAAAAATTCTATACAAGGGTCTAACTCCCTCATCGCCATAACCAAATGCGCCCCATAAATATCCCCTGAGGCCTCACCTGCAACAATCATTACGCTTTTATTATGGCTCAATTCAGGACTATGTCTTTGCTTTTATTTCTTTTTATCTGGTCAATGATGGAAAGGGCAACAGCTAATGCCTTTTTCCCATCAACTCCCGTGACTTTTGGCTCTGTCCTCGTTTTTATAGACTCAACAAAGGATCTTATCTGATCGGCTAAGGGATCACTATCAGGAAATGCATCTTCTTTATAAGATAACGAGGGTAAATCGGTAAGACTTTTTTTATTGCCCTTAAACTGGGTTACACTAATCTTTCGCTTACCATAATCAATGGATATGCAGTTATCAGGCTGGAAGATCCTCATCATTCTCAGAGATTCACTTGAAACTCGGCTTGCTGTTAAATTTGCTACCGTACCATTGGAAAAGATTATCCTCACGTTGGCAATATCTATCTTATCACTCACAACAGGCATCCCAACGGCATGTATCTCTGTAATCTCTGAATTCACTATGTGCAGAATAATATCCAGATCATGAATCATGAGATCTAAAATCACATCTACATCCATGCCTCTGTTTGTAAAGAAGGCAAGCCGATGCGAATCAATAAAAAAAGGCTTGGAAAGGAGTGATTCCATCTTAATTACAGCAGGGTTAAAACGTTCTATATGTCCTATCTGCAAAATAGTATTATTTTTTCTTGCTACTTCTATCAGTTGATCTGCATCGCTCAGTGTAAGGGTAATAGGCTTTTCAATTAACAGATGGATGCCATGATCCAAAATATCATGCCCAATTTCAAAGTGTGAAGCCGTTGGAACTGCCAAACTAAGGCCATCTACAAGCGAAAGGATCTCAGTATGGCTATCATAAGCATTTGTATTGTACTTACGTGCCATTTCTTGTGCCCTTTCATGGTTTATATCAACAAGTCCAACAAGATCTATGTCTTCCATAGACGCATACTTCTGGGTATGAAACTCTCCCAGATAGCCCACTCCAACAACGCCTAGTTTTAATCTCTTGTCTTCTGTTTTTTTTCGGTTGTCTATGGTCCGTCCCTGCATACCACAAACTCATTCCCAGCTATTGTTTTATCTTGACACTATAGCAATGCCATTACTGTCTGCCAGCTTGATCATTTCCTCTTTATCAAAAACGAGGGTTTTGCCTGCTTCAATTGCCAAAACGGATGCATTAACCTTTGACATAACCTCAATTGTGCTAATGCCAACAGCAGGTAGATCAAACCTAAGATCCTGGTTTGGTTTACAGACCTTAATGACAACCCCACCTTTTGTAGCCAATGTTCCTCCACGTAATATCGTCTTATCGGTTCCTTCTATAGCCTCCACTGCTAGGACTGTTTTTCTCCTGACCACAACGCAATGCCCTATATCAAGACGACCCAATTCTTTAGCTACCATCCAGCCAAATTCTATGTCATCGGTCTCCTCTTTACTTGGTTTTCTTTTTGTAAGAATGCCGGATGGTACCAGAAGTTCTGGGAGATAGTCAGTTGAACTCACAACACTTATTCCTTCTTTCTCAAGCTCCCTCGCTACAGCTCTTAAAATATCATCATCATGGAAAATCAATAATTTGCCAATGACTTTCAATCCTTTTAGATCCGGTTTTACATTAGCAAACACTTTGGTCTTAGTAATTGCACCTGCCATCAAAGCATGACGTACATCCCTTGATTTGAAAGCGCTGAGAAGATGACCAAATTGACCAAGTCCTATCCAGGTAATTTCATCGACTTTATCAGCCAACTCTGGCATCGTCTCTCCTTTATGCGCCACTGCAATTACCTCTAAACCTTTTCTCTTGGCTGATTCGGCTATCAAAAGAGGAAACTTTCCGCTTCCTGCTATAAGACCTATTTTTTCCATTTTCAATTGCTTGTTGTCTACCTCACAATCCCCCTTTTTGAGCTCACTAAAAAATCAAGTAACATCTGCAACTCTTTAAAAGGCGGTATCTCTTTCTTGACCCTTTCCAGTGCTTCACTCAACAGATGGTGATCGCGCCATATAATCTTATAGGCCTTTCTAAGGTTAGCTATTACTTCTTGAGAGAATCCTTCTCTTTTAAGACCTAAATGATTTAATCCATACAATTTAACCCTGTCTCCAGATGCTATCATGAAAGGAGGGATATCCTTGACCGTAGCTGATTTCCCTCCAATAAAAGCATAGGCTCCTATCCTGACAAATTGATGTATGGCAACCAAACCCCCAATAATGGCATGGTCACCTATTTCTATATGGCCACCAAGAGTTGCAGCGTTTGACATTATGATGGAATTTCCTAAAGTGCAATCATGAGCTATGTGGGCATATGCCATCAGGTAATTTTTGTTGCCAACTTTTGTAACTTTATCCTGTTTCGTTGTAGCTCGATTAATGGTTACAAACTCCCTCATTATATTTTCATCCCCAATAATTACGCTGGTTTCCTCACCCTGATACCCGATATCTTGTGGAGGTAAACCAATGGAGACAAAGGGGTAAATTCTATTTTTCTCCCCTATTATTGTATTTCCATCTATAACTACATGGGAGCCGACAACAGTATCCCTGCCTATTTTTACCTTCTCTCCTATGCTCGAAAATGGCCCGATTGTAACACCATCAGCTATTTCAGCTTTTGTAGATACAACTGCAGCTGGATGAATATCAATTCCCATGTTTCTACCTCAATGCAGCCATTAATTCAGCCTCTGCCGCTATTTCTTTGTTTACCATTGCTGTGCCTTTCATTTTCCATATTCTGCTTCCTTTTCTCAAAGCAGTCAGTTCAAAAATGATCTGGTCACCAGGATAAATCGGTTTTCGAAAGCGTACCTTATCTATAGCCACAAAGTATATGGCTTTATCTCCCATGTTTGTCATGCTTTCTGGTTCAGATAATCTTGCAAGAATTCCGCCAACCTGTGCCATGGCCTCTATTACCAAGACTCCAGGCATAATGGGTTTTCCTGGAAAATGGCCCGTGAAGAAATACTCATTAATAGTTACATTTTTGATCCCAACTACCCTCTCACCCACCTCAAGTTCCGTAATCATATCCACAAACAGAAATGGGTGACGGTGTGGGAGTATCTTTATAATGTCATGGTAAGTGAGTGGCAAATCCATTTCCTATCTATCCTCTTTTTAATTGTTCTTCTAACTCCTTAACCTTGTCTTCTAACTCTTTCAATCTTTCAGAATACTCATGGAGTCTCCTTATGTGGCTTCTTGTTTTCAGCCAAAGACGATGGGGCATTGTCGGGATACCAGAAACCACTTGATCTGCTGGTATAGATTTGATCACACCAGATTTTGAACCAATCATTACTCGATCACCAATCTCAATATGATCAACAATTCCAACCTGTCCTCCAATAGTGACATTTTTTCCTATTTTAGTGCTTCCTGCAATGCCCACCTGAGCAACAATAATGGTATTCTCATCAATTACTACATTATGTCCAATCTGGACAAGATTATCGGTCTTTACTCCTCGCTTTATTACTGTCTTTCCAAGAGCAGCCCTATCAATAGCATTTTGTGCTCCAATTTCAACCTCATCTTCTATTTGAACAATGCCTGTTTGGGGAATCTTAACATTTCTCTCACCATCTCTCGTAAAACCAAAGCCATCACTTCCAATAACAGTGCCTGCGTGAACTATTACTTCCTTTCCTATTATACAGTCAGACATTATTGTTACATTTGGATAGATAACAGTTCCCTTCCCTACTGTGACTCTGTCACCAATATAAACACCTGGGAAAAGAGTGACTTGATTACCTATTTTAGACTCACGGCCAACATAAACTAAGGGATAGATAGATACACCTTTTCCTATGCGGGTTCCTTCTCCAATGATAGACTTCTCACTTATTCCTGGAAAACGAGGAATAGGAGGGGAAAATATTGCTGCAACCTTGGCGTAGGTGAGAGAGGGATCAGCAACTATCAGCTGTGGCCCTTGATAGAAACTGATTGCTTTCTTTACAATAATAGCAGATGCCTTTGTTATACTGACCTGATCCTTTAATCGCGGATCTGAAAAAAAGGATATCTCTCCTTTCTCGGCCAAAAAAAGGGAATTAATCCCCTTTATTAAAACATGATCATCACCTTCTACAGTACCATGTGTTAATTCAGCTATGTATTTAAGGGTTACTTCCAATGTTAACCATTATCTGATATGTGCTGAAGCCCACGCTGAAGCCAGGCTTTTTTAATTTGTTTGAAGGTTTAGAGCGAACCGAAATTTCCCTGTCATCTGGCGAGTAATTCTGAACCTGGCAACACTTCTCATGATTATTATTTATTTGCTTCATTCATCTGGTCGTAGGCCTTGATAATACGGTCAGTAATATCAATTGACTCAGAACGATACAACACACCCCCTGCCCGCTTTTCCATTATCAAGGTGTAGTTTTCTTCAGAACCTATTTTTTCAATAATCTTTTCTAATTCTTTAAAGATTTTGTTTCTCTCTTTGTTCTGTAACCTTACCATCTCTTCGTTTAAATCCTTGTAAAGATATTCTAATTCTCTGGTCTTCCTCTCAATGGTCCTCTTTTTACTTTCCTGGGCATCCATACTCAACATCATAGCCTGCTTATCTAATTCCTTCTTTAATTCCAAAAGTTCTCTCTGCCTTGTATCAAGCCTTCTCTGGAGATCATCTTTCTTCTTCTGGAGAATTTGGGAAACCTTTTGCCCTTCCTTAGATAGCTTAAGACATCTCTGAAGGTCAATTAAACCAACTTTTGTAAAATCCTGTGCTAAAGCTACATTGCAAATGAGTAGGATTACAACGATAATAGTAGAAAACAAGAAACTCTTTTTCATACCTCACTCCATTCTTGATGTAATTACTGTTAGTTGGAAATGTAGTAGTGAAAAACCTAATTTGAATACTACATTATTCCCCTTCTATTAGTCAACCACGTTGGGATCATACTGCACACAACAAACACTAAAATGGTGTTCCGATTGTAAATTCCCATACGCTTTCCGACTCTCCAGGCTCTGGATCAAGATTTTTTCCCCATTCCAACCTTAGAGGCCCTACTGGCGAATACCATCGTATACCTAGACCGGCACCACTCCTAATTCCACTAAAGGTATAGTCTTCATCCTTAGTAAAGACATTTCCAGCATCAAAAAATAAAACACCCATTACTCCTTGCTCCTTCTGTAAAGGGAATCGAAACTCAGCATTATAGACCATCATTTTTTCTCCGCCTATCCGATCACCAGTAGCCGGATCAATAGGGGAAATAGTTCCATACCGAAACCCTCTTACCGTATTCATTCCTCCTAATGTAAACTTTTCATAAACAGGCAATTCGCCTCCTGGCCTCTGGTCAATGTAGCCCCATTTTCCCTGAATGGAAAATGCTGAATCCAAGAAAAAAGGGAAAAACCATGCTGATCTGGCCCTGTATTTGGTAAAATAGTTATCTCCTCCCAGGAAACCTCCTGCATATTCCACAGTAACGGTGTTAACAGAGCCATGTCTTGCATTAAAGCGTCTATCTCTGCTATCCCTTGAAATCCCGAGGGTCAAACTACTGGTAACACTTCTTCCAATCATATCCTTTATAGTCTGAGCGGATGTTTCTAATACATCACGGATCTCAGCATCATCATATTTATAAACAGCTGAACCCCTGGTAAAATCAAGCCCTAAAGGGAAACCAAGCTTCAATTTTCCACCGGTGCTGTCTTTCGTATATTCGTCATATTCATATTCCCAGTTATAAAGATCAACGCCTGCTGATAACGGCTTATCAAAGAGCCACGGCTCGATAAAACTTATGGTATATCGAGCAGCCTTGTTGCTCAGGGAAGCCCTCGCTGATAGTGACTGTCCCCGACCAAAGAGATTCTCTTGTGATATTTGAATAGTCCCGATAGTATGTTCGACTGAACTATATCCAATGCCAAAGGAAAACATACCGGTTGGTCTTTCCTTGACATGTATATCAAGAATCATCTCTTCATCACTGCTTCCTTTTTTTGTATTAACCTCAACCTCATCAAAAAAACCCAGGCGATAAAGATTCTGAGTGCTTCTCTTAAGCTTTTTCCCGCTAAAATACCCGCCTTCAATAACTTTTAGCTCACGCCGAATAACCTTATCCCTGGTTTTATCATTTCCAGTTATTGCAATCCTCTCAAATCTAACCTTTTTCCCCTTCATAATTTTATACGTAATGTCAACTGTATGCTCTTTATCATCTTCTTTGATATCAGGAGAAACATCGACAAAGGCATAGCCTTCGTCCGAATAAATCTCACTTAAAGATAACGTGTCAGACCGTATAACTTCTCTATTATATACCTTTTCTTTGGTTATTTTAAGCTCTTGATATAGTTCATCAACATCTTTGATAAGATCTCCTGTAAACATTACCTTACCAATAGCATATTGAGGTCCTTCATTAATGGTAATAGTGATGATAAGACCCTCACTTGCCTTGTAAGAGATATTTGGCTCACCTACCCTTGCCTTTATATAACCATTGTTCTGGTAGAATGATTTTATCTTGAATATATCACTTTCTAACTTTTTATCATCCAAGTTTCCAGATTCAGTTAAAAAGGAAAAAAACCCTTTTTCGCTTGTTTCCATAAGATCCTTTAAATCATCATCATCAAATGCAACATTCCCTTCAAAACTAATTTTCTTTATATAGGCCTTATCTTTCTCATCAATTTTATAAATAAGGGCCACTTCATTATTGGGAAGATCTTCAATACTTTCTGTTATCTCAACATTATAATATCCTTTTTGATGGTAATGCTCTTTTAATCTTTCTAAACTATCTTTGATAGCCTTCCTATTAATAATAGAGTACTTTTTTATACCTACAACATCTAATAAATCCTTTTTATCAAGGCTTTTTGTCCCCAATAGTGTAATCTTTCCGATTGATGGTTTTTCGCCCACCTTAAAGATAACAGATTTGCCTCCAGGACTCTCTTCAGTTTCTATCTGAACATTCTCGAAAAAACCCATCTGATATATGGATCTCAAATCTTGGTTAAGGATATCTTGATCATATTTTGTACCTTTCTGACTCTCAATAACTGCAAGGATGGCATCCGCTTCTATCCTCCTGTTTCCTTTGACAGAGACTGAATCTATCTGGATAATGCCTTTCATTCGATTTGTCGCGGTTACTGCTGCCTTATCTATTGCTTTATCTATTTTATCTATACTGTCCCCTACAACAAAAATAGAAAAAGGTCTTTTTTTAGTTGATATAGGTATGATTGTGAGGTCAAGGCTGATCCTCTTACCGATCTGGGTAAGGCTCCCTTTTATTATCCAATGAATCCCTTTCTCTTTTCCAATCTCTCTTGCAAAATCCAACTCTGATACTTTTATTCGAGATAACTCACTCTTATTGATAGTCACAGGATCGATAAGGTGAAATCCTTCCTTTGCCAATCGTGTGGTGAGCATTTCTTGGAGACCTGAGACAAGATAATCCATGGGCTTCGGCATATAAATCTTAAACGGAAGGACTGCTATTTTCTCTGATGATAATGCCATCACATTGGGAGGGAGTAAAAAAAGGAGGAAGAATAACAAAACAGAAATAGGCCGTGATATATAGCCAAAATAGGAAAATGTCTTTTGAATCATCAAAACCTGCCGTCAACTAATTGCAATTGTTTCGACATCTTGTGTGCCAGTTCCAGATTATGAGTAGCAATAATTAAGGCCAGGTCTTTGCTTTTATTAAGGGAAAGCAACAACTGTGTTATCTCGTCACCTGTTACCTTATCAAGGTTTCCTGTAGGCTCATCTGCCAAGAGCAATTTAGGCCCCATGATTAAGGCTCTGGCAATTGCAACCCTTTGTTGTTCGCCTCCGGAAAGCTCTCCAACTCTGTGTTTTAATCTATTTTCTAATCCTATCTGAGAGAGTATCGCTGAAGCCATTTCAGTGGATTTTGCCTTACTGTAACCTGCTATAAGTGCCGGTATCATGGTGTTTTCCTCAGCATTAAATTCAAGCAGGAGATGATGAAACTGAAAAACAAAGCCTATTTCCCTATTTCTGATCTTGCTGAGGTTTATCTCATCCATCTGATAGACATCAAGGTCTTTAAAGAAAACATTACCCTCTGACGGCGACTCTAATGTTCCCATAATATTAAGTAAGGTAGATTTGCCAGCCCCAGAAGGCCCTATTATGCCATAAGATTCACCCGGCAATACGTGCAAATTAATCCCTTTGAGCACCTGGATTATCTGGCCACTATTCTCAAAGGTTTTATAGATATTTTCTATTCGAAGCATAGGTTTCCTACCTACTCATATCTCAACGCCTCTACAGGATTTACTCTAGAGGCCTGCCAAGAAGGGTAAATAGTAGCGAGAAAAGATATAACTATTGCAGCCAATGCGATTGAGGCAACATCTAACCACTCCATTCTAACAGGCAGGGTAGTTATATAATAAACGTCTGGGGGAAGTTTAATAAATTTATATCTTGACAGGAGCTGACATAGAAAGGACCCGGATATCAGGCCCAAAAATGTACCAATAAGACCGACGAATAGACCCTGAAAGATAAAAATAGACATAATGCTTTTGGATGAGGCGCCCATAGTTCTCAGTATGGCAATATCACGAGTTTTTTCCATAACTAACATAACTAAAGAACTAATTATATTAAGTGCACCTACGAGCACTATCATGATCAAAATGATAAACATAGTCACCTTTTCGAGTTTTAAAGCAGAAAACAGACTTTTGTTCATCATCTTCCAGTCCTTTGTCCAGTAAGGATACCCAAGCTCTTCCTGAATAATTTCGCCTATTATGTCACTCTTGTGTATATCATTAACCTTTAATTCGATCCCTGTAACCTCATCCCCAAGGGAGAGAAAATCCTGAGCATCAGGTAAGGATAGAAAAATCATTTTGCTATCGTACTCATACATACCCGATTCAAAAAGGGCTGCTATCTTAAAGGTCTCTTCATTTGCTACCCTCCCTAACGGCGTCAATTTACCTATGGGTGATACCAGGGTTATGATATCTCCTGGCAGTGCTCCTATTTGTTTGGATAACTCGCTACCAATAATGATTCCTTGATTCGATGTATTTAACACATTGATGGAGCCTTTTTTTATCATAGAATTAATATTAATGACCGTACCAACTGTGACTGGATCCAGACCCCTGAGAATAGCCCCGGAAATGTTGCCAGCATGTTTAACCATTACCTCACTATAAATAAACGGGGTTGCTGAAAGCACACCATCAACTTTCAAGGCCTTCTCCATTACTGCCTCTGTATCCTTTATACCAGCATTATAGCTTAAGATGAGCAAGTGGGAGTTTACACCGAGTATCTTTTTCATCAGATCCTCTCTAAAACCATTCATGACTGCTAGCACCACGATCAGGGCCATAACTCCTATGGTTATTCCCAAAATGGAAATACCAGTTATGATAGAAATAAATCCTTGCTTTCTCTTTGCTTTTAAGTATCTGAGAGAAAAGAATGTTTCAAAAGACATATTACTCCATTGTTTTATGTCTGTTGCCCGTTGTCCGTTGTTTTTTTGCAATTGACAAATGACAAATGGCTACTGACTACTGACATTATGATCTCTTCTTCATTTGAGGGAAGAGAATAACATCCCTAATAGAAGGAGAATCTGTTAGAACCATAACCAATCTATCTATTCCAATTCCCTCTCCAGCTGTGGGTGGCATCCCATATTCCAATGCCTTGATATAATCTTCATCCATAAAGAGAGCCTCATCGTTTCCCGAATCCCTTAAACGAGACTGTTTAAGAAATCGCTCCCGCTGATCATCCGGATCATTTAACTCAGAAAAGGCATTTGCAATCTCTTTTCCACCTACGAATAGCTCAAATCTCTCTGCAATTGTGGGATTATCATCCTTTCTCCTTGAAAGAGGGCTGACCTGTATTGGATGGTCGATGATAAAGGTGGGCTGGATTAATTTGGGCTCAACGATATGGTCAAAAAGTTTTGCTAATACCCTTCCATCTTCTTCATTTCCTTCTAGCTCAACCCCTTTTGATTTGGCAACGTCTCGTAAGGCCTTGCTATCAAAAAGTGCATGCTCTTCAATACCACCAATGTCTCTCAGTGAATCAGTAAGTGAGATCCTCTGCCATGGGGTAGTAAAATCTATGCGATTGCCCTGATACGTGACGGTCAACGTATTAAATAGCTTTGTGAGGAGATGGAGGAAAAGTTTTTCTGTAAAATCCATCAGATCTTCATATGTTGCATAGGCAAGATAAAATTCGAGCATGGTAAATTCCGGATTATGGTTTGTAGAAATCCCCTCATTTCGAAAATTCCTGTTTAATTCATAAACCCTCTCCAAACCTCCTACCACAAGTCTTTTTAAATAAAGCTCCGGAGCTACTCTCAAGTAAAGATCTATGCCCAATGATTGGTGGTATGTTTTAAATGGTTTAGCTGTCGCACCACCTGGGATCGATTGCATCATAGGGGTTTCAACTTCTATAAAGCCTTGTGTATCAAAAAATTCCCTTATTGCTTTGATTATCTTACTTCTCAGGATAAAGGTACGCTTAATATTATCATTAACAATAAGATCAAGATACCTCTGGCGATATCTGGTTTCCACGTCTACTAAACCATGATATTTTTCTGGTAATGGACTTTGGGACTTTGTGAGAAGAACAACGGAAGATGCCAAGAGGGTTAATTCATCTGTCTTTGTCCTAAAAACCTGCCCTTTTAATCCCACATGATCGCCAATATCTATAAATGAAAAAATTTCAAAATTTTCTTCTCCAACTCTATCTTTCCGAATATATGCCTGCAGTTGACCAGTTCCATCTTTGATATGGATGAAAACTGCCTTACCAAAATTTCTCACCGACATAATCCTGCCAGCCAAAGTGAAAGTATCAGGCACCTCCTTAAGTTCATCATTATCCATCGTACCAAAACGGCGTACCACTTCCTCTACTGTTACTTCTCTTTTAAAGCCTGAGGGATAAAGGTTAAACCCCTTTTTCCGTAAATCTTTAATCTTATTTTTTATCTCTTTGATAACGCCGCTTGATTCATCCATCAATAAAACATTCCTTTCATTAAAAAATCATAAACACTTTAGCTTTCAACTGGTGGCTGACAGCAAAAATAAAAGGCATTTCATTTTCCAATTTCCTTAACCATATAAAGAGCTAAAAAACTGAAACTTTCCTTGATTAATTGCATTTTTTATTTTATAGGTTGTTACGTTTAATCCAATTATGTTTTTTAGTCAAGACAAAAGAAAAAGATTAAAAAATCAACATGTTAAGAAAATAATTTCTTAACGATAATGTCACGTTTTTTCTCTTTGAAAAAAACTCAATATCTTTCAAAGGAGGTATAGTATGGCAAAGCTGTTATGGGAACCATCAGACGAGAGAGTCAAAAATTCAAATATGTACAAATTTATCCAGTTCATTAACAACAAATACGGGACTGATTTTACCGAATATCGCGCTTTGTATCAATGGTCGATTGAAAACATTCCTGAATTCTGGGCATCTATGTGGGACTTTGCAGATATAAAATATTCCAAGCCTTATGATTCAATAGTGAATGATCTGACAAAGATGCCAGGGACCAAATGGTTCGAGGGTGCAATGCTCAATTTTGCCGAAAACCTTCTGAGATACAGAGATGATCACACAGCCTTTATTTTCAAAGGTGAAACCCAAAAATCAGCCAAAATGAGCTATGCAGAACTGTACGATACTGTAGCGCGCCTTGCAAAATCACTTCGGAAGATGGGGGTTTCCCCAGGAGATCGGGTTGCTGCCTACATGCCTAATATGATGGAAACAGGTATTGCAATGCTTGCTGCTACAAGTATCGGTGCTACATGGTCCTCCTGCGCCACTGATATAGGTTCAGGCGCAGCCATAGATCGCCTTGGTCAAATTGAACCCAAGGTACTATTCACCGTTGATGGATATTTTTATAAGGCAAAGGCCTTTGACTCTCTTGACAATGCGGCTGAGATTGCCAAAGGAATACCATCGATTGAAAAGGTTGTCGTATCCTCATATACAGTAGAGAAGCCCGACATCAGCAATATCCCAAACTCTACATATTTTAATGATTTTCTATCTAAAGAAAGTGGACTTGAAATTCAGTTCGAACAATTACCTTTTGATCATCCCCTGTTTATAATGTTCTCCTCTGGCACAACTGGAAAACCAAAGTGTCTCGTCCAGGGGGCAGGGGGAATTCTTATTAATCAATTAAAGGAATTGATACTACACACCGATCTAAAACGTGATGATATTCATTTCTTTATCACCACCTGTAGCTGGATGATGTGGAATTGGATGTTGACCTCTCTGGCCACAGGAAATACACTTATTTTATATGATGGTAATCCAAACTATCCAGACATCGATGCTATGTGGAAGCTTATTGAAGAAGAAAAGGTCACCATGTTCGGCACGAGTGCAAGCTATATCACATTTATCAAAAGTCAAGGTCTCAAGCCTGGGAAGAAATACGGTCTTTCGTCATTAAAAGAAATATGGCAAACAGGCTCGGCACTCTCACCTGAAGGCTTTGAGTATGTATACGATGAAATCAAAAAAGACGTCTGGTTCAACTCCTCTGCAGGAGGCACAGATATTAACGGGTGCTTTTGCACTGGTAGCCCTATAAGCCCAGTATATGCAGGAGAACTACAGTTCCCAGCCCTGGCCATGAAGATAAATGTATATAATGAAAATGGAAATCCCGTCCTTGATGAGGAAGGGGAACTTGTGTGTGAAGCACCTGCCCCTTCTATGCCTCTTTACTTCTGGAATGATCCAAACGACAAGAGATATAAGGATGCCTACTTTAATGTCTATCCCAATATATGGCGTCACGGGGACTATATTACAATGAATAGTGCAACAGGTGGGATAACTTTCTATGGCCGTTCTGATGCAGTGCTAAAGCCATCAGGGGTGCGCATAGGCACAGCCGAAATATATAATCAAGTGGAACAAATGGAAGAAATAGCTGACAGTCTGGCAATAGGGCAGCAATGGCAGGGAGATCAAAGAGTTGTCCTCTTTGTTAAACTTGCTGAGGGTCATACTCTCACAGATGAGCTAAAAACCAAGATAAAGAAGACCCTTCGAGCAAATGCCTCCCCACGACATGTTCCAGCCAAGATCATTGAAACTCCTGATATACCCTATACCCTCAATATGAAGAAGGTTGAAGGTGCTGTTACCAATACTATTCATGGCAGGGCAGTGCTCAACAGGGATGCTCTGAAAAATCCGGAATCGCTGGATTTCTATGAAAATATTCCTGAGCTTCAAAGCTGAAAAAGAGATTTCTCTTATAGCATAATAAGGGCTTCATTAAAAAAACCCACTGTACAATCAGTGGGTTTTTTTATAATTAAGACATTTTATTCTAATATTTTCTTCATCAATGCTATCAGTTCCTGTGGTTCTTCCGGTTTTTCAATGTAAGCTTCAGGTTCAGGTACAGATTCACCGGCAAATTCATCCAACACTTTCTGGGATCGGAAAAAGCTTTTTTTTGGTATAGCAGAGAGTACAATCACTGGAATATCTTTTAAAGCTTCTTCGGTCTTTAATTCACGATACATCCTGATTCCGCTTTCTTTTGGCATCAAGATATCTAAAATAATCAAATCCGGCTTATCCTCCCTTACCTTACCCATGCCTTCTACGCCGTTCTTGGCTTCAATGGTTATATAGCCGCTTTTTTCTACAAGTTTTGAGACAACCTTTCTGATATCAACATCATCGTCAACAACAAGAACCTTCTTCATAATACACCCTCCTTAATTATTACTTAATTTGAAATTAGGGACTCTGTCTCCATTGGAGTGTTGGAGTAATGGAGTATTGTAACAATGGGTTTAGATGAATAAACAATATTTTCGCACCTTTTCCATCCAATACTCCAGTACTCCATCATTCCTTGTAGGTAGCATATAATGGGTAACATAAAAAAACATTGCAAATAGAATAAGATGAAGAAATTCTGCGCATAAAATTAGCCCTCGCTCTCTTTTTCTATTGCTCCCGATGTGGCTGCATCTCTATAAGGCAGTCGTATGGTAAATGTCGATCCCTGTCCGAGCTGTGAAGTTACAGTAATGGTTCCGTTATTCTCCTGTACTATTTTCTGAGTATTCAGGAGGCCAAGACCAGTGCCCCTTCCCTCTTTGGATGTAAAGAAGCTCGTAAAGAGTTTCTTTTTGACATCTTCATCCATGCCACAACCGTTGTCAGAAACCTCAAATCTAACCATGCCATCGTCTTCAAGAAGTGTTGTTACTCGCACTACCCATTTCTTCTGTTCATTAGAGTCGAAAATGCAGGCATCTCTTGCGTTTGAAACCAGGTTAAGCAAACAGCGATGAATACCTTTAGGGTCCATAACTGCCTCACCTATGGATGGATCAAAATCTTTAATAATCTCTATGTCATATTCTTTTGCACTTGCTTCCATAAGCTTACAGACCTCATTTGCAATCTCATTGGGAAAACATTTTTCATATTCTGGCTTGCGTTCTTTGGAGTATTCAAGGAGGTCAAGGACCAGACCAGAAATCCTGCCCATGTTACTTTCTACCATATCCCAGCCGTCCTTAAGGGAATCTGTCTCATCTTCTTTAAGGGCTTCGTTTACCAAATAGACACCACCTTTGAGGCCAAACAAAATATTTTTTACATAATGGGCAAGGCTTGCTACTGTTTGACCGATAGCTGTTAACCTTTCAGATTTAATGAGTTCATGCTCTAGGTGTTGTATCTCTCTTAATCTTTCCTCAACTTCTATCTTGACTGCGGTCCAGTATCTAACCCTCTGTGAAAGTTCTCTGTAATCAAAGGGCTTTGCAATATAATCATCTGCACCAATATCTAATCCTTTTACCTTGTCAGGTATCTTTCCTTTTGCCGTGAGCATAATAATGGGGATACGTTTGGTATCTTCAGAACCTTTTAGCCTTTTGCAAACCTCATAGCCATCTATTTTGGGCATCATTATATCTAATAGTATTACGTCAGGCTGATATTCCTCTACCTGCTCGAGGGCCTGCTCCCCATCATAGGCCTCTGAGGTATGATACCCTTCAGCATGAAACCTTTTTGTCAGCAACTCAACAGTATCAACATCATCATCCACTATTAATATCTTGGTCTTGTTATTCATTGAGATTTCCACAAATATGTTATGGATTACCCTTCAGAAAGTGTTCTATTTGCTTAGGTAATTCACGGACATCAATGGGTTTAGGGATGTAGCCATCACAACCTGCAGCTAAGGCAACTTCCATATCCCCTTTCATTGCATGAGCTGTCAAGGCAATTATCGGAATACTCTTGAGATCTCTATCACGCTTCAATCTTCTTGTTACCTCATATCCATCTATCTTTGGGATAAAAAGGTCCATAAGAATAAGATCCGGGTTTTCAGCCCTCGTTTTTTCTATAGCCTCTTGTCCATCAACTGCCTCGATTACATGATAGCCATTGATCTTCAAGACCTTTACTACCAATTCCCGGTTATCCTGATTATCCTCAACTACTAAAATTTTCTGTGATGAATCTTTGTGAATTTCTTTATTATCCATACCTATTCGTGTTTAAATCCGGTTTAGGTTTATATATCAGCATCTCTCGCTTTTGGCAGGAAAATATCATTACTCTTTTACAGGTAAAGTAAAATAAAACTTGCTGCCCACTCCGTATTTACTCTCCACCCAGATATTTCCATTATGCATTTCTACCAGTCGTTTGCAGATACTAAGTCCTAAGCCGACGCCTCCGTGTGGACGTGTAGCTGAAATATCAAGTGGCGTAAACATATCAAATAGCTTCCCAAGATCCTCTTCTCTGATACCCATACCTGTGTCTGAAATGCAGATCTCAACGAATTTAGTTTTCGGTGAGTGTCTGGCGCTTAAGATAATACGCCCCTCCGAGGTAAACTTAATGGCATTACTCAAAAGATTTGTAATCACTTGCCTGACTCTATCGGGGTCTGCATATGCCAGTGGTAAATTTTCATCAAAATCTGTATCTATCATCAAGGCCTTTTTGTGTATCATTGGTTCAAGACTGGCAACTGTTGTTTGAATAATATCCCTTACATCGATCTCCCTCAAGTCAAATTCCACTCTTCCAGATTCAATCCTGGACATATCTAATATTTCATTGATCAAATTAAGCAGGTTTTTAGCATTATTGCGTACCTTTGTCAGGCTGTTCTCTTGTTCTTCAGTAATATCCCCATCTATCCTGTCTAAGAGCAGTTCCGTATAGCCAATTATAGAATTGAGCGGGGTCCTGAGTTCGTGGGACATATTTGCCAGAAAGGTAGATCTCAGTTCATCGAGCTTTTTTAGATCTATATTTACTTGCTCGAGTTCTGCCGTTTTTTGCTCCAACTCCTTTGTTCTCTTGGCTACCTGCGACTCAAGATCTTTGCTAAATAAAGAGATTTTTTCATACATTCCTCTCATGTTTTCTAACATATATGTCAGGGAATCTCGCAACTGGACTATTTCATCACCTGGATGTGTCTTATATATCTGCCAAACATTAGCCCTCTTACCAAGATCTAATTTTGCATTTAATTTTCCACGGCTGACTTCATTCGCAAATTCAGTGACCTTCAAAATAGGGTGCGTCACATATCTTGATAACCATCGAATTAAGAAAAAGGCCAAAATTACCAGGGAAATCACCTCAACAGCAATCTTTTGATTCCGAAGTGCCACTATCCTTTCCTCAATAGGTCCCCAGTTAATGCCCACTGTTAACACACCTAATATGTCCTTTTCACTTCCATGACACTTAAAACATGACTGTTCATTGTGAATTGGAATGGCATGAGAAAATACCTTTTTGCCCTTATAGGATTCAAGGCCCTTGGTTAGCTCTTTTGTGCGCAGGGCATTCAAGGTAATCTCAGACTCATTAACTTTGCCTATACTATCAGGATCTGTACTATATCTGATGGTGTCAAATAAATCGATGAGTTTCACTACCTCAAGGCCCTCAAGCATACCAACTTTCTGTAATATTTCCTGCACATCTTCCATCTCTCCGTC
>Ga0315553_10000512_pt1 | contig 34488 bp, 34 predicted proteins | sample SalMarSW160140MG_FD_203099 | JGI IMG/M metagenome (GOLD analysis project Ga0315553, IMG submission 203099) | Salt marsh sediment microbial communities from the Plum Island Ecosystem LTER, Massachusetts, United States - Salt Marsh Sediment SW1601-40 ... | reverse complement strand
TTCAAGCGGGCTCGCGAAAAGCAAGGGCGAAGCCAGGCGATTGATCCAGCAGAATGGCGTTCGGCTGGATGATGAGGCCGTCACCGATACTGAACTGATCCTGAAGGCTACTTCACCCATCGTACTACGGGTGGGCAAACGGCGCTTCGTTCGCCTGCTTCCCTGAACCCGGTATATAACCGAATACGGCCTCTCCCATGTTCCTGGCCTTCTGGGGGATCCGACCTTATCCCTTGATCACGGCGACTGGCTTTAACCTGGCGACCTTGCGAGCAATCCCAGCTCTCGTAACCACTTCGACGACGCGATCGACATCCTTATAGGCGAGTGGAGCCTCCTCTGCCAGGCCGGGCAGGGAGCCGGCCCGGATGTGGATGCCAGCCGCCTCGAGCGACCCCCTGAGTTCTGAACCGCGGATTTCACGTTTGGCTTGTTTGCGGCTCATAACCCTTCCCGCACCGTGGCAGGTCGAACCAAAGGACAACTGCATGCTGGCTTCTGTCCCGAGCAGTACCCAGGAAGCGGTCCCCATCGAACCAGGTACGAGCACGGGCTGGCCAATATCGAGGTATTCGGGTGGCAGTCCCTGGAAGCCCGGGCCGAATGCGCGCGTTGCGCCTTTGCGGTGAACGCAGAGCTTGATCTGCCTGCCTTCGAATGTGTGGATCTCGGTCTTCCCCATATTATGGGCGATATCGTAAACCTGTCTGAGATGCCAGTCTGGAACCCTGCCGGCGAGCGCTTGCTCAAAGGACAGTCGTGCCAGGTGTGCGAGGATTTGACGGTTGCAGAAGGCGTAATTTGCCGCGCAGGCCATAGCCTCCAGGTAGCGTATCCCTTCCGGCGAATTGAGTGGTGCGCAAACCAGCTCTCGATCCGGGAGCAGGATAGCATAACGTTGAATGGTCGTCTGAAATTCGCGGACGTAGTCGGAGCAAACCTGGTGACCAAAGCCGCGTGAACCACAATGGATCTGGAGTGCCAGGAAGCCTTGTTCAAGCCCAAGAATTCGTGCCGCTTCCGGGTGAAAAACCTCGTCCACGACATCGACTTCAATAAAGTGGTTGCCCGCTCCCAGTGTGCCCAGTTGGTTACGGCCGCGCTGCATCGCCCGGTCACTGACTGAACGCGGGCTTGCACCAGGCACGGTGCCCTGTTCTTCTGTCCGCTCGAGATCCTCTGGTTCAGCATACCCATTTTCCAGCGCCCAGCGTGCGCCTTTCCGACAAACGGCTTCCAGCTCTTTCCGTGTAACACGTAATTTTCCACCTACACCAACCCCGCTCGGGCAGTTGGCATAAAGTGCATCGGCAAGATCACTTAGCTCATGCTCTACCTGGTTGAATTCGATGCGGCTGCTCAGCAGTCGAACGCCGCAGTTGATGTCATAGCCGATCGCGCCGGGTGAGATGACCCCATCCGGGAAGCGGGAAGCGGCGACTCCCCCAATCGGGAATCCATAACCTTGGTGCACGTCCGGCATGACCGAAACCCAGCCGACGAGGCCCGGGAGGCAAGCCGCATTAACTGCCTGGAGCAGGGAGCGATCGTCAAGTGCTTCCTCCAGCAAACGATCATCCGCAAAGAGATGCACGGGAACACGCATATCGCCCCGGTAAGTACTTGGGATTTCCCATTGGTACTCTGACAGCCGGATTAGATCCTGTTTTTGAATCATCCATGCACCTCCCCCGTCTCACACATCGAACACCAGCACAGTCTCAAAATGGCCGGGGCCCCTATGGATCTCGAGCTCATGGAAAGTGACTGCTTTAATCTCCTTCTGGATCGATTGCACAGGTTTGCAGGTGAGCAAAGATTGCAAGTGGGTCTCAGTTCGCTCGTTGATCTTGATCCCGGTAATGCGGATATTTTCAGACTCCAGCAAGTAGAGGATCTCTTCCAGGAATCTCACGAGCAGTGTTTCCAGATCGGTGGCCGAGGTCTCGAAATATCGCTGCGAATCGGTATCTTGCGTGATCTCAATCCCCATCATTGCCTGCATGCCCAGAGCAGCGTGGACAAATAACTCGTCGAGCGATTTGCCGCTCACGCGTAACGCCCAATCCGCGGTATGGTGGAGTTCTTCTGAGTCGGAAGGTTGCATAGAATCAGTATAGTACAGATGGGCCTTTCATCCGGTTCTGGGGGATGTGTATAATCGGGAATATGAGTGGACAACCCCTACGCCTGGAGCAGGCGCTCAACGATTCATTTTCGGAGTCGTTTCCGAGGTTCCCGCTGGTCGATCTGAGCCTGGCACAACTGTCCGAGAAGCTGGCCCTTGAAGCTGCCGGCGCCTCACGTGTCGCCTTAGATCAAAGGCGCTTCGCACCGGATCAATATACGTTAAGCGTAAACCCCGCCAACCTGACCAACATTCACCAATGGGATGCGGCCATCCAACGGGATGTAATGCATGCACTGCAGACAGCGCTTGTTGGAGCAGGGTTCATGCTGGCGCGCGAACCCCACCTGACGCTTGCCACCGATCCAACCCTCCCCCAGGGAAGCCTGCGGATCATCGCCTGGCACAGCAGCGACCCACTGCATCTTACCGAGTTGATCGAACGCAATTACGAGGAATTGGACACAGACTTTCCTCCAGCAGGTGCGTTCCTGATGGTTGATGGCAAACAACACTTCAGATTGAAGATGGCGATCATACGGGTTGGAAGGCGACTTGATAGTGACCTGGTGCTCGATGAACCGCATGTATCTCGCCAGCACTTTCAATTAAAGGCGCAGCACGGCCGGTATCTCTTAATCGACCTGGATTCGACCTCCGGGACCCGGGTCAACGGCCGTCAGGTGAAGGAGCACTGGCTGAAACCAGGCGACGTCATCAGCATTGCCACCATCGAGATGGTCTACGGCGAGGATCGAGGCGGTCCGCCTGACAATGCCATACCCTATACGCCAGATCAAACATCCGATCGCGACCACGATACACCGCTAAACATGAAGGCCATCAAAGATATCAAGACACGGCGATTCATTCCAGACAGCCTGCATTGAGTTCATCCCCACATTCGACACCCTTAGATGTACAATGGTGCCCGACTGGCGATCTAACAGAATTGGACATTAATGGCGAATCCATTTGACCGGGTGGAACAGCGCATCTCTGATGTTGTGGAAGGCGCCCTCCGGAAATTGATGGGGATGGAATTCTCCCCCACTGATGTGGCTTCCAAGCTGGCGCGGGCCATGGCCGAAGGGGTCAGGCATACCGCCGAAGGGAAGCCGTTCGCCCCTGATAAGTACGCACTTACATTCAGCCCGGATGATGCGCGTGCCCTGCTTGAAGAGACTCCCGACCTGAATCAGGAGCTTGCCCGTGGAATGCTGGAGGTGGCGAAGGCCTGCGATTATCTTGTTTTTCGCGAGCCTGTCGTCACGATCGCCGTCGATCCAACCATCCAGAAACGGGAGATGCGGGTCGTAGCCTGGCACAGCACAGCACCCCTTGAATACACACAGGATCTTGCGGAACCGGGGCCCGCTACCGAACCCGGGATTATCCCCAAGGGCGCCTACCTGATCGTAAATGGCAACCACCACTTCGGACTCGATCGCCCTGTGATCAATATTGGGCGCCGGCTTGATAACCAATTAATTCTCGATGACCTTAAAGTTTCCCGTACACACGCCCAGATCCGCATGCGCAGGGGCCGTTTCGAACTGTTCGATCTCGGTTCCTCCGCTGGCACGATCATCAACGGCCGCAGTATAAAACACCATATCCTGCAAGAAGGGGATGTCATCGATCTAGCTGGTATTCGTCTGGTGTATGGGGAAGATCCAGGCGGTCCACCCGATGAAACCCCAGCGTATGCGCCCCCTTTCCCGCCCCGGCCAGCTGGCGATCAGCGTACGCGGGTGATAAAAAAAGACTCTCAGAAATGAGCCCACAAGTCTTACTGCTTGTACTGAGGCTCCTAATCGGGCTGGTTCTCTACCTGTTCCTGGGCTTGTTCCTGGTCGTGCTCTGGCGCGATCTGCGCAAGTTGCAGGAAGAGACGCATCTCCCGTTGGATATCCAGCTCATCCAGCTGAATACTCACGAAGAACACAAGTACCCGCTGCATGGCGCTAATCTTATCGGCAGGGCTGCTGACAACAGCATCTTAATCACAGATGACTCGGTCTCTGCCCACCACGCCCGCCTGACGCATATCTCGGGGCAGTGGATCCTGGAGGATCTGGGCTCGAGGAACGGGACGTTTGTCAACGACCTGCCTGTCGATCAACCACTCGTTGTTACGTATGGGGATCAGATACGATTCGGATCGCTCATCTTCCTGCTCGATCGTGAGTCTCCTGGAATAAGAAGTGAAGAAAAGGTTAATTAGAACAAGCATGGTACGATGGATCATGGCTCGAGGCAGCGAGGTGGAACCTTGACTGAAGCACCAGTTCTCGGGATTATTGGCGGCTCCGGCCTATACGGTATGCGTGATTTGACCGAGGTGGAAGAACGCCAGGTCGACACACCCTTCGGCAAACCAAGCTCCCCTATCATCCTGGGCAAGTTGAACGGCCAACTTGTCGCGTTCCTAGCGCGACATGGGGTGGGTCACATTTACGCACCGAGCGAAGTCAACTATCGTGCGAATATATACGCCATGAAGCTGCTCGGTGTACGACGGCTGCTTTCGGTGAGCGCGTGCGGTTCACTACGTGATGATTTTTCACCGGGAGACATCGTTATCCCTGAACAGCTATTTGATCACACTCAGCGCCGTCCACGCACATTCTTCTCGGAGGGGCTCGTGGTCCACCTGAGCGTCCCAGAGCCATTCTGTCCGGACTTGTCCACCAGGTTGGAAGCGAGCTGCCGTTCTGCTGGAGGGAATGTCCATCGTGGCGGTTGCTATATCACGATTGAAGGTCCACGGTTCTCAACACGGGCTGAATCAAACACCTTCCGGGCCTGGGGGATGTCGATAATCGGCATGACAACCTCGCCGGAGGCTTTCCTGGCCCGGGAAGCCGAGATGTGCTACACAGTCATGGCGCATGTAACCGATTTCGATGTCTGGCAACTCACCCAGGAAGCGGTCACGGCGGATATGGTCTTTAAAACTGTCATCGCCAACACCTCGCTTGCTCAGCAGGCGATCGCCGATTTTGTACTCCGGCTCCCGGCCGAGCTAACCTGTACATGCCAGGACGCGCTCAAGGATGCGATTTCGACCGACGTGAATGCTATATCCCCTGAGACACGCGAGAGGCTTTCGATCCTTGTGGACCGCTATCTACCCTAAGCTTGAGAGTTACACCAACCGGCGCGAGGTGCGTTCATCCGCCCTCGCGCTTCTCTTTCTCCTCCTGGTTGCTGGATCCCTGTCACTATCACATGTTGCCAGGTTGGGGGATTGGTCCCTGGCCAATCTGCGCTGGGCCCACTGGCTTGTCCTGCCGGTATGGGCGGCTGTGGCTGTACTGCTGCATATACTGCTCCGGAAGCGGTTCCACGACCGTGATCCGAACTTGCTGCCGCTCCTGCTGCTGCTGAGTGGGTGGGGGACGCTTGCCATCTGGCGTCTGTCTCCCAGTTATGGGCTACGTCAGATAGGCTGGTTCATCCTTTCTTCTCTCGCTATCGCGCTCATCTTGCGGGGTGATCCGCGTTTGGCCTGGCTGCGGAGGTACCGCTACCTATGGCTTGCGGCAGGTTTGGGGCTGATGCTGCTAACACTGCTCGCCGGTACCAATCCATCAGGCGGCGATCAACGATTGTGGCTGGGCTGCTGCGGTGTGTACTTGCAGCCATCCGAACCGCTGCGCTTGCTGCTGCTCGCCTTTCTCGCATCCTTCCTGGCAGACCGGCTGCCGATCTCGTCCCGACTGGGCAAGGTTGGCTCCGTCCATACACTGATGCCATTGCTGGCAGTTTCGGGTTTTTCTCTGCTGCTGCTGTTGGCACAGCGTGATCTGGGAACTGGATTGCTCTTCCTCGCCTTGATTGTCACGCTGCTGATTGTAGGCACGGGCCAATGGGGCTACTTCTGGTCAGGCTTAGCGCTGGCCGGGGCTGGCGGCGTGGTCGGGTACTACCTGTTTGATGTTGTCCGTCTGCGGATTGACGCGTGGGTCAACCCATGGCTCGACCCAACCGGGCGATCGTACCAGATCGTTCAGTCGTTAATCTCGATCGCTTCCGGTGGAGTTATCGGCAGTGGCCCCGGCCTTGGTTCACCCGGATTTATCCCTGCAGCACATACCGATTTCATCTTCTCTTCCATCGTAGAGGAGTACGGGTTGTTGGGTGGTATTGCGTTGGTCGCCTGTTTTGCGCTCCTGCTCACCTGTGGATTGCGAATAGCGGTTAAGCACCGGGATCCTTTTGCCCGGCTTTTCTCGGCCGGGATTACGCTCTCGCTCACACTCCAGGCGCTCATGATCATCGGGGGAAACCTGCGGGCACTGCCGTTGGTCGGAATCACGCTGCCATTCATCTCCTACGGAGGCTCGTCGCTACTCACGAGTGCAGTGGGGATTGGCTTTTTAATGGTGCTCTCGGACCGCCGGCAAGACAGCTTTCCGCCAGTCAAGACACTCTCCATGCTGCATGGTCTGGGTCTGGCAGCCTGGGCAGGAATAGCACTCGTGCTCGGTTGGTGGACAATCTACCGTGCACCTGCCCTAATCGCTCGGGGTGACAACCCGCGCCGTTCTGTGGACGGGTTGATTGTAAGGCGAGGCAGCGTCAGCGATCGAAATGACGCGACACTCGCGGCTTCAGTCGGTGTACCAGGTGACTATGTTCGCACCTATCCTGAAGTCGAAGCGGCGCCAGTAATTGGCTTTGACTCTTATGCCTTCGGCCAAGCGGGGGTCGAGGGCAGCATGGATGAAGTCCTGCGCGGATTGAGTTGGCCAGATACGTCTCATGTTATCTGGACCCAGTTGACACAGGGGCATCCACCGCCAGGGCAAGATATCCGCCTGACCATCGATGCCGGGTTCCAGCAATCGGCGATGGAGCTGCTGGATGGAGTGAGAGGATCAGTCGTTCTGCTCCAGGCTGGGAGCGGCGACATCCTGGCAATGGCTTCTCAGCCAAGCTACGATCCGAACCGCCTGGATGAAACCTGGGATTCGTTGATCCGAGACCCTGAGTCCCCACTTCTCAACCGTGCCTCCCAGGCGAGCTATCAGCCAGGCACGCTGCTCATACCCTTTGAGCTTGCAGGGGGGATCCAACTCGGACTGCTGGACAGAGGGGACCCGGCTCCAGCAGTGAGTGCGGCATACGCCATCGATTCAAGTTTGCTTCGCTGTTCGATCCCGGCGCCAGTTGCTGGCTTAGTATCACTGGAGCAATCCGTCAGGTATGCCTGTCCGGGTCCTTTCGCAGAGCTGGAAGTAGTGGATTGGGAGCAGCTACTGGCCATCTACAACCTCTTCGATTTTGACCAGGAACCTGCACTCCAGCTGCCTGCTTCTGGTCCGATTGGCGACCTGGGTCCATCGCCTGGGCGAAGCTTGGGCGACGCCCGGGTCGGGCAGGGTGCACTTACCCTCAGCCCGCTCCAGGCCGCACAGGCGTTTGCTGGCTTGCTCGCCCCGGGCGGCATGCCCGGGTTGCGGATCGTCGATGCTGTTCGGCAGGAGGACGGAAGCTGGCAGCGGGTTCCTAGCATGGGCCATGCACGCATCCCGCTCGAAGCGATGGTGCAAATCAACGCTCTCGACTGGATGTTGACAGGCCCAGGGGGTTGGCTTGGTTATCGAGCCCTGGCGATCAGCGGGGTAGAGGGTCAGGAGATGGCGTGGTTTCTTGGGATCATCAATATTGAGCAAGCTCCGATCGTTGTGTCGGTTGCGCTTGAAGATGCATCCATGATCCAGGCTCAAACGATCGGCGTGCAACTCCTGGCTGCTACTCAGGGAACACCCGCCCCTTGACCAGGTCTTACCAGCAGGCTACAATTCACACGTATTAGGGCCATATACGGCATTCGCTCCGCCGGCCGGCCGCTGTCTTCAGACAGCCCGTTCGGCGGCTTGTATGTCCAAGGCGAGTTGAAGCGGTGTTTGAGAATCTTACCCTCAGGCTGCAGACGGCCTTCCAGGAACTCGGAAGACGGGGTAAATTACGCCAGGAGGATGTGGATCAAGCATTGCGCGAGATCCGTTTGGCGCTTCTCGAAGCCGATGTACATTACCAGGTTGTAAAAGATCTGCTGGCCGAAGTCCGTGAGCAGTCGTTAGGCGCTGCTGTCTCACGTGCGTTAAACCCGGCCCAGCAAGTCATCCAGGTCATTCATCAGGCGCTTATCAATCAACTGGGGGAGCCCTCTGGGCTGAGCCTACGCGGGGAGAAGCCACGGCCGATCCTGCTGATCGGACTCCAGGGCTCCGGCAAGACGACGACCACGGCCAAGCTCGCTCGTTTCTTAAAAAGCCAGGGTGAGCGTGTCTGGATGATTGCTGCCGACCCTTATCGCCCAGCTGCCAGCGAGCAGCTGCGCATCTTGGGCAGGCAGATCGATGTAGAAGTCTTCAGCTCACAGGCCAAGGATGCAGTCGAGATTTGTCGCCTGGGTCTACAGGCTGCGAGCCGCAATGGGGCAACGGTCGCCCTGATCGACAGCGCCGGTCGAACCCAGATCGATGCTGCCTTGATGGATGAACTTCAGGAAATGCAGCGCGAGATCATGCCTGTGGAAACACTGCTGATCGCAGATGCTATGACGGGGCAGGAAGCGATCCATATTGCGCAGGGTTTCTCCGAGAAGCTCGACCTGACCGGGATCATCCTGACCAAGATGGATGGCGATGCCCGGGGCGGGGCGGCGATTTCAATGCGGGCTGTTAGCGGACTGCCGATCAAATATATTGGCAGCGGTGAGGCGCTTGACGCTCTGGACCGCTTTGAACCCGAGCGGCTGGCCTCCCGCATCCTTGGAATGGGCGACATACTCACAATGATCGAGAAGGCGCAGGATGCCCTCGATCTTGAAGTAGCCCAGAACTCGGCTGAACGCATGCTAAAAGGCGATTTCACGCTGGACGATTTTGCCGAGCAGATCGCTGCCGTTCGCCGCATGGGCCCTTTAGGGAAGCTGGTGGATATGCTTCCTGGGGGCATGCTGAAGAGCGCTGGCGAAGTGGATACTAAAGACGCCGAGAAAAAACTAGACTATACTCAAGCGATTCTGCAGTCGATGACGATTGTCGAACGGCGCAACCCAGAACTGCTCAACGCCAGCCGGAAAAAGCGCATCGCGGCTGGATCTGGAACAAGCGTCCAAGAGGTCAATCAACTCATTCGCCAGTACCGCCAGATGCGCAGGATGTTCAAACAAATAGGGAAACGCGGCTTGCCGGATATGGGCAATTTGCTGCGATAATCCGATAATTCGTTGGGATTCCTGGTGGAAAAGGCCTTCCGTCCAAGGCTGCCCCTCTCAACCAGGGTCGACCCGCGAATGACAATAAATTGAATATGGAGAGGGAAACATGGTTCGAATTAGATTTCGCCGGGTGGGTTCAAAAAATCAAGCGACATTCCGTATCGTCGCTGCAGATCGGGAGAGCCCACGTGATGGACGCTTCCTCGAGGTGCTCGGGCACTATAACCCGCGCACGGAGCCTTCGACAATCAAGGTCGATGAAGCGCGTCTATTTCACTGGATGAAGAATGGTGCTCAACCCAGCGAATCCGTCCACCAGGCGCTGCGCGCATTGGGGACTTGGGACCGTTGGGAGCGGTATAAGAGTGGTGAAGACCTCGAGCTCCTCCTGAAAGAAGCGGGAGAAGCACAGGTCGAGATCGACCCGCGTACCCGGCGTGACGATCTGGTTGGGGAACGTAAGATGAAGGGCAAGGCCCGGAAGAAGGCAGCTGAAGCCGAGGCAAGCGCGGCCGAGCCGCCCGCTAAGGCCGAAGAGCCTGGTCCAATCGCTGAGGCTGAAGAGTCGGCACCAGTGGCTGAGGCCGATGAGCCCGCACCCGTAGCCGAGGCTGAAGAGCCCGCACCCGTAGCCGAGGCTGAAGAGCCCGCACCCGTAGCCGAGGCTGAAGAACCTGCTGCGCAGGAAGAAGCTCCAGCAGAGGAAGAGGCTGAGCAAGCTGCCGAGGAAGAAAGCGAGCCAGAAGAGGCTGAAGAGGAATCGGTTGTCGAAATGAGCGAGTCGGCTGACGAAACATCCGCTGATGACGAGGCGGAGGCAGAAACCGAAGAGAAAGCTGCAGAAGAAGCCGATCCCGAGTAAGCGTTACGATCACTCTGGTCTTGTAGGACCGGGGTATTGCAGGGATGATGGGTATGAAAACCTTGATCGAGTTCATCGCAAAATCGATCGTTGACGATCCAACTGAAGTCTGGGTATCTGAAGACGGCAGCGATCGTGATGTTCGCATCGGGCTCAGTGTTGCAGAAGAAGATATGGGCCGGGTGATCGGCCGGCAAGGCCGGGTAGCAAACGCAATGCGGACACTGTTGCGTGTCGCCGCTGCTCGTAAGGGGGTACGAGCAACGCTCGATATCGATTAACCCAGCATGACCCGCCCTCAAGACACATCTGGATCAGAGCGCGCCCGGCAACCCATTAAGTACCTGGTTGTCGGGCGCGTGGTGCGTCCCCACGGAGTACGCGGGGCGATACTCGTTGAACAACTTTCACAGCTGATGGAATCGCTCCAGCCCAACTCGGCAGTTTTCCTGGGTGAGAATAGGGACGAGTTCGAATTGGTATCAAGCCGGCTGCACCAGAGCCGCTGGATGATCAGCCTCTCCGGCATCACCGATCGTGATCAAGCAGAGATCCTGAGGGGTAAAGAGCTGCGCATCCACTTCCAGGAATCGGCCCCACTTGACGATCATCAATACTACTACTGGCAAATCCTCGACCTGCCTGTGTATCTCGAATCAGGTGAACTACTGGGCAGGGTCGCCCAGATCCTCGAGACAGGCGCTAATGATGTCTATGTCGTGCAGAGCGAGGACGGGGCTGAGATCCTGCTCCCGGCGATCGAATCGGTCATCCTGGATGTGGATCTGGCCGTGAAGCGCATGACGGTCAGACTTCTGCCCGGCCTCTAATTCAGGCAAGTTGTTCCCCCCGAACTATAAACGATTAGATATTGTCTGGTACCGTGCTGAGTGGATCCGGCATGCCCGGATCCACTCCCAGTGTCCGTGCCATGCTTTCCTCGCTGCTGTCGAGGATGAATTCGACCCACAAGGGAAGGTGGTCGGACACACGGTAGGAAACCTGACTCCGTGTAAGCTCCGGGAAAATTGCCCTGGAAAAGTCGATCGTCCCAGCGCGGCCTTCGAAACCGAGATCGAAGGCTTCCATAAACCAGGCAATCTGGTCGTAGAACTTGGGCACGGAACCGAACGTCGTCCGAAGATGGGCCAGTGCGTCGGGCACCACCAATCCGGTTGACGTAAACGCTTCAAACAGCGGGTTATTGATCCGGGTCTCGATATTGAAATCTCCTAGGACAATGATGTTCTCTTCCTCGGTATAAGCCTGGTACGCACGGTCTCGCATTTCCCGGGCGACGTGTGCAGCTAGAGCGATGATCTCGTGGGTTCGCTCTTCCGGTCCTGCACCATATTTAATATGCGCTGTTAGCAGGACAAAGCGCTGATCGCCGGCCGTGAAACCGCCGCATAGGGGGTCCGGGCGAATTGCCCGGCAGGATCCCCAGCGGGTGAGGGTGGCAGGACCAGCTCCCCCGCCAATCCCGATGGCTGGGCACGCCTCCGATCGAAGATGAAGCCGAGCCGCTCGGCATTGCCTGCCGCCCCGGCTGTGATATCTGTCATAATCAGGCTCCAATCCGGACCTAGCCAATCGAGCAGGATCCGTATTCCAGACAAATCGCGCTTCAACTCCTGGATGGCAACGACATCCAAACGGCGAACGATCTCAGCGATATATGCTAGGGCACGGTAATTCCGTTTCGGTGAACCTGGATTCTCACCCCATTCGGGGTGAATCTCACCGAAGTGGCGGATATTCCAGGTGCCAATCAACAAGTTGCGATCACTGGTTTTGCCGGGGATCCCGGACCGCTGGATGCGGCGTCGTAAACGGGCGATGTCTTCAACAACCGCAATGGGGAAATCACTATAATCCATGCATACCTCCGAAAGCCTGCAGTGCAATCGAGTATACCTTCCACGCCGGACGGGTACTATTTTGCTTGCCCGGCATTTTCCGGTATGGTAGACTTCCGAGGTTCTCCAAGGAAGTGAGGCAGATCCGAAATGGACAGAGCAACCGTCGACAAGATGGTCGCCCGCTTGCGTGATTTACAGGCAAACACGCCTGATGTGGAAGCTTCGGCCGTGGTTAGTGTCGATGGGCTCACGATCGCAGCTTCGCTCCCAGCGAAGGTCGAGGAAGACCGCGTATCGGCGATGTCGGCGGCCATGCTTAGCCTGGGTGATCGCATTGCAGGCGAGCTGGGGCGCGGGGGACTCAACCAGGTGTATATTCACGGCGATGATGGGTATGTGTTGCTGACTGCGATAGGTCGGGACGCAGTCCTGACCGTTCTTGCCCGTAAAGAAGCCAAGCTCGGGCTCGTTTTCCTCGAGATGAGCAGGGCGGCGACCGACCTGGAGGCCTTGTTGTAGCTATGCGCGTGAGATCGAGCGCTACGAATGCAACCCGGAACGCAGGGTGGGGAGGCAGCCGCAAGGGCAACCCTCCCCACCGCTCATTTAAGGACGGTTTTCGTGCTGTTGGAGGCGAGCGATGAAGAAGTACATCTTTCTGACGGGCGGGGTGGTGAGTTCGGTAGGGAAGGGAGTTACGGCGGCTGCGCTCGGGAAGGTGCTGAAGGAGCGCGGCTTCACCGTCTCGATCCAGAAGCTCGATCCATACATTAACGTCGATCCAGGGACAATGAGCCCTTACCAGCATGGTGAGGTATACGTCCTGGATGACGGCGCAGAGACCGATCTTGACCTGGGTCACTACGAGCGTTTCATCGATACGAGTCTGAGTTCAGTCTGCAACATCACAACCGGCCAGATCTACTCAGAGGTCATCGCCCGGGAGCGGAGGGGTGATTTCCTAGGCGGAACGATCCAGGTGATCCCTCATATCACGAATGAGATCAAGCGGAGGATCACCCTTGTTCCCCGGGCAACCGGGGCGGAGATCGTGTTGGTTGAAGTGGGTGGGACGGTGGGCGATATCGAATCCCTGCCCTTCATGGAAGCGCTGCGGCAGATGCGCTCCGACGTTGGCCGGGAGAATTCGCTCTATATTCACGTTACCTGGCTGCCGCACATCGGTGCTACGGATGAATTAAAAACCAAACCCACGCAGCACTCGGTGCGTGAGCTGCGCTCTATCGGGATCCAGCCCGATGTCATCATTGCTCGCTCGGACCACCCGGTTGACCCGGAATTGTGCTCGAAAATCGCCCTTTTCTGCGACGTGGACACCAGGGCCGTTATCCCGCTTCCCACAACCAGCGTGCTGTACGAGGTTCCGCTCCTGTTGGAACAAGCAGGCTTGGGCGAGTATATCCTCAGCCGGCTGGGGGTCGAATCACGTCAGAAGCCAGAATGGTCATCCTGGGAGCAGATTGTAGCTGTCGAGCGGACCGAACGACCCAAACTCCGGATCGCCCTGGTCGGGAAGTATGTCGAGCTGCAGGATGCATATATGAGCGTCCGTGAATCGGTGCGGCATGCCGCACTGGCGGTCGGTGTTGACGCTGAGATCCTGTGGCTGCATTCCGCCGAATTGGAGAAGGGCAAGGGCTGGGATGAGCTGCGGAGCGCACATGGGATCATCGTCCCGGGTGGCTTCGGCTCGCGTGGGATCGAGGGCAAGATCCAGACTGCGCGCTACGCCCGCGAATCAAAGGTGCCCTACCTGGGCCTGTGCCTGGGGATGCAGGTGATGGTGATCGAATTTGGCCGAAATGTGCTGGGTACGGAGGATGTCAACTCAACCGAGTTTGACCGCAATACACCACATCCGGTTATCGATCTGCTTCCCGAGCAGCGCGGCATAGGTGAACTGGGTGGCACCATGCGCCTTGGTTTGTATCCCTGCCATCTCCAACCCGGTACGCAAGCCGCGGCCGCCTATGGAAAGAGCTTGGTGGAAGAACGCCACCGGCACCGTTTTGAGTTCAATAATACCTACCGCGATCTTTTCAACGAGCATGGAATGCGCTTCTCAGGCTTGTCACCAGACGGACGCCTGGTCGAGATTGCAGAACTGGCCGATCATCCCTTCATGCTCGGGTGCCAATTTCACCCTGAGTTTCTCTCCCGCCCGAACCGGCCCCATCCGCTCTTTTACCGCTTCCTGCTCGCAGCGAAGAAACGCAATCTCTCGGCTGATGAGGTTGAAGCAGAGCCAGACGAGGCACGCCACACCCAACCGGACCAGATGCCGCATGCCCCCTGAATGGATCACCGCGCAGGGTACCTAAAAAGAAAGCCGCCGGTATGCCCGACGGCGGGTATATCCTGAATCCATAGAGATTAAACTTCTTCTTCGGCCTGCATTTCGTCAGGGTCTTCGTGCTCGCGCGGCCGGAATGCGCTCCTCTCGGCCGATAACTTGGCAATCCCATTGCGTGCCTGGCCTATCAGCCGATCAAGCTCGGCCTCGAGGGCTGCCAGTGACTCAATCACGTACTCATCCGCTTCAAGCCGGATTGCCTCAGCTTCTGCACGTGCCTGCGCAATAATCTGCTCGCCGCGTTCCTGTGCGCCTTCTACGATCGCATCACGCGAAATGATGTTCTCACCCTTATCCTTGGCAAGTTTCACGGTCCGATTTGCCTCTTCCTGGGCCTGAGCCAGGACGCGGTCACGCTGCGCTAGGATTTGCTGCGCCTTCTTGACCTCGTCCGGAATGGCAATCCTCATCTGGTCGATGATCTCTAGCATGCGATCCTCATCGACGAGGACGGTATGAGTTAGTGGGATGGGCCGGCTATTGTTGAACAGTTCCTCCAGCCGGTCCACCAAGTGCAGAATGTCCATGAAACCCTCCGGTCCGTCTCTGGTTCACTCGGACCCCCTCTACAGGGTGCAAGGATTGGGCCGAAGCGTACACTAAAGCTCAATCAGCGTCAACTGCGCTCAATCACGCAGTGAGGTCATCGGTACTTTGTTGGGTCCATCATCACCCAGTTCTTTGAAGCGTTTTGTCAGGGCATCTTGTACGATGGGCGGGACCAGGCTGCTGACATCCCCACCCAGCGAAGCGATCTCCCGCACGGTGCTTCCGGTGAGGAATGTATGTTCCTCACTGGTAATGAATGCGACCACGTCGATATCAGGCTCAAGACGGTGGTTGGCGAGGGCCATGCGGAATTCGTGCTCAAAATCGGAGAAAACTCGCAGCCCGCGCACGATCAGCTGTGCATCAACTTGGATGCAGTACTCGACGATTAAGCCGCTGAAGAGGGTGACCTTAATACGCGGGTCATTCGCGAAGACCTGCGCAACAAGTGCACGCCGCTCTTCCGGCGAGAAGAGCACATCTTTCGGTGGATGTTCATACACGGCTACGATCAGCTCATCGAATAGTCGTACCGCTCGGTGGGCGATGTCAATATGCCCGAAGTGGACCGGATCGAAGGTGCCTGGAAAAACCGCTCGTACCATCAGCTGACCTCTCCCTTCTCGGGGGTCCAGAAGCGCTGCAAGGCCTCGCCTAGAAGCCTGTGATCGGGTTGGCTCAGGTCAGGATCTTGCTCAAAGAGGCGGGTTGCCTCACCGCGTGCGGCCTCGATCAAGCGGACATCGGTCAGCTGGGCTGTTCGCAGCTCGGCGAAGCCGGATTGCCGGGTGCCAAGGAATTCTCCCGGTCCGCGTTGTTCGAGATCGCGCTCGGCGAGCACGAATCCGTCGTTTGTCTCCTGCATTGCCTTCAGACGTTCGTTGGCGGCATCATCAGCCTCGGTCGGGATCAACAGGCAGTAAGCTTGTTCAGATCCACGTCCGACCCGGCCGCGGAATTGGTGAAGCTGGGCCAAACCAAACCGGTTTGCGCCTTCGATCAACATGACGGTTGCGTTAGGCACATCGACACCAACTTCGACAACCGAGGTCGAGACGAGCACATCGATTTCACCGCCGTGAAATCGCTCCATCACGGCGTCTTTTTCGTCAGGTTTCATCCGGCCATGCAGCAAGCCGACGCTGGCTTCAGAGAAGATCTCCTTTGCCAGATGTTCGTATTCATCCACGGCGGCTTTTGCCTGTACATTTTCCGAACCCTCAACCAGCGGGTAGATGATGAAGACTTGGTTGCCCAGTTCGATCTGGGATTGGATGAACGAATGCGCGCGTGCCCTTTCTGTGGGAAGAAAGATATGGGTCTGGACCTCATGCCGGCCCGGCGGCATTTCATCCAGCAGGGTCAGGTCGAGATCGCCGAATACCGTCAACGCAAGAGACCGTGGAATCGGAGTAGCGGTCATGACCAGCAAATTCGGGCTGTCGCCCTTCGATCGCAATTCTGAGCGCTGCTCAACCCCGAAGCGGTGTTGTTCATCGATGATCACCAGGCCGAGTTCCTTGAATTGCACCGGCCCTTCGATGAGGGCATGCGTGCCGATGATGACCTTGACTTCACCCGAGGCCAGTGCGGTCCGGATCTCTGTCTTCTCCGCCTCGCTTGTGGACCCGACCAGCAGCCGGATCTGTTCCGTTGGGACCCCAGCCGATTGCGGCAGGAGCGTGGTCATCGTCCGGAAATGTTGTTCGGCGAGAATGCTGGTCGGCGCCATGAGCGCGGACTGTGCACCCTGGCTGGTGACGATCCCGATGGCGGCTGCAGCGACGACCGTCTTTCCTGAGCCGACATCCCCCTGGAGCAATCGGTTCATAGGGCGGGTTGCTGCCAAATCTCGGCGGATATCCTCCAGAGCGGTAGACTGCGCGTTCGTAAGCTGATAGGGCAAGGTAGCTTTGAAATGATCGATCCAAGCCTGGTCGGCAGGAAGGGCGCGGGTTTCTACATGTTCCCATTCCTGCTTCTGCCTCAATACACCCAGTTGGAGCAGGAACATCTCATCGAAAGCAAGCCGGTGCTGTGCCGCCCTGAGCATTTCTTGCGAATCCGGGAAGTGAACTTGCTGGAGTGCAGTGCTGAGTGGGATGAGTTTCGATGAGCTGCGTATGCTCTCCGGGAGCGGGTCCGGGACCCGTGCGGCCAGACGCTGGACGACGGAGTGGATCACCTTGCGCAACCACTTGCCCGAGACGCCTGCTGTGAGTGGGTACACAGGGACGATGCGGTTGGTGTGTAGCTGCTTGCGTTCGAGCGGCTCCCACTCTGGGCTGTTCATTGTCAACCGGCCCAGGTACTGGTCCACCTTGCCCGATAGGACGACGGGCCGTCCGGGCTGAAGCTTATTCACGATCCACGGTTGATTGAACCAGGTTACCTGGAGTGAGCCTGTCCCATCGCTGACGAGCGCTTCGGTTAGCTTCATGCGGCCGCGGCGCACATCACGCACCTCGATCTTCTCGACAGTGGCGATGATTGTGACTTCCTGACCGTACCACAAGCGGTTGATGGTCTCAAGCTGCGAATAGTCATCGTAGCGACGGGGCAGGTGCCAGAGCAGGTCACCCAAAGTCTCGAGGCCCAGCTTGGCCAGCGTTTTGGCAGATTTCGGGCCGATCCCCTGAACCGTTGTCAGCGCGGCATTCATCGCCGCAGGTGGCTCCTTGGATGGCGCTTGCTCTTTGGGCTTGCGCTTCTCGGGAGTGGGCGGCTCACTGGTTTGAGCTTCGGCTGATTCCGCTTCGGAGTCCATACTCGGCGATCCCGCGCGGACTGTTGCGTCATCCGCTGGCTCGTCCTCGCTAGGCACCCCCACGGCTTCCGCTTCGATCGCTTCTGCTTGGGCTGCTGCAGTATCTGTTTCAACCCCGGGGTGGAGGGGATCAAGGGCTTCAAGCTCCGGTTCCACCTGCTGCAGCCGGTGCCACAGCCCCTGCAGGACATCGCGGCGGGCGTTCGTGGGTAAGCCCCCATAATCACGCAGCCGGCTGATGACAGCCTCAATCAGTGGGCCGGGAAGCCCGGCAGTCGCTGCCTCAGCCTGCCATGGTTCCAGCATCCGGCCCAGGCCACCAACGACGGCGCGATCGTCAAAACCACGCTCGGTCTCAAGACGAATGAACTTCGTAAGCTTTGTTATCACAGGATTCATAGTGGTAACTATAAAGGGGATGAGTGAATTCTGCCAGAACCGATACCAGCCAGGCCGATTGATCGGGGACCGACATGGGCCCCGATCACTGTCGTCACCTGGACGATAACAGGCACCTCATCGCTCATCCTGCTCAACTGACCGGCAACCTCGGCTGCTTCGTCGGGTATGCCCGAATGCAGGATGGCAAGACGCTGGAAAGGCCCCCGTTCGTGGGCGAACTCCACGAGTTCGTCCAGTCCCCTGGACCAGGTACGGGCACGCCCGAGCGCTTCGACGATCCCGTCCCGGACTGTGAGCAGCATTTTAATCTGCAGAAGATCGCCCACGCCTGCCTGCAGCCAGCTCACTCGTCCGCTCCGGCGCAGGTATTCCATCGAGCGAATGAGGGCAACCAGGCTCACGCGGGCACGCGCTGATACTGCGGCCTCTAGGACTTCGGCCAGCGACAGCCCACGCAGCGCACAGGTTGCTGCTTCCATGGCTTGGAACCCCAGTCCCATCGATACCTGGCCGCTGTCCATGACGTGGACGCGCTGGCCAAAGGATTTCGCTGCCTGGGCAGCCGAGTTCAACATGCCGCTCAATCCTGCCGCAATATGCAGTGAGAGGATCTTCTCGACGCCCTGATCGAAGATGCGAGCAAATGTCTCTTCGAAGGCGAGCGGCGAAGGGGCGGCGGTCGTCGCCGGCTGATGGAATTCGGGCATACGCTGGTAAAAATCAGACCGCGAGAGATCTTTCCCATCGCGGTAGGACTTGCCCTCGATGGTAAGGACAGCTGGGACGACCTCGATTTGAAGACTTTCGCGTTCATCAGGAGGAATGTCGGAGGTGCTGTCGGTGACAATACCCACACGCCGCCCAGGCATCAGAGGGAATCGCCCTTAGATTCAAGAACAATCGCGCCAAGGCTGTTGAACCCGATATAGGCCGCCAGGGTTGGTCCGTAGCAAACGGTGCTGATCGGCGCCGTCGGGTAGAGCGCGTGCAGGCGCTCCTGGACAAGGAGGGTCTCCTCAGTAAGCTGCAGCCCGCCCTGAAACAAACCCAACTGCTCCAGACCTGAAAATTCGCAGACGAATTCGATTAATTTCTCGACCGCGCGTGTCCGGGAACGGACCTTCTCCATCGGAATCATCTGCCCTTCTTCCATCGTGAGGAAGGGGATGATTCCGAGCATGTTGCCCAGGATGGCCTGTGAGCGGCTGACGAGTTGGTTGTGTTCCAGGAAGAACAGGTCATCCAGGAAAAGAACCATGTATAGACGGGCAATCAAACCGCGCACCATGCGCACCAGTGAATCGAGATTTTCGCCGCGCTCCGCCGCGCGTACGCTCTCCTCCACCAAGAACCCAAGACCGACCGAGATACTTTCCGAATCGATGACTTGAATATCAAGCCGCCCCCGGTGCTGCTGGCTCGCTTGAACTGCGTTCTGGAAGGTCTTGGTAAGTGAAGAGGAGGTGTGGATCGAGAGAATCTGGTTTGTTTCACGCCCCAATCGTGTGTAGATCTCATCCATCTGTTCTACGCTCGGGCTTTCGACGTAGAGGTCAGGGGTGCATCCTTCAAGATAAGGCCTGATTTCTGTAAGATCCTGATCAGGATTGTCAGAGACCTGCACACTGCCACAACGTATGGTGAGGGGGGAAATAACGACGTCACGCCGCCGCATGAACTCAGGATTGGGGAACCGAACCGAGGCGTCCGTGACGATCTTTACCATGCTCAGAGTCACTCGATCGAGAGAATTAATAAGTAGTGGGGTTGACCACCCTCAAGCACTTCAACCTCGTGCTGTGGGTGACGTTCTCGAATCTTATCTGCCAGTTGGTGAGCGGTGGCGGCAGGCAAATCGACTCCGTAGTAAAGGGTAATCAGCTCGCCTGTTCCCGCATCACCCGCCTCCAATGTGGCCCAAAGAACCTGCTCCAGATCATCATCCGCGCAGGCGAGCTTCCCGTTCAGCAAACCAATGGTCTGGCCCTCCTGCACCGCTACGCCATCGATCTCAACCGAGCGGGTGGCGACGGTGATTTCGGCGAATCGCACATCCTTGAGAGCTTCTGACATCGCCTTAACGACCGGGTCGAATTCACCAGTAGGATCCCAGGCGAACATCGCAGCGATTCCCTGCGGTACGGAAACCGAGGGAAGGACCGCGACCTTCTTGACTGTCAACTCGGCAGCCTGCTTTGCAGCCAGGATGATGTTCTTGTTATTTGGCAGCAAGACGATCTTATCTGTGGGGAGATCTTCAAACGAGGCCAGGATTTCCTGTGTGCTGGGGTTCATCGTCTGGCCGCCTTCGATGATTGAAGCCACCCCGAGGCTGGCAAAGACCCGGGCAATCCCCAAGCCGGGTGCGACCGCGACCGGAGCAATCTGTCCAGGTTCGACAACAGTAAGCCGGATATCGGCCAAGCCGCTCTTCGAATTGCGCGCCTCCATCTGGGCCATCAGGTTTTCTATGGCGACATTGGAGATCGTCCCGAGCGTCTTGATGTACTCGATTGGATCATATTCCCGGCTGTCGGCGACATGAATATGCATACGGAATATCCCGTCCCCTTCGCCAACCTGGATCGAGGTTCCCATATCATCCAGATCGCTGTAGAACGATTGCAGGTCCAACGGGTTTGAAGGTTTAAAATCCACCACAACTTCCCAATCCTGACCGGGTTCGATGCCGTCCATAGCCTCTTCCAGATTAAGCGCGCTCAAAGATTGAACCGATATCAAAGCTTGGTCAAGTGGTTGGCGGTAGGCGGCACGCAGCATCCCTTCCAGGATGAAGAAAAGACCCTTGCCACCGCTATCGACGACCCCTGCTTCCTTAAGTACCGGGAGGAGCTCTGGTGTGTTCTCGACGGATTGGCCGGCTGCTTCGACGACCTTTTCCAGGATCTCGAAAGTCGAGACGTTTCCGTTCTCAACCGCCTGCCGGGCAGCGAGGGCGATGTCCTTGGATACAGTCAGGATGGTGCCTTCAACTGGTCGTACCACGCCCTTATAAGCAGTCTGGCGGGCTTCGTCCAGTGCTGCGGCCAATGCCGCTGCATCCATCACGTCCAACTCATCCAGCGCTCGGGAGAACCCGCGCCACAGCTGGGAGAGGATCACACCGGAGTTGCCACGGGCACCCATGAGCGCACCGTGAGCCACCGCGTGGGCTACCTGGGAAACAGGCCGTTCGCCGAGCGGTTCGATCTCATCGACAGCGGCCTGCATTGTAAGCACCATGTTCGTGCCGGTATCCCCGTCGGGAACGGGAAAAACATTTAATGCGTTCACAACCTGTTGGTTCGTACGCAGCCAATCGAGGCTGAAGGTGACCAGGTTCCGGAGCATCGGGCCATCGATGGTCCGGTAGCGCTCCACGAGACGGAGCCTGATTTTGGCTTCAGTCTCCCTGGCGGATCTACTCTTTGTCTCAGCCACGGGTTATCAATCCATGTCGCTCACACGCAGACCCTGAACGTGGACATTGACTGCGCTAACAGGCATGCCAATCGCACGTTCGACCTGGTAGCGGACCGCGTTGGCCACGCTTGTGGCAACGGAGGAAATCCGGGTTCCATACTCGACGATGATGTACATGTTGATCATGATCTGGTCTTCCTGGGCATGGACCTCAACGCCGTGTGTCGGATCATAGGCCAGGGCATGGGTGATACCATCGACCAGGTTCTTGGCTGCCATCCCGACTACACCGTAGGATTGCACCGCCGCGTGAGCAGCGATAGTGGCGATCGCCACCGGAGAGATCATGATCTTTCCGTGGACAGTCGTTTCTCCCGTCATGCGTACTCCCCTTCACATCTTTCCATTGATGGACCGTTCGAGATGTGGTACCATCTTCGATTGTTCATGAGTGTAATCCCTTTAAGGTAAGGAAGGATCCAACGATGGCCAAGTGTGCAAATTGCGGTAAGACGACTACCTTCGGTCAGAACCGCAGCTTTTCAATGAAAGCGACCAAGCGCAAGTTCAAGCCCAACTTGCAAAAAGTGCAGATCATGGAGGGCGGGCGCATGGTCCAGAAGACGCTGTGCACAAAGTGCATCAAACGTCTCGCCCGCGTCTAGTTATTCCTCCGTATTTCAACCTCCTCTGATCGAACAGGCTGCCGTAAAGGCAGTCTTCTTTTTTCCACTTAGGCACTACGGATAGTAAGTGCTGACCTTAGAGCTTGAATACCCGCCTGGATCCCACCGGGATGTTCGAATATGGCACTGGAGGCCACGAACACGTCGGCACCTGCATCGAAGCAGAGACGCGCAGTCTCCGGGTTAATCCCTCCATCGACTTGAATATGGGGCTGGACACCATGGTTATTCAAGAGTGCGCGCGTACGACGAACTTTGTCGGGCGTGGTGGGGATGAAGGATTGACCCTCAAAGCCCGGGTTTACCGACATGATCAGCACCAGGTCCAATAGCGGGAGTACTTCCTCAAGGAACTCAAGCGGGGTGCCTGGATTAAGCGCCACACCTGTAGTCAGCCCCAGCTCATGGATGCGGGTAAGGGTGCGGTGAAGATGGGGTGTTGTCTCAACATGCACGGTGAGAGAATTAGCCCCCGCGCGCGCAAAGTCGGTGAGATAGCGGTCTGGATCAGCAATCATCAGATGAACGTCGAGGTGGAGATCGGTAGCGCTGCGGCAGGTTTCGACGAGCGATTGTCCAAAACTAATATTCGGGACAAAATGGCCGTCCATGATGTCAAGCTGAAGCCACTCAGCGCCGGCTTCTGCACACTGGCGGATCGCTGATCCCAGCTCCAGGAAGTCAGCCGACAGGATGGATGGGGCCAGGATAAACGGCTTGGGCATGCCGTCAATCATACCGTCCAGACTCTCAATTTACAAGGTAGGCTGAGTAGCTGAGGGATCCTTGCGTGCATAACCGCCGGATTTCGTCTCAGGCAGCGAAGTATAGAGCGGCAGACAGAGCTCAGGATGCGTTCTGCGTGGCTAGTTGTCCACATCCGGCCTGGATGTCGATCCCGCGCCGCACACGCACTGTCGCCGAGAGGCCGTTCCCATGCAATAAAGCGAGAAATGCACTGACTTGCTCGCGCTGGGTCGCGTGACCCTTATAGCCATGTGTTGGATTAAGTGGGATCAGATTGATATGGCAGTTCAACCCTCGTAGCCATCCAGCCAGCGCATCGGCCTGTTCGCGCGTATCATTCACACCCTCGATCAATGCCCATTCGAAGGTCAGCCTGCGGCTGGTCCGTTCGACGTACGTCCGGCAAGCTTCCATCAGCGCCTGCAGAGGGTACCGCCGGTTGATAGGCAGCAAGCTCTCACGCAGTTCATCGGTCGCTGCGTGGAGCGAGATGGCCAGGTTGATCTGCCGCTTCTCCTGGGTGAAACGCTCGATCATCGGGACCAAACCCACGGTCGAGATCGTGAAGCGGCGGGCGCCCATGTTCAGCCCGCGCTCATTGCCCAGGATGTCGATCGCCCGCAAGGTGGCATCGTAGTTATGGAAAGGTTCTCCCATGCCCATCACGACGATATTTGTCAGATGCGAGTCTTCGAGCTTGAGCCGCCGCTCGAGGATGAGAACCTGCTCCACGATCTCACCCGGGGATAGGTTGCGCATGAACCCCATCTGTCCTGTTGCGCAGAAAACACAGCCCATTGCGCAACCAGCTTGGGTTGAGATACAAGCTGTCTGCCGGCGTTTGTAGCGCATCAGGACGGTCTCGATTGAACGGTGATCAGGGAGTTCGAACAGATACTTCTCGGTTCCACCGTCCAAAGAGCAGATTGCTTTGCTTTCCACCAGGGAGTGGAACTCGAAGCGATCATCCAAGGCCGTCCGAAGCCCGGCCGGCAGTGTCTTCATATCAGCGGGATCCTCGATCCCGCGTTGGTACAGATCGCCCCAGACCTGGCGTACCCGATAGCTTTCGGCCCTCATCGCCTCGAGTTCTTTACGCAATTCCTCGAAAGGGAAATCGTAGATCAGGGGGCGGGGGGATGGTAGTTCAGGCATGCTCAAGCGCTTCTGTAAGCGCAAGCAGGTCTTCAAATAACCAACTGGCCTGGATGTCGGATTGGGCTGCCTCCTCGGCGGAGGTCACACCGGTCAGGAGTAAGGCGCTGGCCATACCGGCTCGAATCGCGCCGAGGATGTCTGTGCTGAGACGGTCTCCGATGACCAGGATCTCACCAGGATTGAGCTGCATCGCGCTGGCAGCCTGCTGATACAGGAGAGGTTCTGGCTTGCCGATGATCAATGGCTCTACCCCGGTGGTTACCTGGAGCAATCCGATAAAAGCACCGTTCCCGGGCGCCAATCCCTCAGGGATGGGAAAATTTGGATCAGGGTTGGTCCCAACGAACCACGCGCCATGTTCGATGGCGATCGCCGCAAGCGTTAGCTTTTGAAAGTTGATTTCACGATCGTAACCGATCACGACCACCTCGACCTGGTCTGCGCTATCGAGAAGCGTGAAGCCAGCCTCGCTCAACGCGCTGCGCAGCGCCTGCTCTCCGATCGGGAAGACACGCGTCCCGGTGGGGAGGTGTTCGCGGAGGTAATATGCCGTAGCGATGGAGGAGGTCAGCACTTCGCGTTGTTCAAGCTGCACACCAATCTCGCCCAGCCGGGCTGCCGTGCCCTCGGCGCTTGCAGTAGCGTTGTTGGTAACAAGCATCAGTTTTCGATTCATCCGACGCTGCTGTTTGAAGAAGTCTTCGACACCTGGGAGCCAATTCTTGCCGCGCCATAGGACGCCATCCATATCTATTATGAGACCCTTGGCTTCAGAGGGATGGAGCATCAGATATTGCCTTTCAATGTAGGTTTCGTTAGGAAGGATCGGTGCCTAGTTATATCACCAACCATGTGAGGGCTGGATGAAGGTGAAGGTCAGATCAGTGGAGGAACTTTCGCAGCAGGAACTCGTAGACCGGTTTGTCGATCAAGCCGGCTTCGACATCGGTGCGCTCCTCGAAATTCTCGTTGCCGATGAATGCACCTAAAGCATGCTGGAATGTGGGATCCGGCTGTCCAACAGGTTGCTTTAAATACCCATGAGCGAGGATGATCTGCTGCAAATTCGAGAATACATCACCTTCGATGGAAAGCTTCTCTGCTAGCTCACTTGTCCCAAAATTCAGTTCGTGGAGTTCGAGCAGATCGGCCAGTCGCAAAACTGGATCAGGATGGTCGTCGACTCGGTAGTCGATCCAGCGGTCGTTGTACCCGGCGTACCCGCCGGCAGCCCGTGCGACATAGATCGCTGCTGATTGCCTGCCTCGCCGATCCCCACCTGCACGATCACCGGCGAGCAGCGCGTTGTGCAGCCGGGAGGGGAAGATACCCTGTGCCTGCACGAACGCCTCCGCCATGGCAAGGATCACACCCACCCCGGCGAGGATATTGCCTTGAACGCAGTAGCCCTCACCAACCATGCCTCCGGCCCACTCGTGGCAGCCATCACCAGTGAAGGTCGCAGCGTTGCCATGGCAATCGATTATGCCCACCTGGCGCTGGGCGCGTCCCTCATCTGCCTCGAGCAGTTTGTCCAGGGTTTCCTGCGCGCTCAGGCCTGTGCTCATCAGCGCAAGTCCCTCGGGCCCGAAGGATGTGTTCGCATAGGATTGGGTTGCCACCGCACCGGCTCCCGCACGCACCCACGGGACAACCGCACCGACTGCGGGGAACTTGGAGGCGACGGCAACACCCCAGGCAGGACCGTTTGGGTCATAGGCAGCGATTGAAAATGTCGAGGGGCGGGGCATGGGAAAAGGTGGAGATCTGCGCCTTATGCTGCGTCGGGCAGACTCTCTTCACCGAGATTCATCTGCTGATCGCGCTCATCGAAGAGGAGCGGGCGGCCGGTGCGCGTGATCGCGGCCTCATTAACGACTACACGCCGGATGTCAGGCCGGGAGGGGATGTCGTACATGACATCGAGCAGAGCGCCTTCGATCGTCGAACGCAAACCCCGGGCACCTGTTTCACGCTGGAGCGCCAGCTTCGCGGCGACAGCAAGCGCTTCATCCTCGAAGACCAATTCGACCTGATCCATCTCGAATAGACGCTGGTATTGTTTCACAAGCGCGTTGCGTGGTTCGGTCAGGATAGCACGCAGTGCGCTTTCATCCAGCGCGTCAACGCTGGTCACTACCGGCAGCCGGCCGACAATCTCCGGGATCATGCCAAAGTGCATGAGATCATCGGGCGTGAGCAGGCGTAAAAGGGCGCTCTCATCAATACCGCGGGCAGCCGGATCGAGCACTGTCCCGGCAAAGCCCAGCCGGCCCCGGCGCCCGACACGTTCAGCGACAATGTCCGCCAACCCACTGAAGGTGCCACCGCAGATGAAAAGGACATCGGTCGTATCAAGCTGGATAAACTCCTGCTGGGGGTGTTTCCGTCCACCCTGCGGAGGCACATTCACAACCGCCCCCTCGATGATCTTGAGCAAGGCCTGTTGCACGCCTTCTCCAGACACGTCACGGGTGATGCTGGGGTTATCGCCAGTCTTGCGGGCGATCTTGTCGATCTCATCGATATAGACGATGCCCCGCTCAGCCCGCCCGACATTGAATTCGGATGCCTGGAGCAGACGCAGCAGGATGTTTTCCACATCCTCACCGACGTACCCGGCTTCTGTCAGCGCCGTCGCATCAGCGATGCAGAAGGGAACATCCAGGCTGCGGGCGAGTGTTTGCGCCAGGAGCGTCTTGCCGCTTCCGGTTGGACCCACGAGCAGGATATTGGCCTTCTCGAGCTCAACCTCAGTGTGGCCGCGATTGGCGATTCGCTTGTAGTGGTTGTAGACGGCGACCGAAAGCACGCGTTTAGCTTGCTCCTGGCTGATGACGTATTCCTCAAGATTTTCGAAGATTTCTTGCGGTGAGAGGGCTGGTTTGCCGGAGGAGGTCAGACCAGCGCTGGGGCGGGCACCCTCACCATCGAGGATATCTGCACACAGGTCAACGCATTCATTACAAATGAAGACACCTTCCGGGCCCGCGATCAGGCGCCGGATGGTGTCTTCATCTCGATTACAGAAGGAACAGCGCCGTCCTTCTTCGGACGGAGGCTCCTGCCGTTTTACCATGTGTTAGCTACTCTTCTTTCTTCTTTTTCTTCTTCGACTCACCCTCATCTTCATACGGATCGAGGACATGGTCAATAAGGCCGTAGTCCTTGGCTTGATTGCCATCCATATAGAAGTCACGCTCGGTATCGTGCTCGATCTGCTCGCGTGTACGACCCGTGTGACGCATGAGTATGGTATTGAGTTTTTCCTTCAAACGCAAGATCTCTTTTGCCTGGATCTCGATATCGCTGGCCTGACCTTGTGCGCCGCCGAGGGGCTGGTGCAGGTGGATCGTGGCGTGTGGTAATGCGTAGCGCTTTCCTTCTGTGCCAGCAGCCAGTAAAACAGTCCCAAAGGATGCTGTTACCCCGACGGCAACCGTCGAGATGGGTGCCCGGACTTGCTGCATCGTGTCGTAAATCGCAAGTCCAGAGTAAATCTGTCCACCGGGGCAGTTGATGTACATGTTGATCTGGCGGTCAGAATCCTCGCGGTCCAGGAAAAGGAGCTGTGCGACCATCAGGTTGGAAACCTGATCGTTGATGGGCGTGCCCAAGAAGATGATCCGTTCACGCAGCAACAGCGAGTAGATGTCGTAGGCGCGCTCGCCCCGACCGGATGATTCGATCACCATCGGGATGAGCGAACGTGGGTCTTGATTGTTCATTGTTACTCCCTTACTCAGTCTCTTTGAGATCTTCTACCGCATCTTCTGTGTTTACAAGTTCTGCGGCCTCGGTCTCATCGGTTATGGTTTGTTCTACTGCATCTTCACCCGAAGGCTCTGCCACTGTTTCCTTCTCGGGTATGGTATCACCTCGGGCGATCGCCAGCAGCCGTTTGATCCCTTTGTCGGTCAGCAGATCGATTGCGATCCGGCGCCGGCCAGCGGGGGAGTCAAAGGCTTTGCGCAGCTCAGGGCTGCCTTCCCGGCCGAGAGGTTCCATTAGATGTTCGATTTCAGCGTCGATTTCAGTCTCTTCGACGTCCAGTCCTTCAAGCTCGACGACCTCACCCAGAATCAAGCCCCGGGTGACGCGCTCGCGAGCATCTGGCGTGAGCTCGGTGCGCAAGTCTTCGAGCGTCTTCCCTTCTACCTTGAGGTAATCCTGGAGAGTCAGATTCTGGCCCTGCAGGCGTAAGCTCAGTTCGCGCAGCAGCCGCTCCAGTTCTTCCTCGAGGGCTGCCGGCGGAAAGCTGACCGTCGCCTGCTCTACGAGCGCCTGCATAACTTGCTCAGAGTGGGTCTGGGTGGCGTTATGCTCAGCCTGTGCTTGCAGGCTCTCACGTACCTTTACGCGCAGGTCGAGCAAGCTCTCGAATTCACCCATATTCTGGGCGAGGTCATCAGACCAATCCGGGACGAGGCGCGATTTCACCTCGAGGCAGGTCAGGTCGAAGCGAGATGTTCGGCCGCGTAGATCTTCGGCAGGGTATTCATCCTGAAAGGTATGCTCGAAGGAGATCTCCACCCCCGGCTCCATGCCAAGTAGGTGTTCATAGACACCAGCGACGGGAAAATCAGAGTCTTCTTCGACAAGGACGGAAACTCCCTTCGTATCAAGTAGGCGAGCGTCTTCCCCCTCGGCCGGATCGGCAAGTGCGCCGCGGGCATCGAGGATGACGACATCCCCCTGGGCGGCTGCCCGCTCAACGGGTTCGATCAAAGCCTGTCGCTGCCTGAGATCCTCCATGGCTTCTTCTAGTGCTTCATCAGAAACCACGGGTTCTTCATAGGGGATGCGAAGCGAGCGGTAGTCCCCGAGATCAATCTCGGGTATGAGCGGAACGGTGAAACGGAGCGTTAGGGGCTCCCGGCTGACGATATCATTGAATATTCCGGGCGCGTAGGGCTCGAGCTCAGTCTCTTCAAGCGAGGTGCGGTACATCTCCTGCCCAAGCTCGTCGAGGGCTTCTTCGAAGACAGTCTCTTCCCCGAACTTGCTCAGGATTACCTCGTAAGGTGCCTTTCCGGGGCGGAAGCCTGAGATCTTGGTCTCCTTGCTCATCCGGCGGGCTGCGGCCCGCAACGCACGCTGGAGCTGGTCGTCGGGCACCTCTACCGTCAGTTCAATCTGACGATCCTCAAGTTCCTTCGTATCAATCTTCAAGGATTCTTCCTTCCGATCTCGTTTTTGTGTTCAGGTGATGAAAGAGGCTTGATCACACGATTGAGGACCAAGCCTGGAATCTCCGCAACATGGGGAAGGAGGGACTTGAACCCTCACGCCCGAGGGCACGTGATCCTAAGTCACGCCTGTCTGCCAATTCCAGCACTTCCCCGACAGGTGAAATTATATCGTCCGCCAGAGGGGGTGTAAAGGAAGTGTACAGCCGGACGCACCCTCAGCCTTGGCTGAGTGCAAGCACGAGCTCCCGGCAGAAGGCCGGAATATCCTCGACAACACGCCCCCAAACCTGGTTGCCGTCCCTGAATGCGGCTTCATCCACCCATGTGGCGCCGGCGTTCTCCAGGTCGTCCTTGATCCCCAGAGATCCGGTTGCCTTGCGCCCGGTGACGATGCCAGCCGAGATGCCCACCAAACCAGCATGGCAGATCATGGCCACAACTTTCCCGCTGCGGTCAATCTCACGCACGAGGGCAGTAACTTCAGGATAACGCCGTAGCTTGTCTGGCGCCCAACCGCCGGGGATGACGATGCCATCAACTTCGCTGGTTGTGATCGATCCTGCATCCACTGCGATCCTGGCCGTCAAGCCGCCTGATTTGCTCCTGACGGTCCGATCTTCACCGTGGCCGGCGATGATGACCTCGGCACCCTCCTCGACGAGACGCATATAGGGAACCCAGAACTCCAGGTCCTCAAAGCCGTCTTCGGCCAAAATGACCACCCGGGCATCCTTCAATCTCATCCGTGCCTCCTTAATGCAGCCTACGTTTGCCTATACTGCATTGTACCCGCCGTCGGTGCTGAGTAGGGTCAAACGCAGCGTTTCAGACCGATGCCTACTTACCGGGGGTGGGGAATTAGTTTGGGGGGAAGGCTTTCCAGTGAGGCAAGCGTTTTTCGCAATTGGGCGATGTGCAGCCAATCGTGTTCCGTGCTGAACTTGAAGAGTTCACGGAGCGTCGTGGGACCGAGCAGGCTGTGGCGTCCGGTTCGCTCCCACTCTTCTGGCCGCAGTTTGGCGAGGGCAGCAAGCAGCCGCAGGCGGGCCTTGCAGAACTCGTCCTGTGCGGATGGACCATTCATCGAAATGTAATCCCGTTCTTCCGCCCATCGATCGGTATCAAAGGCCGGGAGGTGGGGAGCATCCAGTTCTAAGATCGCCGTAAGCCGTGGCAGGTTGACCTCCTGCTCGACATCCCTCAGATGACAGATGATCTCGGTTGGAGCCCACTCATTCGCTTCCGGCCGTCGAGTCCATGCGCTGGGATCCATTCCAGCCGTTATGGCACGCACGGCTGCAGGAAGAGCGCGCAGCCGGGCGAGGATGATGCGCGGATCTTCGAGCGGATCTGAACCCGGGTTGTACCGGGTACTAAGCAAATCCATCGGGAAACTTTGCAGATCGCCCGAGGGGAATTCGGGATCAGGCTCATTGGTGACATGGTAGACCGCCATCCCCAGCCTGTGGGCAGGCTTGATGTCAGCCTCGAGGTTATCGCCGATCATGAGCGCTTCTCCGGGATAACGCCCAAGCCGTGCGAGTATCTCGGCATAGTATTCGGGCTGTGGTTTAGCGAAGTGCAGGCTCTCATAGGATGTGACCAACGCGAATTGCCCATCACCGGGCATAATGCCAGCCCAGCGGAGCCGCTCGTCGATCGCCATGCGCGGGAAAAGTGGGTTGGTCGCAACAACGAGCTCGAGACCACGCGTGCGCAGGTTCTCCACGAGTGTCGTCGCGCCCGGAACCCTGGAGGTGAGGCTCTTGAGATCTTTATAGGCGCCGTTATAAAAAGCCTCAATCGTGGTCCTGGTCTCGGCCTCAGGCAAGCCCAGCGCTGGATAGAAGTGGTTGGCGAATGCCTGTTCGAGTGTCGTGCACGGATCAAGATTTGTTAGCATGTCTTGCGTGCCGGCGACCAATTCGTTGAGCATACGCTTCTTGTCCACGAGATCGGAGAGATGGGCACCCAATCCCTGGAAATAGGCAGGCAGGAAGGTATCCATGCTGTTAGCGAGGAGCGTGTCATCCAGATCCAGCAGGATCGTGCGGATCATGAGTCCTCCGGGGACAAGGCGAGATCCTCAAGACCCAGATGGCACTGTGGGCAGCCGATCTCGGGTTCTTCCACGTCCTGCATGGAGCGGGTGCAGAAGGCAGTGATAACCACCCGGCGGCGAAGACCAAGAAAACCTGAGTTCACCCGGGCTTCCAGGATCATGTGCTCGCAGGCATTTGCCATAAGAATGCGCGGAACCCGGCAGCGCGCGCACAGATCCAATGAATATTGACCTCCTCCGGGTGTGCGCTCAATCAATCGGCATTCCTGCTTATTGCGGCCGCGGTGGAAGTCTTCGTAATAGAAGGGGCATTCCGTCCCGGCAGGAGTCCTCATGTGGATCGCTGTGGGAACTCAGACGCGGGTGAGGTAAGCGCCGTTGCGCGTGTCTACCCGGATTTTGTCCTCGACGTTGATGAAGAGCGGAACATGAACCTTCAACCCGGTTTCGGTCGTTACCCACTTGTTAGCGCCGGTTGCTGTGTCACCCTTTACGGCCATCTCAGCTTCGACGACCTGCAAGTCGACCGCAGTAGGAAGTTCAACATCGATCGGTTCTTCATCGTAAAAAGTGAGTTTGACCTCAAGGCCTTCGGTCAGGTAATCGACGACGTCACCCAGCGTTTCCAGGCCTAGGGCTGGTTGTTCATATGACTCGGTGTCCATGAAGTGGTAGATATCCCCATCGCGGTATAGAAACTGGGCGGTGCGGTAATCGAGCCGTACGTCCTGCACTCTGTCGCCAGAGATAAAGGATTTATCAAGTACTGATCCGGTGCGCAGATCGCGAACACGGGTTCGTATCGTTGCCTTGCCACGGCCCGGTTTGTTGTGTGAGTATTCGATGACCTTGTAAAGGTTTCCATCGTGCTCGAAGGTTACTCCGTTGCGGAGTTCGTTGACATCAATCACAGCCTGTATTCCTTCCAAATTTTGGCGTCGGCAGAATGGGTGGATTATATTCCGCCAGCCTCATGACCGTCAATGAGAGACTGAGCCAGGATTATAGATTCAGCCAGCGCGCCGCTGCTCGGGGAAGATCTGACATGCTTGCCATGCGCACAGTACAGCGGGGGAGTGAGTCGACAAACGCGCGACCGTAGCTCTTACTCAGGATGCGGCGGTCGAAGACAACAACCACGCCCCGGTCGGAGCGGGTCCGGATCAAGCGGCCGAACCCCTGCCGGAAACGTAAAATCGCCTCTGGCACCGTGTACTCCGCAAAAGGTTGTTCATAGGTCTCGGAGCGCGCAGCGATGATCGGATCGTTGGGAACATCGAACGGGAGGCGGACAATCCCCAGGACTGAGAGCGCTTCACCAGGCACATCGACCCCCTCCCAAAAAGATCGCGTGCCCATGAGGACGGATTTGTCTGTGGTTTTAAAGCCTTCCAGTAGGGCATGCCGCGAGACGCCGCTGCTCTGTTCGTAGAGCTGAATGCCGGCCCGAGCCAACGGTTCTGCGATGGCATTCGCTGTCGAACGGAGATGCGCGTTTGAGGTGAATAAAATCAGCCCCCGGCCCTCGGTCGCCGTCAACAACTGGAGCAGCCCGCCTTCGAGTGCTCTCTGGTACGCATGTCGCTCCACCGGTTCAGGGATGTCGTTAACCAGGTAAAGCAGTGTGGAATTTTCGTGATCGAAGGGTGAGCCCACCGCCAGTTCATCTGCGTCATATGCGTATAGGCGGCGGCGTATATAGTCGAACTCGCCGGCCGTGGTTAACGTGGCCGAGGTCATAATCACCGATTCTTTCTCGTGCCATAAGTACTTTTCAACCATTGGCCCGATTTCGAGCGGCGCGGCATGCATTGACAGGCGCTCGTTCTGGGAACTCAGATCCAACCAGTAGATCATCTCCATATCCGGTTCAAAGATCATCTGATCAAGCTGGTTGTAGACCTCTCCCAGACTCCTGCGGGCGATGCGGGCTGCCACGGCTAGATTCACGGCTGCTTCGACACCACCTTCAGCCAGGCTTTCAAGAGCATCGCTCATGGCACCAAGCATCTCCACCGTCGTTCCAAGCGGACCCCGCAAGGTTTCCCATGCGATCTCGACCTTCTCCCAGTCCGGCAGCGTGCGCGTGGCGGGGATGATGCGCATTTGCTGTCCGTAAGGACCGACCGGTTTGCCATCGCGCTGGTTGTCGAGCAGTTGTGTATATGCCAGGAAGAGTTCCCGACTGTCATCTGCACAAACCGTGATCCGGTCCTGAACGGCCTCGACGGAGGCCTCGATTTCTGTCACACCCGCAGGGGAAAGGTTGGCGCGGGCGATCTGCCGGATCTGGTTCAGCAAGCCGTGCCCTGATCCACCGAGGTCGCGCAGCACACGCAGGACCTCCGCTTCTGTAACCCGCAAGCTCATCCCATTCGTTGTGGCTGATTCGAGGTGGTGGGCCTCATCGACGATCAGGTATTTATATTCAGGAACGACCCGGTTCCCAGTGGCAATATCCGCCAGGAGCAGCGCATGGTTCACAATCACAACATGGGCCCCATCGGCCTGGAGGCGGGCTTTGTAGTAGGGGCAGGTGCCACCCGCCTTGGTAGCACACGTTTCCATCCCGCAGTCTTCGCCCTCGGCGGACAGCCTTGACCAGATGATCGATTCTCCGGGAGGCAGGTTAAGCTCGCTGCGCTCACCGCTTCCCCCGTTCGATAGCCAGAGTAGGAGCTTGGCCAACACCCGCATCTCCTCCGGTTGCCGTGGGCCAAGGCTCCGCAATGCAGTAAACCTGCGCGGGCATAGATAATTACCACGACCCTTAAGCACTGCGGCCTGGAATTCCTCACCAAGGGCCACCTTCAGGTCAGGGATATCCTTATGAATAAGCTGGTCCTGCAAGTTGAGGGTGTTGGTTGAAATCACAACCCGCTGCCCATTCTGCATCGCCCAGGTAAAAGCCGGAACGAGGTAGGCTATCGATTTCCCGGTCCCGGTGCCGGCCTCGACCAGCAGGTGCTTACTCCCGGAGAGAGCCTCGGCGACAGCCCGGACCATGCTGACCTGCTGCGGGCGATTCTCATAGCC
>Ga0315553_10000511_pt1 | contig 34492 bp, 25 predicted proteins | sample SalMarSW160140MG_FD_203099 | JGI IMG/M metagenome (GOLD analysis project Ga0315553, IMG submission 203099) | Salt marsh sediment microbial communities from the Plum Island Ecosystem LTER, Massachusetts, United States - Salt Marsh Sediment SW1601-40 ... | reverse complement strand
ACAAAAACTCACGGAAACTCAGGCCGCTCTTAGTATTCTGCGTGCCTCACTTGAAAAGAAAGTGGAAGAAAAAACGAAAGATCTTTCATTAAAGATCATTGAACGGGAACAAATTGAAACTGCCATCAGGGCATCTGAAAAAAAATACCGCAGCCTGGTTGAAAATGCTCTTATTGGGGTCTTCAGTGCGACCTTTAATGATCGCCTGCTTTTTGTGAATGAGGCTCTCTCCTCCTTGCTTGAATATGACTCTGTTGACGAAATGATGTCATGTCCGTTCACATCCTTATTTAAAACACAAGGTGAATATAAAGTGTTTATCAAATCATTGAAAAAAGACCGGCAGGTGCGGAATTTCGAGATTGAGCTGGTTCCAAATTCAGGTCAGAGCAAATGGGTAATCGTTAATGCCCTGGTGAAAGGAGAAATTTTATCGGGAATGATACTGGATATAACTGAAAGAAAGAAAACCGAAGAAAAAGAAAAGGAATATCAGGAGGAGTTAAAAGTCGAAAAAGAAAAAGCCGAAGAATCAGACAGGCTGAAATCCGCTTTTCTTTCCAATATGTCCCATGAGATCCGGACCCCAATGAATGCCATTACCGGTTTTTCCAGCTTACTTGCCGATTCTGGCATTTCATCTGAAAACAGGAGAGATTTTGTCAGCCGGATTTCGGAAAGCTGTTACAATCTTCTGAACCTGATTGAAAATATGCTGGATATTGCTAAGCTGGAAGCTGGCAAATTCAAGATCTACGAAAAGAAATGCTCACTGAACATTTTGTTAGCAGGCATTTATTCAGCATTTACCAAAGAGAAAAAGAACAGAGGCAAAGATCAAATATCGTTCCGTTTACAAACAGCCATTCAGGAAAAAAATTTCGGAATCCTGGTTGATCCTGTGAGAATACATCAGATATTATCGAATCTGCTCGATAACGCTTTTAAATTTACAGAAAAGGGATCGATCGAATTTGGATATGATGTTCAGGATGATACGTTACAATTCTTTGTCAGGGATACCGGGAAGGGATTATCCGGGGACCAGAAAGAATTCATTTTTGAAAGGTTCAGGAAAGCGGAAGACGCAAGAACAAAATTGTATGGTGGTGCCGGATTGGGTCTGGCAATCTGCAGGAAGCTAACAGGGTTGTTGGGTGGGGAAATATGGGTGGAATCAGATCTGGGGAAGGGATCAGCTTTTTATTTCACCATTCCACTGAAAGTTACTGAAAAACCTGTTGAGGATGTAAGGAAAAAGATTCCAACACCTGTGAGTTATTCCCTGAAAGATAAGAAAATACTTGTTGCGGAAGATAACATGCTGAACTACAAGTTAATTGAAGCTATCCTGGGCAAGACAGAAGCCGGGTTGGTTTGGGCCAAAGACGGTATGGAAGCGGTGAAATTATTCAGCTCAGGTCAGGTGTTTGATCTGGTGTTAATGGATATCCGGATGCCTAACATGGATGGATTTCAGGCAACACAGGAAATAAGAAAGCTAAAAAAAGAAGTGCCTGTGGTAGCCATTACAGCATATGGGATGGGGGATGAAAAAGATATTGCCTTGAAGTCAGGATTTGATGATTACATTACTAAACCTGTCAATGCTGAAAAATTAATTGAAACTATACATAATTATATTCATGAAGAAAGATAGGCTAAGGATGAGTGATGATTGATGAATGATGAATTAAAGGGAATTTCGTCCGACCACTAAGCAATGGACTGTGCGGGAGCAAGTTGGTCTGACGAATAAGGCTGACATTATTGTGAAAAAAGAGTTTAAAGATTGCTATAATAATATGGAAAGGGAAGAAGCAATATTGAAACTATTTGAGAAGTCAGATGATGCATTTCTTTTTATAGAGGATAATGTTTTGATAAAATGGAATGAAGCAGCTTTAAAAATGATGAAAAATGCTGTTTTAAAAAGCAATACCAAATTCAACCTGACAAAATTCTCCCCCAAACTTCAGCCTGGCGATGAGCCGTCAGCAAAAAAAGAAAAGGAACTAATAAAAATAGCAGTCAAAAAAGGATATCACCGGTTTGAATGGGTACTTAATAACTCGAAAAATGAAGATTTTTTCGTTGAGGTTACCATCTATTGTGGTGAAGAAAAAGAAAAATCACTGTTGTATATGATCATCCGGGATGTCAACCTGGAGAAGAAAAACAAACTGCTTCAGGAATGGCAAAAGAATGAAATAATTCAGAAAAGTGAAGAAATAGAAACACAAAGCGATGAGATTGAATCGCAAAAAGAAGAAATTGAAACCCAGCGCGATCTGGCTGAAACACAAAGGGATGAGATTACTTCCCAGAAAAAAGCAATAACCGATAGCATCCGGTATGCAAGCCGGATACAATCGGCCTTATTACCTGAAAGTGAATCTTTCAGCAAGATATTTTCAGACTACTTTATTTATTACCAGCCGAAAGATATTGTAAGTGGAGATTTTTACTGGATTTCTACAATAGACAACCAAACGATTCTTGCTGTTGCCGATTGTACCGGTCACGGTGTGCCGGGAGCATTCATGAGTATCCTGGGTATGGAATACCTGAACGAAATTGTGAATAATCTTGGAATAATGCAGCCAGACAGGATATTAAACAATATGAGAGGCCGGATCATCAAAACGATGGGGCAGACAGGAAAGATTAATGAGACTCAGGATGGAATGGATATAACCCTTGTTTTAATTGACCTCGAAAATTACACCTTGCAGTATGCCGGGGCTTTTAACCCGTTATTCATTATCAGAAATAATAACCTCAGTGAAATCAAAGCCGACAGAATGCCTGTTGGAGTTCATGCAAAAATTGTTAAACCCTTTACCAATCGCGGAATTCAAATTAAGGCTGATGATTCGATATATCTTTTTACCGATGGGTATAAAGACCAGTTTGGCTGGAGAAGTGATAGAAAATTTGGTTTGAATAATTTCAGGGAACTTTTGCTGAGTGTACAGAACGTACCAATGAAAGCCCAGAAATTGCTGCTTGAAAATAATTTAAAAAACTGGATGGGAGATGTGGAACAAATAGATGATGTATTGGTAGTGGGATTGAGGATTTGAAGAATGATGAGTGATGAATGATGAGTGATGCCTGCCTGCCATGCCTACGGCAGGTAAACCCTGCCCGCGGCAGGCAGGATTGATGAATTAAAGGGAACTTCGTCCGACCACTAAGCAATGGACTGTGCGGGAGCAAGTTGGTCTGACGAATAAGGCTGAAAGAAGTTAGTTGTGAGTTTCATTTAATGATTACCGTGGTATATTGTTTTAATTGTCCCGGAGGGACTAACAGATAATAGGCAGTCACTTTAGTGGCTGTATTTTGCACCGTAGATTTTTTTCCGTCCCGGAGGGACTGAAAGAAGTGATTGATGCCTGCCGGCCATGCCTACGGCAGGCAGGGCAGGCAGGAAGGATGAACCTGCCAGCGTTCCGGGCAGGCAAACGAATGACAGGGAACGGAATAAGCGAATAACGGTGAAGCAAATAACGTTGGGATACACAATACCAAATCCACAAGACAATGATTCAAAATCAATTCAGTAACAATCTAATCGTAATAGCCGAAGACAGTCTTACCCAGGCTGAGAAATTAAGGTATATGCTTGAAGGATTTGGTTATAAAGTCTCACATGGTATCAATGGCAGGGAAGCGCTTGCGCTGGTCAGGAAAAACCCCCCTCTGATGGTGATAGCGGATATTTTAATGTCCGGAATGGATGGGTATGAAATGTGTAACCTGATTAAGACAGACGAAGAACTGTGGAAAATTCCGGTTATTCTGATAACTTCCCTGTCGGATACTACCGATGTAATAAAAGGAATGGAATGTGGGGCAGATGGTTATATTATGAAGCCGTATAATGAAGGTTACCTGCAGTCAAGAATAAACCATGTATTGGAGAACAAGCATTTAATTCTGGGCAAAAGATCTGAAAAGAGTCTGGATATCCTTATTGCCGGCAAGAGTTACGCGATCAATTCAAATCCTTTGCAGATACTTAACCTGCTTTTTTCTACCTACGACTCGGCAGTACAAAAAAATCTTGAACTGGCTGAGAGAGAGAAGGATCTTATTTTGTTGAATCAAAACCTGGAGCAAAAGGTTGAAGAGAGAAAGAAAGAATTGAAAGCTCAGATAGCCCAAAAAGTAAAAGGCGAAAAGACCCTGAAAAAATCGGAAGAAAAATACAGGGAACTTGTAGATAATGCCCTGACCGGGATCTTTATTTCAGACTTACAGGGTAACATTTTGTTCGCTAATGATGCATTTTCAGCTATGTTGGAGTGCGGATCTGTTGAAGAATTGGTGACTGTTAAATCATGGAAGTTCTATAAAGACAAGAACGATAGAAATACCCTTATCAACCTGCTTCAAAAAACCGGAAGGGTAAATGAATTTGAAACGGAGTTTATTACAAAAAAAGGGAAAACAAAACAAATAATCTTAAGCGCAACTATTGAAGGGAACATACTTTCGGGAATGATCCTTGATATTACCGACCGGAAACTGGCGAATGAAAGATTAAAAAAGTACCAAAATGAATTATTGCGTGCGAAAGAAAAAGCGGAACAGTCGGAAAAACTAAAAACAGCTTTTCTTGCAAACATGTCTAACGAGATCCTTACACCGATGAATACTCTTATCGGTTTTTCCGAACTGCTTTCTGATCCTGATTTACAACCGGAAAAGTTGATGAATTACACCAAACAGATCAATCTCAGCGGCAATTACCTGATAAACCTGATTGATAACATTATTGATATTGCAAAGATCGAATCAGGAGAAGTAAAAATTCACCTTTCTGACTGTAAAATTAATCAAATGTTACTTGACCTGTACGCAACCTATCGCCGTGAAATAAGTGAAACAGGAAAAGAGCAAATTCATTTAATCCTGAAGAGAGCCAGTAAAGAAAAAGATTTTGCAATGCTGTCAGAACCTTACCGGTTAAAACAGATCTTTTCCAATCTTTTAGGTAATGCTATGAAATTTACAGATTCGGGGACGATTGAATTTGGATATAGCATACTGGAAGACGGTGATTTAAAAGCCGGACAGACCCTGCAGTTTTTTGTTAAAGATACCGGGAAGGGGATTCCGGAGGGAAAGCTGAATTTTTTATTTGACAGATTCAGGCACGAAGATGATTCTTATATAAAACAATATGATGGAGCAGGATTGGGTTTACCCCTTTCAGAGGCATATGTCAAATTACTCGGGGGCAGGATGTGGTGTAAATCGATAGTTGGCAAAGGCTCAGAATTTTATTTTACCCTGCCATATAATCCGGTTGAGCCTGAAATGCCAAATGAAGGGGTTATTCTAATACCATCGGATAACATTAATTGGGAAAACCTGAATTTTCTGGTTGCTGAAGACGTTGAAAGTAATTTCCAATATATAAAATCGGTATTGACAAAAACAAAAGCCAGGTTACTATGGGCAAAAGACGGAAAGGAAGCGATTGAAAAGTTCAGAAATAATAAAAATCTCCACCTGGTACTGATGGATCTCCGGATGCCGGTAATGTCAGGATATGAAGCTGTGGCTGAAATAAGAAAGATGGATAAGGACATACCTATTATTGTCCAGACAGCGTATGCACAAATAGAAGATATACAGAAGATCCGTGAAACAGATTGTAACGATTATTTAACAAAACCAATCAGTGAAGAAACACTGATTAAAACAATATCAAAATGGATAAAGCCCGGATAGACAAAATGAAAACTTCAGAAGAGAGATTTAGAATCCTATTCGACTTTTTAGTGAAATAGTATTTTAGTTTGTGAGAGTGTTGGAAGGGATAAGGCTGAGGAAGAAGTCATGTGAGAGTGAGAAGGTGGGAAGGTTTGAAAGTTCTGCCGGATGTCATCCGGCAGTTGTCCATCCCGGGATGAAACAGAAAAGTCCGGTTGTCAACCGGACTCTTTGGGAACTGGGATTAATCTAAATACTGACGAATCATGCCGGATGTAAACGAAAAATCTTTTATAAAGCATATTCTGAATGCCATACAGGCTGTAACTGCCGGTGATCTGTCAACGGTAATGGTAGCACCATTCCGGTTATGAAAAGGTGATCGGGATAGAATATCAGGGAAGGAAATGCCTGCTGGATAGTGTGGTGGATATTTCGAAGGTTAAGGAAAAAGACAAAAAAGTTGTAATCTAAACCTATCACTCGAAACCTGGAAAAAGAAACATCTAATAATCAAATGGAAAAACTAAGGAGAAAGAAAAATGGAAAAAATTGAAGGAGAAATATGGGTTGGGGAAAATAGGATTTATCTTGGTGAAGATAATATACTAAATTTTATCAATGTTGGAGAAATTGATGAGAAGATAGCACTTGAGAGTTGTGAGGTTATGTTAAAACTCATGAATATGGGTGAAGGGGAGGTGGATTTTTTAATCGACGTTAACAAAGGGGGGAAAACATCATCAAAAGCAAGAAAGATATTGCAGGAATTTACTAAAAAAAATATTCAGGGAAAACTTGCATTGTGGGGATTGCATCCAGTTGCAAGAGTTTTAGCATCCTTTTTTATGGGCATCACCCAAAAGGAAGAAATGCGTTTTTTCAAGACAAAGGAAGAAGCCCTGAAGTGGCTGAAAGAATGAACTATAAAACATCTGGGAGGGAAACGATAATGCCAGGATCAGAACTTGAACAATATAAACATCATGTCTCTACTCGTTTGAGACGGATAGTACCCTTATTACAAAAATACGCTCTGGGTGATTTTTCGGAAAGCCTTGAAATCCCCAAAAAGGAAGATGAGTTCACCGAACTGTTTGTAGGATTGAGCCTGATGATGGATGATATTAAAGAATTAATTAATACTGAGGCAGACAGAACAACCAGACTCACTGTCAGAGTGGATAAAATTAATGAAACTATCTGTAAAGTCGCCAGAGGTGATTATTCCAGTCAGGTTGAAGTAACAGAACAAAATGATGAACTTGATTCACTTGCTATGGGCGTAAACATGATGATTGATGATGTCAGAAACACTGTTGAAGAAATTGAAATCCTCCAAAAGGAGCAACTGCAAAAAGCACAAAGGCTTGAGAAAACAGTAACAAAACTAGAGGTCACCAGGAGAGAAATTCTAAAGGAGAAAGAAAAATACCGCACCCTTATCGAAAACGCCAGTGAAGCAATAATAGTAGTTCAGGATGGAGTGATTAAATTTGCCAATCCCAAAGGGAAAGAACTCTATGGTTATTCTCAGGAAGAATTAGTTTCCAGACCCCATACCGATTTTATCCACAAAAAAGATCGGGAAATGGTTGGGGAGCGACTTGGAAGGCGGCTTAAAGGTAAAAAACTTCCTGCCAGCTATTCTTTCAGGATTGTTAGCAAAACCGGAGATACCAAGTGGGCAGAGCTTAGGTTGTCACCATACTCCTGGGATGGGAAGTCGGCAATATTATGTTTTATGACGGATATCACTGAACGCAGGCAGGTAGAAACTGCACTGAAAATATCAGAAGAGAGATTTAGAATCCTATTCGACTTTGCCCCTGATGCCATGTATATCAGTGACCTGAAAGGAACCTTTATTGAGGGTAATAAAGCTGCGGAGAAAATGCTCGATTATAATAAAGAAGAACTAATAGGTAAGAGTTTCTTAAAATTGCATATCCTGGACAAAACCCAGATTCCGCGAGCGTTAAAACTCATGGCACAGAACATCCTGGGAAAACCAACCGGGCCGGATGAATTTATCTTGCAGAGAAAGGATGGTCGAAAAGTCACAGCCGAAATACTTACATATCCGGTGAAGATAAAAGGTGAAACCCGGGTGCTTGGAATTGCAAGGGATATCACCGAACGTAAGAAAGTAGAAGAGACACTTGAAGAGCGTATGAAAGAACTTCAATGTCTTTACAGTATCACTAAAATTTCTGAAAGGCAAGGGATTACTTTGGAAGAACTCTGTAAGGAAGTGGTAAATATGGTTCCACCAAGCTGGCAATACCCTGAAATCACATGTTGCCATATTAGAATTGAAGGAAAGAATTATCAGACAGATAATTTCAGGAAGACTAAATGGAAACAGGAAGCAGAAATCAGAGTTGGAACTCAAACCATTGGCTCAATTGAAATTTATTACTTAGAAAAAAAACCAGATATTTATGAAGGTCCTTTTCTGAAAGGGGAACGTGATTTGATAAGCGCTATTGCGATACGACTGGGCGAATTCACCACACAAAAAAGACTACAGAATGAAATTATAGAGAGTGAAGAATTATTGAATAGTATTACAACCTCTGCCCAGGATGGTATTATTGTAATTGACCATGATGGAAATGTTATCTTCTGGAACGATTCAGCCGAAACCATCTTTGGATATTCGGCGGAGGAAATAATAGGAAAAAACTTTCATGATACAATCGCTCCGGAAAAATATCAACAAAGTTACCGGAAAGGATACAACGAATTCAGAAAGACCGGTACCGGAGCAGTTGTTGGTAAAACACTGGAACTATCTGCTTTAAGCAAAGATGGCAAAGAATTCCCTGTTGAGCTTTCTCTTTCAGCAACAAAAATCAATAATAATTGGCATGGGGTTGGTATTATCCGTGATATTACAGAACGGAAAGAAATTGAGGGACAGCTCGAAGAGGCTAAAACCCAGGCCGAGCAAGCCAACCGGGCAAAAAGTGAATTTCTGGCAAATATGAGCCATGAGATACGAACTCCAATGAATGCTATCCTGGGTTTTGCCGAGATTCTTGAAGATCAACTTGCAACAACCCCTGAATATCATGATTATGTCACAGGGATAAGGAATAGTGGTAAAGGATTACTTGGGTTGATTAATGATATTCTTGACCTGTCGAAAATCGAAGCAGGTAAACTGGAAATTAACTATGAACCCATAAATTCTTATACTATTATTGATGAAATAAGGCAGATATATAGTCTGAAAACAAAAGAAAAGAAACTGAATTTTGAAATAAATGTTGATCCGGAACTTCCAAAAGGATTACTGTTTGATGAAACAAGGCTTCGCCAGATCCTTTTCAACCTGATCGGGAATGCTATAAAATTTACCAGTGAAGGGGGCATTACGGTTAACGTAAAGAGTAAAGATGGGTATGAAGAAGGAAGTCATATTGATTTATTTATTGAAGTAATTGATACCGGAATAGGTATCTGTGAAAAATCGCAACAAATCATTTTTGAACCATTTCGTCAGAAGGAAGGGCAAAGTACCCGTAGATACGGGGGTACCGGACTGGGATTAACCATTACCAAACGCCTGGTGAATTTGATGAACGGAACAATAAGTTTGAAAAGTGAAGTAGATAAAGGTTCAACTTTTGAAATATTTCTGCCCCATATCCAGGTTTCAGCTTTAGTTGAGAGTACTGCTTCTGAAGCTGAGAATGTGTCAGGAATAGAATTCAAAAACCCACAGATACTGCTGGTTGAGGATGTCGAATCAAACCGCAAGGTTGTTCGTGGTTATCTGGAGTCATGCAATGTGAGAATTATTGAAGCGGAAAATGGAAGCATTGGCATAGAGAAGGCTGAGAAATTTATGCCTGATCTGATACTGATGGATATGCAAATGCCGGGAATGGACGGGTACGAAGCCACCGGAATAATAAAAGCGGAAAAAGAAATGAAAAATATCCCCATCGTAGCGTTAACATCTTCCACGATGGAAAAGGATGTAAGTAAAATTGAAAATCTTTGTGACGGATATCTTAGAAAACCTGTTACAAAATCCAGGTTATTGTCAGAACTTATAAAATTCCTGCCTTATACCAAACTGGAGGAACCTGAAGAAAAAATCGTTCAACAAAAAACTGATTATCTTCATGAATTAAAACAACTTGCTTTGCAGAAGAACCGGATTCCAAAAGAGCTTGTGGATATTTTTCGTACTCGTATTATCCCGGAACATGAAAATATCATGAAAAACAGGTCAAATAAAAAGATCAGGAATTTTGCCGCAATGGTTTTGGAAACCGGGAAAGAATACAACATTGAGGTATTGGAGGATTATGGTAAAAAACTACATGAATATATTGATTCGTTTAATGTGAAAAATATAAATGCTTTGCTTGCTGATTTTAATGAAATGACAGAGATAATTAGTTAGCAGTCGGCAGTCGACTTAAAATATATAAAATATAGTATTATGTCAGAAAATGAATTAAATCAGGATTACGATTTTCAATCAAATGTATTGATCGTTGACGATGTTGCCGAAAACATCCAGGTACTTGGGAATATACTGGATGAAAACGATATCGAGTTCAGTTATGCTACCAGTGGTAATGAGGCTCTGGAAGCAATTGCTTATAGCAAACCGGATCTTTTACTTCTTGATATTAATATGCCGGAAATGAGTGGTTTTGAAGTATGCGAAGAACTTAAAAAAGATCCGGAAACAAAGCGAATTCCTATTATTTTTCTAACGGCAAGAACCGAACAGGAAGATATTGTCAAGGGGTTAACAATCGGGGCTGTAGACTATGTTACCAAACCTTTTAACCCGAAAGAGCTTATATCGAGGGTTAAAACACATCTTGAATTAAGCAATTCCAGGAAAATGATAGATGCTCAGAATAAACGGCTAAAAAAGGCATATACGGATATGAAAGAAACAATCAAAACAAAAGATAAGTTTTTTTCAATAATAGCCCATGATCTGAAGGAGCCGTTCAATACCCTTCTGGGATTTTCAGAATTGCTCTTGAAAGAATATGATAACAGGGCTCCGGAAGAAAATAAGGAAATGATCCAATATATTTACAATTCATCTATTCATGGTTTTGATCTGCTGAATAACCTTTTGGAATGGTCAAGGTCTCAGACAGGAAGGATCGAATATAAACCCTGCGATTTCAGCCTTACCGATCTGGTCCGCCAAAATATCGTATCAATTTCCAGTGCAGCAAATAAGAAAAATATCGATGTACAGAATGAAATAAAAGAATATATCATGGCTTTTGGAGATCAAAGAATGATCAATACAGTGGTCAGAAACCTGATTGTTAATGCCCTGAAATTTACCGGATCCGGAGGGGAGATTGTATTGAGCCAGAAGGAAGAGAATGAATTCATCATAGTAACAGTTACAGATACCGGTGTGGGTATCAGTGAAAAAAACTTATCCAAACTGTTTAAATTAACAGAAAGTATCAGTACTCCGGGGACAGAAGAGGAACAGGGTACAGGGCTGGGACTTATTTTGTGCAAAGAATTTGTTGAGAAAAACGGAGGGAAAATATGGGTTGAGAGTGAATATGGAAGAGGCAGTAAATTTAGTTTCAGCCTTCCCCGGGGAAGTGACACATCATGATTTTCAGAAAACGATTCATTACAGCAGCAATTTTGGCTTCAATACATTAAATAAACATAATGAAATAATCAAAAATAAAATATCATGAAAAAAATTCTTGTACCAATTGATTTTTCGAAAGATTCTATGAATGCATTTGAATTTGCCCTGGAGATTGCCAGATCAACTGAATCATCATTGAAGTTCATTCATGTGAGAAAGCAAAAGGAATATGCAAATCCATTTGTAATTCAAGGCCTTGAGAAAAGTTATGAGCAGAAAATAATTGATTTCTGCAATAAAATCCTTAAAGAATATAAAAGCGGAACCGATCTCGATTATCTGATCCGGAATGGCAAAATTTACAAAGAGGTTGTCAACCTGGCCAAAAGTGAAAATACTGACCTCATTGTAATGGGAACCCATGGTGTTTCCGGTTTTGAAGAATTCTGGATGGGAAGCAATTCCTATAAAGTGGTTGTCCACTCATCCTGCCCCGTATTAACAGTCCGCTATGGTTTTAAACAGAAAAAAATCCGGAGAATTATCTTACCCATAGATGCTGTTTCCAATACCCGGCAAAAAATTCCGTTTACGGCTGATATTGCTGCAGGAACAGGAGCAATGGTATATATTGTGGAAATAAGAACTACAAAACAGGAAAATATCATAAAGAGACTGAAACAATATGCAGACCAGGCCGAAAATTATTTGTTGAGCAAAAATATTACTGTTGCCAGAGATCATCTTTTTGGATCTGATTTCGTTGAAATGGCAATTAATTATGCAACTCATAATAAAGCGCAGCTTATTTCTATTGTAAGTGCCAGAAAAGGATCACCATTAACTATTAGTTCCGTTTCTCAGCTGATGGTGAATCATTCGCCGATTCCGATACTAACTGTTCCACCGATTAATTAATAACTTGGTTAGAAGGGATGAGAACTTAGTCTAAATAATACAATCAGGATTAATTAAACATTTACTATGGAAAATCCGGAAGCCCAAAAACCAAAAGTATTGTATGTAGATGACGCGAAGGATTATTGTGTTCTTTTTACCAGCGTGCTAAAAAGTGATTATGAAATTTTTACCGCTCTCACTGGCAGGGAAGGTTTAAATATCCTTGAAAAAGAGGATATCCAGGTTGTAGTCTCAGATCAGCGTATGCCTGAAATGAGTGGGGAAGAGTTTCTTGAACAGGTAGCTAATTTTTATCCGGATATTTTACGTTTTATGATTAGCGGTTTTTCCGATTTTAAAGCTGTTGTTGATGCAGTAAACAGGGGGCAAATTCAAGCTTACTTTCATAAACCGATAGAACCGGAGGAAATCCGGATTTCTATCAATAAAGGTATAGAAATTGCTAACCTGAAAAAGAATAACAAAGAGATCCTTGAGGAGCTTGAAACCGCAAACACTGCTTTAATAAACACTGACAGGAATAAAAATGTTTTTTTACAAATACTAAGTAATGAATTAAGTACACCTTTAAATGAGTTAAGAGCTACAGTACAGGTCTTCAAAAATAAATCCATTTCAGAAGACCTGAATAAACTGGTCAATTTGCTTGACCAGAATGTTACAAAATTTGAACTGCTGTCCTCTCTCGCAAACCAGATCACCTTATTAAAAACAAATGGAGGAAAGCTAAAAGTTGATGGTACTGATACAACTGAGGTAATAGAAAATTTATTTATTGAAATTTCTGAAAAGCTTAAAAAGAGAAAAATTAAGATAGAGCTGAATGAGGAGAGTCCAAATCTTTTGATTAAAGGCGAACTCAGTCTGGTAATTAGTTGCCTTGAGAATATTATTGACAGCGCACTTGACCATACACCTGATGAAGGCAAAATAACCATCAGAACCGGGAAGGATAAAGAAATGGTCTATATTGAGGTAATTGATGAGGGAATGAATTGCCCAAAAGAATACATCAAAAGCATCACGGATTTTTTTTCAACCAACAAAGAGTTCCTGGATTTAAATCTGAACCTGCGATTGGTCCTTGCTAAACAGATTATGGATGTTCATATGGGAAGAGTAGAATGCCAGTTTAATGAAAAGGAAGGAAGATTCAAGTTGTTGTTTCATGTTCACAAGGCTTGATACAAAACCAGCAATGCTGAAAATTTTGCAGAGATCAAATCAACAATCCGTTCCATCAGAACAGAAATCACAACCATTTAATACCTAATTCGCCGGATCATGATACATCGTAAGAATATTACCCTATCCCTGGTTTTGTTACTCTCTTTTTCTGTTTTGGGATTCGGGCAGTTTTGTGCCGACTTCCATAAAACAGGTGACTGCAGAAAGGATTTAATACCAAATTTCAGGTGTTATAGCCAATCCCGAAGTGATTTGATCAAAGTTGGATTTACCATAAAATATGATATCGTGTTTTATGGTGAACAGGAATACATGGTCTCATTCTGTACCATGAAGAATTTTTACCCGGTGCATTTTAAACTAATCGACGGAATGACCGGGGAGGCTTTTTATGATAATAAGGAGGATGATTACCTGGAATCGATTGGGTTTGCAGTGGAAAAAACACGACGGATCCTGGTCGAGGTTGAAATTCTGGCACACAAGGCAAGCGACGAGGAAATTGAAGAGTATTACCCGTGCATTGGCATGTTGATCCAGTTCAGGGAATATAAAGAATAAATCCCCTGACAAGTAGTTGGTCATCCGCACATTAGCTTGCATCCCTCATAACCTTCAGGTTTTCGACCGGGGTATTAACCGTAATTTCGCAGCCTCCGGAGAGAACAAACCGCCTTTCTTTCTCTTTTTCACACAATGATCTGACGCTTTCAGCAATTTCTGAAACCTTCTTTTGCTGAATGACAGAAACCGGGTCCAGGTTCCCGCATCGTACAATTTCAGTCCCCAGCAACTCGTAGGCTTTTTCCATATCGACCATGTGATCAATGTCGACAATATCCGGTTTGAGTTCTTTGATGTCACTCAGTAAATGCGTAATGTTCCCGCAGATATGTAGTTTGATTCTTGCTCCCTCATTATGAATGAAGTCAAACAACTCACGGTGTTTCTCCTTTACAAATTCCTTGTAATCTTCTGTTGAGATCTGGCTGCAAATGGCATCACCAACACCGATAATATCACAACCAGCATCAATCTGGGCTTTGGCGAAGGCTTTTGCTGTTACATTTACTTTCTCGATCAGTCTCTTTACGAAATCCGGATCCAGTAATATTTTCATAAGCATTTCATTAACACCTGCCAGATCGCATGCTTCTGCCAGGTGCCCTTCTACCCAACCGATAACAGGGACTTCACTTCCCACTTCCTTGCTCAGTAGTCTGGCTCCATTGATCCTGTCCAATGTACGTTCCGATTTATAGACATCCGGATTTTTCAACTGGCGGATATCATCCTCTGTTTTTATTAAGGTTTCAAGGCACTGTGGAACACTATCCTCTGGGAAGGTAACCTTTGCTCCAAAGGCAGCGGTTTCCCGGTAAGGGTCTGAGATCAGTCCGACAGCATCCATGTCAAAATCTTTCAGGCACCGGAGGTTACTTTCCACCAATACCCGGTAATCGGACGCAAATTCCCGGTATGTTTTTCCGATGTACCGGGCGGCGAAATGCATCAGGATTGGCCGGAAAAGAATGCCGCCATTGGTTTTACCATACCGGAATAGTTGCTCAAATCGCTGTTTGCTGTTCATCTCTTATTTGTTTTTACCGGTTGTAGTATTCGTTTGAAAACTCACTTTTCTTAACACCGTACCACCCATGGGTTGAAGTGTGACCGCTTGTTCTGTTTGGCTGATGGGATCAAACAGCATGGTTTCTAACGATAAGCAACCCCATGGGTTGTCGCTGTTAATGTCTGATCGAATGAGTTGAAATTCAGGTTCCGGAACCATTTGATAATGCCTCTTCTCATCCTGTGTTAACGAGTAGTGCAGATCGCGGAAATTATTCAGTGCATATCTTTTCACTTCGATCTCTTCTGCATCCAGTTGAAGGGCAAAAACCAGCGGGCCGTAACTAACAAAACGCTTTTGTTGAAAATCTATGTTAAGTTTAGGTTTCGTTTCAAAGCGCAATTGGATCTGGTCTCCTGTTTTCCACCTTTTTTTCAGGAACAAATAGTCCATGCCCTCCTTCATTTCTGCATTTGTTTCAACAACCACCGTGTCAGCCCAGGATGGTTTACGAATCGCGATTTCAAATTCATTTTCTTCCTCCAATGCAAAGGCAAACAGGATAGAAAAGTCAAATGGGTAATGGGTTTCCTGTGTGATGGTTACTTTTCCCCCGTTTACTATGGTGTGGATTTCCGAAGCTCCGAAGAGATTTGCCACCAGGCCATCTTCTGTATGCATCCACATCGCTTTCACATAATAGGGATAGATCCGTCCTGCATTGGGGACACAACAGACAGCAATATCCTGATGGGTGGGTGAATATTTATAACGATTCTGGTATTCCTTACGGGGCCGGTTGACATCAAGGGCCCCCAGCATGTGATAGGAATTATCTGTTTTGCAGTAGGCAATGGAGTGTTCAAAGGGGTGTCTTGCTCCCTGCCCGGCATTGAACAAAAGCCATTCCATAGCATCTGCCCAGTGTGGATTACCACTCTTCTGTAGCAACAGGCTGTAGGAATCCAGCAACTCGTGAATGGAACAGTATTCGTACCCGGTAGAATCGGGATGGGCAGACCTGCCCCCGATCCATTCGTCCCCGAGGGGTCCCCCGCTGGGACATATTGTCCTTTCAAGCTTTTCAAGGTACCCGTCAAGAGCCTTTCCTATCAATGAATCTCCGGAGTAACAGGCAGCATGAGCCAATGCCCGCAAATGTTCGTAGGTATGTACCCCGTGTTCCTTGAATTTGTATTTCGGATTAAGCAGGTTCTTAACCCGGACATCCTCCATGGAGGTTTCGTGTTTGCAATAATCGGTGTAGAGAAAAACAGCATAATCTTTATACCGGGGATTGCCGGTGAGCTGGTAAAGACGATCCAGTGCATCGGTCAGGGTGAGTCCATGGCATACTCCTCCCGATGGTTTGTCAACCTTGAACGGTTCGGAGTTGTTTATGGGATAAGCCTGCATCGTTCTGTTCACAGCACGTTCAATAGCTTTCAATACATGCTCCTCACCCGTGGCTTCATAGTAAGCAAGCAGTCCGCGAAACAAAGAGGACTGTGCCCAGAGTTCTCCGTTTTCACCCTTGTGCTTATATCTCAGATCTTCATCATAAATACCAAGATAACCGTCCGGATCCTGGGTGAGCAGTTTGTTCCTTACATAGTCATCTACCCGCTCCAAGGCTTTCTGGTTTTCTGTGAGAATGGCATGGCGGATCAATCCATCCCACCAGTTGGATTGGGTTTCGCTGTTCCACCAGAGCAACTCCACCGCCCAGTCGTCAGGGCTTACAACCGTTCCAACATCTTTAGCCTGTACCTTGCAGGTTAACCGGTCAACTCCATAAATATCATCCTCCACGATCAGATCCGGAACAAGTTCATCCAGGTGTCCGACAAACCCTTCTTCAAGGTCTTTTTCCATTTGCGATTTCATCCAGCCCCGTGGCTTGATCGCACCAAACCGGATCCATTCGAACGGTTCCATCTCTTTTTCGTCCTCTTCTTTTTCGTAATGTAATGAATTACAGGAAATAAACAATAGGAGAAGGAGGAATTTGATAGCAATTCTTATACAAATATTCATCCAGTGATGGAGTTGGTTGTGCATTCTATAAATTTAGTTTAACTCTGTTTATTATCCAAGTTACACCTTTATCCACTCATCTATTCCATGCAATTTCCCTATCTTGTCTTGGAATCGCAATCTATGCACTATTCTGATGATGAAATAATCAGAGGCTTAAAACAGGATGATCAACAGATGTTGAGATACCTGTTTGATGTGTACTATGAAAAGCTGGTATTCTATTCTCATACCTATGTGATCCGCAAAGAAATTGCCGAAGAGATCATTCAGGAGTTGTTTGTCAGGATATGGGAGAATCGGAAGACTATTTTGATTACCAGATCATTTGAAGCTTATTTGTATACTTCTGCAAGGAATAGCTCGATCAATTATCTTAAGAGCAAGTATGCCAGGATACCATTCATTAGCCTTTCGAATTTCGTTGAAAAACCAACCCGGTACACTGTTGAAGATAAACTGGTTGAGAGTGAGCTTAAAGCCATGATACAACATTCCATTGATGCTCTTCCGCCGAAATGCAGGATCATTTTCAACCTGTCACGGAATAGTGACCTGTCACACCAGGAAATTGGTGACATGCTGGGCATTTCAAAAAAAACGGTTCATGCACAGATTCGCATTGCCGTTTTAAAAATCAAAAAAGCTTTAGCTGGTAAGTGGGATCAGTTTCCAGAATAAATACCAAAAATTTTTAAGCATTCTTTGAAAAAACTTGTCTTTCTTGTAAGACGACTAATCGTTTACTGATTGTTATGGATGATGTAATACTTATAAATTTCATTAAGCAGGAACTCTCTGAATCTGAAATGAGCAATGTTGAACAATGGATCAACTCATCAGAGGAGAATGAAAGATACTTTCTGAAAGTAAAATTGTTATGGGAAAACGCAGGATACGCTAATCAAGATGCAAGGATCAATAAGGAAGAGGCTTGGGCGAAGATCCACTCAGTAATATCAGAGGAGGAGGTGAAAATAAACCGGGATACTGGTCAACATCATTATGTTTTCAGACGGATTGCAGCAGCAGCCATCCTGCTTATATCCATTGGTACTATTACACTTATTCTGAGGTTCCAGGATCGGGTAAAGGAAATCAACTGGGTTAGTGAGATTACCACTACTGAGAAAAAGGAAGTAATACTTCCGGATGATAGTCGTGTTTGGTTAAACAAAAACACAAGCCTGAAATATCCGGATCAATTCAAAGGAGAAACCCGATCTGTGATTTTATCCGGAGAAGCTTTCTTCGAGGTATATAAAAAGAGTAGACAACCATTCCGGATTACCACTAAAAATTCTGTGATACAGGTGCTTGGGACATCTTTTAATGTTAAATCAGAAGCGTTTGCCTCCCGGGTCGTTGTTACAGTAGTCTCAGGGAAGGTAGCACTTTTTGATTCAATCCGGGAGGATAACAGAATTGTCCTTGAATCCGGAGATCAGGGGATTATTATAGATAGCGGGACTTTGAATAAAAAAAGGAATGTTGACAGAAATTTTCTTGCATGGAAAACTGGAGTTCTGGTTTTTGAGAACACTCCGATTGATACTGTTTGCCTTGAATTATCCGATCATTTTTCCAAATCCATAAAACCAGATGGTAGTCAAGAACTACTGGAAAAGAGACTTACAGCAACATATGATAATAAGGAGCTTGATGAGATACTTAAAATCCTTGAATTAACGCTGGATATACAATATAAATTTGATCAGGACGAAATTATCCTATATAAATAATAATTAGCGGTGAAAAAGGAATGGTTACCAATTAAGCAAAGATTTAACCATTCGAAATGTTTGAAATCCATCCGACTTGTAATCTGATGAAACCAGGTAAATTGTCCATAAGAAACCTGCTTCAACTATTGCTGGTGCTACTTCTCCTTTCAGGAAGTATTTCTGCCCAGGAGATGGGTGCTATCCTGAAAACCCCTATCAAACTCTCCATTAGTCAGGGAACGATTGATGATATCATAACAGAACTTATGAAATACCATCGGGTGAATTTTTCATATGATCCAAAAATTATACCTAACGAGAAACTGATTGCGCTGGAAAGTACAAATCAAACCCTTGAAGGCATCTTATCCCAGACATTTAAAGGAACGGATGTAAAGTTCACGGCTATGGAGGATATCATTATTCTTTCAAAGAAGAAAAAATATACCATAAGCGGTTTCATCGAAGATGAGAAATCTGGTGAACGATTGATTGGTGCCTCGATCATTGAACATACTTCGCAAAAAGGAACGGTTTCAAATAACTATGGATTCTTCAGCCTGACAACCTCGGAAGGTGAGGTGATCATCCATATTTCCTACGTGGGCTATACATCGTTAAAGGAGGAATTTGACCTCGAACAGGATACTTCCATTATCTGGAAATTATCCCCGGGGATGGAAATTGCGGAAGTGACAATTTCGGCAGATGGTTGGGAAAATAAATTTAGAAATTCGGAAGTGGGTGTTGAAAACCTAAACATGAAATCAATTACAACTTTGCCTTCCCTATTGGGTGAAGGAGATATCATGAGGGTGATGCAATACCTGCCAGGTATCCAGTTTGGAACAGAAGCTTCAACCGGATTAGTGGTTCGGGGAGGAAGCCCGGAACAGAACCTGATATTACTGGATGGGATCCCGGTGTATAATTCAAACCATGCATTTGGACTATTCTCCGTATTTAATTCAGACGCCATAAAAAACCTGAAACTCTATAAGGGTGGTTTCCCGGCGCGCTATGGTGGACGGCTCTCTTCGGTGATCGATGTAAGAATGAAAGAGGGGAATATGAATAAAATAGAGGGAAGTGTAAACCTGGGTTTAATCGCATCGAAAGTCACACTGGAAGGTCCGATTCTCAGGGATAAAGCATCTTTTATTATTTCCGCACGAAGAACATATATTGATCTTTTCTTGCCTGATACAGAAGATAATGATATTCCCGGTTTTCATTTCTATGACATCAATTCGAAAATCAATTACAAATTATCACCAAAAGACAGACTCTATTTAAGTTTTTATCTTGGGAATGACGAGTTTGCGGAGCAAGAAAAATACAATGATCCAACAAGTTCCTATAAAGAAAGGGAAAATAATCTTGCTGTATGGGGAAACAAAACCAGTTTGCTTCGCTGGAATCACATCTACAGTAGCAAACTGTTCAGCAATCTTTCCCTGTTATTCAGTGATTATGGATTGAAAATAAAAGTCGATGAAAAAGAAGAATCCTACTATGATTATAAATATGGAGCTACAATCTACAACTCAGGGATAACCGATCTTTCAGCCAATCTCGATTTTGATTATTATCCAGATCCTTCAAATGACATTAAATTTGGAATGAATTATATTTATCACTCGTTTAACCCGGGCAAACTGCGTAAAATCTCTGAAGAATACTACTATACAGCTGAAGGGAAAATCTACCCCCCAACTGGCAATATCGATGATAAAAGCAGCAATGATCCGATCTATGCCCATGAATTCCGAACCTTCGTTGAGAATGATTTTTCACTTCGCGGTTGGCTTTATGCAAATCTTGGAGTTCACTACTCCGGATTTTTGGTGAAAGGGAAATACTATTCATCACTCGAACCCAGGATTTCTGTAAGCTTCCCGCTTACCAGTCATCTGACAATTGAAGGTGCTTACTCCAGGATGAGACAATATATCCATCTGCTAACCCATTCAAGCATGGGATTGCCGACAGACCTGTGGTTGCCTGTTACGCCTGAAGTCAAACCGCAATATTCAAACCAATATTCATTTGGATTAACCTATTCCCGAAATGCTATGTACGAACTGAATATGGAAGGGTATTTCAAATCACTTCATCAGATCTATGCATATAAGGAAGGAGTGGATTATCTGTCTACAGATAATAGCTGGGAAAGAAACATCGAACTGGGAAGTGGAAGATCCTATGGTATAGCATGTACGTTGCGAAAACAGATTGGTAAATTGACCGGTTGGTTCACCTATGCGTATTCAAAAACTGACCGCCAATTCGAAGAGGTGAATTTTGGGAAATCATTCCCGTACAAATACGACCGGACAAATCAGGTGAATACCGTGGCGAAATATGCGTTTACTGAAAACTTTTCAGTCAATGCTACATGGATCTATGCTACAGGGATGGCCTATTCACTTTCTACAGCCAAATACAGCTCACTTTTTAATCTATACAATTGGAATGCACCCGATAACCCCGCCAGTTATATCGATGTTTATGAAAACCGGAATAATAAACGAATGCCAGCATATCACCGTCTCGATATCTCTGTGGAACATTTTAAACAACGAAAAAGGATTGCCCGAACGTTGAACCTTACAGTGTATAATGCTTATGGACGTTTTAATCCCTATTTAATCTATTGGGACGAGGATGTGAATGATTCTGGAATTCGAAAGATCAAACAGGTTGCTCTTTTTTCCATTGTGCCATCAATAAGTTGCCGTATCGAATTTTGACTTAATAAATGAATCCAATTACTTCAGAAAGAAACCATGAAAAATAAAACATACTATCTGACATTCCTGCTTTTAATGCTTTTTGGTGTCTTATCATGCGAAAAAACAATCTTCGTCGATACACCGGATGGGGATAATAAAATAGTAATGAATGGAATCATAACACCGGATTACGGATTATGGCTGAACCTCTCCAGCAGCATTTCCCCTTCTGAACCACAGGCTACCAGTTATAAACCAATCACCAATGGAACAGTGACCTATTTTAAATCAGATTCCCTTGTAAATACCATATCTCAAAATAGCTCAGGGAACTATTACGATACTACTTATTTGCCGGAACCTGGTGTGCCATACAATATCCAGGTTACTGCTCCTGGATTACCCCAGGCATCTGCACGGGTTACCATACCTGATCCGGTTCCTATCCGGGAGTTTGAAACAACGGCAATAATCAGAGAAGAAGGAAATATTAACAATGGTTATCACACTGAGATCGATTTTTTTATTGATTTTAGCATCGAAGACCCGGGTTCTGCATGGAACCACTATATGCTTGGAATTTATTACCTGGATGAGGGACAGTACCAGCCACTAAAAGCAGATACGGAAGATTTACGCATGAATATTTACATCAAGGATGGCGTTAAGATACTGGCCTGGGACGACCAGGAATTCAATGGTCAAACTGGAGATTTCACGGTATTCTTCAGGCTATCTCAACCCGATGGTTTCGAAACACGGTTTCGATTCGTCCTCTATTCCATTGATGGTGATTATTTCAAATACCTGAAATCCTATTCTCAGAATTTTACAGTCCTGAATGAAGATGCCTTGCTGTTTGAAGCCGTACCGGTATATTCGAATATTGAAGGAGGATACGGCATAGTAGCTGCAGTCTCTTCTGATGTCAGAACGGTTGAATATCGGTTTTGATTATGGAAGTGTACCCAGTAGATACCTGTTTTTCAATACTATCATCATAAAATATTAACATACATAAAAAAACAGGAAGCTGTCACCATTTTTTGGTTTTTGTTTTCCATGCGTCATTTTGCAAGTTTTACCCTTACTGCAGTTGGCCCCTTGGGCCCCTTTTCTAATTCAAAGCTGACCTGATTACCCTCGTGAATATCTTCAAGAAAATTATTTACATGTGCAAAAACACTTTCATTTGTTTCTGAATCCAGTATAAATCCATAACCTTTCGACTCATTATAAAAACTCAGCTTACCCTTCCGTATGGGATCGATCTTTTCGTCAGAACTCCGTTTTGCTATACTAATTTCGATATCCTCAATTTTAACTTCCTCCCTTTTGCGATCCGGAGGAGTGGAAGTGATCATTCCATTTTCGTCGACATAAGCCATCATGTCATCGAAGCTTCTTTTATTCTCCCTATCTTTTTTTGCCAGCCTCCTCTTCTCTTTTTCTTTTCTCTTTTTCTCTTTCTTGTTTCGTACTTCCTTCTTATTGAATGTTTCCTTTGATCTCCCCATAAAGTAATTTGATTTTATCGTTAGAATTTTCTTGTTGATAAAACAAGTTGGATTTATGATTCTAAAAAAGCCTCTTTTCCTTCAAGCAGAATTTTTAATTTACCCAATCCATTGCTTCTGATTTGCCGGATACGCTCTGATGACATGCTGTATTTTAACGCTATGTCATTCAGCGAATAAGCAGGTGTGCCACACAATCCGAATGACATGATCAGTATTGTTGCCTCCCTTTCTGATAATTTGCTTAAAGTCCGGGTGATGTTTGTTGCAAGAGATTCTTTCATTATATCATTATCGGGCGAAGGGATATTTCCGGTTTGGATCATATCATACAGGTTAAATTCATCATCATTATCCTGCGATAGTGGCATATCAAAAGAAATTTGTCGCTTTTTTATAGTATTTGCCAGTATTACTTCGTCGCTGGGTAAATCGAGGTACTCGGCAATTTCAGTATCGGTTGGCTCCCGCTCAAATTCCTGTTCGAGGTAAGGAATCGCCTTTTTAATTTTATTAATCGAAGACAGCCTGTTTATAGGCAAACGCACAATTCTGGTTTGATCTGATATTGCCTGGATCATCGACTGGCGGATCCACCAAACAGCATACGAAATGAATTTAAAACCACGCGTTTCATCAAATCGTTTAGCCGCCTTTACCAACCCAAGGTTCCCTTCGTTAATTAAATCGGGGAACGATAAACCCTGATTTTGATATTGTTTAGCTACGGATATGACGAAACGCAGGTTTGCTACAACCAGCTTCTTCAAGGCATCGGTATCGCCATTTCGGATGAGTGCTGATAATTCAACTTCCTCTTCGGCAGTTACCATAGGATACTTGTTTATCTCCTGAAAGTAGCGACTTACCGAATCACCGTTCCGCTGGGTTATTTGTTTTATAATTTTTAACTGCCGCATTGAAATCGGATTAATCTTCAGATAAGCTGCCAGCAGCACCCTGGCATTACAACACTTTGGGTTTGACCCAAATGCTTTAGTTAGCTAATTTCACGTTTGTTGCAAACAGGCCTTTATCGCCCTGTTTGATTTCAAAAACGACTTCCTGTTCAGGCTGAAGTCCACGATATGAACCAGATAATCCGGTTCGGTGAACAAATATATCGTCACCATTTTCTGACTCAATGAAACCAAATCCTTTGATTTCGTTGTACCATTTTACTTTTCCGTTTGTCATAATTACATAAACTAATTGTTACTAATCGTTTTTCCTGGGTTTTGCCTCATTGACAACAATTTCCCTGTTGTGCAATGTGGTTCCGTCCAGCGCTTTAATTGATTTCTCTGCTTCATCCTGGTTTTCCATGGTGACAAAGCCGAAGCCCCTGCTTCTGCCACTATACTTATCTGTAATGATCTTTGAAGAACTTACTGTTCCATATTCCCCAAAAATTTTTTCCAGGTCATTTTCATTTACCTTGAAATCAAGGTTTCCTACATAAATGTTCATTGTTTTAAGTTTTTGTTAAAAAATGGATTTAAAAAGGTGAGCAGTGATGAACTAATCGAGAGAGTAAATTAGTAAGATGCGCAAATTCTCAAATCTGAAATTTTCACAAAGGTACGTAATTATTTCCAGCTATTTACATTTATCTGTTTTTTTCATTTAAATAGGGACAGCTACCGATTTAAAATTTTTCAATGGGACAGACAATACGATGGGATCTTTGGAACAGGCCCCAAATAATAGTCTCTTAAGAATTTCTTCAGATTTGGATTGTAGCTTTGACATAGTTATATTAACTGCTTTCAATAATCAATAAAATTCTATATCAATGAAAAATTCCAATTCCATTGCACTATTGATGCTCAGCATGAATGTATTGTTTTTTTGCAGTGGTAAATCTACAGGACAGGATATTGTTTCATCGGACTCTGTAAAACGGGAAGATGCCATAAAAATATTCATTGACTGCCATTATTGTGACATGGATTACATCCGGCGGGAGATCCCCTATGTGAATTATGTCAGAGACACCCGGGATGCCCAGGTCTATATCCTTGAAACGCAGCAGGAAACAGGGAGTGGGGGCGATGAATACACCTTTTTCTTTCAGGGGCAGCATGATTTCAAGGGAGTGAATGACACGCTCACCTATGCATCCAGCCCGGATGATACCAGCGACAATATTCGCTATGGCAGGACCAGGATGCTGAAAATCGGGTTAATGCGGTATGTGTCAAAAAGTCCCTTGATCGATGATATAGAGATCATCCATGAAAAAGGGAAAGAAGATGAGGTGGTGGTTGACCGGTGGAATAACTGGGTTTTTGAACTGGACATCAATCCGGAATATGAAGGTGAGAAGTCCTATAAGTTGTTTCACCTGGAAAGTTCCATCAATGCAAGGAAAATCACTCCGGATTGGAAATTTGAATCCGATCTTGACTACGAAATGAGGCGATCCAAATACATCTCTGAAGATACAACGATTGTAGCCATAAGAGAATCGATCCATTTTGATAACCTTCTTGTCAAAAGCCTTTCCAACCACTGGTCAACAGGAGTTTACTTGAGTTTCAGAACTTCCACCTATGGTAACCTGAAGTACAGTTACGAAATATATCCCGCCGCTGAATACGATATTTTCCCCTATTCAGAATCGAATCACCGCCAGTTGAGAATACTCTATGGTCTTGGATTTAACTTTCTTACCTACAATGATACGACCATCTATAACATGATTGGTGAAAACCGGATGCACCAGCAATTGCTTCTGGCTTTTATGGTACAGGAGAAATGGGGTTCGGTTAATGTTTCCCTGGAAGCTTCAAATTACCTGCATGATTTTTCAAAGAACAGGTTGGTGTTAGAGGGGTCTCTGCATGTAAGGATCATTAAAGGGCTGTCTCTGAGCCTGTACGGAGACATTGGAAGGATTCACGATCAATTATCCCTCGTGAAAGGTGAATTGTCTGAAACCGAAGTTTTATTGCGATTGAGGGAGCTGGAAACCGAATACAATTACGATTTCGGTGTAGGCCTTACCTATACCTTCGGGGCCATATATAACAACATTGTCAATCCAAGGTTTGGAAATTAGATAATCCATTTTACAGAGCATCTCCTCTGATATGATTCAATAAAATAAATGGTGACAGCTTCCTATTTTAATAAATTTAAATAACTGGTTAACAATAGGTTAATAAAATATTAAAAATTGAAATTAAATGCTATAAATGTCAATATAACAGTTATATAAGGTAATAATATTGTATAATAAAAAAGGGGTAGCTGTCACCATTTTTGGAAAAAAGAGGTAGCTGTCACCAATTTTAGATAAAAAAAGGGTAGCTGTTACTAGCACCGGATTTTCCACATATATAGCTTATTCAAATATGTATTTCCCATTTCGTGCCGTTACATTGGGGGGATAGCCCCGTTCTTCAAAATAATCATAGCCCTCTTTCAGGTTCATCCAGAATTCATACCATGGTGAATTCCGATGTCTCTGAAGGGTATTGTCTGCGAACCGAAAAGGGAAGATGTGAATCCTGAAAAAACGCTGGCCATTTTCAAATGCTTTGACGATGATGGTCCAGATCTCCTCAATTCTTCGGTCTGTCATTGCATAACAACCAATAGAAACACAGTTTCCATGCACCATAATGGCTCCGCCGGTATATCCCTGTTCCCTGTCGTATCGGTTTGGATAGCCGATGTTAAACGATAGGTGAAAATTACTGTTTGGATTCAATTGCCCTGGTGTAACAAAATAGAATCCCTCCGGGCTCTTACCATCCCCCTGCCTGGTTTTGGTCCCAAGTCCTCCTGAATAATAACATACATCATATATCTTGAAGAGTTCAAATTGATCTTCCTTTTGAATCCACATTTCCAGTTCTTTACTCTCCTTGAATATCCGAATAAAAACAGGGTTCCCAAGTGTTAAATTTATGTTATGGAATTCATCCTCCAGGGCAGGTGTTTTTCTGCGAACCGCTTCTTCCGATCGTCTACTGCTTGGGATGGATTGAGCAACAGATTGTGAGGTGTTTAGTGCCAAAAATGAGATCAAAAGAACGATGTATCCTTCTCTTTTCATGGAATTGCAATCTAATTAGCCTTAAAAATAAGAACTTCAGCTGATAAATAATGATAACAGCTTCATCGTTTCGTCTCAATTCACAATCTAATCCAATTAATTCCAAAATTATCCAATTTGAATCATATCTGTTCAATTTTGGGATTTTAGTGTTAGAAACCAGGTATTAACATATCGTAATTTTGTTTTAGGATTAAGAAAGAAATAATACAGGCACGTGGCTTTTACTACCTAATGTATTAAACAAAATCTGGTCAAATGAAAACATTTAGAATAATAATGATTTTTGCGGTCCATTTATTCATTGTTGGTGATATAAATGGACAACCAGACAGACAAGCTTATAAGTTAATGAAAGCATTACAAAGAGGAGATATCGCAAATGCATTGGTTTTAGCTCAGAATGTGGATAATATAAATTATCAAGATGGTAGTGGAATGAGTCTTTTATTATGTTCATCTGCCAGAGGTTATTTGGATGTATGTAAAGTATTGGTGGATAATGGAGCAAAATTGAATTTGAAGGGACCTGATAACGGAACTGCTTTGATGGCGGCTTCTGAAGCAGGACATGCAGAAGTTGTAAAATTATTGGTTGACAAAGGAGCAAAACTGGATGGAAGGCTCACCGATGGAGCAACTGCTTTAATGTTGGCTTCGCAGAATGGGTATTCTGAAATTGTGAAGTTCCTGTTAGATCAAGGGGCAAAATTTGACTTAAGGAGACCTGATGGGGTAACTGCATTGATGCTAGCTTCCCAGGATGGGCGTACAGAAATCGTGAAGTTGCTTTTGGATATTGATGCCAAAGTAGATTTGATGCCAAAGAACGGTGGAAATGCTTTGATTTTAGCGGCTCAATTTGGACATGACAAGGTTGTAAAGCTTTTATTGGACAAGGGAGCAAAACTGGATCTGCAGCAATTTGATGGTGCAACTGCTTTGATTGCAGCTTCGGAATACGGGCATAAAGAAGTCGTGAAACTACTTTTAGATAAAGAAGCAAAACCGGATATTCAGGGCCCTCAAGGTGGAACTGCTTTGATTATAGCTTCACAAAACGGGCATGCAGAGACTGTTAAACTATTATTGGATATGGGAGCGAAAGTTGATATACAATGTAGTACTGGACACACTGCTCTAATGATAGCTTCTCAAAACGGTCATACAGAAGTTGTGAAACTATTAATAAATAAAGGTGTAAACCTTGAATCCCAAACAAGCATGGGACAAAACGCTCTTTCTTTGGCTTCAGCCAATGGACATTCAGGAGTAGTTAAGGTATTATTGGATGGAGGGGCAAAGTTGAATATAAAAGGACCGGCTGGTGTAACCAATTTGATTGTAGCTTCAGTAATGGGGTATGAAGATATAGCAGAGGCATTAGTGGATAAAGGTGCAAATGTAGATTTGAGGGGCTCCGATGGTATAACTGCTCTTACGTTTGCTTCGCTAAAAGGGCATACAAAAATCGTAAAGCTGTTGTTGGAGAAAAATGCAATGATTGATGTGCAATCAAAAGATGGAGCCACTGCCCTGATGGCAGCCTGTGGAACCGGGAATGGAGAAATTGTTGAACTGTTATTGAATGAAGGGGCGAATTTCGATTTGCATGCAACCAATGGAGAGACCGCTCTGATAGTGGCTTCACAAAACGGATATGCCGGAATTGTTAAACAACTTTTGGAAAAGGGAGCAAATTATGATTTCAAGAAAACTGATTTTGGCAATACTTTATTAACGACGGATCTGAGACTTGGGTATTTAGTAATAGCTGAACAGGTAATGGATGCTTTAATTGATAAAATAGACCGGGGAGAGACAGCTCTGGTGGCGGCTGCAACCGGAGGGTATACCGATGTTGTGAAGCTATTACTGGATAAGGGAGCAAGTATTGATTTAAATAGTTTTTATGGTATTACACCTTTACTGGCTGCTTCGAAAAATGGCCATATTGAAACTGTGAAACTTCTGTTGGAAAAATGCGCCAATGTGAATTTTTCTGATAGCCCTTACAATATGACTGCTTTAATGCTGGCTTCAATGAAAGGCCATGCAGAACTGGTTAAGCTATTAATAGTTAATGGAGCTAATATTAATCATATTAACACTGATGGCTTTACTGCCTTAATGATAGCAGCACATAATGGATATGCCGAAGTCGTAAAGATTCTTTTGGAAAATGGAGCAAATCAAGCTATGGTATCCAAAGAGGGAATAACGGCCTATGGTTATGCGAAGAATAAGGACATTAAAGATTTGTTTACAAACAACATTATGAAGCGTTAGAGAGTGGAGATTCCCTTGATTTCTTGGCATCAATTCCGGATTTTATTTTTTGATCATACCTGAACAATTATTCTCACTTTCAGATTAGGTTGTATATAGTGAAATGAATATTCAGTTGCGGTTGCGAGCCGATCGCAAGAAAAAAGCCCCTGGAAACCTGACATGGATTGCTTCGTTTGACTAACTTTTTCCAGGAATCTGAAGAGAATATTATAATTTACTTGTGTTTCAATTTAAAGGTTTGTGTATGGAAAGTAGCCGAGTTCAGAGCTCATCTATATATGACCAGTTTGATTTAAATCATTAAACAATAAAACCATTTATTATACTACTATTTACTATATATCTATGTAATTAAAATTAAAACAACTTTCATCTTAATTTCAACACATCTGGTTTTTGTAGTCAGATTCGGAATCACTTAGAATTTCCTGCACAATCCTGGTAACGCTTCTGAAATCTATCTTTCCTGTGCCCATCACTGGTAACTCTTTAATAACAATAAACTGTTTTGGAAGTGCAATATATGGTAACTCCTTTCCCATTTGTTTAAGTATTTCTGTCTTGTTTACTTCTTTGGTAACTGTTGCAATAATTGTCGCTCCTTTTATTTCATCTGGCACTTCTACAACACAACAAGAGGCTCCCACAGGAAGAAATTTCTCAAGGGTATTCTCTACTTTAACCAGAGAGACCATTTCCCCTCCTACCTTTGCAAATCTCTTAAACCGTCCGGCATGCCAGAGATAGTTATCTTCATCGAAGAATCCCATGTCACCGGTATTATACCAACCATCAACGAGGGCATCAGCAGTAAGCTCAGGATCATCATAATAACCTTTCATTACAGAATCACCTTTTACCATTATCTTTCCAACTACCCTGGTTTTACACTCCTCACCAGTCTCAAAATTCTCTATTCTGACCTGAACATTTGGAATGACTTTCCCGGTGCTTCCGGGTCTGTTAAACTCATGTGAGTTAACTGATATAACAGGGGATGTCTCAGTAGCTCCATAACCCTCAAGTAGTGTGACTCCATGCTTTTTCATGTATCCTTCCCTCAGTGCGTCCGGGCATTTATCAGCTCCAGCTACCATTATCCTGAGAGTTTTAAAATCACCTGGTTCAGACTTCTGGAGATAACCCCAGAAGAAACTGGGAGTACCAACCATTATTGTTGGTTTTTCCTCACGTGCAATATCGCTGATAGTTTGAAAATCAAGGGGATTAGCGTAAGATACCATTGTCATACCATAATAGAACGGAACCCAGAGATTTACTGTTAATCCGAAAACGTGGTAGAAAACAAGATTTGCCAGTATAATATCTGTTTCATATATTTTCACATAATCACCAAAATTTTCAATATTTGAAGCTATATTAAGGTGTGTCAACTGGACCGCTTTTGGATCTTTTTCACTACCACTGGTAAATAAAATTACAGCAGTATCATTTTCATCCCCTTTGTGAATACTGTTGAGGATAGGATTAACAGGAAGTTTTGTTTTCAAAGCAGCCTTTAGTTTATCACCTGTGGTGACATTGCCCATTATATCTTCTATCAGTACCATACCTTCAATAACCGGACACTTAATTTTTTCCAGCAATGCTTTTGAGGTAATAATAGTTTTGAAGTTGCATTTTTTCTGTGCATACATTGCATTGCTCTCAGCACCTGTTGAATAGTTTATCATTACCGGTATTCTGCCACTCATCAATGCTCCAACTGTTGCAAGTGCGCAACCTGCTGATGTGGGAATCATTATACCAATGAACCCCTTATCATACTTCTTAAATTTTGAGCAGAGGATCAGGGCACCGATTAAAGCCCTGGAATAGGTAACATTTTTCCCTGTTGTTTTATCAATAATTGCAAACTTTTTGGCATTCTTCTTTGCCATTCGAACAAATTGCTGATGAAGTAACATAAAAGATAAGTCTTAGTTAAAAATGTTATTTCCGAATGAGCAATATAATGAAAATTAAAACGAGTTCATTAAATAATTGTTTGGAAGAAGGTATTTTCGAAATTTAATGCTTCGATCAGGACTCATGATCCCTACGTAGGTGGAAGATGAGATTGCTCATCACGCTTTCAGCGTGACTCGCGGACCCGTAAAGGAGATACAACAATCCCCAAAGGCTGTATTACCTGCGGTAATACCGGCCTTATTTATTTTAACCGCTTACAAAAACAAGTTTTTGACGCTCACAAAATAAATAAGGCCGCCGCGAAGCGACAGCCTTTGGGGATTGGGTGGAAGATGGGACTCGAACCCACGACCCCTGGAACCACAATCCAGTGCTCTAACCTGCTGAGCTACATCCACCATAAAAGAGGCATTTAACCTCCGAAGAATTTTTACCACAATCCAGTGCTCTAATCCCGAAAATCTTACCAGCTTTGCTGGTTTTAGATTTTCGAGGATCCTCGATTTTCAGGCGAAATCAAAGATTTCGTGAAAATCGGGACCTGCTGAGCCCTGCCTGCCGGTTTACCCGCCGTAGGAGGGCAGGCAGGTACATCCACCATAAATAAGGATTGCAAAGATAATTATTAATTGCCATTCTTTACGAAAGAAAAATCAAAATTGTTTTTAATCTTTCGGGTTTCGGTTTATCTTTAACCGGTTTTTAACTAATGCATTGAGGAACAAATCAATTAACTCATTCAAAATACGAAACAAACCGGTCCATTGAAGCCTGAAAATTTCATCAACAACATCTCCAGCCTCCAGATCTATCAACTATTGAGATTCAGTACATTCCTGTTGATCAGTATCCTTTTTACCAAAAGCCACCTCTCAACTGCCGATATCGGAATGTATGAGGTATTCCTCTTTATTGCCAGCATCATCAGCTTCTTCTGGGTTACCGGACTCATTCAGTCACTGCTCCCGCTCTTTAACAATAACAAAAGCTTCAATAAGAACGGGGAAGAGATCAAAGGCAAATCCCCCGAGATCTTCAATGCATTTCTATTAATCACCTTCTTCAGCTTCCTGGCACTCCTCTTCGGGCTTAGCCTGAGAGGGAATTTTTCGGTTTTCGGGATTAGCGGAGATGCCCCCTTTATCAACCTCCTGCTTGCCTATATCTTCCTGAACAACCCGACCTGCCTGATCGAATACATCTACCTGCTGAACAACAAAGCCCACCACATTCTCGGGTATGGCTCCATATCGTTTTCCATACAACTGGTTATCGTTACCGTCCCGATTTTTACTGGATATGGAATTGTGTATGCCATCTGGGGCCTGATCATTATTTCCATCCTCCGGTTAATCTGGCTGTTTGTGCTGCTGTCACGATATGCTGAATTCCGGTTTTCATGGGATTTTATAAAAGAACACATCTCGCTCGGACTGCCACTGATCATTAGTGCACTGCTGAGTGGTTCAGCTCAATACGTCGATGGGATCATCGTGACCAGTAAATACGATGCAGAAGCATTTGCCAAATTCCGCTTTGGAGCGAAGGAGTTACCCCTTGTGCTTCTATTGGCGAACGGATTGAGCAATGCCATGCTCTCGGAATTCGGTTCAAGGGAAAAACTGACCAGTTCCCTGAAAGTCCTGAGGCATAAGTCGAGAAGACTGATGCACTACCTGTTTCCCATAACCATGGTATTCATGCTGTTTACCCGGGTACTCTACCCGGTACTGTTTAACGAGAACTTCATCCGTAGTGCCGATATTTTCCTGATCTACCTCCTCCTGATCATCCCCAGGCTGGTCTTTCCCCAAACCATATTGATCGGCCTGAAAAAGACCCGGATCATATTAATTGCATCCTTTATCGAGATTGTTCTCAACGTGTGTCTCAGTCTCTATATGGTCCAGCTTTATGGTCTTGTGGGAATTGCCCTGGCAACCGTCGTCGTTTATATCGTTGAAAAGGGATTTTTAATTGCCTATAATTATTTCAAGCTCCATATCAAACCCAATGAATACATCCCAGTGACAACACACCTGATCTACTCCTTCCTGACGGCTATTCTGTTTGTCCTGATCGACCATCGGATTATCGATATCCATATTTAGTTAAATAAAGTAAATTATCTTTGAAGGTTATGAGAATTGGAAGATCTTCAAATCCGGCGCTGACAAAAAATACCTTTACACAGGCAATGTACCGCGCAGCCGATGAGCGTACGATGACCATCCAGGGTACAGTCAACAAATCACTGATCCTGCTGATCCTGGTCCTGCTCGGTGCAGTTTATACGTGGAACCTGTTTTTTAATGCTATCGACTACCAGGCTGGCATTTCGAAAATATTGCCGTGGATGATCGGCGGTGGGGCAGGTGGTTTTATGGTTGCCCTGGTCACCATTTTCAATAAAACCTGGGCACAGTATACGGCTCCTGTTTACGGTGTGCTTGAAGGGCTTTTGCTGGGCGGTTTATCAGCACTGGTCGAGGTGCAGTTTGAAGGCAAAGCACTGGTGATGCAGGCGGTTGCCTTAACATTCGGAACACTCTTCGCTTTATTGTTTGCTTATAAATCCGGTTGGATCAAGGTAACCCAGAACTTCAGGCTTGGGGTTGTGGCAGCTACCGGCGGCATCGCCCTGGTCTACCTGATCTCTTTTATTGTCAGTCTGTTCGGAGTGCGGGTGCCGTTTATCTACGGGAATAGCCTGCTGTCCATCGGCATCAGCCTGTTTGTAGTGGTTATCGCAGCATTGAACCTGGTCCTCGATTTCGATTTCATCGAGGAGGGAGCGAAAGCGGGTGCCCCCAAATACATGGAGTGGTATGCAGCTTTTGGATTGATGATTACACTGATCTGGTTGTATATAGAGATTTTGAGGTTGCTGACGAAGTTAGCGAGTAGAAAGTGAAGGAGGATCAGAAAATTTCGGATTTAGGAACTTTGAGAAATAAGTTATTAACTTGTTTAAACGAATTGTATTGAGTAATACTTAAATTTCTTTGGAATTCTCATGGGAAAGGTTGATTTAGAGACATATTTCGAACAGTTCAGGAAAAACATCATTGGCATTGACCAGGAGTTTGACTCGCCGTATGGGAAGAAACGGATCATTTACAATGACTGGATCGCCAGCGGACGGTTGTACATGCCGATTGAGAAG
>Ga0315553_10000510_pt1 | contig 34495 bp, 22 predicted proteins | sample SalMarSW160140MG_FD_203099 | JGI IMG/M metagenome (GOLD analysis project Ga0315553, IMG submission 203099) | Salt marsh sediment microbial communities from the Plum Island Ecosystem LTER, Massachusetts, United States - Salt Marsh Sediment SW1601-40 ... | reverse complement strand
CCGGCCAGCAAGTCAGAGGGCGCCATGAGCTCGGCCACAGTTCGCCGCTCGGGCACGGTGACGCGAGCACGGGCCGGAATGAGCTTGCCAATGATAACGTTCTCCTTGAGGCCCAGGAGATGATCGACAGCGCCGCTGACAGCCGCCTCGGTGAGGATGCGCGTAGTCTCCTGGAAGGAGGCTGCGGCCAGGAAGCTATCGGTGTTGAGAGAGGCCTTGGTCACCCCCAGGAGAACGGGCTGAGCGGTGGCGGGCTCGCCACCCTCGGCCAGCACCTTAGCGTTCACTTCCTCGAACCGGAAGCGATCCACCAACTCGCCCGGCAGGAGGTCACTATCGCCGGGAGAGTCCACTTGCACGCGGCGGAGCATCTGGCGAACGATTACCTCTATATGCTTGTCGTTGATATTCACACCCTGAGAACGGTAAACCTTCTGTATCTCTTCCACCAAGTAGAGCTGCACCGCTTCCGGCCCCTGCACGCGCAGGATGTCCTGAGGGTTGACTGCTCCGTCGGTGAGCTGCTGGCCAGCGTGAACATATTGGCCGGTCTCCACCCGGATGCGGGCAGTGGGTGGCACTATGTATTCCCGCTCCTCTCGCTCCTCATAGATGATGGAGAGACGGTCTGGCCGGCCCCGCACGACGCGGCCGGCCATGCGGGCGGTGATCTCGGCGTCAGCGGCGACGGGCAGAGCCTCTTCTTGGCCCTTCTTGACCTTCGCCGGCTGGGGTAAGCGAGCCAGCAGCGCCCCTCGCTCCACCCACTCCTCGTCCTCAACCACAACCTCGGCGCCCTCGACCAGAGCGTATTCATCGCGGTACAGTTCGCTGCTTACCACCTTGATGCGTCGACTGGCGCCTTCGCGTAGGATCTCGGCCGTGCCATCGATCTCGGAGATAAGGGCCCCACCCTTGGGCACCCTTGCCTCGAACAACTCCTCCACCCGCGGCAGACCGGAGGTGATGTCTATGCCGGCCACACCGCCGGTGTGGAAGGTGCGCATGGTGAGCTGAGTGCCGGGCTCGCCGATGCTCTGGGCGGCCACGATGCCAACGGCCTCGCCCGCCTCCACCAGTTCGCCACGGGCCAGGCTGCGACCGTAGCAGAGAGCGCAGAGGCCTCGCTTGGCCTGACAGGTCAGAGGCGAACGCACGTGCACGCGCTGGATGCCCAATGCCTCGACACGCTCGGCCACTTCCTCGCTGATCACCTCATTGCGGCGAACAATGAGTTCGCCTGTCTTGGGATCGACCAGGTCAGAGGCTGCCCAGCGGCCAGTGATGCGCTCCCGTAGGGATTCAAGCACGCCCTTCTCTGTTGGCTCCGACAGCCAGCTGCCAGCGGTAGTGCCGCAGTCATCCTCTAGGATGATGACCTCCTGGGACACGTCGATCAGGCGGCGGGTCAGGTAGCCGCTGTCGGCGGTGCGGAGGGCGGTGTCGGCCAGTCCCTTGCGGGCGCCGTGAGTGGAGATGAAATACTCCAGCACTGTCAGCCCCTCGCGAAAGCTGGAGCGGATGGGTAGGTCGATGATGCGGCCAGAGGGGTCGGTCATGAGGCCGCGCATGCCGGACATCTGGCTAATCTGGCTGATGTTACCCTTGGCGCCGCTGACGGCCATCAGGTAGACGCCACCATAACGGCCCATCTCATTCTGAATGGCGGCCTGCACTCGCTCGGTGGTCTCCCGCCAAATGGCCACCGCCTGGTCGTAACGCTCATCCTCGGTGATCAGGCCCATCTGGTACTGCTGCTCTACCTCGTTGATGCGAGCATCGGCCGCCTCCAACAGCGTGGCCTTCTCCGCAGGTACCTTCAGATCGTTGATGGCAATAGTCATGCCGGACTGGGTGGCATAGTGGAAGCCAACATTCTTGATGGCATCGACCATCTCTGAAGTGCTCTCCATGCCCAGCTTGTGATAGCACTCCGCCACCAGATCCTTGAGGTCCTTCTTGTCCAGAACGTCATTGCGGAGACCCAACTCCTCAGGCAGCACCTCGTTGAAGATGATCCGGCCCACCGACGTGTCGATGAGCTCGCCGCCGGTCCTTGGGTCTCGCACCTTGATCTTGGCCTGCAGTTCCACCAGGCCCAGGTCGTAGGCCAGCTTGACCTCCTGGAAGCTGCCGTAGACTCCCTGCGGGGGGGTGCCCGGCCGGTATTCTCCCTTAGCCCGCGGCTTGATCAGGGTAAGGTAGTAGCAGCCCAGCACAATGTCTAGGGTAGGGGCTACCGTGGGCTCACCGCTGCTGGGTAGAAGCAGATTCTGGGTCGATAGCATGATCTGGCGCGCCTCGGCCACCGCAGCTCGCGACAGAGGTATGTGCACCGCCATCTGATCGCCGTCGAAGTCAGCGTTGAAGGCGGCGCAGACCAGGGGATGGATCCGGATAGCGCTACCGTCGACGAGGACGGGCTCGAAGGCCTGGATGCCAAGGCGATGGAGGGTAGGCGCCCGGTTCAGGAGGACCGGCCGCTCTTGGACGATCTCATCGAGGATGTCCCAAACCTCGGGCTGAGCCCGCTCCACGACCCGCTTGGCTGACTTGATGTTGTGAGCCAGGCCGCGCCCCACCAGGGCTTGCATCACAAACGGCTTGAACAGCTCCAGAGCCATCCGCCTGGGCAAGCCGCACTGGTTCAGTTTCAGCTCCGGCCCGACGACGATGACCGAGCGGCCGGAGTAGTCGACCCGCTTGCCCAGGAGGTTCTGGCGGAAGCGCCCCTGCTTACCCTTGAGCATGTCCGAGAGGGACTTCAGCTTGTGGTTGCCGGCGGTGGATACAGCGCGGCCGCGACGGCCGTTGTCGATGAGCGAGTCTACCGCCTCCTGGAGCATCCGCTTCTCGTTGCGAATGATGATCTCCGGCGCTCCCAGCTCCAACAGACGCTTGAGGCGGTTGTTGCGGTTGATCACCCGCCGGTAGAGGTCATTGAGATCGCTGGTGGCGAAGCGACCGCCATCTAGCTGCACCATTGGCCGCAGGTCTGGCGGCAGCACCGGCAAGACGACAACAACCATCCACTCTGGTCGGTTGCTGCTCCTGCGGAAGGCCTCTGCCACCTTCAGGCGCTTGGTGGCCTTCTTCCGCCGCTGACCACTGAAGCTCTGTATCTCCTGGCGTAGCTTGACGACCAGCCGATCCAGGTCGAGGCGCTGAAGGACATCCAGAATGGCTGCAGCGCCCATGCCCGCCGAGAAGACATCCGAGTAGGCCGAGGCCAACTCTTGGTGCTTGGCCTCCATGAGGAGGGTGACGGCGTCATCGCGGATGGGGTCCTTCAGTTCCTCCAGTTCCTCGATCTTCAGATGGTACTCCTCGGTGACGGCCTGCCGCTCGTCCTGCATCTTCTGGCGCAGGGGCTCTATCTCCACCCGGGCGGCATCCTGCAACTGCTGAATGTGGGCATCAGCCAGGAGTTCGCTCTCGCCGCGCCGCTGGGCGAACAGATCCTCCAGTTCGGCCACCTGTTTGCCGGCCTCGGCCTGAAGCCGCTGGGCTACCTGATTAGTGACCTTCTTGCCCTTGGCAACGATAACGGTCTCCCCCAGAGCCAAGTCCTTCGAAGCCTGCTTGCCCTGGCCCTTGGTTATGGTACCCTTGAGAGCGGTAATCTTCTTCTTCAGAGCCTCGAGAGCGCGGTTCAACTCTTCGTCCAGGCGAGCCAACTGCTGGTCTCGCTGGGACTGCACCTGAGCGACGGCCTCTTCGCAGGCGGCCTCTCTAAGCGCTATCTTCTCGGCGTGCTGGGCCTCGCGTTCGGCTGCCTGCGTCTCCATCTCCTGATGCAAGGCCTCAATGGCCTTGTCGCGGGCAGCCTCGTCCACGGCAGTGACGATGAACTGGGCGAAGTAGAGTACCCGCTCCAGGCTGCGGGGCGACATGTCCAGAAGAAGACCGACGCGGCTGGGCAGGCCCTTGACGAACCAGATGTGGGCTACCGGCGAGGCCAGTTCGATGTGGCCCATGCGCTCGCGGCGCACCTTGCTGCGGGCTACCTCAACGCCGCACTTGTCACAGATGATACCCTTGTAGCGGACCCGCTTGTACTTGCCGCAATAGCACTCGAAATCCTTGGTGGGCCCGAATATCTTCTCGCAGAACAGACCGTCCTTCTCCGGCTTCAGGGTGCGGTAGTTGATGGTTTCCGGCTTGGTTACCTGCCCATATGACCAGGAACGGATCTGCTCCGGCGAAGCCAACGATATGCGGATGGCGTTAAAGTCGTTTACCTCAAGAGCCAAGGAGATCCTCCCCCTCAAAGCCTGACAAGTTAATGCCCAACTCTGGAACCTCGGTTGCCGACGTATCCGCCAAGGTCACTCGTTCCTCTTCCTCGTTCAGCACCTCAACGGCCAGGCAGAGGCTCTGCAATTCCTTTACTAGCACCTTGAAGGACTCCGGCACCCCCGGCACGGGGATGTCTTCGCCCTTGACAATTGACTCATAGGTCTTGACCCGCCCCACCACATCATCGGATTTAACGGTGAGGATCTCCTGGAGGACGTGAGCGGCGCCGTAGGCCTCCAGGGCCCATACCTCCATCTCGCCGAAGCGCTGGCCGCCGAACTGGGCCTTGCCGCCCAGGGGCTGCTGGGTGATGAGGGAGTAGGGGCCGGTGGAGCGAGCATGGATCTTGTCCTCCACCAAGTGGATCAGCTTCATCATGTAGATGTAGCCCACCGTAACCGGCTGGTCAAAGGGCTGGCCGGTGCGTCCGTCATAGAGGATTTGCTTGCCGAAGATAGGGGCAACAGGACCACCCCCTACTAGAATTTTCTCCGCCAGGGCCTCCATCTTCTGCTCCGGCAAGCCCCGTACCTTCCTCTTACCTTGCTGCTCCAGCCAAAGCTCCAGGCAGGCGCGCTTAGCCTGGCCCGTCTGCAGGTCATCGAACACTGCCTGGCTATCGTAGCCCCGCTTGGCAAGCCACTGCGAGACCTTTTCCATGTCCAAGTTCTCGCCTGCCTCGTTCTCGTCGCCGTTGGGCTGAGGCAGCACAGCATCGGCCTGCTCAGCAATCCAGGTGCGAGCGAGGGCATCCTCAATGGTGAGAGGGTTGCCACCGTCGAACACAGGGGATAGAGCGCGGAAGCCAAGGACCTTGGCCGCCCAGCCCAGGTGGGTCTCCAGCACCTGGCCAACGTTCATGCGGCTGGGCACGCCGATGGGGTTGAGGATGATATCGACCGGGGTGCCGTCAGCCAGGTAGGGCATGTCCTCCGCCGGCAGGATGCGGGCGATGACACCCTTATTGCCGTGACGCCCGGCCATCTTGTCGCCTTCGGCCACCTTGCGCCGCTGGCCGATGCAGACGCGCACCATTCTGTTGACTCCAGGCGGTAGCTCATCGTGGCTGTCGCGGGAGAAGACCTTGACGTCGATGATCTTACCGCGCTCGCCGTGGGGTACCCGCAGGGACGTGTCCTTCACCTCACGGGCCTTCTCGCCGAAGATGGCCCGCAGGAGTTTCTCCTCGGCGGTAAGCTCCGTCTCTCCCTTAGGGGTGATCTTGCCCACCAGGATGTCGCCCGCTTGCACCTCGGCGCCAATGCGGATGATCCCCTCTTCGTCCAGGTTGCGCAGGCTCTCATCGCCCACGTTGGGTATGTCGCGGGTGATCTCCTCCGGCCCCAGCTTGGTGTCACGGGCCTCGACCTCGTGCTTCTCTACGTGGATGGAGGTGAACTTATCATCGCGGACGACCGCCTCTGAGATGACGATGGCGTCCTCGAAGTTGTAGCCCTCCCAGCTCATGAAGGCACAGAGGAGGGTCTGGCCCAGAGCCAGCTCTCCCTGAACGGTAGAGGAACTGTCGACCAGAGGGTCACCCTTCTTCACCCGCTGGTCCTTGTACACGATGGACCTCTGGTTGACACACGTCCCCTGGTTGGAGCGCACGAACTTGGACAACTCGTACGTCTTCTCCTCACCACTGTCGTATTGGATGCGGATATGGCGGGCGGTGCAGTTCAGCACCAGGCCGTCATCTTCGGCGAAGAAGGCCTGGCCAGAATCGATGGCCGCTCGGCGCTCCATACCGGTGGCTACCAGTGGCACTTCCGGCCGAACCAAGGGTACGGCCTGACGCTGCATGTTGGAGCCCATAAGGGCTCGGTTGGCATCGTCGTGTTCCAGGAAGGGGATAAGGGAGGTGGCCACCGACACGATCTGCTTAGGAGAGAGGTCCATGAAGTTCACCTGCTCCGGCGCAGCGGTAATGAAGTGGCTGCCAAAACGGGATTCCAGCTTGCTACCCAGGAAGTGGTTGCTTTCGTCCAGGGGCTCGTTGGCCTGGGCCACCACGTAGCGCTCTTCTTCGTCTGCTAATAGGTAGAGAACTTGGTCGGACACGAAGGGGCGGATAGGGATGGTGGTAGACGGCAGCTTGGCCAGCTTGGCCGCCAACTGGGGGGTCACCTCTGCGCCCGCCGCGGCCACTATCTTGTCCTTCTTATCACTGACATCCTCACGCAAGAAGCGCCCCACCAGATCAGGCGAATCGTTGGCCAGCTCACGCACCACTTTGCGATAGGGCGTCTCGATGAAGCCGTACTCGTTGACGCGAGCGTAGGTGGCCAGACTGCCGATGAGGCCGATGTTGGGGCCCTCCGGTGTCTCAATGGGGCAGATGCGGCCATAGTGGCTGTGATGGACGTCGCGCACATCGAAGCCGGCGCGGTCGCGCGACAGGCCGCCAGGACCCAGGGCTGAGAGACGGCGCTTGTGGGTCAGCTCGGCCAAGGGATTGGTCTGATCCATAAACTGCGAGAGCTGAGAGCCTCCGAAGAACTCCTTGACCGAGGCAACCACGGGCCGGACGTTGATCAGGGCGCTGGGGGTGGCAGTCTCCGGATCGGTGATAGTCATGCGCTCTCGTATCACCCGCTCCATGCGCAAAAGGCCAATGCGGAACTGGTTCTGGATCAGCTCGCCCACAGTGCGCACGCGGCGGTTACCCAGATGGTCGATGTCATCAGGCTGCCCCTGGCCGTTGTTCAGGCGAATGATGCCGCGGACGATGGCTATGAGATCCTGGGGCACCAAGATGTGGGTGTTCGGCGCCTTCTTATGGCCGAGGCTCTTGTTGAGCTTGTACCGCCCTACCTTGCCCAGGTCGTAACGGCGAGGGTTGAAGAACAGGGTGGTGATCAGGTTACGGGCATTCTCCAGAGTGGGTGGGTCGCCCGGACGCAGACGACGATAGAACTCCAGCAGAGCTTCCTCTTTGTTCTGGCAGGGTTCCCGTTCCAGGGTGACCTGGATATAGCGATGGTCAGCGTTAGTATCCACGGACTTGAACAGGTCCAGAATGCGTTCGCTAGTGCCCAACTGCTGCTCGTCCTTGATCTCAGGATCCTCGTCGATGGCGCGCAGGAGGGTAGTGATGGGGAACTTGCGCTTGCGGTCCACCTTGACGGAGATGATGTCCTTGTTGCTGGTCTCGAACTCCAGCCAGGCCCCTCGGTTGGGAATGAGCTTGGCGTAGCAGAGGTCGCGGCCACTGGTAGCATCGCGCTCCAGCGTCAAGTAAACGCCCGGCGAGCGCACCAACTGGGAGACCACCACCCGCTCGGCACCGTTGACAATGAAGGTGCCCTTATCCGTCATGAGGGGGAAATCCCCCATGAAGATCTCCTGCTCCTTGACCTCGCCGCTCTCCTTAACGATGAGCTGAACCTTGACCCGCAGGGGAGCGGCATAGGTCATATCCCGCTCGCGGCACTCAGTTTCGCAGTACTTGGGCTGACCGAAGTCGTGGTCGCCGAAGCGCATCTCCAGGCGGCTGCCGGTGAAGTCCTGGATGGGCGAGAGCTCATCGAACAACTCGCGCAGAGCCTGCTTCTGAAACCAGCGGTAGGAGTCGAGCTGAACGCGTATAAGATTGGGTACTTCAACGACTTCAGGTATACGAGAGTAGGACTTGAGCAATCGGGACACACTATCACTTTCCCGGGTAAAGTCCCTGGCTGTCGTCATAGACAAAAACCCCCCTCAAGGGCCACTCAATGTCCGCGGCCTCTCTGGTGGCTAAAAATGCACGAACGGCTATGGTGAATAGCTAACAGGGGAATAGATACTTGGGGAATATCGTCCCGCCATCGACAGAATAGTATAACCCCATTTCGCCATATTTGTCAACTCTTTGACCGGTGATACATAGAACAATCCCCCTTTGCCCTAATTCCCGCTCGTGGTATATTTGCATTGTCTACCAGGCAAACGCTAACCCAGCATCGCCGAAAGCAACTTGCTTTCGGCTTTTCTCTTTCCATAATCTTTGAACCAGTCAAAGGCCCCAATCGAGGGTTCCATACCGTTTCCCTCGTGCCTTGTGCTATATTGATATTGGCTGGCAGAGTGAAGCAAGGAGAGATGGTTGGTGTATCAGGATCTGCGTGTGTTCAGCGGCAACGCTCACCCCGAGCTTGCCCAGGCCATCTGCGACTACCTGGAGATGCCCCTGGGGCAGTCCGAGGCCTTCAAATTCAGCAACGAGAACATCTTTGTCCGCTTCTGCGAAAACATCCGCGCCCGCGATGTTTTCCTGGTCCAGCCCATCGTCTCCCCAGTGAGCGATCGCTTGATGGAGCTATTCATCATGATCGACGCCGCCAAGCGGGCCTCGGCGGGGCGGATCACGGCTGTCGTCCCTTACTACGCTTATGGGCGCAGCGATAAGAAGGACCAGCCGCGGATACCTATCACCGCCCGCCTGGTGGCCAACTTCATGGAGACGGCCGGGGCCGACCGCCTGCTGACGGTAGACCTCCACGCTGGCCAGATCCAGGGCTTCTTCAACATCCCAGTGGACGAACTGACCGCCATCTACATCCTCAGCCGCTACTTCAAGGACAAGGGCATAGCCGATCTGACAGTCGTGGCCACCGATGTGGGCGACGCCAAGCGCGCCCGCAATGTGGCCGACCTCCTGGGCGTTCCCCTGGCCATCGTGGAGAAGCGCCGAATCGGTAACGAACAGCGGGCAGAGGCTGTCAATATAATTGGCGAAGTCAAAGGCAAGAAAGCTCTCATCGTGGACGACGAGGTGGATACCGGCAGCACTCTGGTAGCAACCATGGAACTGTTGAAGCGGCAAGGAACAACCGACATCTTCGCTTGCTGCACCCACCCCGTGCTCTCGGGGCCAGCCGTCGAGAGGATCGAGCGGTCGCCCGCCAGCGAACTGGTGGTGACGGACACCATCCCCCTGCCGATAGAGAAGCGTTTGCCCAAGATCACCGTTCTGTCTTTGGCACCCCTGCTGGGGGAGGCCATACAACGTATCCACACTGGCCAGTCGGTGGGGGAGCTGTTCCAGTAAGGACTTGTCATGCTCAAGTGGCTCAAGGGCATTATCAGCGACAGCGCTGAGAGAAAGCTGGAGAAGCTCCGGCCGCTGGTCAACGAGATCAATGCTCTCGAGGACGAGATAGCCCCTCTCAGCGACGCCGAGCTGCGGGCCAGAACTGACCAGTTTCGCCAGCGCCTGGCCGACAGCGACACCCTGGATGACATCCTGCCTGACGCCTTTGCCGTGGTGCGGGAGATGGCCAAGCGTCGCCTGGGCGAGCGCCACTTCGACATCCAGCTCCTGGGAGGCATCGTTCTTCACCAGGGCAAGACCGCCGAGATGAAGACGGGTGAGGGCAAGACGCTGGTGTCCACCCTTCCCCTCTATCTCAATGGCCTGGAGGGCAAGGGCGTCCACTTGGTGACGGTGAACGACTACCTGGCCAAACGCGACGCAACCTGGATGGGCTCCATCTATCACAACCTGGGCCTGTCGGTGGCCTGCCTCCAGCACGACGCCGCCTACATCTACGACCCAAGTTTCAACACCGACAACCCCAGCCTGCGCCACCTGCGGCCAGTGACTCGCCGCGAGGCTTACTTGGCCGACATCACCTACGGCACCAACAACGAGTTCGGCTTCGACTACCTGCGGGACAATATGGTGGTGGATCCCTCCCGGGCTGTCCAACGGCTAGAAAACCCCCACCACTTCGCCATCGTGGACGAGGTGGACAACATCCTCATCGACGAAGCCCGCACGCCCCTCATTATCAGCGGCCCCGCTGAGGAGACGGAGGAGGTCTACCGCATGTTCGCTCGGCTGGTGCCCCGCCTCCAGCCGGAAGTGGACTACACCATCGAGCACAGAACCCGCTCGGTCTCCCTCAGCGAGGAAGGGGTGGCCAAGCTAGAGAAATGGCTGAACATTAAGAACATCTACGACTCTCAGAACTATCGCTTGACTCGCTTCCTGGAGGCGGCCCTCAAGGCTCGCGCCCTCTATCAACGCGATCACCACTATGTGGTGAAGGATGGCGAGGTCGTCATCGTCGACGAGTTCACCGGCCGCCTGATGTTCGGCCGCCGCTGGTCAGACGGCCTTCACCAGGCGGTGGAGGCCAAGGAGGGTGTGCGGGTGCAGCGGGAGAGTGTCACCTACGCCACCATCACCCTCCAGAACTACTTCCGCCTCTACGAGAAGCTGGGCGGCATGACCGGTACCGCCTACACCGAAAAGGAGGAGTTCCACACCATCTACGGCTTGGACGTGATTCCCATTCCGACCAACAGGCCGATGATCCGCCGGGACAACCCAGACTTCATCTACCGCACACCGGAGGGTAAGTTCCGAGCGGTGGTGAGGGAGATCGAGGAGATGCACGCCATCGGTCGGCCGGTGCTAGTGGGCACTGTCTCCATCGAGATCTCCGAGCACCTGGCTGACCTCCTCAAGCGGCACAGCAAATGCCGCAACCAGGAGTGCGGCCAGTATCACCCCGTGTGTCCCCTCAAGGAGCCCCAGGTGCTAAACGCCAAGCACCACGAGCGCGAGGGCCAGATCATCGGCCAGGCCGGGCGCTTTGGTGCCGTCACCATCGCTACCAACATGGCTGGCCGTGGCGTTGACATCATCCTGGGCGGCAACCCGGGCCGCCTGGCCGAGGAACTCTACCGTAAGAAGGACATCGACCCCGATACCGCTCCCCCAGAGGAACTGGAGCGCATACGGCGGGAGGCCCGCGAGATATGGCAGGCCGACCACGATAAGGTGGTGGAGGCGGGAGGCCTGCACGTCCTGGGCACTGAGCGCCATGAGGCCCGCCGCATCGATAATCAGCTTCGCGGTCGTTCCGGCCGCCAGGGTGACCCCGGCAGCTCCCGCTTCTTCGTCTCGTTTGGTGATGACGTGATGCGCCGCTTCGCGCCCGAATGGGTAGGGGGCATGATGAGCCGCCTGGGCATGGATGAGGACATGCCTCTGGAGAGCGGCATGGCCAGCAAGGCCATCGAGTCAGCCCAGACCAAGGTGGAGGGTCACAACTACGACATCCGTAAGCACGTGGTCGAATACGACGACGTGATGAACACCCAGCGCGACCTCATCTACACCGAGCGGAACAAAATCCTGGAGGGGGCTGACCTGAAGGCCAACATCCAGGAAATGATCGCCGAGGAGATCAACGGTCTGGTGGGTGACTACCTGACTGACGAGCAGGAGAAAGAGCAGAACCTCAAGGCGCTGCTCAATGAACTGAAGACTATCATGCCACTGCCGCCCCACTTCACCCAGGCTCACTTCGCTGCCCTGAGCCCTGAGGACATGGTTGCAGAGCTTCTAGCCCACGCCCAGGAGGAATACGAGGCAAAAGAGCAGAAAATGGGTGCCGACAACATGCGCACCCTGGAACGCCTGGTGATGCTGGGCACCATCGATAGGCTGTGGGTGGGCCACCTGACAGCCCTGGACGAGATGCGTCAGGGCATCGGTCTGGCTGGCTACGGTGGCCAGGATCCTCTGGTAGCCTTCAAGCGAGAAGCCCACGATATGTGGGATCAGCTCATGGACCACATACAGCGCAACATAACCCGCAGAATATACCACGTGACCTTGAGCCCTCAGTCTGCGCCAGCGCCGCGGCGGCCGGCGGCAGTGGCGACGCGGCCAGGCGGACGCAGGGGGGCACGCGCCGGCCAGCCCGAAGGCGGACCGCCAGCAGCGCCCCGCAAGGTGGGCAGGAACGACCCCTGTCCCTGCGGCAGCGGCCGTAAGTACAAGAAGTGCTGCGGCAGGGCAACCTAGGCCGCCGCGGGCTGAGTGAGGGAAACGACTCCATCCATGAGTGCAAGGGCTATGACCAGAGAGGAATCCATTGAGGCCGAGCAACTGCTGACCAACCTGTGTCAGGAGATAGCGGACGGCAAGCCCTGGTTCATCGCCCTCATGCAGACCATCGCCCGCTGGCCGCTGCCCGAGGAGACGGTAGGCAAGCGACACTATCGCTACCTTGTCAGCGGCGAGGCCTTCGACTGGCTTCTACTGGCGGAGCGTCTGTGCGATGCGGTGGGCGACCTCATCCCTCGGGAAGAGCATGAAGCACTGCTGTTCTTCGGGCAGCCGCCGCTGGATCTCAGCGAGGAGGAGTTCCGCCGCCTGATGGGCCACGCCAAGTATCGAGCTCACCTTAACCACCTCTACGGTGTCACCCTGGAGGAGATGCTCCATCTGGTGATTGAAGAGGATGTTCACAAGGAGCAACGCTCGCGTGTGTGGGAGAACCACCTATCGGTGGATGAAGAGGCCTTCCAGCGCCTCTATGGGCGCGCCCGCCAAGATCTGCTGGCCCAGTTCCGACAGGAGCAAGGCATGGGCGATGACACAACCATCTCCCTGACGGAGGCCAAGGAGTTCACCTACTGGTTGTTCAAGTACCGTCTGCGCTACTGCGATCCGGCCAGAGTGGCCAGCGATACCCGTCGCGCTCTGAGCATGCTCCGCCGCCTGGAGCCCTGCCGGGCGCGCTGTCTAGGCAACACCCTGCGGGAGCCCCCCAGCGTCATCGAGGTCCCCTAGCAGAGAAGCAAACAGACGCGGCAGCTTGTGTGCCGCGCCTGCTCGCTTCTTGAAGGTTGCCCTCTACTGCTCCTCCGGCTCGAAGGAGATGATGTCGCCGATGTACCCCCACTGGCCCTTGCCGTCTTCCGTGAGAGTAGCCTGCAGCATCCTCATCTGCTCGATGGGCAAGTGGTCGGTCTCGCTGACATCGGTGAGGATGCCCGGCAGGGTGAGCTCGCCCTGGTAGTCGTCAAAGATTGTGTTAACGGCGTGCATCAGGCCCTCTCGCGTCAGGTTGTCACAGGTAGCGCGCAGGGCCGCGACGGTTAGTTCGGCTGCGTTGGCGCCGGTGATGGTGAAGTTGCCGGGAGGAAGGGTACCATACTCCTCCATGATCCGGTGGTGTTCCGCCACCGCCGGGTCGTCTGTCCAGTCGTACAGCTTGTTGGCCTGAAGGGTGATAGCCCCTTCCACAGCGTCTGGGGGAGCATACGAGAACATGGCAACGTCAGAATTGACGTAGCCCATGAAGAACTGGGCATCCCACCCCATGGTTTGAGCCGTCTTGAGGAGCTGAGCACAGTAGCCCGGAATGGAGGCGCAGTGCACAACTTCTGCGCCGGCATTCTTTATGTTGAAGATCTGCGAGCGGATGTCGACGGCGGTGGTCTCAAAGCTCTGGTCGGCCACCAGCTCGTTCTTGGTGGAGTCGAGGCCGGCCTGCAGGCCCGCCAGCTCGTCGTTGCCGAAGTCGTCGTTCTGGTAGATGATGCCCACCTTCTTGCCCGGGAAGTTCTCCGAGATATACTTGCCGACGATCGCTCCCTCGATATAGTAGTCAGGCAGGAGAGGAACCGACCAGGGGTGCGCCTCAGGATCCGCAGCCCACTTGTGGGCGCCGGACATGATCCACAGGTCGGGTATCCCCTCCTCGTTCAGCCGCTCCCAGACGGCTGAGTGGGCGGCCGTTCCCAGGCCGGCGATCATGGCGAAAATATGATCATCCTCGATCAGCTTCTGGACGACCTCGACGGCCTTGGCCGGCTCGTAGCCATCATCCTCCGCCTTGAAGACGATCTGGCGACCGCAGACGCCCCCTTCCTCGGCATTGACGTAGTTGAAGTAGGCTTTGGTGCCCGCGAGCACGGGAGCGAACGCCGCCCCGTAGGTGCCGGTCTCGGCGAAGTGACTGCCCAGAATTATCTCCGTGTCGGTGATGCCCTCAGTCGAGCCGGCGGTAGGTGTTACGGTCTCGCCAGCGACAGGTGTGTCAGTGGGGGTTCCATCCTCCTCTTTCTCATCCTCACAGGCCACTGCCAGCACCAGCAACAGCGCCGCCAGGGAGAGAAAGATCAGCCAGAATTTGGCTAGCTTCCACATGGGCTCTTGGCCTCCTTTCTTCGATTGACAAGTATACCACCTCTCCCAAGGAGAACTGATATCTTAGCCTGCCAGAATAGCCTTGCGCTAGGCGTTGTCGATGGTCGTTAGCGGCCCAGCCGTCACAGGCCTACCTAGCGGCAGGCCTGCCCGTGCCCTGATGAGGTTTCCTTGTACCTCTGGGCGTGTCATCACCCCATTCTCATCTTTTTTCAGCGTCCGGCTCGTCCTCGGGGGCCCGATCCTCCGGCGGCGGCTCCGCCTGCCCCGGCGATGCCCGCACGCTCCTGAGCGCCCCGCTCGAGCGCTCGTAAGCGCTGCTGAGTTTCTTCAGGATCATGGCCGGCCTCAGCCTGACTAGGCGATCGAAAAGACCCGCGAGGCCATAGGGAGCAAAGATCATCACCAAGATGAGTGCAGCGCCGTAGAAAGCCCAGGAAAGCTCACTGGGCAGACTAGCGCCGGGGATGAAGTCAATAAGGCCCGGCAGCTCGGGCACCACAATGAGGCCCGTGGCACCCAGGACCGAACCCAATATGGAGGCGAGGCCTCCTATCACGATGGTGGTCAGGAAGTTAATGGAAAGCAAGAAGTTAAAGCTCTCGGGGCTGACGTATCCCACCACCTGAGCATAGGTTCCGCCAGCGACGCCGCCGTAGAAGGCGCTGATGGCGAAGGCAATGGTCTTGTAGCGGGGCACGCTGATGCCCATCGCTTGGGCCGCTATCTCGCTGTCGCGAATAGCCACGAAGGCCCTGCCGACACGGCTGCGAACAATGTTCACGGCAAGGATCAGCATCAAAAAGGCGATGAACAGGGCCAAGAAGTATATCCACTCATCGTTGCTCACCTTGATGCCGAACCAGTCCTCTATGAACTGCGGCGAAGCTGGTACATCTGGCCTAACGTTGATGCCTTGGGTGCCATGGGTAAGGCCATCGTATTTCTTCAGGATCTGGGGGGTGGCCAGGGCCAGACCCAGAGTGGCGATGGCTAGATAGGGCCCTGTGAGTCGCAGGGCCGGAATGCCAATGAGAAAGCCGAGGGTGCCAGCAATGATCCCCCCCAGGATTATAGTGGCCCAGAAAGGCCAGCCGTAATCGACCATCAGGATGGCAGCGGTGTAGCCGCCTACGGCCACGAAGGCGCTGTGGCCCAGGGAGATCTGGCCGTTGTAGCCGGTGAGAATGTTGAGACCCAGGGCCACGATGGCCCACATGGCGATCATGCTGCCCTGGAAGGTGCGATAGGTACCGAACCGCAGAGGAAACCCTTCGGGCAAAACGTGGCTGAAGGGAACCCACCACAGCAGGAAAAACGCGAGAATAGCAAAGACAACGAGCTTTGATGGCGACGGTGGGATCAGCCGTCTCATACCCGCCTCATCGTTCGTCTACCAAAGATGCCGGTCGGCCTGATCAGCAGCACCACAACGATGATGAGCAGAGTCACCGTCAGCTTCATATCAGGCCCCAGCCACTCCGCTGGGGTGTAAGTTCCCACCAGGTTCTCGGTTATGCCGATGATGAGTCCGCCAACCACCGCCCCCACCGGGCTATCCAGGCCACCCAGGACGGCGGCGGCGAAGGCGAACAGGAGAACGCCGATCATCATGGGTGGCTGGAGCAGAATGAGGGGAGCGATGAGCAGCCCGGCCACCGCGCCGACGGCGGCTGAGAGAGCCCAGCCCATGGTCAGCATGCGCCCGACCCGAATGCCCATCAGGCGGCTGGCGACCGGGTTCTGAGCGGTGGCCCGCATGGCCAAGCCCAGGGGAGTAAATTGGAAGAACAGATAGAGGGCGAGCATGATACCCACCGCGAAAATAAGAATGGTCAGGTCATGGTAGCTGACTACCGTGGGGCCAATATCGAGGGCGCCTTCGCCCATGAACCTGATCCCCGTCACCTCGACCTCGGGCGGCGCGGGGAAACCCTTGGGTATACCACCCCAGCGCCAGGTGGCCACGTTGTTCAGGATGGCGAACAGTCCCAGGGTGACGATGACGATGTTCAGGACAGACGCCCCCTCCACCGGCCGTATGATCACGCGCTCGATGAAAGCACCCATCCCAGCCGCAATGATCAGGACGAGGGGGAACATGACCCAATACTCCCCCCATTGCAGGACCGACCAGGCCACAAAAGTGGTCAACATGGCCATCTCGCCCTGGGCGAAGTTGAGAACGCCGGTGGAGCGATAGATAAGGACGACGGCCAGGGCCAGTAGCCCGTAGACGCTGCCTGTGGCGATGCCTGTCACCACCTGCTGCCAGAACTCCTCCAACTTCGGTCCTCCCGAGTTCCTACTGACCCAAATAGGAGCGCTGGACCGCTTCGCTCTTTCGCAGGTTATCGCTGGTATCTGCCAGAGCGATACGGCCCGTCTCCAGCACGTAGCCGTAATGGGCGATTTCCAGAGCGAGATTGGCGTTCTGCTCCACCACGAGGATAGTTACGCCCTGCGATTGATTGATGGCTTGAATAATCTCAAATATCTCCCGCGTGACCAAAGGAGCTAGGCCCATGGAGGGCTCGTCCAGCAGGAGAAGTCGGGGGTTGGCCATCAGGCCACGGCCGATGGCCAGCATCTGCTGCTCACCACCGCTGAGGGTGCCCGCTACCTGGCTCTTCCGTTCGGACAGGATGGGGAAGTAGTCGAATACGCGCCCGAGGGCCGTTTCGAAGTCCTGCCTTCGCTGTCGATATTGGCTGATGCCGCGCGCCAGATCGCGAATGCCGCCGGTAGCCGCGTGGAACAGATGGTGCTGAAATCGACCAAGTAGCGATAGGTCTTCATGCTGGGCCAGATGACGACCGCCGTCTGCTCCGGAAGACCTGGAGTAGGCCCCCAGCCTCAGGTTCTCCAGCACCGTCAGCTCGCTGAAAAGCTGTCGCCCCTCGGGGATGTGGGACATGCCCAGGGAAACGATCTCCTCCACCGAGAGGTGATCGATGCGGCGTCCTTCAAGCTCGACGGTGCCGCTCTTGGCTCGCAGGAGGCCCGTTATGGCCCGCAGGGTGGTGCTCTTGCCGGCACCGTTGGCCCCCAGCACCGCTACGATCCTCCCCTCCGGCACCTCCAGAGATACACCACGGAGGGCAACGATGGGGCCGTAGGCGGCGACAAGGTCGCGGACCTTTAGCATAAACGCTACTCTCCCAGGTAGGCCTCAATCACAGCGGGGTCCTTTTGCACCTCCGCCGGTGTCCCCTCCGCGATCTTTCGGCCGAAGCTGAGGACACACATGCGATCGCTAATGGGCATGACAAGCTCCATGTGGTGCTCCACCACCAGGATGGTCACCCGGAATTCGTCACGGACACTCTTAATGACCTTGCCCAACTGTCCCAGTTCCTGATGGCTAAGGCCGCTGGCCGGCTCGTCCAAAAGAATCATCCGAGGCCTAGCGACCAAGGCCCTTGCCAACTCTATCTGCTTCTGGATGCCGAAGGCAAGGGCGCCAGTCGGGATATTCTTCACCGCTTCCAGGCCTAGGAATCTGACAATTTCCTCCGCCGTGTTCCGCGCCAGCGCCTCCTCCTTCCATGCCGCCGGTAGGCGGGCGGCGCTGGCGATCACCTCGGCAAATGTGTGGATGGCGGCAACGGCAGACCGCCGGAGCATGTTACCCCTGAGAGGTGGAGAAAAGCGGCTATGCTGGCCCACCAGCAGGTTGCCCATGACGGTCATGGTCCTGAACAGCTCCACGTTCTGGAAGGTACGAGCGATACCTGCGTTCACAACGTCGTCGGCGGCTAGCTTCATCAGATCATGGCCATCGAACAAGATCTCCCCTCGGTCGGTGTCGTAGAGGCGGCTTATGCAGTTGAAAAGGGTAGTCTTGCCAGCGCCATTGGGGCCAATAAGACCCGCGATCTCGCCCGACTGCACCTCAAATGAGACATCGTCCAGGGCGACGATCCCACCAAAAGACTTTGTGACCTCGCGTATCTGTAGTCCAGTCACGATCAAACAAAAAAGCTGATGTCAGTATGCCATACAGGACGTTAAGCTTCAGCACCGAATATATTAATGCTTCTTTTCTTACATGCAAGTGCTGCCGACGAAAACAACCATAAACTTGTTCAAGAAATGATCTTCCAGATGGGCCAGCACCCGAACTGGTTTGACGCAACCAGACAGGAATATTAAGATGCTAGCGTCCAGGGCGGCGAACCTGCCTCGACTGATCGGGGGAGTATCCGCCGCCTTTGTGTCCTACCCGACGACAGGCGGAGAATCGCTGACGATGACTGGCCGGGCCAAGAAAGATAACCCCAGCCCCAGGACGGAGATGGCCAAGGCTTACGACGCCAGCCAGGTGGAGGACGGTCTGTACCGCCTCTGGCTGGAGGGAGACTACTTCGCCGCCCGCATCGATCCGGCCAAGCAACCCTTCACCATCATCATGCCGCCCCCGAACGTCACGGGCGAGCTGCACCTGGGCCACGCTCTCACTTCCACCATCGAGGACCTTCTCATCCGCTGGCATCGCATGAAGGGTGACCCTACCCTGTGGCTACCGGGGGTGGATCACGCCGGCATCGCCACCCAGAACGTGGTGGAGAAGGAGCTCCTCAGGGAGAACCTCACCCGCCACGACCTGGGACGAGAGGGCTTCCTGGAGCGCGTGTGGGAGTGGGTGGGCAGGTATCGCCACATCATCAGCCAGCAGCATCAGCGCCTGGGCGTCTCCTGCGACTGGAGCCGCGAGTGCTTCACCATGGACGAAGGGCCCCAGAAGGCGGTGCGCACTACCTTCCTCAACCTCTATCGCGACGGCCTCATCTATCGGGGCGAGCGGATTATCAACTGGTGCCCCCGCTGCCAAACCGCCCTATCTGACCTGGAGGTGGAGCACAAGGAGCACGCTGATCACCTCTGGTACGTCCGCTACCCCTTGCTGGACGAGAGAGGAGAGCCTGGCGACGAGTACATTACCATCGCCACCACCCGCCCGGAGACCATCGTCGCCGATGTGGCGGTAGCGGTGAATCCGGACGACCCCCGCAACAAGGGCATGATCGGCCGCACGGCGCTCTTGCCCATCATGGATCGCCACATCCCGGTGGTTGGTGACGCCGCGGTCGAACCCGCCTTTGGCACAGGCGCCCTGAAGATAACGCCCGGCCACGACCAGGTGGACTTCGAGGTGGGCGAGCGCCACGGCCTCTCAGCCATCGTGTCGGTGGGACCGGACGGGATGATGAACGAAGAATCCGGGCCCTACGCTGGCCAGGACCGCTTCGTTTGCCGCGACGCCATCGTGGAAGACCTGAAGGCCATGGGCCTGATGGAGAAGATCGAGCCCTATGGCCACTCCATCGGCCACTGCCAGCGCTGCGACACCATCATCGAGCCCATCGTCAGCCAGCAGTGGTTCGTGAGCATGAAGCACCTGGCCGAGCCGGCCATGGCGGCGGTGAAGGACGGGCAGATCAAGATCGTGCCGCGGCGGTTCACGCGGGTGTACCTCCACTGGATGGAGAACATCCGCGACTGGTGCATCTCCCGCCAGCTCTGGTGGGGGCACCGCATCCCCGTCTGGTACTGCGATGACTGCGGCGAGATCACGGTGGCCCTGGAGGACCCCAGCCAGTGCGAGCACTGTGGATCGGGCAGCATCCGTCAGGACCCGGACGTGCTGGACACCTGGTTCTCCTCGGCCCTCTGGCCCCACTCCACCCTGGGCTGGCCCGACGACACAGAGGACCTGCGCTATTTCTACCCCACCTCGGTCATGGAGACAGGCTACGACATTCTCTTCTTCTGGGTGGCCCGCATGATCATGATGGGACTGTACAACACCGGCGATGTGCCCTTCCGCTATGTGTACCTGCACGGCCTCTTGCGCGACCGCGGCGGCCGTAAGATGACTAAGAGCCTGGGCAACGTGGTCGACCCAGTGGAGGCCGCCGCCAAGTACGGCACCGATGCCCTCCGCTTCGTGCTGGCCACCGGCGGCGCCCCCGGCAACGATATGCGTATCTCCGACGAGAGGCTGGAGGGCGGTCGCAACTTCGCTAACAAAATCTGGAACGCCGCTCGCTTCGTCATCACCAGCCTGGGAGACGAGGCGGTGGATGCGCCGAAGCCAGGCGCGCGGGCCAACATGCCCCTGGAGAACCGCTGGATCATGTCGCGGCTGCAGAGGCTGATCGGCGATGTCGAGAAGCTACTCTCTGCCTTTCAGGTGGGCGAGGCCGGTCGCCAGGTCCACGATTTCTTCTGGGGCGAGTTCTGCGACTGGTACGTCGAGATGGCCAAGGTGCGCCTGAAGGCCGATGACCGCTCGCCGCTGCCCGTACTGGCCCACGTTCTGGACACGAGCCTGCGCCTGCTCCACCCCTTCATGCCCTTCGTGACGGAGGCCATCTGGCAGAACCTGAGGCCGCACCTGCGCCAGCCGGAGGCCGAGGCCCTGATCGTTGCACCCTGGCCGAAGGCATCCAAGCGCTGGCGGGACGAGGAGGCGGAGAGGCAGGCCGAGGCAGTGATGGACATAGTGCGGGCCATCCGCAACATCCGCGCCGAGCGGGGAGTCGAGCCGGCCCGATACGTGGAGGCCTACCTGGTAGCCGACGGCATGCACGAGGCAGCCGAGGCCAGTCGAGTCATGATTGAAACGCTGGCTCGAGTGCGTCCCCTGCACACTGTCGATGGGGCCGCGATGGCTCCGCGAGAGCGGGTGATCACCGCCGTTCTCCGAGACGCGCAGGTAGTGCTCCCCCTGGCTGGCTTATTCGACGTGGAGACCGAGCGGGTCCGCCTGCGCCGCCAAGTCGACGACGCTCAGGCGGAGGTGACCCGCCTGGAGGCTAAGCTGGCCAACGAGCAGTTCCGCACACGCGCTCCAGCGGCGGTGGTCGGCAAGGAGGAGGAGAAGCTGGCAGCCGCCAGCGCGCGTCTGGAGGGCTTGCAGGCCCGGCTGAAGGAACTGACGTAGACCTTACTGCAACGCGGCGGCCCGGGCAGCGGTGGTCCGGCCTCCCCAAGGGGGCAATGAGAAAGGCGGAGAAAGGCAAATCTCCGACATCAAAAGGCGCAACCCTGAAGAAACGGGCCATCTAAACGAGTAACACGTGAACAAGCCCTTGAGAGAAAGCTCGGTAGCCTGTGAGGAAACTCCGCATTCTCAACTTGCTTGTTCAGCCGTAGGATCTCGGCAACAACGGGAGCGAAGTCACCATCTTGACTTACTAGAATAGCTGTGTCGTACTGGTTGTCGAAAGCAAACGTAAGCATATGAGAGGCTATTTGGACATCAACGCCCTTCTCTGTCTGGTACTTCACCGTGTACTTCGCTGAGCATTGAGGGCAGGTCTCTTCCCTTTCCCTGTCCACAAGCCTGCCAAGATGAATGGTGAAATACGGAATCTTACGAAGCTGAGCCAAGAACTTCTGTTGCCCTGCATATCGCACCGGGTCATCCACCTGCCTCAACGGAACGTTGTAATAATGTGCATGTACGAGCCTTCGGCTTGAACCACCCAGCAGGGAGCAGAAGCGTTGGAAGTCAACTCGTGCATGTCCCAAGGCCTCTTTCAGTCCGTAATAGAGATTGCTGCCGTCAATGAAGACCATTACCCGATCCATCGAAACGGGTCCCTTCTCGACGAGCGCTGATTGCAGGATCGATGGCAGGACATTTTTCTGCTTAACCCCCTTGACAATTATCCTGGGGGCTGTAAGATCTTAGTGGATGAACTCCCCGGTATCAACTAGCTGATGCCGGGCTTATTACCTCCCCACCTTCGCTTAGGCGACGGTGGGTTTTCTTTTTGGCCTGGAACATACCAACTTGCGGACGTTGGCGTTACCATGGGAAAGGCCCGAGCAGATGTGCTCAGGCCCCTTTTTCTGGCCGACGAGCTCAGCCTCTACAGAACGGGCAAATAGCGCTTGATCTCGTAGTCCGTCACGTGGTGACGGTAATCCCTCCACTCGATGAGCTTGTTCTTGATAAGGCTTTCGTACAGGTGGTCGCCCAGGCAGCGCCGCAGTAGCTCGCTCTGCTCGGCCAGCTCGATCGCCTCGAAGAGGCTGCCCGGCAGGTGAGCGATGCCCCGTCGCTCCCGCTCCTCAACCGGCATCTCAAAGACGTTCTCCTCCACCGGCTCCGGGCAGGGGTACTCCTTCTCGATGCCCTCCAGGCCGGCTGCCAGCATCACGGCGAAGACCAGGTAGGGGTTGCAGGCTGGATCGGGAGAGCGGTACTCGATGCGCACGTCATTCTCCTTACCCGGCTTGTATTCGGGCACGCGAATGAGGTCGGAGCGATTGCGCATGGCCCAGGAGAGATAGACCGGCGCCTCATAGCCCGCCACCAGTCGCTTGTAGGAGTTCACCCACTGGTTGGTGACGATGGTTATCTCGCGGGCGTGGTGGAGCAGACCGGCGATGTAACTCTTGGCGAGGGGCGATACGTGATATTTATCGTTGGCGTCGAAGAAGGCGTTGCGCTCGCCCCGGAACAGGGACTGATGGACGTGCATGCCGCTGCCGTTCTGGTCGGCCAGGGGCTTGGGCATGAAGGTGGCGTAGACGCCATGCCTGATGGCGACCTCTTTGACTACCAGGCGATAGGTCATGGTGTTGTCGGCCATAGTGAGAGCATCGGTGTAGCGCAGGTCGATCTCGTGCTGACTGGGGGCCACCTCGTGGTGACTGGCCTCCACACCGATGCCCACCTCCTCGAGGGCCAGGACGGTCTCCCGCCGCAGGTCGGTAGCAGCGTCCAGGGGCGTGAGGTCGAAGTAGCCGCCCCTATCCAGAACGGTGGTGCCCTCGGCGTTGGCGAAGTAGAAGTACTCTAGCTCGGGCGCGACATAGAAGGTGTAGCCCAAATCGGAGGCACGCTTGAGGTTGCGCTTGAGGATATAGCGGGGGTCCCCCTCGAAGGGCTGGCCGCCGGGGTGAAGGATGTCGCAGACGACGCGGGCCACCCGATTCTCGGCGGGGCGCCAGGGGAGGATGACGAAGGTATTGGGGTCGGGCATGGCCACCATGTCGCTCTCGTCGATGCGGGCAAAGCCTTCGATCGAGGAGCCGTCAAAGCCGATGCCCTCCTCCAGAGCTCCTTCCAGTTCCTCCACCGTGATGGCCACGCTCTTGAGGTTGCCCAGGATGTCAGTGAACCACAAACGGATGAACTTCACATCCTGCTCTTTGGCCATCCGGAGGACGTATTCCTTGCTTTCGTCGCTGCTCATAGCGCCAACCTCCCCCTGCGGTGGCACCATCTTAGCGCAAGATGGCATTGGGAGGCTAGGCCCTGAGCCTGCGAGCTTTCCGCCGCCGTCGGCGAAGGCTACCCAATCGTCAGGACGGAGTCGCGGCTGGCATACACCCAGTAGCCCTGGCCGGGCTCCATGTCCTTCAGCGTACCGCGGCCCAGGCCCGGATCATAGGACAGCCATGAGCCGGTCGAGGGGTCCCAGCCGTAGACGATGTCATAGTTGCCGTCGATAGAGGCCAGCGCCTCCTGCGGGGGCAGCGGCGCGTGCCACGGGTAGCCAATGAGGTTCCAGCCTTCCACCAGTGGGATCTGGACCGGGCCGAGCGCTTCTCCCACTACCGATAGGGTCGCCTCATCCTTCATGCATACCCAGAAGCCCATGGTCTCGTCCAGGCGGTCGAGGTTGCCGCCGGCTCCGAAGAATGACCGGTAGCTGCCGGCGGTGGCGTCCCAGCCGTAGACGGCATCGTAGCTGCCCTCCAGGCTCGATAGCACGGAAGCAATGGCCGCGGGCTGCGGCTCCAGGGGAAGCGAGACAAGGTTCCAGCCAGGGCTGAGGTGAACGGTTTCCACATCCAGGCTGAAGATGGGGTTGTGGCGCAGCGCATCTACCTCCGGGTGCTCCGGCACGTCGAGAAGGCCAACGTGGGGGTACTTAGGATAGGCCCACATTACGGTCCGATCACAATACTCATCGCAAGGATCGGCACCACCGGAGTACAGGTCCTCATGGGGATGGGGGAGGTTGAACGCGTGGCCTAGCTCGTGGGCAAGAATGCCCAAGGCCCTGTTCCTGGTATAGCAGTCGTCTTGGCAGTCGGCGGCTATTTCCAGCAACTCCCGACGTCCGATGGTGGCCACACCACCGCCGTCGCTTGAGAACCAGGCTCCGCCGGGGTCGCCCAGGCTCGAGCTGATCTCGTAGGTCTGCACGGCCACGAGGTAGACCGAATGGGGGTCGTCTCGGTTCACGTAGCCGCGCTCTTCCAGCTCGCCCACCACCGCATGGAAGGCGGCAACCCATTCGCTGATGGGCTGGCAGATGAGGTCGCTACAGTACTCGACGATGGTCCTCTGGCCAACCACCTCGACGATGGTGTCACGCCGGAAGGTCTTGCCCACTTGCTGCCCATACCAGCGGCGGACGTCTTCGAGCCCCTCTTCAACTGCTGCCAGCAGAGTCTGGTCCAGGGGATCGTCCTGAGCTCTGAAGTAGAGGACGTGGACTGTGGGGCTGGTGGTATCTGCGGCGCTCCCTGCCGAGGTTGGGACTACAACAAAGGCCAGGGCCGAAACCACCACCGCCGCCAGCGCCGCGCACCGAATAATCATGTCAACTTCAGCGTGTCATGCCAAGGTGAAACTGGCGGTTAAGAGCGAGCGACAAGCAGTGAACCGCGAGTGTATAAATGGTTGAGTTGTTGTCTGACCTGTCGGAGGCTGTTAACAGATCGTGGGGGTTGTGCGTCGTGGCGGGGCTACTTTCGAGAGCTCGTCGCGGTTAGACGGTAGGATCGCTTTGGGTCGGCCGACGAAGGCCGCCGAGCAGCGCCGTTGTTCCATCCACTTCGCGACGGCTCACTTTCAGCATGACATGCCCAGGTGAAGATAGCGGTTGACAGAGGATGCCAACCGGTGAAGCGAAGGTATACAAATGGTTAGTTTTTGCCCTGAGCCGTGCGGGGCTGCTAACAGATCGTGGGGGTTGTGCGTCGCGCCGGAGGCTATCTCTTCCTGAGCGCGCTGAAAAGGCTCGATGGTGTTATCATTGTGGGTACCGATGGCCAGCGAGCGATTGACCAGCCAGCAGCGGCCGCGCAAGCCAGCGTGGCTGAAGGTGCCCTTCCCCGGCCAGCCGCGCTACTTGCGCCTGAAGGCCATGTTGCGAGCCTCAGGCCTGCACACCGTGTGCGAGGAGGCTCGCTGCCCCAACATTGGCGAGTGCTTCCAGGCCGGCACCGCCACGTTCATGATCCTGGGCAACATATGCACCCGCGCCTGCCGCTTTTGCGCCGTAAGAAGCGGGCATCCGCTCGGCCTGGACAGCGAGGAGCCCCTGCGCGTGGCCGAGGTCGTGCGTCGTCTGGGCTTGAGGCACGCCGTCATCACCTCCGTCAGCCGCGACGACCTACCCGACGGCGGTGCAGCCGTCTTCGCCGATGTTGTCCACCACATTCGCCGCCTGTCGCTGAGCACCAGCGTGGAGGTGCTCGTGCCCGATTTCCAGGGCTCGCAACAGGCGCTGGCCACGCTCGTAGCGGCGCGGCCGGACATCCTCAACCACAACCTGGAGACAGTGCATCGTCTCTACCCGCGGGTGCGCCCCAGCGCGATGTATAAGCGTTCGCTGGAGCTTCTGGCCAGGGCCAAGGCCCTCGATCCAGCAATCCCCACCAAGAGCGGCCTGATGGTGGGCCTGGGGGAGACGCGCGAAGAACTGTTGCAGGCCATGGCTGACCTGACGGCGGTTGGCTGTGACATTCTGACCATCGGCCAGTACTTGCAGCCCACGCCCAAGCAACTGCCGGTGGCTCGCTACTACCGGCCCTCGGAGTTCCGGGAACTGGCCGAGGAGGGCCAGCGGCTAGGATTCCGCCACGTGGAGGCAGGGCCGCTGGTGCGCAGTTCCTACCATGCCGAAAGGCAAATCCAGAATACTTTTGACCTTGTTGTCAAGCAACCCCTGAGGTAGACTGTGAAAGGATTCACTTTCGATGAAGAACGTCAACAAGGCCCGCAAAGCAAAGGCGAAAAAGGCACGAGCGCCCCGAGCGCAGACCAAAGAGCGCCCCATCGAGAGCGAGGAGGCTGCCAGGAGTAACGACGACCCGGCGGAGGGGTTTCTTTTCGAGGATCCCTATTGGGACGACGCCTTCTGCTCTTACTACGACCCCACCCTACGCACCTGTTGTCGCACATAGCCAAGACGCGGCATTAACCATGCCGGTTGTGAACTGAGGAGGGTCGAATGGTAGCAATAGCATCCTACGGAGCCTACATACCCACGTACCGCCTGGGACGTCAGGAGATGGCCCAAGCTTGGGGCATCCCTGGGGTACCCGGCGAGCGCTCGGTGGCCAACGCCGACGAAGACAGCATCACCATGGCCGTCGCCGCTGCCTTCGAGTGCTTAGCAGGCATCGACCCCGCCACTATCGACGGCGTCTACTTCGCCAGCACCACTCCGCCCTATACTGAGAAACAGTGCGCTTCCGTGGTTGCTGGCGCCCTGGACCTGCGCCAGGATATCTTTACGGCCGATTTCACTGATTCCCTTCGCTCGGCCACCGTAGCCATGAGGGCGGCCTACGACGCCATCGAGAGCGGCTCGGCCAAGAGCGTACTGGTGGTGGCAGCGGACAATCGTCCGGCCGAGCCGGAGACGATGTGGGAGCAGTTGCTGGGCGACGGCGCCGCCGCCTTCCTGCTATCCAAGGAAGGCCCAGCGACTGTTCGTGGCTTCCAGTCCGTCACCAGCGAGGTCATCGGCCCCTGGCGACGCTCCGACGACCGCTACGTTCGTGCCTTTGAGCCTAAACTGGAGACCCAGTACGGCTACATGGCCAGCATGGTGACCGCGGCCAAGGCGCTAGCAGAGAAGGAGGGCGTTGGCCCCAAGGATATAAGCAAGGGGGTCTTTTCCGCTGGCGACCCCCGTGCCCACATTGCCCTCGGCCGTCAGCTAGGCCTGGAGATGCCTCAGATTCAGGACACAGGCTTCCTCTTGCTGGGCAACACAGGCACGCCCCAGGTGCTGATGATGCTGGCGGCGGCCCTGGATGGAGCCAAGGCCGGCGACAAGCTCCTGGTGGCCAACTACGGTGACGGCGCTGATGCCTTCCTGGTGGAGGTCAACGATGCCTTCCCTGCCGTCGCCGGCAAGAGACCGCTTCAAACCTACCTCATGAACAAGCGGATGCTTCCCAACTACAACGCCTACGTGTCCTTCCGGAAGCTCATGGAAAGGGATAGGTTTGTTCCCAAGTCGTCGCCTGTTACCTACTGGCGGGACAGCAAGATGGAGCTGGCCCTCTACGGCGCCCGCTGCCGCAAGTGCGGCACGGTGCAGTACCCGCCGCCGCGGGTGTGCGTGGAGTGTGGAACAAAGGATGAACTGGACCAGGCCAAGCTGCCCCACAAGGGGACAGTGTTCACCTTTACCCTCGACCATCTGGTGGGTGGCGAGTACCTGAATACCCCCGTCCCCAGGATTGTGATTGAATTGGAGGGAGGGGGCCGTATTTTCATGCAGATGACCGACTGCGACCCCAAGGAGGTGAGCATAGGCATGCCACTGGAGCTGACCTTGCGCCGCCTCCACGAGGGGGCAGAATTCCACAACTACTACTGGAAGTGCCAACCGGTGAGGGGAGGCTAAGCCTTCCCGCTAACGCTGCGGTGAAAAGGAGGAGACATGCCAGGGATTAAGGACCGAGTTGCTATCGTCGGCGTTGGTTGCACCAAGTTCGGCGAGATCTGGGAGAAGGACCAAGAGGACCTACTGGTAGAGGCGGTGTACGAGGCCCTGGACGACGCCGGCATCACCCCCCAGGACATCGAGGCAGCCTGGGTGGGAGTGCTGTACCACTTCACCGGTATATCCGGAGGCACATTCGTCGAGCCCATGAAGCTGTTCGGCAAGCCCGTTACCAGGGTAGAGAACTTCTGCGCCTCCGGCATGGACGCTTTCCGCAACGCCTGTTTCGCGGTGGCCGCCGGCGTCTACGACATAGTGGTTGCCTGCGGCGTGGAGAAGCTCATGGACGAGGGCTCCAGCGGCCTGCCCATGGAGGGAGGCCACCCAGTGATGGGCGGAACTAGCGCACCGGGCATGTTCGCTCTGGCTGCCACCCGCGCCTTCCACGAGTGGGGCTGGACGAAAGAGGACCTGGCGCACGTGGCCGTCAAGAACCACAAGAATGGCGTTGCCCATCCTAAGGCCCACTTCCGCCGGGCAATCACCGTAGACGACGTCCTGAAGGCCCCGATGATCGCCGAGCCCTTGGGCCGCTTCGACTGCTGCGCCATGTCCGATGGCGCCGCTGCCCTGGTGGTCACCCGACCGGAGATCGCCAAGACAATGAAGCATAAGGACGACTATGTAGTGGCCAAGGCCAACGCCCTGGCCGTTGACTCCACCTTCCCTATGTGGAGGCCGGGCTTCGATTGGCTGGGCTTTCCAGCCACCAAGAAGGCGGCTGCCATGGCCTACGAGGAGGCAGGCATCAAGGACCCCCGCAAGGAGATCAGCTTCGCCGAGATACACGACTGCTTCACCATCACCGAGTTGCTCAACATGGGCGACCTGGGCTTCGTCGACCCGCCGAAGGCCGCCGAGGCCGTCCGAGACGGCATGACGGAGTTGGAGGGGGATATCCCCCTTAACCCCAGCGGCGGCCTCAAGTGCTTCGGTCACCCCATCGGCGCCACCGGCTGCCGCATGCTGTACGAGGTGACCAAGCAGCTCCAGGGGCGAGCCGACGGTATGCAGGTGAAGGACCCCGTCCTAGGCCTGGCCCACAACCTGGGCGGGCCGGCCTCCGTGTGCTCGGTGACCATCCTGGGCCGACACGACTAGCGACAACGAAAGCGCCCCCAGTTCAGGGTCCCCGGCCGATGCCGGGGGCCCTGTTCCTTTGGCCCTAGTCACCGACCGTGGGCTTGACGTCCTCGGCGGGGGCCAATAGAATCGGGGCGCTGTAGCTGCTCGGCACAAAGGCATCGGAATCTCCTCTGCACTGCTGGGCATTGAGGGGAAGAATCGATGAAAGTGGAAACCGCTCTGCCGATAGGTGGCCTGGACCAGGTCGCGGCCGCCGCCAGGGAGGCAGAGGAGACGGGCTACGACGGCGTCCTGTCCTTCGAGGTTGGCCACGATCCCTTCCTGCCTCTGGCCATCGCCGCCGAGCACACCGAGCGGATCACCCTTGGCTCGGCGGTAGCTATCGCCTTCCCGCGCAGTCCCTTGACGGTGGCTCAGATGGCCTGGGACATCCAGGCGCTATCGCGGGGGCGTCTCCTCCTGGGGCTGGGCACCCAGGTGAAGGGCCACAACGAGCGGCGCTACAGCACCCCCTGGCCCTCGCCGCCTGGGCCGCGCCTGCGGGAGTACATCCTGGTGCTGAGGGCGATCTGGGACTCCTGGCAGAACAAGAGCCGCCCCAACTTCCGCGGCAAGCACTACACTTATACCCTCATGACCCCCTTCTTCGACCCCGGGCCAATCGAGCATCCCCACATCGCCATCCACATCTCGGCGGTCAATCCCTACATGTGTCGCCTGGCGGGCGAGCTGTGCGACGGCGCCCGCCTGCACGGCTTCTGCACGCCCAAGTACCTGCGAGAGGTCATCCTGCCAAATATGGAGACAGCGGCCAAGAAGGCCGGGCGCTCCCTGAAGGATATCGACATCTCCGGCGGCGGCTTCATTATCACCGGCGAGAGGGAGGAGGATGTCGAGAGGCAGAAGCAGGCCATTCGCGCTCAGATCGCCTTCTACGGCTCCACCCGAACCTACAAGGGCGTGCTGGACATCCACGGCTGGGGTGATACCTGCCTCAGGCTGCATCGGCTGGCGGCAGCGGGCAAGTGGGCCGAGATGGGGCAGCAGATCAGCGACGAGATGCTGGAACAGTTTGCCGTCATTGACACCTATGACGAGATCGCGGCCAGGATCAAGGAGCGCTGGGGCGGCATAGTGGATCGTATCGCCTTGGCTGTCCCCATCCCTAACCAGGGAGATAAGGAGCGGCTGAAAGCGCTGATCCGCGAGCTTCAGGCAATCTAGACGCCGGTCGCCCTCATCTGTGCTCTCGAGCTGCTGCTCGGAGGGTCGAACGGAGGTTGAGATGATCTTGGTAGCAGGTGGCACCGGATTCGTCGGCAGTGGCATCGTGCGCGAACTGGCCCGCCGCGGCAAGCCGGTCGCCGTCCTGACCCGCAACGCGGCCAAGGCGGCAACCCGCTTCCCCCACATCGAGGTCGAGTATCGCGAGGGGGATGTGAGATACCCGGCGAGCTTAGCCGCTGCCGTTCAGGGGGCGGAGGTGGTCATCGGCTGCGTCCAGTTCCCCAACTCGCCCATCGAGAATCAGCGTCGGGGCTATACCTTCGAGGAGACCGACGCCGCCGGCACCGAGCGCCTGGTGGAGGCGGCCAAAGCAGCGGGCGTCCAGCGCTACATCTACGTGAGCGGCGCCGGCGCCGCAGCCGACGCCAATTACCACTGGTTTCGGGCCAAGTGGCGGGCGGAGACGGCCGTCAGGGATAGCGGCATGACCTACGTTATCTTTCGACCGTCCTGGGTCTACGGGCCGGAGGACCGCAGTCTCAACCGTTTCCTGGGGCTGAGCCGCTATCTCCCCTTTGTGCCCATCATCGGCGTTGGCAGCAGACAACGACTTCAGCCGGTGTTCATCGACGACCTGGGTTGGGCTGTGGCAGAGGCGGTGGACAACCGGGCAGCAGACAACAAGGTGTTCGAGATAGGCGGCCCGGAGGTGCTGACCATGCAGGAAATCATCCGCACGGCCCTGGAGATCCTGGGCAGGCGGCGCTTCCTCCTGCCCGTCCCCAAGGCGCTGATGAAGGCCCAGGCCTCCCTGTTGCGGTTCCTGCCGGGGCCTCCCTTGACGCCCGATGCTATCGACTTCATAACCATGGATGGCCTGGCCGACAGCTCGGAGTTGGTGGAGACGCTCGGCCTGCGGCTCACGCCCCTCAGAGACGGCCTAGCCACCTACCTGGTGCTCTAGAGGGAGCTGGATTGGGCAACATTTTGGGGGATTTTCGCTTAGCGCCTGTGGTGGTAAGATTGTGCTCGGCGGAACAATCGAAGCACCGCCGAGGCACCGACGTCGGCGATGCAAAGCGGTATCTGCCCAAGATGAGTGATTTTTGTAGCCAGTCTCAGAGAGGAGGCAAACATGGCTGATGTTCGATTCGACGGAAGGGTGGCCATTGTCACCGGTGCCGGCGGCGGTCTGGGGCGCGCGCATGCCCTTCTGCTGGCGTCCCGCGGCGCTAAGGTGGTCGTCAACGACCTGGGAGGCACAGTCGATGGCACTGGTGGTGGCGGTAGCTCAATGGCGGACAAGGTAGTGGAGGAGATCCGCGCCGCCGGAGGAGAGGCTGTACCGAACTACGACGGTGTGGACACCTGGCAGGGTGGCCAGGCAATTGTGAAGACCGCCGTGGACGCCTTCGGGAAGGTGGATATCCTTATCAACAACGCCGGCATCCTCCGCGACAAGTCCTTCATGAAGCTAGAGGAGGAGGACATCGACAAGGTGCTGGCGGTGCACCTGAAGGGTGGCTTCAACGTGACCAAGGCGGCTTTCCCCGTGATGCGGGAGAACAACTACGGCCGCATCGTCATGACCACCTCGAACACCGGGCTGTACGGGAACTTCGGCCAGGCCAACTACGGCGCAGCCAAGTTGGGCTTGGTGGGGTTCATGAACACCCTCAAGCTGGAGGGCGCCCGATACAACATCCTGGTCAACACCATCGCCCCTATAGCCGGCACGCGGATGACGGCCACGGTCATGCCGCCGGACTTGGTGGAGACGCTGAAGCCGGAGTACGTGTCGCCCATCGTGGCCTACGCCTGCTCCGAGGAGTGCACCGACAGCGGCATCATCTTCACAGCGGGTGCCGGCTACTTCTCGCGGGCTGTCCTGGTAGAGGGTCCGGGTGTTGTCCTGAACGCCAAGAAGGGCTTCACCATCGAGGACATCCGGGCTCGGATAGAGGACATCAAGAGCCTAGAAGGGGCGCAGCCCTTCAGCCAGTCCAACGAAGAGGTCGCCCGCATCGTTTCCGCCCTGAACGCGTGAGCCGCTGGCAATAGGGGTCTGCCAACGCTCAGAGAGGGCGGCTATAGCCGCTCGGCTTGGCAGTGCTATGGTGATCGTAGAGGCCCCCGGGTCTCGCGGGCCTGATTTCGATCTGCCAGCGGGGCCAGCGAGATGAGATGCAGAGCAGCGGTCTCGTGGCTGGAGGCCGCTGCTCGCTGTCTGGCTGGCCGCAGAGTTCTAGGGAAGGGTGAATGCTATGGATCTGAAGCTAGCAGGCAAGACCGTTATCGTCACCGGCGGCGCGTCCCACATTGGCCGAGCTATCGCCCTAAGCTTCGCCCGCGAGGGGTCAAACGTGGTCATCGCTGACATCGACGAGGGCCAGGCCCAGAAGGTGGCGTCTCAGGCCAACACGCTGGGGGGCGGAGGCAAGACCATCGTAATCAGAACCGACGTGACTGACTACCAGCAGGTCGAGACCATGGTCGGCCGGGCCAGTGATGAATTCGGCCGCATCCACATCCTGGTCAACAACGCGGGCTGGGTCCTCGACCGCCTTTTCCTGGAGCAGCCTCGCGAGGACTGGGAAAAGACGATCAACGTCAACCTGTGGAGCGTCATCTACTGCATGCGGGCTGTCCTGCCTCATATGATGGAGAACGGCTACGGCCGCGTCGTCAGCATCAGCTCCGAGGCTGGGCGCGTGGGGGAGTACCGCGAGGCGGTGTATGCGGCCTGCAAAGCGGGGATCATAGGCCTCACGAAGTCGCTGGCCCGCGAGGTGGGCCGCTACGGGCTCACCCTCAATGCAGTCTGTCCCGCCGTCACACCACCCAGCGATAAGGACGAGATAGGCGAGCACAGCTTCTGGCACGCCGGGCTCCAGGTGTTTACACTCGAGGCGCAGGAGAAGGCCAAGCGTCTCTATCCCCTACGGCGGCTGGGAGCGTCGGAGGACACAGCGAACGCTGTCCTCTTTCTGGCCTCCGACGTCGCCGGCTTCATCACTGGCCAGAGCCTCAGTGTTGGCGGCGGCTTCACGATGATATAGGTGCGCCCTGCTGACGGCAACAGTCTGCGGGATTTTCGCCCTCTGGCTGGAAGGTGTTAATATAGAGACCGCGGGAGCCGGACCTTGGCGGACGGCTCCCGTCATCGGAGCCGGGGTAGCTCAGGGGTAGAGCAGCGCTTTCGTAAAGCGCGGGTCGGGGGTTCGAATCCCTTCCCCGGCTCCACGCTTGTATCCGCAGGCTTCCTACAAGCGCGGTAGCACCAGGGTCGGCAGTCTTTCCCGCAGATACTCGCCTAGCGCTCGCCTGTACTTCAGGCCGCCCTCCCTGACCAGTGGGTGGCCACTGGTTGCGTGCCAGAACTCGGTCTTGACTCCTGTTTCAGCGAGGATTTCGTGGATCCTCTCGCTAGAGAAATTGTTGGTCTCACGACAGAGTTGCACCACGTCTGGAAGAGTCATGTGGAGAGCATAAGCACCGGCCGTCTTCTGGATTTTGTAGTCGCGCGGCTCCATGAATGCCGTGGGCCAGCTCTCCCGAACAGCGTACCAGTAGTTCAGCAGTATCTTGCCCACGTCCTCGTCGCTTAGCCGTTTGATGAACGCGTCCTTGAGGGCGGGCTCCAGCGAAGCCACCATCGTGTGCTGGCCGATGAGTTGGTTGGGCAAAGCCTTGTGGCCGGCAACCTTCACCTTTTGGAACCAGGGGCTGTCAGGGGTGTCGCGGAGAAGGTCGCATAGCTTTGCCGCCCTGGCCCGCAAGTAGCTCCGTTCCCCTTCCTTCCCTAGGATCGCAGCCCCCTCCAGCTCCCACATCCGGAGGAGATGGCGATCGACCATATCCGTCGGCACCCCCTTGTGGCGGGTATTTATGATGTGAAAGTGCCGCATCTCCTCATAGCTGTCGATTCCTTCCACGATGGTTACCGGTAGCAAGTAGTCTCTGGCCCGCTCCACAAAATCCTTGTTGGAGGCATACTCAAGACCGTAGAGTCGATGCTGGCCATCCACCACCCACAGAGTGACAGACTGAGGGATCGACAGCACACCCGGTTGCGGTACCCCCTCGTTGACCTTGTCGACAAAATTCTCCGGCTGGAACTCAGCTCGGTGCGGCTGACGAATACACAGAAGGATAGAGATGGGCAGTATGCCCTCCTCATGCTGGATGAAGGCTGAGACTTGCTTGAGTCTCGTCTTCATTAGAG
>Ga0315553_10000509_pt1 | contig 34566 bp, 34 predicted proteins | sample SalMarSW160140MG_FD_203099 | JGI IMG/M metagenome (GOLD analysis project Ga0315553, IMG submission 203099) | Salt marsh sediment microbial communities from the Plum Island Ecosystem LTER, Massachusetts, United States - Salt Marsh Sediment SW1601-40 ... | reverse complement strand
GAAGCACGGGACTCGGCGCGTCCGTCGGCGGAGCGACGGCGCGGTTCAGATGACCGCGCAGCGCTGCGGCGTTCTTCGCCACCGCCACGTCCTGCGAGTCCCAGGCGGCGAAGATGGCGCCGAGCACCTGGCGGAAGCTCGGGCGGCCGTAGCGCGGCTCGGGCGGAAAGTAGGTGCCACCCCAGAAAGGCTCCGCGTCCGGCGTCAGGAACATGGTCAGCGGCCAGCCGCCTTGCTCGCCGAGGGCGTGGAGAGCGCGCATGTAGATTTGGTCGACCTCGGGTCTTTCCTCCCGGTCAACCTTAATGGATACGAAATCACGGTTGAGCAGTGCGGCAGTCTCAGGATCTGAGAAGCTCTCCCGCGCCATCACGTGGCACCAGTGACAGGCGGCGTAGCCGATCGAGAGATGCACCGGCACATTGCGCCGCTTCGCCTCGGCGAAGGCCTCTGGTATCCACGGCCACCAATCGACCGGGTTGTCGGCATGCTGGCGAAGGTAGGGGCTGGTTGAGCCGGCCAGTCGGTTCACAAAGTCCCTCGGCGTTCGGAGTCGGATGGATAGCATATACGCACTGTCGAGCGGCGCCGTTCCGTCGGGCGTCGCCGTCATACGGATTTGCGGGCCGCAGGCGAGGGAAGCGCTTCAGGCGCTCGCCGGCACGTTGCCGGAGCCGCGCCGGGCGGCGCTCAGGACGATCCGTCGGCCGCAAGACGGCGCGGCGATCGATCGCGGCCTGGCGCTGTGGTTTCCGGGCCCGCGAAGCGAGACCGGCGACGACATGGCCGAGCTGCAGCTGCACGGGGGGAGGGCCGTCGTGCAGGCGACCCTGGCCTCGCTCGACGCGCTCGGCCTCAGGCTCGCGCGACCGGGGGAATTCATCCGCCGCGCGTTCGAGAACGGCAAGCTCGAGCTGACGGAGGTCGAGGGACTCGCGGATCTTATCGCAGCCGAAACGGAGCTTCAGCGCCGCCAGGCTCTGGGGCAAGCGGGCGGGGCGCTGGCGGCGAAGGCGGAGGAATGGAGGCGAATGCTGATCGGCCTGCGCGCCGAGATCGAGGCGCGGCTCGACTTCTCCGACGAGGGTGACGTCGCCGAGGCGCTGCCGCCAGACTTCCAGAACCGCGTGGCAGCGCTCGCGACAGCGATGCGCCAGGCGCTTGCGGGCGCACGTTCAGGCGAACGGGTGAGGGAGGGGTTCCGCGTGGCGATCCTCGGATTGCCGAACGCGGGGAAGTCTTCGTTGCTCAATGCGCTCGCGCGCCGCGACGTGGCGATCGTCACGGAGGAGGCGGGGGCGACGCGCGACGTGCTCGAAGTGCCGCTCGATCTCGACGGCACTCCGGTCGTGCTCTTCGACACGGCCGGGCTGCGCGAGGCGGAGTCCGCGGCGGAGCTCGAAGGCGTACGGAGGGCGAAGCTGACGGCGGAGAGCGCCGACCTGACTTTATGGCTCTCCGATTCGACCGCGCCGGCAGCACCGCCCGCGGACGTTTCGGGCCGGCCACTTCTGCGGGTCGCGACGAAGGTCGACCTTGCACGGCCCGATCCCGGCGCCGACATCGGGATATCGGTGGTGACCGGCGAAGGCGTGTCTGCGCTGATCGTGCGGCTCGGCGCGGCGGCTTCGGAGGGCCTCGGCGGCGGGCAGGCGCTGGTGACGCGGGCACGGCAGGTCGAGGCGATCGGCGATGCCGCCGAGGCGCTTGAGCGCGTGGCGGACGCCGCCGAAGAAGTCGCGGCGGACTTGCTGCGCACTGCGAGCGCGGCTATTGGCCGGCTGAGCGGACGGGTGGATGTCGAAGACGTGCTCGACCGGCTGTTCGGCGAGTTCTGCATCGGCAAGTGAGGTTTCACGTAAAACGCACTGTGCCACTCGGGACGGGTGTTGCACGTGAAACAACGAGAGGCTGAATGAAGACGGCAGACGTCATCGTGGTCGGAGGGGGTCATGCCGGCGCGGAGGCCGCGGCGGCTGCGGCCCGATTCGGAGCCGACACGATTCTCGTGACCCACCGATTCGCGACCGTCGGTGAGATGTCCTGCAACCCGGCGATCGGCGGCCTCGGCAAGGGCCATCTCGTCCGCGAGGTCGATGCGCTTGATGGCCTGATGGGCCGCGTCGCCGACCGCGCCGGCATCCAGTTCCGCGTCCTGAATCGACGAAAGGGCCCTGCCGTGCGCGGCCCGCGCGCGCAAGCCGACCGCGCGCTTTATCGCGCGGCCATGCAGGCGGAAATCGCGGCGCAGCCGAACCTCTCGATCGTCGAAGGCGAAGTCGCCGACCTCCTTGTCGAGAATGGCCGCGCCGCCGGCGTGCGGCTCAAGGACGGCTGCGAAATCAAAGCCGCCGCCGTGGTGCTCACGACCGGCACGTTCCTCTCCGGCCTGATCCATCTCGGCGAGACCACGACGCCCGCCGGGCGCTACGGCGAAGCGCCGAGCGTCGGCCTGTCGGAGACCCTGCGGTGTGTCGGGCTTCGACTCGGGCGGCTGAAGACGGGAACGCCCCCTCGCCTCGACGGCCGCACCATCGACTGGGAGAGCCTCGAGCGCCAGGACGGCGACCAGCCGCCGGAGCCGTTCTCCGCGCTGACGACGGCGATCACGACACCGCAGATCGCCTGCGCCATCACGCGGACGACCGCGGAAACCCACGCGATCATCCGCGGTAACCTTAATCGATCGGCAATGTATTCCGGGCGGATCGCCAGCCGCGGCCCGCGTTACTGCCCTTCGATCGAGGACAAGATCGTGCGCTTCGCCGACCGCGAGAGCCATCAGATTTTCCTTGAGCCGGAAGGGCTTGACGACCACACCGTCTATCCCAACGGGATCTCGACCTCGCTTCCCGAGGACGTTCAGACCGCCCTCGTCCACTCGATGCCCGGACTTGAGCGCGCCGCGATCCTGCGTCCGGGCTACGCCATCGAATACGACCACATCGATCCGCGCGAGCTTGAGCCCACGCTCGAATGCCTGAAGCTTCCGGGCCTTTATCTCGCCGGCCAGATCAACGGCACGACCGGTTATGAGGAAGCCGCGGCGCAGGGACTTGTCGCCGGCCTCAACGCGGCGCGCGCGGCGGGCGGCTCGTCGCCGGTCACGATCGGCCGCGCCGACGCCTATCTCGGCGTGATGATCGACGACCTCGTGACGCGCGGCGTCAGCGAGCCCTACCGCATGTTCACCTCGCGCGCCGAGTACCGGCTGTCGCTGCGCGCCGACAATGCGGATCAGAGGCTGACGCCGCTTGGGCTCGTGTTCGGCTGCGTCGGAGCCGAGCGGGAGACGGCGTTCGCAAGAAAGCGCGATGCGCTTGTCAGTGCGCGGCGGCTTCTCGATGCGCTGACGTTGACGCCAGCGGAAGCTGCGCGGCATGATCTGAACATCAATCAGGACGGCGTCCGCCGCTCCGCCTTCGATCTCCTCGCGCATCCGCAGGTGACTTTCGACCGGCTCGCTGCGATCTGGCCGGAGCTTGGTGCGACCGCGCCGTCGATCGCCGAGCAGATCCGCACCGACGCGCAATACGCCGTCTATCTGAAGCGCCAGCAGGCTGACGTTGACGCGATGCGTAGAGACGAGGCGCTGGAGCTTCCTGCGGACCTCGACTACGAGGCGATTGCCGGGCTTTCCACCGAAGTGCGGCAGAAGCTTTCCGCCGTCCGCCCGGCAAATCTCGGGCAGGCAGGGCGGATCGACGGAGTCACGCCGGCCGCGCTGACGCGGCTCCTCTCTCATGTCAAACGCCGACCCGAACGCTCCGGCCGTGCCGCCTGAGGCGCCGGCCGCGCTCGCTCCCTTCGAATTCCTGTCGGAGCAGGCGAAAGGCGATCTTCAGCGCTTCGTCGCGCTGCTTCTCAAATGGCAGCGCACCCACAATCTCGTCTCGCCGGCGACCTTGCCCGACATCTGGACGCGGCACGTTGCCGACAGCCTGCAGCTCATCCGGCATGCGCCGGACGTTAGCGCCTCGAATTCAAGAGAATGGGTCGACCTCGGGAGCGGGGCAGGGTTTCCGGGGCTGGTCGTGGCAATTGCGGAGAAGAGCCGGCCGGAACGCCATTTCACGCTGGTGGACTCCAACCTCAAGAAGGCAGCTTTCCTGCGTGCCGCAATCCGCGAAACCGGCGCCAATGCGACGGTCGTCGGCGAGCGGATCGAGGCCGTCGCGCCGAAGATGGCGGGCTGCGCCGACATCGTCTCGGCGCGCGCTCTTGCGCCGCTTCCGAAGCTCCTTGCGCTCGCGGAGCCTTTTCTCCACGAAAAGAGCACTATGCTCTTCCTGAAGGGCGAGGAATATGTGCGGGAGATCGCGGCGGCGTCTCAGTCCTTCGCCTTCGATGTGTTAGAGTATGAGAGTACGACGGATTCGGGCGGTCGCGTTCTCGCAATAGGTAACCTCCGCCCAACGAGGCCGCGGTCATGAACTCAAGCGATAGGCTCCCGGAGCGCCCGCGCGTGCTCGCGCTCGCCAACCAGAAGGGCGGCGTGGGCAAGACGACGACGGCGATCAATCTCGGCACGGCGCTCGCGGCGATCGACGAGACGGTGCTGATCGTCGACGTCGATCCGCAGGGGAATGCGTCGACGGGGCTCGGCGTGGAACGCGAGCCGGATCGGGCGTCCGCCTACGACGTGCTCCTCGGCGACGCCTCGCTTGCCGATGCGGCGATCTCCACTGCCGTGCCGCGCCTGGACATCGTGCCCTCGACGCTCGACCTTCTCGGCGTCGAGCTCGAGATCGCAGACACGCCGGATCGGAACTTCCGGCTGCGCAAGGCGGTCTCGGCGCTGGCGAGAGAGCCGCAGGAGATCGACTATTCCTATGTGCTGATCGACTGCCCGCCGTCGCTCAACCTCCTCACCATCAACGCCATGGCGGCGAGCCACGCGGTGCTGGTGCCGCTTCAGTGCGAGTTCTTCGCGCTCGAAGGCCTGACGCAGATCCTTTCGACGGTGGAGCGCGTGCGCGTGGGACTCAATCCGCAGCTTTCGATCCACGGAATCGTGCTCACGATGTTCGACGGCAGGAACAAGCTCGCCGGCCAGGTGGTGGAGGACGTGCGCGCCCATATGGGCGACAAGGTCTACCGCACCGTGATTCCACGGAACGTGCGCATCTCCGAAGCGCCGTCGCACGGCAAGCCGGCGCTGCTCTACGACCTGAAATGCGCCGGCAGCCAGGCGTATCTCAGGCTGGCCACCGAGATCATCCAGCGCGAACGCACGCTCCGCGCGGCCTGAGCCGGAGCTTCGAAGGAGGAGACGTTTGGCGTCCGAACCGAAACGACGCTTGGGGCGCGGACTCGACGCGCTGCTCGGCGCCTATCCCGCCGGGGGCAATGCCGGCAGCGAGCCGGAGCTTCGCGTCGCGGCGGAGGGCGGACGGCGGACGCTGCCGCTCGACCGCATCGACCGCAACCCGCGCAATCCGCGGCGCGACTTCGACGACGAAGAGCTCGCCGAGCTCACCGACTCGGTAAGGCGGCACGGCATCGTGCAGCCGATCGCGGTGCGCGCCGTTGGCGATCGCTACGAGATCATCGCCGGTGAGCGACGCTGGCGCGCGGCGCAACGTGCCGGGCTGCACGACGTGCCGGTCACGATCCTCGAGGTCTCCGACCGCGAGGCGCTCGAGATCGCGATCGTCGAGAACGTCCAGCGCGCCGACCTCAATCCGGTGGAAGAGGCGAAGGGCTATCAGGCGCTGATCGCGGAGTTCAAATATACGCAGGCCGACCTCGGCGAGACGATCGGCAAGAGCCGCGTTCACGTCACCAATACGCTGCGGCTTTTGAAGCTGCCGCCATCGATCCTGGAGATGCTGGAAGCGGGAACGATCTCCGCCGGCCATGGCCGCGCTCTGCTCGGCGCGGATGATCCGGAGAAGCTTGCCAAGCTGATCATCGCCAAAGGTCTCTCGGTGCGCGAGGCGGAGCGTTTCACGCAGCCGCGCGAGAAGAAGCCGGCGGGACGCAAAGACGTCCGCAACGCCGACATCGCGGCTCTCGAGAAGGAGCTGTCGGATCGGCTCGGCATGAAGGTCGCGCTTCATCACGGCGCGAGCGGCAGCGGCGAGATCCGCATCGGCTACCGGGACCTCGAGCAGCTCGAATCTGTCTGCCGCAAGCTCCGGCGCTAGGCTTAGGCGCGCGTGCTCTTCCTTAGCCGTCGGGCGGTGAGCGCGATGCCGTGCAACGCCTCCGATATTGCCGCTTCGTCGAGCGCCGGCTGCAGCCGCATCTGCATCACCGTGCGGTCGATCGTGCGGCGTGCTTCGACAAGAGCTTCGCTCGGCCAGCGTTCCAGCTCCGCCGCAACCGTCGGCCGGCGACGGCCGAAGACCGGCGGCCGCGCAAAATCGACGACGCGCGACGGCCGCTCACCGGAATCGACCGCCGCGCGGAGCGCCTGCAATTGCAGAAGATGGCGGAGCGCGAGCGCCCCGAGCGCGGAAGCCGAGCCGCCCTCCGCGTGGAAGCGCCCGAGCGCCTGCTCGAGCCCCTCGTTGTCGCCGAGGAGGGCGGCGTCGATGGCGTGATCCGGCTTCGCCGTCGTCGTATCGCCGACGATCGCCTCAACCGCATCGAAGGTGACGATCTTCTGTTCGCCGAGATAGAGGACGAGCTTCTCAAGCTCGCCGCGGACGGCGAGCCGATCGCCGCCGAGATTCTCCGCGAGCAGCTCGAGCGCCGACGGGTCGATCGTCATGCCCGCTTCCTCGACGGTCGCGTGGATGAGTGCTGCGAGGTCGCCGCCTTCGAGCGGATAGGTCGGGATCGCGGCGGCATGCTTCGACGCTTCGAATGCCTTGCGCAGCGGGCTGGTCGTCGCGAGCTCCGCCGCTTCGACGACGAGCCAGGCGGCATCGGGCGGCCGCTCGATGAGCGGGGTGACCGCACCGACGACGTTGTGGCGTCCGTCGAGCATGCGAAGCGCGATGACCGGCTCGCCACCGAAGAGCGACGCCGCGTAAGCCTCGTCCGCGACGCGGCCGGGATTCGACGAAAGCTCGTCGGAGCCGATGCGCAGCACCTCGTCGCCGTTGCCGCGTTTCAACGCGACGCGCTCGAGATGCCGCGCGCGCTCGGTGATGGCGCCTGCGTCGCTGCCGTAGATCAGAAAGAGCCGGATGCCTTCGGGCGGCGAGGCGAGATAGCGGTCGGCGTCATGCGATCTGACGGTGACCATACTCTAGTGCCTTTTCCATTCTGATCGAATCAGAATGGAGGCTCTGTCTCTTGGTTGGAGCATGATCTCGTCCGAAAACCGGCTCCCACTTTTCGGGATCATGCTCTAGTGCGTGGCGAAGTAGGCGGCGAGGCGCGCCTGGATCAGTCTCGCGAGCGAGGTGGCGAGTCGGTTCTCGGCGTCGCGGCGTGCGCGGATGTTGGAGAAGCTTTGCGAGGAGCGCGCGTAGGAATCGACGGAGGTGACGCTGGCGCCGAAGATCGACTCGCTCGTCTTGGCGTCCTTCAACAGAAACGAGATGCTGCCGCTCAGCTGGTAGAGATTCGGCGTGCCGGTTCCGCGCTCGACCGCAATCGCCTGCTCGCGAACGGTGAGGCGGTATTGCAGCTTGTAGCGCGGCTTTTCGGTACCGCTGCCGCCGCCGCGGAACTCGTAAAGTAGCGCGTTGCGGAAGACCTGCTCGGCGCGGTTCGCCGGCGCCGGCACCTCGATTGCCGGCAGGTCTGCCTGCGGCCCCGGCTCTCCGGCCGAGGTGCTGTAGAGGGGGCGAACCTGACAGCCGCCGAGACCGGCAAGCGCGATCAGGACGACGGCGATTCTCGCGAGACGGCGCTCAGGCCACGACATTGACGATCCGATTGGGCACGACGACCACACGCCTCGGCGGGCGTCCTTCCAGAAAGCGCTGAATGGGCTCGAGCGCAAGCGCAGCCTTTTCGACCTCGTCCTTCGGCGCGTCGATTGCGACCGTGAGCTCCGCCCGCTTCTTGCCGTTCACCTGCACCGGCAGGAGCACGGTGTCGACCTGAAGGAGATCGTGCTCGACCTCGGGCCAAGCCGTTTCGGCGACGAGCTTTTCGTGGCCGAGCGCCTGCCAGCATTCTTCGGCGAGATGCGGCATCATCGGCGCCAGCATCACCACGAGCGCCTCGGCCGCCTCACGCAGCGCCCAGCCGAAATCGGGCTCGCGCTCGCCTTCTGCCGCCGCCGTCAACACGTTGGACAGCTCGTAGAGCTGTGCGACGGCGCGGTTGAAGCGCAGCCGCTCGATATCGTGTGTCACCGTATCGATGGTGTGATGGACGTGACGGCGAAGCTCCATCGCGCGCTCGGTGAAGATTCCCGGCCGAGGCAGACCGGGCACGGGCAGCTCCTCGCTGAGCTTGCCGACGAGGCGCCAGACGCGCTGCACGAAGCGGTGCGCGCCTTCCACGCCCGCCGCCGTCCAGATCACGTCGCGCTCCGGCGGCGAGTCAGAGAGCATGAAGAAGCGCGCGGTGTCGGCTCCGTAGGTCTCGATGATGTCGGAAGGGTCGACGGTGTTCTGCCTCGACTTCGACATCTTCTCGATCGGGCCGATCTCGACCGGCGCGCCGGTTGCGACGGAGACGGCGCGGCGCGCGTCGCCGTCGCCTTCGATGCGGACCTTCGCCGGCGTCAGGAACTCGCCTGCGGCGTTTCGATAGGTCTCGTGCACCACCATGCCTTGCGTGAAGAGCCCGGCGAAGGGCTCGTCGATGCCGACATGATCGGTCTTGCGCATCGCGCGCATGAAAAAGCGCGAATAGAGAAGGTGCAGGATCGCATGCTCGACGCCGCCGATATATTGGTCGACCGGCAGCCAGTGATCGACGGCGGCGCGATCGGTCGGCTCCTTGGCGTGCGGCGCGGTGAAGCGTGCGAAGTACCAGGATGAGTCGACAAAAGTATCCATCGTGTCGGTCTCGCGCTCGGCCTTGCCGCCGCATTTCGGGCAGGCGACGTCGCGCCAGGTCGGGTGATGGTCGAGCGCGTTGCCGGGGCGATCGAACTCGACGTCCTCCGGCAGCGTCACCGGCAGGTCCGTGCGCGGGACCGGCACGACGCCGCAGTTCGGGCAGTGAATCATCGGGATCGGGCAGCCCCAATAACGCTGGCGCGAGATGCCCCAGTCGCGGAGGCGATACTGCACCTCGGCGCGACCCCAGCCCTTCTCCTCGAAAAGCGCGAGCGTCTCGTCCATCGCCTGCTGGCACGTGATCTCAACGCCGGACTCGCCCGCCCACTGGACGTAACGCACCGTCTGCGACTTCGGCGGCACGAAGGCGACATCTCCGACGCGCTCGCCCGTGTCCGCCGGCACGAACACGTCGATCACCGGCAGCCCGTATTTCCGTGCGAAGTCGAGGTCGCGCTGGTCATGCGCCGGGCAGCCGGTGATGGCGCCGGTGCCGTAATCCATGAGCACGAAGTTGGCGATATAGAGCGGCAGCTCCCAGGACGGGTCGGCGGGGTGCTTGACCTTGATCCCGGTATCGAAGCCGAGCTTCTCCGCTGCCTCGATCGCCGCCTCCGACGTTCCGAGGTGATGACAGAGCTCTACGAACTCCGCCGCGTCCTTATTGGTCGCGGCGACGGCGCGGGCGATCGGATGGTCGGGCGCTACCGCCGCGAAGGTCGGCCCGAACATCGTGTCCGGCCGCGTGGTGAATATCGGCAGCGAGTCGAAGCCCTCGGGCGCGCCGACCAGTCCGAACTCGAAGTGAAGGCCGACCGAGCGCCCGATCCAGTTCTCCTGCATCAGCCGGACCTTGTCGGGCCAGCGGTCGAGCGTCTTCAGCGCGTCGAGAAGCTCCTCGCTGTATTTGGTGATCGTCAGGAACCACTGCGTCAGCTCGCGGAGCTCCACCGGCGCGCCGGAGCGCCAGCCCTTGCCGTCGATCACCTGCTCGTTGGCAAGCACCGTGTGGTCGACCGGGTCCCAGTTCACCTTGGCGGTCTTGCGCGCGACCAGGCCGGCGTCGAGGAAGTCGAGGAAGAGGCGCTGCTGCTCGGCGTAATATTCGACGTCGCAAGTGGCGAACTCGCGGCTCCAGTCGAGCGACAGACCCATCGACTTCAGCTGCGCGCGCATCGCCGCGATGTTGTCGTAGGTCCAGGCCTTCGGATGCACCTTGTTCTGCGCGGCGGCGTTCTCCGCCGGCAGCCCGAAAGCGTCCCAGCCCATTGGATGAAGCACGTTGTAGCCGCACGCACGGCGATAGCGCGCCAGGACGTCGCCCATCGTGTAGTTGCGCACATGCCCCATATGGATGCGCCCGGAAGGGTACGGGAACATCTCCAGCACGTAATATTTGGGGCGCGAATCCGCAGCCGGCGTCTCAAAGAGCCGGCGCTCCGCCCAGACGGACTGCCAGCGCGGCTCGACGGCACGCGGGTTATAGCGCTCGGTGGACATCAGAAAGGGCCGGCTCCGGAAGCGGCGCGACCTTCACCTGAATTTGCCCGAGCGGTCAACATTTCGAAGCGATTTGCCGGCGGCTTCCCTCCGTGTTAGCCGCGGCCCGCGCGGAGGCGAAGATGGCGGATGCCGAGACAAGGCTGGCGGAGGTCAAAGCGCGGGTCGCGGCGGCTGTGGCGCGCGCCGGCCGCGACCCGGCCGAGGTCGCGTTGGTTGCGGTCTCGAAGACCTTCGGCGTCGATGCCATCGCGCCTGTGCTTGCCGCCGGGCAGCGCGAATTCGGCGAGAACCGGGTGCAGGAGGCGGAAGGAAAATGGCCGCCGCTCAAGGCGCGCCATCCCGATCTTCGCCTTCATCTGATCGGCCCGCTGCAAACCAACAAGGCGCGCGAGGCGGTGGCGCTCTTCGATGCGATCCATACCGTCGATCGAGACAAGCTCGCCGGCGTGCTCGCCAAGGAGACAGCGCGGCAGGGTCGATCGCCGACGCTCTTCGTCGAGGTGAATGCCGGCAAGGAGCCGCAGAAGGCGGGTGTCGCGCCCGAACAGGCTGCCGCTTTCGTCACCCGCTGCCGCGACGTGCACAAGCTTTCGATCGAAGGCCTCATGTGCATACCGCCGTTCGCCGACGATCCGGTGCCGCATTTCGAGATGCTTCGCGACCTCGGAGCGGCGCTCGGCCTGAAGTCGCTGTCGATGGGCATGAGCGCCGACTACGAGGCCGCGATCCTCCACGGGGCGACGCATGTCCGCGTCGGAAGTGCAATCTTCGGAGCGCGGGACTGAGCTTCTTTCCAAGCTCATTCGTAAACGACTTCGGGCGAATCGCTCGCTTCCGCTTAGCCGATCCTTAAGCCACCCCCACGATAGTAAAGCCAAAGAAACCGGGCTCGTAGCGAACGGGTCCTAGATTGGTCGACGACGCGGAACCGGCGTCTTCCTGTCATGTGGGGGCACGAGTGCAGCCAAGTCCATTCGCGATGCGCAGCAGTCTTGAGGAGGCGTTTGCACCCGAGGGCAGGAACGCATCCAAACCGCTCGGGCATGTCGTCTCCGTCAGCGGCTCGCGGGCCGTCATCGCGGTCGACAGCAGCCATACGCGCTACCAATCAGGCGATCCGCTCTCAGTCGGCAAGCTGCTTGCGATCGAATCCGGCCGCTCCTTCATCGTCGGCCTCATCTATGCGGCGGAGTCGGCGTCGAACCTTCCGAATACGATGCTGGCAAGCGTCGAGCTGCAGGGCGAGATTCGTCCTGGCGGCGACGGCAAGCCGAGCTTCGACCGCGGCATCCGCACCTATCCGCCGATCGGTGCGGCCGCGCACGAGATGGAGGCATCGGAGCTCGAGACCGTCTACGATTACAAGGGCGCGCAGACGATCACGATCGGCACGCTCAGCCAGGACGAGTCGATCGAAGCGACGGTGCGTGTGCAGGACCTTCTGCAAAAGCACTTCGCCGTGCTGGGCACGACCGGCTGCGGCAAGTCGAGCGCGGTGGTGCTTCTCCTCGACCGCATCCTGACGGCGACGGACTCCACCCGAATCCTTCTCATCGATCCGCACAACGAATACGCCGCCGCCTTTCGCGACGAGTCGGAGGTCGTCAGCCCGCGTACGCTGAGCCTGCCGTTCTGGCTCTTCAACTTCGAGGAGCTCGTCGACGTCATCTATCGCCGGCGGCCAGGCGTCGCCGAGGAGGTGGATCTCCTCGCCGATCTCATCCCGATCGCCAAAGCACGCTATGCCCAGAGCGTCGATCGCAACCCTTCGCTCATCCGCCGCGATGTCGAGGACAGCGGCTACACCGTGGATTCGCCGGTTCCCTATCGAATCCACGACGTGCTCGCGATGATCGACGAGCAGCTCGGCAAGCTCGATGGCAAGGAGGACCGCCCGTCGCTCCGGCGGCTTCGGTCGCGCGTCCTCTCCGTCGTCCATGACACGCGCTACCAGTTCATGTTCTCCAGCCGCACCATCGAAGACACGATGGCCGATCTCCTGAAGACGCTCTTCAGGATTCCGGCGCAGGGCAGGCGCATCACCATCGTGGAAATGGCCGGCTTCCCGGCCGAGGTGGTCGATGCGGTCGTGTCCGTGCTTTGCCGCCTGGCCTTCGATCTCGGGCAATGGGGGCGGGGCAGGCTGCCGCTCCTCGTCGTGGCGGAGGAAGCGCACCGCTACGTGCCGTCGGACAAGCGCGTGGGCTTCGGCCCGACGCGGCGCTCCATCTCGCGCATCGCCAAGGAAGGGCGCAAATACGGCGTCTATCTCGGTCTCGTTACGCAGCGCCCGGCGGAGCTCGACCCGACCATCCTGTCCCAGTGCAGCTCGATCTTCGCCATGCGCATGGCGAACGAAGCCGACCATGCGATCATCCGCTCCGCGGTCAGCGACGCCGCGAGCTCCACGCTTGCGGCGCTTCCCTCGATTGGGAATCGCGAGGCCATCGCCTTCGGCGAGGCGGTGTCGATGCCGATGCGCGTGAGGTTCGCCGACCTGCCGCATGAGCGGCTGCCGCAAAATCAGCTCCCGACCCTACAGTCGTCGATCTCCGACATGGAGGACAACGATTTCGTCGAGGAACTCGTCCAGCGCTGGCGCACGGTCGCGCGGCGAGAGCGCTAGAGCCCTTTCCATTCCGATTGAATCAGAGCGGGGCTCTATCTTTTTTGTTAGAGCATGATCTTATCCGAAAACCGGTTCCCACTTTTCGGGATCATGCTCTAAGGGTGGGTCGGCGGCCCGGTGGGCCGCCTTACACGTTCCGCGCGGCCTCTCGCGCGAGATGCTTGATTTCGACGGGGCGGATGCCGAGCTCGCTCAACTGGCGCGCAGTCAGACCGCTCAGCGCGCGCAGCGTGCTCCTGTATCGGCGGCAGGAGCGCCAGCGACGCAACGTCTTCGTCATGACACTCTCCATTTCCGTTGTGGAAATCCGGGGCTTTCGCCCGAATTTGCCGTTGTCGAAGCTGGCAGCCTGCCGTGTCACTGTTGCCGCCGGTTTTCGTGGCGGCATCCAATTCGCTTCTTGGGGGCGAAAATTGGTTTCTTTGCAGGGGTTTCGACGAAACATTCGGGCGGGGCATCCGGCGGCGCTTCGCCGCATCCCCTTTCGCTAGCGGCGGATCAGTTTGCGCGGCTTGCCGCCGACGACAAAGACCGGGCGCGGCCCGGCCACGGCAAGGAGCAGTTCAAGGTCGCGGCGCGAGAGCGCGATGCAGCCGGCGGTCGGCGCATATCCCGGCCGCGCCAGATGCAGGAAGATCGCGCTGCCGCGCCCGCGCACGCGGGGCGACAGGTTCCAGTCGAGAACGCCGACGACGTCATAGAGGTGGTCGTCGCGCCACATCGACTCGTGCCCGTGAGCGGAGGGCAGGCGGAGCGGGCGGTTGTAGAGGCCGCTGTTTTTGTCCTCGCACCAGCCGTCGTTCCGTCGCATGACGCGGCGGGTAAGGGGGGTCCTTGGTGGCGGCCCGCGGTCGGGCCTCAGGATCAGGGAGACGAGACGCAGGCGGCCCGCAGGCGTTGCCCCATCGCCTTCCCGCTTCAAATGCGTCACGCCGCCTCGCCCGATGGCGCAGCGAAGAAGCAGGGAGCCGCAGCGCAGGACCGCGCGATGCGGTTCACGCGGCGATGAAAAAACCGTGATAACCCGCAATTCGCTTGCCAAACCGGCCGGCGGTTTTTTGTGTCGCGCGCGCATCACCTTTCCCTGCCGCCGTTGTGGCACACCGGCCCGCTCTGGCCTAAATTGACCTCAACGAGACCCCTGAGGCCATCATGACATCCCGCAAGATCCTCATCGTCGACGACGACGCCGATCTGAGCGAGGCGCTGATCGAGCAGCTCTCCCTCTACGACGAGTTCGAGCTGGCGCACGCCAAGACCGCGACCGCGGGATTGCAGGCGGCGCGCGAGAGCCACGTCGACTTGGTGATCATGGATGTCGGCCTGCCGGACATGGACGGGCGCGAGGCCGTCAAGCTCCTCAGGAAGAGCGGTGTGCGCGCGCCCATCATCATGCTGACCGGGCACGACACCGACTCCGACGCGATCCTGGGGCTTGAGGCCGGCGCCAACGACTACGTTGTAAAGCCGTTCCGCTTCGCCGTGCTTCTTGCGCGAATCCGCGCCCATCTCAGGCAGCACGAGCAAAGCGAGGACGCCACCTTTTCGATCGGGCGCTATACGTTCAGGCCAGCTGCGAAGATGTTGCTCGACGCGACCGGCAGCAAGATCCGGCTGACGGAGAAGGAAACGGCGATCCTGAAATACCTCTATCGGGCCGGCGACCGGATCGTGACGCGCGATATTCTTCTCTCCGAGGTCTGGGGCTATAATTCCGGCGTGACCACCCATACGCTCGAGACCCACATCTATCGCCTCAGGCAGAAGATCGAGCGCGACCCCTCGCATGCCGAGCTCCTGGTGACGGAGTCCGGCGGCTATAAGCTCGCGCGCTGAACAATGTCGACATCGCAGTCCCAAGATTCAGATCTGGAGCTCCTCAGCGGTGTCCCGTTCTTCGCGGGCTTCTCGCAGGACCAGCTGAAGCTCGTCGCCGCCACGGCGGAAAGGCGCTCGCTTCCGGAGAAGCTGCTTCTCTTCGACGAGGGCCAGCTTCTCCATTCGGCCTATGTGATCATCTCGGGGACGCTGAGGGGCGAGCGCAAGGTGGCCGGCACCGACAAGGTGTTGAAGCGCGAGATCGGGGCGGGCGTCGTGCTTGGCGAGCGGGCTCTCATCCTCGACGTGCGCGCCCCCGAATCCGTCAGGGTCGAGGAGCGCGCGCGTGTCCTGCAGATCCGCAAGCTGATGTTTCGCAAGGTACTTCAGGAGCATCCGGGGATGGCGCGCATTCTGCACGCCCGCTTCACTCGCCACCTGATGGAGATGGCTCTCGGCTTCAACGCCGTCGGTGAGCGGCTGCGCGCGAACCTGCCCTAGGCCCTGCTCAAGCATCGAAATCGTCAGCGAAAAGTCGCGATCACCGGCACATGGTCGGACGGCCGCTCCCAGGAGCGGGCGTCTCTCAGGACGCTCAGCGCCGTCGCCTCGGGGACGAGGTCCGGCGTGACCCAGATGTGGTCGAGGCGGCGGCCGCGATCATTCACCGTCCAATCCGGCGAGCGGTAGCTCCACCACGTATAGAGCTTCTCTTCCGGCGGTACGAAGTGCCGCATAAGGTCGACCCAATCGCCGGCGGCGCGCGCCCGCTCAAGCCCCTCCGTCTCGACCGGCGTATGGCTCACGACGCGCAGAAGCTGTTTGTGCGACCAGACGTCGGTCGCGAGCGGCGCAATGTTGAGATCGCCAACGAGGATGGAGCCTGGCGCGGCGAGCGCGCCCATGCAGCCGTGAAGCTCCTCGACGAACGAGAGCTTGTGCGCGAATTTCGGGTTGACCTCGGGATCGGGCTCGTCGCCGCCGGCGGGAACGTAAAGATTGTGGATGGTGAGGGGGCGGCCGCGATAGTCGAACGTCGCGGCGATGTGGCGCGCGTCCTCCTTGCCGCAGAAACGTCTGCGGTCGACGGCGCGAAGCGGCTTGCGGGAGACGATGGCGACGCCGTGATAGCCCTTCTGTCCGTGGATTTCGACGTGGCGGTAACCGGCCTCGCGGAACGCCTTCAGCGGGAAGTTGGCGTCCGGGCACTTGGTTTCCTGAAGGCAGAGAACGTCGGGGCGATGGTCGGCGAGGAAGCGCCGCACGAGGTCGATGCGAAGCCGAACCGAGTTGATGTTCCAGGTGGCGACGGAAAAGGGCATGGCGAGGGCGGGCAGCCAGGACTTGCCGGCGTTGGCGCCTCAAGTCCAGAAGAAAGCGCCCGACCTGTCTCCAGGCCGGGCGCCCGCGGGTTCATTAGCGCCCTGCGTTACGGGGGGCATGTTTCGCAGGACACCTCTCCGCTCCACCATAACGTGGGAAGCGGGATTCCGGTTTTCAAGGCTCCGCTATCGGTGCTCGCGGGCCGCGTTGGTGGCCGCCTGGTAGTCGATCTTGAAGAGGTCGGAGGCAAGGGGCTTTCCGGTCTCGACATTATAGAGGGCGACCATCGTCTGCAGCCCCTGCTGGTCGGTCACCGTCCACTGCCGCAACTCGTAGGTCGCGCGGTCGAAGATGAGGTTGAGCGTGCCGGCGCTGAACCGCGTCTCGTCCTGGAGCTCGACCTCGACCAGATCGGGCGCGACGCCGACGCGCGTCACCCGGTCGGAATTGGCAAGGTCAAGCGACTTGTCGAGGAGCAGGCGCAGCGGCGTCTGCGAGAGCGGCCAGATATCGTAGGTCTGCAGCTTCTTGTCGAAGACGAGCACCGACTTGCCATCGGCGATGACGGAGACGGTCGTGGGCGGATCGTACTGGAAGCGCACGCGGCCGGGGCGGGAGATGAAGAAGCGCCCCTGCAACTGGTCGCCGTTCGGATTGAACTGGACGAACTCGCCGTCCATCGTGTCGATCGTGGAGAGCCTAGCGGAAATGTCCGCCAGCACGGAGCGCTCTTCGTCGCTCAGCGCATATGCGGCTTGCGGCGCCAGCGCCGCCGCGAGCATGGCGCCGAGCAGTACGCGCCGGTTGAGGCGGGATGAGCTCATCGGCATCTCCTCGATGGTCTCACCGAGATTTAGGCGTCATTCGTGACGAGACAAGGGCGCGAAAACGGGGTCAACCCACCCCGTCCTGGACCAGGATTTCGCGCTTTCCGGCGTGATTGGCGGCGCCGACGACGCCTTCCTCCTCCATGCGCTCGATGAGCGACGCGGCACGGTTGTAGCCGATCGACAGGCGCCTCTGGATGTAGCTGGTGGAGGCCTTGCGGTCGCGCAGCACGACGGCGACCGCCTGGTCGTAGAGGTCGTTCGATTCTTCGAGGCCGCTGGCCACGCCGTCGAAGCCGCCACCCTCCTCTTCGCTGTCGTCGGTGATCGCGTCGAGATAGTCGGGCGTGCCCTGATCCTTTAGGTGGACGACGATGTCCTCCACCTCCTCGTCGGAGACGAAGGGGCCGTGGACGCGGGTGATGCGTCCGCCGCCGGCCATGTAGAGCATGTCGCCCTGGCCGAGGAGCTGTTCCGCGCCCTGCTCGCCGAGGATCGTGCGGCTGTCGATCTTGGAGGTCACCTGGAAGGAGATGCGGGTCGGGAAGTTCGCCTTGATCGTGCCGGTGATGACGTCGACCGACGGACGCTGCGTTGCCATGATGACGTGGATGCCGGCAGCGCGCGCCATTTGAGCAAGCCGCTGCACGGCGCCCTCGATGTCCTTTCCGGCGACCATCATCAGGTCGGCCATCTCGTCGATGATGACGACGATGAAGGGCATCGGCTCGAGTTCCAGCTCCTCCGTCTCGAAGAGCGGCTCGCCGGTCTCGTGGTCGAAACCGGTCTGCACGGTGCGCGTCAGCACCTCCTTCTTTTTCTTGGCGAGGGCAATCCGCTGGTTGAAGCCTTCGATGTTGCGGACGCCGAGCTTCGACATCTTCTTGTAGCGGTCTTCCATCTCGCGCACCGTCCATTTGAGCGCGACGACCGCCTTCTTCGGATCGGTGACAACCGGGGAAAGGAGATGCGGAATGCCGTCATAGACGGAGAGCTCCAGCATCTTCGGATCGATCATGATGAGCCGGCACTGATCGGGCCTCAGCCGATAGAGCAGCGAGAGGATCATCGTGTTGATCGAGACGGATTTGCCGGAGCCGGTGGTGCCGGCGACGAGAAGATGCGGCATCTTGGCGAGGTCGGCGATGACCGGCTCGCCGCCGATCGTCTTGCCGAGCGAAAGTGCCAGCTTCGCCTTGGAGCCGTCGAAGTCGGCGGAGGCGAGGAGCTCGCGCAGATAGACGGTCTCGCGATGCGCGTTCGGGAGCTCGATGCCGATTGCGTTCTTGCCGGGAATGACGGCGACGCGCGCGGAGATCGCGCTCATGGAGCGGGCAATGTCGTCGGCAAGGCCGATGACGCGCGACGACTTGATGCCCGGTGCCGGCTCCAGCTCGTAGAGAGTCACAACCGGGCCGGGGCGCACATTGATGATGTCGCCCTTGACGCCGAAATCCTCGAGCACGCCTTCGAGGAGCCGCGCGTTCTGCTCGAGTGCCGCGGGGTCGACGATCTCGCTGCGGCGGCGCTGCTTCTGCGGCTCGGAGAGAAGATGCAGCGGCGGCAGCTCGAATTCGTCGGAGGGGAGCAGCGAGGGCTGCGCCTCCTTCTTGGCGCGGGCACTTGGTCTCGGTCGCGGCGCGGCCGGCTGCACGACTGCTTTGCCGCGGCCCGTCGTCTGCTCCTCGATGGCCTCCGCGAATGCGTCGTCGAACTCCGAGTCGACGTCGAAGTCGATGTCACCGTCGGAAATGAACAGTGGCTCGCGCCGGTTCGAGGAGGCAAGGGCGGTGCGCATGCGGCCTAGGCGCTCGGAGCGGTCGGTGAGACAGCGCCGAAGGGCTCGCATCAGCGCCGCCTGGGCGCAGAGCAGGAGATGCCCCACCACTCCCGCGGCTAGGCGAAGCACCGAAGTCGAAGCACTCTCTTCGTCCTCTTCCTCCTCGTCGTCCTCGTCTTCCTGCTCTTCCTCAACCTCTTCCACCACGCGCCGGCGCGAGCGGCGCTGCCGGACGACCACGATCGGCTGCCTCAGACAGGAGGCAGAGATGAGCCCCACCGCGACACCGCCGAGGACGACGAAAAGCGCCGCGTAAAGGCCTGCCGAAAGAGCGCCGCCGCCGAACCATTCGGCGATGCCGATCGTCAGGTCGCCAATGGCGCCGCCGAGACCGGTCGGGAGCGGCCAGCGCGCCATCGTCGGAAGGCAGGCGAAAGCGGCCGACAGCGCGAGGACTCCGCCGAGCCAGAGGAGGGTCTGGTGGATCGCCCGGCGCGGGCGCCTGAGGCGACTGAGGCTCCACCCCCAGAAGAGCAGCGGATAGACGATGCCGATCACGGCCAGGCCGAAGAACTGCATGGCGAGATCGGCAAAGGCCGCGCCGGGGCGGCCGAGGAGGTTCCGGGCCGGACCTTCGACCGGATAGGAGAAACTCGGGTCGTCGACGTGCCAGGAGACGAGGCTGATCAGAAGGGCGGCGGCAAGGCCGATCATGACGAGGCCGGCAAGGCGCCAAGCATGCCGCTTAAGGAAGTCCTGGACTTGGCTGTCGGCCGTGTGGCCGTGACGCAAGATGGCGTACGTCATGCAAGGTCGCCGCGCTGCTGGAAGGCTCAGCGGCGAGCCTAAGGTGACGTGGTTAAGGTGCGTTTAAGCAGTCAGCGTCTCGCGGGGGCGTTGGGGAAAACAAAAAACCCGGCTGCGAGCGCAGCCGGGTCAGTCTCGGGAGGGGCTTCAGTCGGCTATTGCACGACCTCGCCATGAAGGTTGATGTCGAGGCCTTCGATCTCGGTCTCTTTGCTGACGCGCAGGCCGATGACCATGTCGATCACCTTGAGGATCACGAAGGCGCCGACCGCGGTCCAGATCACGGTCGCGAGGATGCCGTAGATCTGTGTGACCACCTGGCCGGGGTTGCCTTCAAGGAGGCCGGGCGTTCCGCCGATCGCCTCCACCGCGAAGACACCGGTCAGGATGGCGCCGACGATGCCGCCGACCGCGTGCACGCCGAAGGCGTCGAGCGAGTCGTCATAGCCGAGCATCGGCTTCAGCCACACGGCCGCCCACAGGCAGATGATGCCGGCGGCGATGCCGATGATGAGCGCCCCCATCGGACCGACGAAGCCGGACGCCGGGGTGATCGCGACGAGGCCGGCGACGGCGCCCGAGACGATGCCGAGCACGCTCGGCTTACCCTTGGCCACCCACTCGCCGAACATCCAGGCAAGCGCTGCGGCGGCGGTGGCGATCTGGGTCACGGCCATTGCCATGCCGGCGGCGCCGTTGGCGGCGACCGCGGAACCGGCGTTGAAGCCGAACCAGCCGACCCACAGCAGCGAGGCGCCGATCAAGCTGTAGACGAGGTTATACGGCGCCATGTTCTCGGTGCCGTAGCCGATGCGCTTGCCGAGCACGAGGGCGCAGACAAGACCGGCTACACCGGCATTGATGTGGACAACCGTGCCGCCGGCGAAGTCGAGGACGCCCGCGTCGGCGAGGAAGCCGCCGCCCCAGACCCAGTGGCAGATCGGCGAGTAGACGATCAGGCTCCACAGACCCATGAACCACAGCATCGCCGAGAACTTCATGCGGTCGGCGAAGGCACCGGCGATGAGCGCGGGGGTGATGATCGCGAAGGTCATCTGGAACGTCATGAACACCGTTTCGGGGATGGTGCCGCTCAGGCTGTCGGAGCCCATTCCCGCAAGGAACGCGCTCGACAATCCTCCGACATAGGCGTTGAGCCCGCCGCCGTCCGTGAAGGCGAGCGAATAGCCGGCGACCATCCAGATGACCGTTATCAGGCAGGTGATCGCGAAGCTCTGCATGGCTGTCGCGAGGATGTTCTTCTTGCGCACCATGCCGCCGTAGAAGAGCGCCAGACCGGGAACGGTCATCATCAGCACGAGGGCGGTGGACGTGAGCATCCAGGCGGTGTCGCCGGTGTCGAGGGTGGGAGCCTCTTCGGCGGCTGCCATCTCCGTTGTGGCCGCCTCCGGCTGGTCCGTCGTGGTGTCTTGAGCAAAGGCCGGTGCCGCCAGCGCCGCGACAAGCAGGCCAATGACCACCAGAATTCTAGCTGCGAAGCAGCGCATCGCGTTCTCCATCGTTTCAACCCGCAGAGAGGGAGAGCCAGCATCGCGGCGCTCTGAGGCGAAGCGATACAAAGGCCGTGCCAACCGCCTGGCGGGCGGGAGTGACAGCGCTCTCGGCCCTTCTGCACAAGTTTTGATCATGTTAAGAAATTGTAACCTTCTGGTGCCTATTTGATAGGCAATCTCAGAGGGCTTCGGCGTTTATCTCGCCCGTCCGGATGCGCAGCGCGCTCTCCAAATCGAGCACGAAGATCTTGCCGTCGCCGATCTGGCCGGTTTTCGCGGCTTCGGCGATGGTCTCGACCACCTTGTCCGCTTCTCCGGCCGCAACGGCCACTTCCACTTTCAGTTTAGGCAGGAAGCTCACGGCGTATTCGGCGCCGCGATAGATCTCCGTATGGCCCTTCTGGCGGCCGTAACCCTTGACTTCCGTGACGGTCAGCCCCTGCACGCCGAGGCTGGTCAGGGCGTCCCGGACCGCATCGAGCTTGAAGGGCTTGATGATTGCAACGATGAGCTTCATTGGGCATGTGCTCCATGACTTGAATCGGCGAACCGGCTACGGCGCGGCGACGCCGGGCGCAGCCGCCCCTGGCCGGCTCAGTTCAAGACTCATGCCAAAACGGCAGGCAGTGGGGGCTGAGGGCCTACGCCTTCGGCTCTTTCCAGACGCGGATCAGGCCTTCCTGGGCGACTGACGCCACATGCACGCCGGCGCGCGTGTAGATTGCGCCACGGTTAAAGCCGCGGGCGCCGGAGGCGGTCGGGCTGTCTTGAGCGTAAAGGAGCCAGTCGTCGGCCCGGAAGGGGCGGTGGAACCATAAAGCGTGGTCGAGGCTCGCGACCTGCAGGTCGCGGTCGAAGAGCGTGCGCGCATGCGGGTAGAGCGAGGTGTCGAGCAGCAGCATGTCGGAAGCGTAGGCGAGCACGCATTTCTGCAAGACCGGGTCCTCGGGGAGGGGGCCGGTCGTGCGGAACCAGACGTGCTGCACCGGATCGAGCTTCTCGCGCGTCACGTAGTGGCGGAGGCTGACGGGGCGAAGCTCGATCGGCCGCTCGCGCCGCCAATAGCCCTTCATCGGCTCGCGCGCGCTTTCGATGAACTGCCGCTTGAGCTCCTCCTCCGACATCAGGTCCTCGGGCGGAGGAACGCGCGGCGCCGGCGTCTGATGGTCGAGCTGTCCCTCCTCCATGACCTGAAAGGAAGCGGCCATGGAGAAGATCGCGTGGCCATGCTGGATGGCGACGACGCGGCGGGTGACGAAGCTCTTGCCGTCGCGGATGCGATCGACCTCGTAGATGATCGGCACGCCGGGGTCGCCGGGGCGAAGGAAATAAGCGTGCAGCGAATGCGCCTGGCGCTCCGGCTCCACGGTGCGCGAGGCAGCGACCAGCGCCTGCCCGATGACCTGACCGCCGAAAACCCGCTGCCAACCATCTTCCGGGCTGCGACCGCGGAAGAGGTTGTGCTCGAGCGGCTCCAGGTCGAGGATGCTGAGCAGGTTCTCGATGGCGGCCGCCAAAACGTCCTCTTTCGGGATCGGGCTCCGTCCCGCCGGAGCGGACGGGCCAGGGATGCGGAACGTCGGCAGAGGCGGCCGCGAAGTCAAGCGCGGGGAGACGGGGAATGGCCACTGAGGCTCGACCCGACATTCTGATCGCAGGCGGCGGGTCCGCAGGCCTGACGGCGGCGCTCGCGACGAAGCTGAGCGCGCCGGATCTTCAGATCGAGATCGTCGACCTGAAGGCACCGGGTACGGGCAAGCCCGACGAGCGCGCCTCGGCGATCGCCGCGGCGGCGCGGCGCATGCTGGAGAGTCTCGGCGTGTGGCAGGCGGTCGAGGCCAAGGCGCAGCCGATCCTCTCGATGGAGATCACCGACAGCCGCGCCAGCGACGTGGTCAGGCCGATCTTCCTTACCTTCGACGGGCGGGTCGCCGACGGCGAGCCGTTCGCCCACATGGTGCCGAACGAGCCGCTGCTTGCTGCGCTTCGCGCCGCGGCGGTCGATGCCGGGATCACGCTGACGGCTCCCGATTCTGTCGCGAGCTTCGCGGCCGACGGGCATGTCGAGATCGGGCTTGCATCAGGCGAGAGCCGAGACGCTGCGCTTCTCGTCGCCGCCGACGGCATCCGCTCGCGGCTTCGGGCGCTCGCCGGCATCAAGACGGTGAGCTGGCGCTATCCGCAGACGGCGCTCGTCGCGACGGTCAAGCACGAGCGGCCGCATGACGGCGTTGCGGTCGAGCATTTCCTGCCGAGCGGGCCGTTCGCCATCCTGCCGCTCACCGACAACCGCTCCTCGCTGGTGTGGACGGAGCGCGCGGCGGAAGCCGAGAAGCTGATGAAGAGCGACGACTTCGTGTTCCTGGTGGAGCTCGAGCGCCGCTTCGGTCATCGGCTCGGCGCGATCGAGCTTGCCGGGCCGCGCGCCGCTTATCCGCTCGGCCTGACGCTGGCGCGCGACTTCGTGCGGCCGCGCTTCGCGCTTCTCGGCGATGCCGCGCACGGCATCCATCCGATCGCGGGCCAAGGCCTCAACATGAGCTTCCGCGACGCGGCGGCGCTTGCCGAGACGATCGTCGACGCGCACCGGCTCGGGCTCGACATCGGGTCGCTCGAAGTGCTTCGGCGCTACGAGACGTGGCGGCGCTACGATACCTGGCAGATGGGCGTGATGACCGACGTCTTGAACCGTCTTTTCTCCAACGACCTCGCGCCGGTGCGCGCGCTGCGCGATTTCGGGCTCGGTATCGTCGACCGGCTGACGAAGCTGAAGTCGCTCTTCATCGGCGAGGCGGCGGGGCTTTCCGGCGACTTGCCGAAGCTTCTCAAGGGCGAGGCGATCTGAAGCGCTCGACTTTATCCGCGTCGCGGGCAAGAGCAGTGCGTCACCCTCGCAGTGATCGGCGGAGAGAATTCTGCTCGGTCGGGTCCGCTTCGGTATCGAAGTGACCGGCAGTCCCTCGCGACATGAGCGCATGCGCTTTTGAGAGGGATGCCGAAGCCGGCAGCTGTACCTGATGCGCGCGGCGCCAATGCTTGCGCAAGGGCAGCAAGGCGAGCGTCGACAGCAAATAGCCGAGCGTCGGAATGACGGCCATGATGTAAGGCGTTTCCGTCCCGATCACGGCGAAGGTCAGTGTGGCGATGACGTAGGTGATGAGGATGATTGCGCCGCGGCGGGTCAGGCTGGTTTCCCACGCCTTGGCTGCTTCGACTGTGCGGTTGCGCTCCTCGATTGCGGCAACGCGCGCTTCGATAGCGGCTATGCGCTCTTCGCTGCTTGCCATTTTCGAAGACGCGTTTTCAGCAAGCCAGGGTCGAGGCACGGGAGTCGGGCTTCTCACGGGCGTCGCTCCTCGCGACGATTGGTTCCTGGCCCTCGCTAGCGAGCGCCCGCCTTCGTACTTGTTAATAAGCCGCCGTCAAAGCCGTGCGACGTCGGAAACGCCGGATGCTTAGTTAACGGACGAACAACGGTTCACAATCTGGATTCAGCTATTCGTCGAGGCGGCGTGCTTCCTCTTCCAACAGAATCGGGATGCCGTCGCGGATGGGGAAGGCGAGCTTCGCCGCGTGGCTGACCAGCTCCTGCTTCTCGCGGTCATAGATCAACGTCGTCTTGGTAACCGGGCAGACGAGGATCTCCAGAAGCTTCGGGTCGACGGCCCGGCCTTGAGGGGCTTCGCGCTCAGCCATTGTCGCCTCCTTGCCGGAGCAACGTCTTGTCCGAAAACCGGTTCCTGCTCTTCGGGGTCATGCTCTACTGCAACGGTGCGGAGGGTGCGTTGGCGCCGGCAAGCGCCATCTCGGTGATGGCGATCAGCGTTTTCGCGCGCGTCGCGTGGTCGGGCGCCTCAAGCAGCGCCTGCTTCTCCGGCGGCCCATACGGGCTCATCATCGAAAGCGCGGTGACGAGCCCGGCATTGGTCGCGCGGTTCACGCTGTCCCAGTCGGCCTCCAGCTCGTTCGCCGCCAGATAATCGCGGAAGGTGCGAAGCAGCGCCGAGCGGTCGACGTCGTCCTCGCCGGAGAGCGGCGCGGCGAGATCGGCGAACCCGTCAATCGAGATCCGGCACTGGCGATAGGGCGTGGTCGCGGCGATCTCCTCCAGCACGCGGAAGCGGCTGACGCCGACGAGCGCGATCGCATAGCGGCCATCGCCTGTCTCGGAGAACTCGGTGATGCGTCCGAGGCATCCGATCTCGCAGAGCGGCGGGGCCGGAGCTTTCTTCGGCGCGTCGAGTGCCGGCTGGATCATGCCGATCAGGCGGTCGCCGCCGAGCGTGGCATCGATCATGGCGAGGTAGCGCGGCTCGAAAATGTTGAGCGGCATATGCCCGCTCGGCAGGAGCAGCGCGCCCGAAAGCGGAAAGACCGGAACGCGATCGGGAAGATCGGCGGCGCTTTCGTAGCGCTTGTTTCCAGCCATCACGGCCATTCGAGCTTCCTCCTGGCGCTGCGGCTCAGGCGAAGAGGAGCGAGGAGAGCCGCTGGCGGCCGGAGATCGCCGCGGGATCCTTCGGGCCCCAGGCCTCGAAGAACTGCACGAGCTGCTTGCGCGCCGCCTCGTCGTTCCACGCGCGGTTCCGCTTGACGATCTCAAGCAGCGCGTCGGTTGCTCCGGCCCGATCGCCCTGGCCGTTCAGGACGACAGCGAGATCGAAACGCGCCTGGTGGTCGTTCGGGTCCGCTTCGAGCCGGTGCGCCAGCTCGGCCGGTCCGCCGAGCTTCTCAGCCTGCGAGGCAAGCTCCAGAGCGGAGCGAGCGCCGCTGATCGCCGGGTCCTTCTCCTGCTCGGGCGTCAATCCGGCGAGAAGGCCGCGGGCCTGCGCGAGCTCGCCGAGCGCCACAAAGCAACGGATCAGCCCGCCGAGCGCCGTCATGTTGTCGGGCTCTGCCTGAAGCGCGCCGGAATAGAGTGCGGCGGCGCCTGCATAGTCGCGCGCGGCGAGCGCCTCCGCGCCCGCCTTCACCGCTTCCTCGACGCCGGTGTCTCCCGAAGGCCCGGCGATGCGGTTGATGAAAGCCGCGACCTGGCTCTCCGGAACCGCGCCCATGAAGCCGTCGAGCGGCTGCCCGTCCTTGAAGGCGATGACGGCGGGGATCGACTGGATGCCGAGCTGGCCGGCGATCTGCGGGTGGTCGTCGATGTTCATCTTGACGAGCTTCACCCGGCCCTTCGCCGCCTTGACCACCTTTTCCAGAACCGGGGTCAGCTGGCGGCAGGGGCCGCACCACGGCGCCCAGAAGTCGACCAGCACCGGCACGGTGCGCGAGGCGTCGAGCACGTCGGCGCTGAACTCCTGCGTGGTCGTCTCTTTGACGAGGTCGGCCTTCGCGGCCTCGCCGCCGTTCTGGCCGAGGATGAGGGATTCGGCGCTCATGAACGCTCCCGTGTTTCTCGTTCTTTCCTGGGTCGACCCTTATGTGGCGGGTTTTTGCCGGCTTTCCAATGTTTCTTCGCCGGACGCCTCGGCGGAGACCGCGAGAACCTTCGGCGGGTGGCCGGCATGGCGGAGAAAGGCGACGAAATCGTCTCGGCCGATCGTCGTGGTGGCGACGTTTTGAAGCGGATGGAAATTCAGCTCCTCATGGCGAAGAAGCGCCGAATCGAGGATCACCGTGACGCGCTTCTCGGTGTCGTTGACGACGCCGAACGGCGTGACGGAGCCGGGCACGACGCCGAGCAGGTCCATCAGCAGTTCCGGCTTGCCGAAGGAAAGGCGGGCGCTTCCGAGACGCTTGTGCAGGCCCTTCATATCGATCGGCGCGTCCTCCTCAGCGACGACGAGGAAGACCTGGTCCTTCTTGTCCTTGAGGAAGAGGTTCTTGGTGTGGCCGCCGGCAATCTCGCCGCGGAGAGCCTGGCTCTCCTCCACCGTGTGAAGCGGGGGGTGCTCTGTCGTGGCGGTCTTGATCCCGAGCCGGTCGAGCAGGGCGAAGAGATCGGCGCGGGTGGCTGGCATCGGCTGAGTTCCGGCGAGATTTCCGGCCGCATTAGCGGCTCGGGCCGGCGCCGACAACTGCGGGCGGGCGGTCCTTCCGGGCTTGTTGCAATTCTAAGGGCCTTAGGTCATATACCCCGCCGGTGCCGGACAATCCCGCCGGCGTCTTCGTTCGCGGGTGTAGCTCAGGGGTAGAGCACAACCTTGCCAAGGTTGGGGTCGTGGGTTCGAATCCCATCGCCCGCTCCAAATTCTTCTTATACTACAACGACTTAAGAAGCTGACAACGGAGGCGCGCCTGCTTCTCTTGTAGGGGGGAAGCGCGGGGGAAGCGGCGCGAACAATGTGGTGCTCAGTCGGCTGCGGATCGATTGGCGCAATGCACCGGCTACAGCGCTGCCTATGAAGGCCAACGAAGCAGCGTGGAAGGAACATCACCGCCGGCTGTCAGATGGCGGTGTCGCCACTCTCGTCCACGTAAAAGATATACCTGCAACCAGTGTGCGACCACGAAGACGATTCGGAAGGTGGCTACTTGTCGGGCTTTGCCTTCGCCGCCAGCCCTACCAGCCGCCCGAAATCCTCTCGGTGATCCGGGTTCTTGTCAGTGGCGGCAGGTGCAACGGATTCGGCAACGGGCGCGCCCTTAAGGCCGCGCAAGGCGATCTTCTCCCGCTCCGCCAAAACCTTCTTGAGTGCTGGCATCTCCAATACCTCTAGGATGGCATCCGGTGGCAAAACGCATGACATCCCGCTCATGCCCTTAATATATTTTCCATCTGTGATTAGCGCCGGATCACGACGCGCTTCGTCTAGCCGTTCTTCGTCCTTCAGTTCCCACGCTTCCGGGAACTGGCCCCAATGCAGGCCCAGGAAGTGCATTGTGTGTCCAACCCACATCTCGGCGACGTCAAGGTTGCCATCGGGTATCTCGCCAAAAAGAGCGCCGGAAGTCCGATAGACGAAGACCGGACTGCCTGAGAACCCGGTTCGACTGTGCATGTCCACCACGATGGATTCGCCTCGATAGCCTGTCGGCTGCTGGACGGGCGCACACATAATGCTGATGTTACCGAAGCGAACCGCCGGCTTGTTCGCTTCGATTCCGTCATAGTCGATGAATCTCCCAACCATGAAGACATCATCGCCCACGTCGATCTCTACGCCCTTGTTCACTTCCTTCGTCAAAAACATGCGATCACTGGCGATCCCTCGAATGTCGTGGATTGTTCCACCGACATCGAGCGGCAATACGGCGATGTCGTTTCGACCGGGAAGGAAGAACCATTCGTGCGGCTCATAGCCGAACACGTCTACACCGCCGTCCGCGCGATTGACTCGTACGACAGAATTTCCGTCGCGCACGGCGGCATGCCAGTTGGTCACGCCAAGCCAAAGTCCCATTTCTGGCCGGCTCAACAACGGAACCGTGCAAAAAAAGCCCGTCGCGCCGAAGCCCTTCCCCGCCTTCGCGCTCTCTACGTCCGGGTAGAGATAGAAAACGGTTTTAAGCAAACGCTGATATTTGCCGAGCGCAGGCATGCCAGTTGGGGCCCACCGAGTGTAAGGCGTTCCACGCGATGATAGCGCCTGAAACGGCCTGGCCTCAAACGCATCCCTCAAACTCAGGATGTCGCAAGCGAAGGCCGGCTCTATCGCCCCCTGCGTATGTAAACCCTACTTGTCGTCAAGGGATACATACCGTCATTTGCCTCGGTGTTTCGGTGCGAAAGCCGAAACGAGCATCATCGTTGAACTCACCGCTGAAATGCGACACCTACATTTAGGTCAAGGAAGGTGTCAGTGAAGGGGCGGCTGAAGTCGCCGACGCTTGTGACCGGCCCCCATTGACGGCGCCACTTGGCGGCACTCTCGAAAGCGTCCCGAATACTCTCCCTCTGTTGAGCCTGGTTCTTGATCCTGGCTTTCTCTTCGAGGCGCTCCCGCGTGCCCTTTCTCTCCCGTTCCGCTCGATCGACCATCTCGAAGAACGCAGACAACCCGATAGGCGACAGAAATGCAAAAGCGAGTGTTATGAGGCCAGCCATTCGGCCGCCTGGAGTGCTCGTGTCCACATGCGCAGCCGCGAATATCCCGGCCACGAAAACACCGATAAAGAGAGCATTTCGTACTAGATACCGCATTGAAGCAGCCAATTTCCTACATCATCTGTCGGCCAATCCGAGGCACATGTGGTTCAACCCCGAAGCGGTTGGCGATTCTGGGGTTCGCTCCGAGCAGTTCGGGCACGCGAAGCGTACGGTGAAGATACCAGAAGCAACGCCAGCGCCGGGGGGTCAGTCTGAATTCTTCTCTTCTGAAGATGTAAATCCACGAAGGACCCACCGCGCCGCGTAGCCGAGAGCCAAAATCCCAATTGCGGGGACCGCCCAGACAAGACAGAAAAAGGCATACATCATAAGGTAGTCGCCGTCGTATGGCGGGTTCTGGACAACCGCCACCCCCCCCGACAAGGAGGCCCCAGAGCGACGCCAACACGACCCAAAGGCGCATCCAGCCGTTCATTGGGTCTCCCCCTCTAGCGCAGATCGTTCTTTATCGGACGATAAAGCGATGCTCCCGCCGGGGGCAGTTTCGGCGAGCCCCACTGCGGCCGCGCGCTCGATAGAGTCGATCCGCAGCGGCGGCGGTTTTGCTGGCTTGTGGCGGTGTGGCGGATTGTTTTCGGGCCCAATCAGCGCTGGCGTGGCGGCCTATTTCTTCAGGACGAAGGTCACCTTCATGTTCACGCGCCATTCGACGATCTTGCCGCCATCGCACTTCAGCGTGATCTGCTGAACCCACGCCCCCTCGATATTGTCGAGCGTTTCGTTGGCGCGTTTGATGCCGGTCGCAATTGCGTCTTCGATACCTTGTTTTGAAGCGGCGGTGATTTCGGTGACTTTCGCTACGGACATGATCTGGTTCTCCTGGGTTGCATTCTTGCCTTTGTGTCGACTCAGCCTGCACCGCGCGTGACGCGGCCTGCCTGTCATTGCATGCTCCGGAGTAGAAGTCGTCGCAAGTTTTGGAGAGAGCTAACCCACTACCCCGGAAGTGGAAACGTTCGCGCAAGCAGATCCGAAAAGCGCAGGTGACTTGGTCCTTCAGGAGGTGGTCTCGGCTTCAGCCGCTAGCTCCGCCAGTGCGTCCTCAAGGCTCGCTGCGGTGTAGACCAATTGCAGAGGGTAGTCCTCGGCATTACCGGTGATGATACAATCCTCCACCGGAACTCCCGCCCGTAAAGCCGCATCTTCGGAGGTGGCGAAGTAAACACTCCGAGCGCGAGTGCGTCTCGCCTCCAGTCTTGCGATGCGACCGCTGATCGTCACTGCGATTCCTTGACCGATGTCACTCGCGCGACGAATGCAGGATCACGCGACTCTCTGGGGTATTCATGCAGGATCAAACGGACGATGTCGCCGTCCGCCCCCGCTAAACCGGCACTCGCGAGAGCCCTTTCGCGATCGTTGTCGCTGTTCCACATCCTGACTTCGCAGAGGACGCGGCGCCGAAGCAGAAATGCGACAGGCCCAGTTCCGCATAGAGCGGCACACCCCGGGTGACGGCGGCGCACGGCAGGCGGCGGAGCGCCTCAACGTCCCCGGTCTCGACATGTTGCGCATTGGTCAGCACATGGAATTGCAGGTCGGGGCGGCGCTCAAGCACGCGCGCGAGGAAAGCAAATAGCTCGCCCTTGTGCAGCGTCGGCTCGCCGCCCGAGAGGCCGATGACAGCGCCGTGCGGCGCCAGCATCGCCGCCCGCTCGAAATAGGGAAACAGGTTGACGTGATGCGACTTCGGCGGCTGCGAGCACATGACGCAAAGCTGGTCGCACTGCTCGGTGACAAGGAAAGTGTTGTGCAGCGAGCGTGCCCGGATCAGGCGGTGTGCAATCCGGCGCTGCGGCACGACGAGCAGGATATCCCCGTCGATCTCCGCGGCGCTTATGTTTGAAAGACGCAGCGCCCCGTAGCCGGTGTTGTATTCGAGGCCATCGGACGCTTCGCAAAGCAACTGCGCACCCGCATTGGCGGTCAGTGGCGTGCCGGTGGGCGGGTCGTCGCCCAGCCTGACGACGAACGGTTGCGACGCCTCCGGCGCCTCAGCTTTGATACGCAGCGGAATCATCGAGCGACGGCGCGAGCGCGGCTGGCAACGAGTTCAAACCGGCCGCAAGCGAGTTCGCGATCCTCTCATCGCGTGTGTAGAGCATCGCGAAGATTTTGTCGAAGACCGCGAGCTGGCGGGCGCAGAACCAGGTCTCGAAACGCGGCAGATCGATCCGGCCGTAGCGCGAGACATCGTCGATCGTGTCGGTGCCGCAGAACGGCTGATAGGGACAGTGAATGCAGTCGGGATCGAAATTGTTGAGCGCCGAGGCGTTCAAGTGCGCGACCCTTGCATAATCAATACCGTGGGCCGCATTGCCGATCGACAGATCGATCCTGCCGATCCGCGCAAGCATACGGGCTTCATCGGTTGGATAGAGCCGTCCGTCATAATCGATAACGACAGAGTCTTCGCCGAGCAGATTGGGATTGCGGAGATCGACATGGTTGTCATGCCCGGGCCGTAGCACGCGCTTCAGGGACTGCGAAAAATAGTACTCCTCGATAATCCTGCCGGTGCGGTGATTGCGTTCAACCAACAGGTCGATAAACGCGGCATGGAGCACATTCCACTGCTGCGCATCGCCGGCGCTCGGCGCCTTGCGCCGCGCGAAGCCGTGGTAATTGACCGGCCGCAGGTAGATCGAGGTGAGCCCCAGCTCCTCATACGAGTCGATGAGCGCAGCAAGATCCGGAGGATGCTCGACGTCAATCGTCGGCAGCGCCGAGACGCGTTGCGGCCCGAGGCGGTCGATCGCGAGCCGCAGATTGCCAAGGAACTCGCGTGTTAGCGCCGGACTCTGCGTGCGCTGGCGCGTATGCGTGGCGGCGTCGCCGTCCAGCGACGTGCTGAGATAAGTGTCCGGTTCTTCGAAAACACCCCATTCGCGGCTGCCGAGCCGCTGCAGATTGCTACAGACGACGAACTGCGAGGCCGAAAATCGCTCGCGGCAAAAAGCCTGCACCCGCTCCAACAGATCGATGCGCAGTAACGGCTCGCCGCCCTGGAACTCGATCTTGACCTCATCTGTCTCAAGCCGGTCGAGGAAGCCAAGAACGTTCTCAAGGGTCTCGCGATCCCAGTCGTAGCCCGATGCGCCCTTGGCGGCCCGCGAGACTTGGCAATAGACGCACGAGAGATTGCACCGTAGCGTTGGTACGAGAAAGACATAGGTGAGGAGACGTCGCGTGTTCTGCCGCCGCGTCCAGCGGACGGCGAAACCGGTATGGGAAAGGTCGCCCTCCTCACCGAACGCATGGCCGCGCTCATGCAGAAAGTGCTGATCCTCGGGCGTGAGATCTCCCGCAGCGTAGCGGTCCAGGAAGCGCTCGTCGGCCCGGAAGAAGCCGCCCGCGTCGTCGGCGAACAGGATGGCATCGCCACGCTGGCGGAACCGCAGCGGCCACGCAGTCTTCGGCTGGTTACGCCCTCCAGCAGCGCCCGCCGGAGCGGCAGTGTTTCAGCATAAATCTTCTCGCGGTAGAGCGTGTGGAGAACATCACGCCTCACCTCGGCGGCCCGCGCGCAGGGTACGGCGGAGACGGTCAGCCTTCCGTCACTCCGCACGAAGGTCAAATCGGGATGGAGATAGCCAAGCCGCGCCAGAGCCGGTTCCACCCACTCGGCGAAGCCCTCGGGAATTTCGATGTGAAGCTGTTCCGGCTGTCCCATGCGCGCCCCGTACCTGGAGAGTATAGCACCACCCATGCACGTGCAGATAGCGGCCTCATCTCGCCGATCCACACCGAAATCTGGCGTCCGAGTGCTTCAGGATCAAATGAAGCTCGGACGCTAGCCATCGCTGGATGAGCCTCGGGGCTCACGTCACTGCGGAAGAGCCCTTGGTTGACCACTCTCGGCCATTGAGAAAATCGGTTTTGGCAGTTTCGTCGCGCCAGCCTACTGCCGACGAGCGTCTGACGTCACGGCGACAATCCGGCGGGCCAGCTCTGCGGGAGCGTCTGTCGTGATCTGGCGTACGCCGGCGAGCAGCAGCGTTCGCAGCAGCTTGTCGGTGAGGTATGGCTCCGGGTTGAGCGTCCAGGCATCGGTCTCAATGCCCAGATCGAGTAGGTGATCGACAAGCGGAAAGCCCGCTTCCGCCGCCGACGCGATCGCGTCATAGCGGAGATAGGCGATGCTCACGCCGTCCGCGCGGCGCTCTATGTGCCGCAACAGGCGCTCTGGCTTCATGAGGTCTCGGTTGCGGGACGCCGCCAGCATCGGATCGTATCCAAGGAGCGCGCCCGAGATCGCCGACGCGAGCCGGCGCGCATCCTCAAGGAAATGCGAGCCGATGGCGATACCGTCGCCAAGGCCGGAAGCCGCCTCGGCAGCTTCGGCTATTGCGCGCTTTGGAACGCCGCGCTGCTCAAGCACCTTGAGGTCGAGTTGAAGGGAAGCGCTCGGCGCGCGTGGCAGCGCGGCAAGAGGCCGAAGCAGCTCGGTGAGCGATAGCACCGGTGCCTCGGGGTCCGGCCGGCCCGAGCGGTCTCGATGATGGAGCCCGGCCATGGCCGATAGCGGTGTCTCGGCGACCCTCCCCCTGCCGGACGTCCTGGGGCCGAGCGTTACGTCGTGCAGGACCGCGAAACGTCCGTCGGCGCAGGCGAGAATGTCGACTTCCAGCGTTGCGCCTGCCTGCCACCCGAGCGCCAGATTTCTCGGCTTGAACGGTGCCTCCGCGTAGTCGGTTCGCAGCCTGTGCCACTTGAGGCGTACGGGCCCACGCGGACCTTCAACGGCGATCGGCGTATTTGCTTTCCCCGCGGGGGATGTCACATGCACCGCCCCCGCGCTCATTGAGCGCTCCCCTCCTTGCCTTTAGCGCGGCCCGCCGCGTCCGCAAGGTTCATCCGGGCATAGATCTCACGCGGCGCGTCATGTTCGGCGAATATGCGGGCGATGATCGCCTCAAGCCGCGCGGCGGTCTGTGGGTCGTCGATCGGATGTGTCTGTCCCGGATCGCTCGCGAGATCGAAAAGCTTTGTGCCGATGTCACCAAAGTTGGCGTCGTCATGGATCGGGATACGCCGCGCATCCTTCAGCGCGTCGATGCGCATGACCGGCATGCCCTTGGTGAAGTCGAAGGGCTCAGCGAGCTGCGCGGTACGAATCTCATCCGCAGTGAAGAGCGTGTGCAGGTGCATCGGCATCAGCGTGTACTCGCCGAGATCAGGGGCCATGAGGTCGTCCGGATAGAGGTAGTACGCATAACGCCCGTCCGTGACGCCGACCGGTCCGCCGAACATGCCGAACGCCACGCCGTCGCGTGGGCGCTCTTCGCCGGAAAACGCTGGAAGCAGCGACTCACCGCGCACTTCCGCCGGCGCGTAGCAACCGAATGCGTCGAGGAACGTCGGCATGAGGTCGATCGTCTGCGATAGGCAGGA